>Ga0316204_10000373_pt1 | contig 174890 bp, 156 predicted proteins | sample 6monrhotite_MG_2_FD_205661 | JGI IMG/M metagenome (GOLD analysis project Ga0316204, IMG submission 205661) | Microbial mat bacterial communities from mineral coupon in-situ incubated in ocean water Damariscotta River, Maine, United States -... | ecosystem: Environmental > Aquatic > Marine >... | reverse complement strand
TCGGCATCCCTGATCTCCTGATCCAAACCGATTCCTTGGCTTGGGTAGAGATCAGTATCGCAGATCAAACACAAATGCGCAACCCCGCTCATGCGCCGAACAAATGAGCCGTCAGACACCGCCTAGCCATCGATAGCCAACAGGCCTAGACAATGATGGAAACATGTATAACTGAAAAACCTCCATAGCAATCCCTTCGCGTACGAAAAGAAAGGGAGAAACGAAACATCCCTTCTTCCGTGCAGACTCTATGATAACACAGAGAATGAGACAGTGCCGGGTGCCATGCTGGTGGCGTCTTCGGCACCTGCATGCTTTGGGGAATGCGTAGACCTGCACATGCTTCGCATGTGCAGGGCACCCAGAGAAGACACGGCTTGCCGGGGACGGTCAAGCCGTGGCACCCTTTGATTTTGCCATTTTCTCCCAAAACGGCAGCCGCCCGAGGAGCCGGATGACTCTTCGGGCGGCGGGTATCCTGTTGGATTGCCTGTGTGGGTCTTGTCTGTATTCCACCGGGTTAGTTGTTCGAAGCCATTGGTCCTGAAGGGGTTGCTTCTTCTGGGGTGATTTCGATGATGGTGGGTTCGATGTTGAACTCTTCGAGTTGGTGATCGTAGCCTTGGACTCGTCCTTCTTGGTCGATGAGGTATTGGGCCTCGTCGAGGTAGCCTCCGGTCTTTTCGCGGTTAGAGATGGCTTCGAGGCGGGCACGCTGCTCGGTGCGGATGTTGCCGAGTCGGCTGTTGAGCTGATCGAGGGAGTTGGCCTGGAATCGACTATGGGCGTCGATGGTGTCCTGGCGGTCTTCCATCATCTCGATCAGGCGATCATTGCGAGCAATGGTGTCGATCTGGGCGTCGAGTTGGAAGAGTTTGGCCTGGAACTCGGATTGTTCGGAAACCAAACGGTTAAGCAGGTCGTCGAGCTGGGATTCCTGGTCATTGAGGTAGCCAAGGTCGATGCTCAGGTCTTGAGATCGGGTGGCGTACAAGCCTTGGGTTTGTTCGATCTGCTGACGCTTGGCGTAGGCATCGTCGAGGTCGACGGGCTTATTATTGAAGCTGATCCGGACGATCGCACCCGGGTTTGCGCTCTGGGTGACGCGGGCCTGGGCGATTTGGGAATCGACAACGCCGAGATCGTTTGATGCGAGCGAGACGACCTTGGTGGCGATCTGCATTTCGCGTTCGAGCTGGGCGATCTGGGTTTGGACCTCGCTCAGGTCTGCGCGGACCTCAGTGATTTTGCCGGGGTACTGTGCTTCGAGTTTTTTGACCTGTGCCCGAAGGAGGATGGGGTTGTCGATGTTGTTGTCGATGACATCTGTGAGTGCGCCTCGGGTCTGGCTGAGCAATGCGTTTGCTCGTTGTGGACCTGCGACTGCAACGAGGACACCACCGGCGAGGGCGGTGATCACGACGCCGCGAACTACTGTTTTACCAATGCATCCCATGATATTTCTCCGTACTTGTGGTCGATTTTTCGGATCGACGGGGTCTCGTGTGCCCGATCAGAGTGGATCGGGGTTTGTTTCGTTTGTGTCGGTTTGATTTGGCCGACAGGGTCTATCTGGGAATCTGGGTTGCGTGATTTCATGTTGGGGGAGAAAAAAATGTGAAGAAATGCGTCGGCGGGGTGCTTGGGGTGGTTCTCGGACATCTTGAACTCGGTTTTTGCATCTTTACGGGGGTTCTTCGGGTATCCTCATTGGTGTGTTTTATTGAAAAGGGATGGGGCAGAATCCGAAGAATACTGATCCCCGTTCGGGCGATCGTGGTAGAACGGGTGTCTGGTCAGTGGTACGAATACGAAAAGAGGGTCCATGCTTACGAATATGACAACCAGTTTTATCGCTCGGCTGCGTGCCAATGACGAGGCAGCGTGGTTTGAGCTCTGGGAGACCTTTGGGCCTGTGATCCGGATTCAACTCTCGCGCTGGGGGCGTGGGCGGATCGGGGTGGAGACAGTGCGGGATTTATCGCAGGAGACACTCGCCGCGCTGTCGAACTCGATTGAGCGGTATGACCCGGCGCGGGGGGCGCGGTTCTCGACCTGGCTTTTGGCGATCGCCAAGCATGTGCTGGGGGATGAGATTGATCGCAGAATGGCCCTCAAACGCGGCGGGGGCAAGGCCAATGCGCAGTTCGACGAGACCTGGATGAAGGCGGATGCAACCCAAGGCGTGGATGAGATTTATGAAGCGTCGGTCTTCTGCGCCAAGGTCGAAGCGGCGATCCGGATGGTTGAACGGGAGACTGATTTTACGGACTTCTCGATTTATCGGATGCGGGTGCTCGATGGGCAGTCTGGCAAGGATGTGGCGTTGTCGATCGGGGTTTCTGAGCCGACGATTAGTCGGAAGTTGGCCAAGGTCCGTTCGGTGCTCCGTTCTCGGCTCGGTGAGGTGATCGCGACTTATTCGTTTACAAAGGATGAACTCGCCGAGGCCGAGCGAAATGGGCTGTCTTTGAATCCCAACAGTGAAGGCAGCGGGGAGGTCGGCCCTGCGGATAAAGCCGCCGATGTCATGTTTGATGACGCGATCGCGGAGATCTATCACCGGCAGATGCAGCTTCGAGCCCAGGATGAGCAGGCCCTTTTGGGGTGAGTGTCACTTGGCAAGCGGCTGACAGGGGCAGCGGATCATGACATCTATCGCAACTCTATTTTCGATTCTCGCAGCGGTTCTCATCGGGGCCATTGTGTTGGCTGCGGTGATTTTTCTGTTTATCAAACTCTTCGGGATGACCTTTGTGGTGCTTCGCAATATCTTCCGATTCATCGGCGAGGAGATTACCGATACGCTTCGATTCGTCGGGGCGGTTCTTGCGTCGGTGCTCTTTGCGCCATTGGTGGTGCTGAGTATTGTCATCGGGCGGTGGTCGGCGTCGAAGCATTATGCCGGGGCGTTCATGGCGGAGCTTCGCTCGGCGGGGCGGTGTGTGTATCGGCTATTCATCGGCAACCTTGCTCGGCTCTTTGGATTGTCCAAGGCGCTCGAGGGTGTCGAGCAGCGGGTGCCCGAGGTGATGGCGGCTGCGCCCACGCGCGATAGGCCTTCGAAGCGGACCGGGATCTTTGAAGGCTACACCATTGTCGGCTCGCTCAAGGGCGGGGGCTCGGGCGGGAAGCTTTATATTGCCGAGCCCGATGAGATCAAGCAAGCGGTGTTTGCTAAACGCAAGCTTGGGCCTGTGGATCAGGTGGTCATCAAGGTGTTTTCGCTCAAGGACGGATCGAGCCTGCCTCAGATCGTTCGGGAGAGCCGGGCGCTTGATGCGGCTCGCTCGCTTGGGTTGGTGCTCGAACATCAGATGGCGCCGGAACGGTTTTTCTATGTCATGCGGTATGTGCCGGGCGAATCGCTCTCGGTGGTGACACAGCGATTGCATGCGTTGAGCAGCATCGAAGGGCTCGGGGACGATCATCTGCATTCGGTGATGAACTATGGCGAGGATTTGCTCGTCGCGCTCGATACCTATCACAACGCCGAGCTCTGGCACAAGGATGTCAAGCCTGACAACATCATCATCGACGGACACGACAAGGATGCCAAGGCGCATCTGGTGGACTTTGGGCTCGTCACACCGATGCGTTCGGCGATGACGCTGACGACGCACGGGACCGAATACTTCCGTGATCCTGAGCTTGTCCGCCAGGCGTTGCGGGGCGTGAAGGTGCATCAGATTGATGGATCGAAGTTTGATGTGTATGGCGCGGGCGCGGTGATGTTCTCGATGATCGAGAACTCGTTCCCTGCGCATGGCGGGTTGTCGCAGCTGACCAAGCGATGCCCTGAGGCATTTCGTTGGATCGTGCGCAGATCCATGGCTGAGTATGACCGTCGATATCCAAGCGCGGCGGCGATGCTTGCTGACCTGCGCGTGGTGATGGCTGCGGATGATCCGTTCAAGATCAAGCCGATTGATCTGCCGAGTGTTTCGCAGGGGGATGTGGCGGCGGCGAATCAGGTCGAGAGCGAACGGTATGAGTCGTTTGATGAGCCTGTGAGCTTTGGTGGATCGGCGGGTTCGCCGGTGCCGCCGAGGGTTGGTGCGCCGATGAATCCAGGCAGCGATGCTGCCCGGGTGGGTCGCCCTCGGGCTCGGTTGACGAGCTGGTGGTCTGGCAGGTATTCGGTGGGCGGGGTGATGCCCAAGGCAGGTGATCGGCCTACCCCTCGGGGGATGAGTAGTTTGCACAAGGCGAAGGCCAATGTGCAGGAGCATGTTGGTCGTGTAGGGCGTGTGCAGCGGCCGTTGCGCGATGCGGATGATCGCAAACCCGCGGCTCAGCAGGTGAAGGATGCTCGTAAGCGAGCGCACACACGCCGGACATCGGCGAGCAATCGGATTCGTTCGACGCGCCGAGGCAGGTCGAGTTATAACAACACGCCGGGCGTGGCGGTGGTCTTTGCGGGGATCTTGGGGCTGATGGTGCTGGGCGCTGGAACGGTTCTTGGTTTGGCAATGTTCACCGCGGCATTCCATCGCCCACAACCACCGGTGGCACCGATGCCGCCTGTGCCGATGGTTGCGTTGGCGGATGGTGCAGAGGCTCAGGGAGTCACGGTTGTGGCACGCGATGATGGGCGTGTCATGACGACGAGTTCGGAATCAACAATGCTGAGCTTGGATGGGCTCGATGAAGTTGATGCGCAGGTCTTGGTGGTGCCGATGCTGAGCCAGCCGATTGATCCTGAGCTCTTGAGTGAGATCGAAGTCGGGCTTGCCGCCTTGCGTTCGATGGGGGTCAAGCTGATCGGCGATCTGTCGTCGAGTGATGATCAAGCGATCGGGTTGACGGCGGAGCTGGCCAATACGATCGGTTCGATCCCGGTGGATTCGTCCGCTTTCATCCCCAAAATTCAGCAATGGATCGGGTCCAAGCCCTTCGATGGCGTGCTGGTGCTGGGCACGATGCCCGGCGGCTCGTCTGAGCCCTCAGCGATGCTGGTGATGGATGAGTTCCACACCATCGTCCCGGTTTCGGAGCGTGCGGTGTATGACTTGCTCTTGGTGCTCAACAGCAATGGGTACACCCGCGAGTAGTGGTCATTGAGTTTGGGCGCGTAACCGAGGCACTACTGCGCCGAAGACGGCGAGTAGTGGCACCCAACGCTGTGAACTAACTTACTCTCCGATGCTGCTGATTTGGGCCAACTGCCTGTGATCGCGGGGGGTTGACACGCGGATGTTTGGCGGGCCCGGCGGCTTCTGGTGTTTCTTGTGAGGCCAGTTCCGGGCAGGCTTTGCTCTGCCAGTACGATCGCCGATCACCGCTTCCGAAAGACCACAAAGCAAAAGATCGGCACGAGCACGAGTCAACGAGCGGGCACAAAGACGAACGATCCGCAATGCACCGGCAACGCTCCAACGACGACGAGAGCGACGGCGACTCATACGGGAAATCGTCAGAAGACCAAGCGTCATCAAACCAACCATCGTCCAATGCAACTCGAGCCACGCCTGCGTCGGAGCCGATGAACGCATCTTTCGCCGATCGAGCGTCTGCTTCATCGAACGATAAGCCAGTTCCACATCCCAACGCATACGATAGAAAGCCGCAGCATCGGTGTCGCTGAGCCGCAATGGATCAAGCACACTCGTCCCGATCATAACATGCCCGCCCTTGCCGTCGGGCACAGAGATGACCCGAAGCATCAGTGGGCCGGCCCGACGCCGAGCGGTCTCGGGCCACAACGCGAGCACATCGTCTCGGTGATCGAGCCCGGCGATGAGCCTCGCATTGCCGGCCAAACGCACGAGCACATGCCGACCCGAATCGACCACCTCACGCAGGCAATCAAAGCCCATAAACCCGGCGTCGGCAACCAGAAGCGAGTTGGTCGGTGTCGAGCCCACGAGCCGACGAAGATGGGCTCGCTCGCTGGCGTGGCCCTTGCCGATGCGCCAGTTCCAGAGCACGCACGAGCCCAGATGGACAAGGATGGTCGCGAGCATCTGAGGCCCGGCCTTGTCTCGCTCGCTTACACCCATCGCGATTTCGTTTTTCACGGTGCGTGGCGCATCGAACTTGCTGCCATCGACAGCAAAGACGCACCACCCGCGGGTGGTCCATAGCCCGGCGGGAATATTTCTGAGCCGTTGAGCCAGGCTTGCTCGGACTCGTCCGACCAATCGGACGCCGAGTCTTCGTATCGCGATGCTGAATCCGGTGTATGTGTCGGCCTTGATTGCTCCTGCGAGTTCGTATGCGTGTGTGAATCGGTCGAGCAGGGTGCTGGCCTCGCTCCATGCCATAAGGATCGAGCATCGTGTGATGCCCAGTTGAGTCCATCCACCGCGTCGCTTTGTATCCGTAGATTGTTTTCCGATCAGCGGATTCATGGCTTCGAGCAGTGGATGCCGATAGATTCTTTGCGCGGCGATCGATTCGCCATCCGATGCGTTGTTCATCGTGGCCTCCTTTGCCTTTGTTTGCTGCAGCACAACAAACATCGGCTTGGAGGCCACATGCGCACCGATAGTTTTGAACCAAAGTCGCATCAAACAAAGCCTCGAACAACGATTCGCAACCCGATCAACCCAGAAAGTTCACAGCGTTGAGTGGCACCCTGAGAAGACACAGCTTGCCGAAGACGGTCAAGCCGTGGCACCCGATGAAGGATGGATTAGCTTTGCGACACTTCGATCAGCCGATCGAGTGTCGTCTTTGCATGGCCGCTTTGGATCGTTGCGCGGGCGAGTTCGATGCCCGAGGCGAAGTCTTCGCACGCATCGGCGACAAGCAGCGCGCCGGCTGCGGTCAGAATCACCATGTCGGCGTAGGGGCTTGGGTTTCCCGCGAAGATGTCGGTGATGATCTCGGCGCTGTGCTCGACGCTTGATGCTTGGAGCTGATCGAGCGTCGCGCGGGGGAGCCCGAAGTCGATCGCGTCGATGGTTTCTTCGCTGAGCACTCCCTCGCGGATGTGCATGATGCGGGTGGGGGCGGTGGTGGTGAGTTCGTCGAGCCCGTCGTGGGCGTGGACGATCATGGCTCGTTTGGCACCGAGATTCGCCAGAGTTTGGGCTATGGGTTCGACGAGGGCGTTGTTGTAGACGCCGATGAGCTGGCGGTCGGCACCGGCGGGGTTGGTCAACGGGCCGAGGGCATTGAAGATCGTGGGGAACCCGAGCGATCTTCGCGGGCCCATCGCGTGTTTCATTGCGGGGTGATGGTGGATCGCAAAGCAGAAGCACACGCCGACCTCTTTGAGGCATTGAGATTGAACGGCAGGCGAAGCATCGACCTTGACGCCGAGGGTTTGGAGGACTTCTGCTGAGCCTCGGCCGGTGCGTGATCGGTTGCCATGCTTGGCGACGACGATGCGGTTGATCGGGGCATCGTTGGGCAGTTGCACCCCCGCAACGACGATGGCGGCGGCGGTGGAGACATTGAAGGATTTGGGGGCGCCGCCTGTGCCGCAGGTGTCGATGAGGGCTTCGCCGGGTTGGCAGGTGTATTCGACACGCTCGACATGGGCCCGCATCGCCCGGGCAGCCCCGGTGAGGGCATCGGCGCTGGGGGGGAGCGTTTGGATCAGCGCGAGCAGGGCCCCGATCTGAGGCTCATCGAGTTGGCCAGAGAGCAACGCGAGGAAGGTTTGCTCTGCCTGGGCTTGATCGAGGGGGTGCTTGGCGAGGAGTGTTGCGAAAATCTGATGGGTTTGGTCTGGGTTCATACGATGAGAGGGTAGCCGAGATTGAGCGATCGGGCATGGGTTTGAACGCAAACGCATCGTTGGGCGTATGGAAGATGTAGAATCATCGCAATGAGTACGGAATCCAACCATTCCAATCAGTCGCTGCGCAGCGTGGCCCATCGGGCAGCCGGTGCGGTGTTTCGGCGTCGATTTGTCGACGGGGTGGGGGCTTGGTTGATCTGGACGCTCGGCGGGGCTTTGGTGCTCATTGTTTTTTCGAGATTGATTGGTTGGGAGCTGGGCTCGGCGTTGTGGTGGGGGTGGCTCGTCGTTGCGGGCGCAGCGGCGATGGTGCCCAGTGGAATCAGTGCGATGCGGGCTCGGCTCAGTGATGCGCAGGGGGCGGGGGTGCTTGATGATCGGCTCGGGCTCAAGAGCCAGATTCGCTCGGCGATCGAACTTGACGGGGATCGGGAGATGAAGGAGCAGATGCCGGGCTTTGTGGCTCTTGCGATCGCGCAGGCGGAGTCGGCTGCGGGTCGGGTCGAGGTTCAGCGGGCGATGGACCCAGTCGAGACCAGGCACTGGAAGCGGGCGGGGGCGGTGCTCGCTTTGGCAGCTGCTGTCGGCATCTGGATGCCGATGCGGGATGAAGCAGTGCGAGGTTCGGTTCCTGCGGTTCCAGAGCAGGCGATCGCGCAGATTGATTCGGCTCAGGGCTCGATTGAGAAGACGAGCGAGGCAGAAGGATCGCCGGCGGTGCAAGAGGCGATCGAGGAGCTTGAATCGCTCAAGGAGGAACTGGCGCAGGGGGTGGATGATCCTGAGCAGGCCAATGCGCGGACGGCTGCCAAGCTTGAGGAACTGGCCGATGCGCTCGATGAGCAGGCCCAGCAGGACCAGGCCGATGCGAACGAACTCGCCGACCGGATTGCGCAGGCGCAGAATCAGGACGAACAACTCGGGGATCAGCAGCTCGATGAGTTCGCCCAGGCGATCAAGGAGCAGGAGTACGCCGATGCGCAGAAGGAACTTGAGTCATTGCGTGAGCAGCTCGATCAGATGAGCGATGCCCAGCGTGAGGAGTTGGCTGATCAGTTGGAGCAACTCGCTGATGCGGTGGAGCCTGACTCGGTGGCCGATGAGTCGCAGCCTGAGGAATCGGCCAATGAATCGGCGAATGAGCCCGCGCAGGAGTTGGCGGATTCGCTTCGTGAGGAAGCGGAGCAGATTCGTGAGCCCGAGCCCGAGTCAAAACCCGAGCCGAAACCTCAGCCTGAATCCGATCAATCTGATCAGCAATCTGATCAACAGCCCGAAGAGCAATCCGAGCCTCAAGGGGGCGAGTCAACGCAGGATCAGCAGGATCAGTCTGCAGCGGATCAACAGGAAAAAAAAGAGCAGCAAGAACAATCGGGGGAGAAGCAATCTGGAGAGCAACAGCCGTCCGATCAATCCGGCGAAGAACAAGCCGAGCAACAGGAATCGCAAGGCGATCAGGGCGAACAGGGCGATCAATCAAAGCAAACGCAAAAACAAGGCGAGAATCAAAGCGAACAAGAGCAGCAAGGGGAAAAGCAAGAAGGCCAGCGTCCCGAGCAGAGCGAGCAAGGTGAACAGGAAGATCAGCCGGGGCAAGATCAGCCCGGCGAGCAACCCAACGAACAGCCCGGTGAAGAACGACAAGAACAGCAAGGTGAGTCGGGACAGTCAGGCGAATCCGATCAGCAGCAGCAACAACGCCGGGGGCAGCGATCGCTCGACGAGACGCTTCAAGAGATGGAACGCCGAAAGGAACAGGCTCAACGGAGCCAGGAGCAGGCAGACGAAATCCGTGAGCAGGCCCGCGAACTGATCGAGCCTGATCCATCACAAGAGCCATCCCAAACCCAAGAGCAGGGTGAAGAAGGCGAGGGACGCAGGGCTCAGCCTGATGAAAACCAACCTGAACAACAAGGCTCCCCCGGCGATGGGCCCAGAACGGGCGAGGGTGAGCCTGCGATCAACGATCCCGACGCGGTTCGCGACTTTGTGCCTGTTGATGCGTCGGGCACGGACCAAGCCGACAATGCGAAGCCTGTGGGCAAGTGGTACGCGCCTGATGGAGAAGCACCCGACCCCGGCAGCGCCAAGCAGACTGCCCAGCGGTTCAACGAGGCTGCGGAACAAGCCCGGCAGTCGGTCATCGGGGATAAGGTGCCACGCAAGTATCGGCGTGTCGTGCGCGAGGCATTCAAGCGCGTCCAAGAGCGGGCCGACGCGATGGAGTCGGGCGGCAAGGTCGCGCCCCAAGGCAAAGATGCCACGCCCAAATCGAGAACATCCTCATCCAAATCAGGTGCCGACGAGTGAATATCGCGATCGACCAACCGTGGTGGCTGATGCTCTCGCTTGTCGGGGTGATCTCGGGCATCGTCGGGTGGCGATGGATGCAGGGGATTCCCAAGTTCCGGCGCGCACTGGCGATCGGGCTTCGGGTGATATTGTTTGTGATCCTCGCCATCGCGATGAGCGGCGTCTACCGCGTCGAAAAAGCCAATGACCTCGCCATCATCGCACTGGTCGATACCTCGATGTCTGTGCAGAGCTTCGCATCGTTTGGCAATGATGAACTCGGATTGCCCATCACGATCGACCGGGCTGCGCGCGGATTCCTCGCGGGCGCAAGCACTGATCGCAAACCCGACGATCGGCTCGGCATCATCGCTTTCGATGGGCGCGTGCAGACCATCGCCCTGCCCACCAAGGCCCAGGTGCTCGACCGGGCGATCGAGATGCAACCGATCGAAGGGACTGATCTCCCGGGGGCGATCCAGCAAGCCCGGATGCTCCTGCCCCCCGATGCCAACGCTCGGTTGATCGTGTTTTCTGATGGACGATCAACCGCGGGTGGGCTTGATCAGATTCCATCGGATATTCCCATTGATGTCGTGCCGATCCGGTACGCGGTGGAGCGTGAGGTGATTGTCGAAGCCGTCGAACTGCCCGCGCGGGCGATCCCGGATTCGATCGTCGATGTCCGCGTAGTGCTTCGGAGCTTGGGTGCTTCAATCGGCGAGATTCTCCTGAACTACAACACCGAGCCGGTGGATCTGAATAACGACGCGCCCGGGGTCATGCAGCGAATCCAACTCGATGCCGGGCAGCGGGTGCTTGTGTTTCCGGTACAACTCGGGCCCGGGCGGGTGCATCGGTTTGAAGCACGGTACATCCCCGATGAAACACCCGCCGGCACTTTCGCAGGCGATACAAGCCTAGGTAATAATGATGCCGGCGGCGTGACGCTCGCCTCGGGCAAGGGGCGGGTGCTCATTGTTGAGGAGAACGACGATGCAGGCGTTTCCCAATCAGTTCATCTGCTGAGCGTGTTGGAGCGGGCGAAATGGACGATTGATACGGTGCTGCCGAGTCAGTTCCCAAGTGACCTGCTCAAACTCGAAGCCTACGACCTGATCGTGCTGGTCAACACGCCTCGCGACGCGCTCGATATCGAGGCGGACGAACTTATCAATGCCTATGTCCAAGAACTTGGCGGCGGCGTGCTCTTTGTCGGCGGGCGCGATGCGCTGGGCGCGGGCGGATGGAGAGGCTCGGCGATCGAGGATATCCTGCCTGTGAAACTTGATGTCGCCGATGATCTGATCGTGCCGATGGTCGCGGTGGTTCTGGTGCTTGATTCTTCGGGTTCGATGCGGTACAAGGTCATGGGCTCGTCGCGATCGCAGCAGGCGGTGGCCAATGATGCAGCAGCGGGGGCGATCGAAATCCTCGACGAAAAAGACCTGATCGGCGTGGTTTCGTTTTCGAATACCGCGCGAAGAGTCGTGCCCATCGGGCCCAACGATCAGCCTGAGACGACGCGCTCGAAGATCAACTCGATCACCAGCAACGGCGGCACCAACATCGGGCCGGCGATGAACATGGCGGGCGAAATGCTCGCTGCGGTTGATGCGGGCACCAAGCACATCGTGCTGCTCTCCGATGGCGAATCGATGACGCCTGAACTCTTGCCTGAACTCGCCAAGCGGCTCGGTGAGCAGGGCATCAAGGTCTCGACGATCGCGGTGGGGGATGGGGCGGATGAAAAAACGATGCGTGAGATCGCCAAGAACTCGGGCGGCGTGTATTACCGCGTGCGCAATCCCAGCGTGCTGCCGAGGATTTTTCTCAAGGCCATTCGAGTTGTGCGCACGCCGATGGTTCGTGAAGGGACGGTTCTGCCCGTTGTGCTCGAATACGACACGCCCGCGACGGGGTTCCTTGGGCGATTGCCTGAACTCGGGGGGTTGGTCATCACCGAGCAGATCACCGACGACCCGCGCATCTCCACGCCGATCGTTTCATCGCGAGCCGAACCGATCTTTGCGTTTCATCAGGTCGAGCTCGGGCGCGTCGCGGTGTTCACTTCCGATGTCGCACGGTGGTCACGCAAGTGGATCGAGTCCGAGGTGTTCGCATCGTTCTGGACCAACGCGGCGAGCTGGACGATGCGCACGGATCAGAACGAGCCCGGCGAACTCTCGCTGGTGGTCAATGGATCGCAGGCCCAGATCGAATACAACGCGATCGACCAAGACGGGCTCCCGATCGACGGATTGGATGTGTCGGTTCAAGTGTTTGACGATGGCGGGCAAGCACGAACGGTTGATTTGGTGCAGGTCGGGTCTGGGCGATATACAGGCGAGGTCGATGCGCTGGGCGCGGGTGTGCATGTCGTGATCGCGAGCCCAAAGCAAGGCGGCCAGCCATTGCACCCGACCATCGCAGGGTTGCAAATCACAGGCGTCGATGAGTTCAAGCATCTCAGCGCCGATCCCCAAGCCTTGGTCGACCTCGCGAACCGCACCGGCGGGCGGGTGTTTGATCTTGGCGATCCTGCTTTTGCGAATCTCTTCGATCGAACCGGATTGATCGAGCGCCAATCATTGCAGCCGATCTGGACAATGCTCTTGGTTATCGCCTTCGCATTGTTCGTGCTCGATCTGGCAGCCAGGCGCGTGGCGTTCGATCGCTGGATTGCCCAAGCACGCGATGAAACGATCGCCGTCTCTCGCGCGGTGCGAGCCGAGCAGATCGAGCAACTCAAAGCCTCAAGAACCGTTGCCCAAGAGCAACAACCCGACACACCCGAGATGGATCGGAGTCAGATGCGGGCAGCCAAAGAGCAGCCGAGCGAATCGGTCGATGAGCCTGCAAAAACAAAGACAACAGATAATTCCAATCTACTCTTGGCTGCCAAACGCCGAGCGCGAGAGCGGATGGGGGAGGATTAATCGAATAAGCCAGGCCAAATGCTTTCAAGGCGGCCTTTGTCAATCGCGTGCAGGTATTCGATCCAATACGATTTGAGCGCTGTATATATATCGTCATAGCGGCCATCAGTTTCGAGGCAGTTGAGCAACTCAACCTCGAATGCGAAGAAGCGGGCGACACATTCCCGCTGTGGCGTGTTGAGCAAGTTGTATTGTTTTCGCCCTGAACTTGATGTGTCCTGCAATCTGTAGACTACCGTGTCTTGCCCCATCCAATCATCATGCCGGCAGTCGTCAACAAGATGGTTCCCGATAGTTAGTCGGTCGATCAAGTAGGCGGGCAAGTGATAACAAAATCCGATCGGATCGAGAAAGCATAAACCAGAACCGTAAGGATCATGTCTTCGGAGATCGACCTGCGACCAATGTTTGTCCCTTTGACCCGCTCGAATTCTTTTACACTGATTTACGCTCGCGCCTGCATCAAGCAACTCGACTTCGGCCAGTGAGACTCCACCCTTCCGGGTTACATTTTTGAACGCGCTGCAAATCTCTTCGACAAGTTGATCTCGTCGGGATTGAAGATTCTTTCGAGATATCTTGATGCGTTGGTCATGAGCCATACATTGCTCGATGTATGTGTTATTGTCCATGTCATACTCCAGAGCCTGGGCGAGCTAAACCAACTCCCCCGCCAGCGTCAGCTTGTCCGCGCCGGTGATCTTTGCACGCACGATCTTGCCGATGTAATCATTGGGCGAGTGTATGCCCACTGCGGGGACATTGAAGAAGACGATGAGGTCGCCGTCGGTTCGGCCCGAGAGTTGGACCGTTGGCCCTTGGGCGATCGGGTCGATGGTGGCGGCTTGTGCTTGCATCGCCGAGCCGGCGATGGTGATGCCGACCATGCCTGAGCCGGGCTTGGTGTCGGTGCCTCGCTTTTTGTGTTCGTGGCGGGAGAGCCCTTCGACGAAGATGTCGAACTCGCCTCCGACTTGTTCTTGGGCGATCGAATCCGAGATGTCGGTCTGGATCATCAACAGCTCGTTGTTCCGGCGTTTCTTGATCTCGTCTGGGATGTCATCAGGGATCTTGTCATACGACACCGTGCCCGGGCGGGGTGAGTATTTGAAGATGAAGCAGTTTTTGTAGCGGGTGCGGGTGAGGAGTTGTTTAGTGAGCTCGTGGTCTTCGTCGGTTTCGGTGGGGAAGCCGATGATGATGTCGCCGCCGAGCATGAGCGGGCGTCCGATCTCAGGCTGATGGAGATACTCATTGCACCGCCCAATGAACTCGTCGTACTCCTCGATGTTGTGCCCACGATTCATCATCTTGAGCATCCGGTTCGACCCGGTCTGGGCGGGCACATGGATGAATCGGCAGATGCGCGGGCAATCGCGGATGACTTGCAAGACATCATCGCCAAAGTCGCGTGGATAACTCGTCAGGAAACGCAGGCGTTGAATCGTCGGCACTTCTTCATGGATGCGATAGAGCAGATCGGCGAAGGTCGTCGTGTTCTTGCCCGCGAACGCATCGCGGTTGTGCGAGCCCTTATAAGTCCGCCCCTTCTGAGGCTGGACGATCCCATCGACCGTCACCGCTGAGTCATGCTCGAACCGATAGTGATTGACCGTCTGCCCGAGCAGGGTGATCTCGATGATGCCGGTGTCGGCCAGCGATTTGATCTCGTCGATGATGTGCTCGGGTGGGCGATGGATCTCGGCCCCGCGCGTATGAGGCACGACGCAATAGGTGCAGAACTTGTTGCACCCGCGGGTGATGCGAACATAGGCGGACCGCCGACTATCAAAATCCACCGGCGAGAGCATCCGACCCAGATCGAGCGATTCGAGCGAATCGCCTGCTGCTGCGAGGGTCGAGGATCTTCGCGATGCGTTGCCCTGGAGTGCGACTTGCTTGGCCGATCGGCGGATGGCGATCGCGGGGTCGTTGACCGCGAGCGATGACTTGGTGCGGACAGCGTTGTCGATGAGTTCGGGGAGCTTGTCGAGTTCGGAGGGCCCACACATCACATCGACGACGGGCATCCGGGCGATGAGGTCTGTGCCGTCGCGCTCGGCCATGCACCCGAGGACGCCGACAATGAGATCGGGTTGATGATCGCGTTTGCGTTTTTTCATATCGCCCAATCGCGACCAGACCTTCTGCTCGGCCCGTTCGCGGACGGAGCAGGTGTTGTAGAGCACGATGTCGGCTTGGTCGGCATCGGGGGTGAAGCGATATCCAAGGGCACCGAGCGAGCCGACGACGAGTTCGGAATCGAGCTCGTTCATCTGGCACCCGAAGGTTTCGAGGTAGATGGATTTGGTGGATTGATTGCTCATGGGCAACAAGTGTACGCGAAGAGCGCCCAAAGGCCCAACAACTTTGCTGCTCTTGGGATACACTCTGTGCGTGACGACCATCCATGACATCCGGGCCTGGTTCAGCGAGCTCTCGCTGGCGACGAAGTGTTTGCTTCTGTTCGGGGGTGCGTCGGCGTTTATTATCACCATCGCCCTCTCGCTGCCGCTGTTGCGGATGAACGGGCTCGTCGGATCGGGCGAGCTTGAACTCGCCCGCACGGTGTATGCGACCTGGGCCTCGTTCGAGGATCACCCGGCGCCCAAAGATGAGATCACCGCTGGCGGCGCGACCATCCGCCCGCTCTCTCGCAATCAGATCGATGCAGCGATCAACGAAGATCGGTTCTTAGCGCGGGCGATGGGGAAGTTCGAGCGATCGACCACCCGCGTCGAGTTCTTCGATGCCGACTGGTCGGGGTGGAACCGGATCTACCGCTACGCCCGCGCCACGCGCGATGCCAATGCGCAGATCACCTCGGTGGTGCTGCTCGAGCATCGGGCCGATGGGGCGGGGTTGCTTTTGGTGGTGAATCTGCTCTATGTGCTCGCTGCAGGTTCGGTGGTGCTTGCGGTGGCGTTGGTGGTGTACACCCTGATTATCAACCGGTTGATTCTGCGTCCGGTCGAAGCCTTGCAACGAACCGCCGAGCTTGTCCGCGATGGTGATCTCGAAACCCGATCAACGATCGACACCGGCGATGAGTTCGAGGAACTCTCCGAGACCATCAACCTGATGCTTGTCGAGCTCGAGCGTCAGCGGGATCAGCTCCGCGATGCCAACAAGGCGATGGATATCAAGCTTTCCGAGCTCTCGCAGGCGAACACGGCGTTGTTCGAGTCGGCGAGGCTCAAGGGCGAGTTTCTGGCGAGTGTATCGCATGAGCTGCGCACGCCGCTCAATGCGATTATTGGGTTCGCCGAACTCCTCCTCGAAATCGCCCGCAAAGAGGTGGCCATCAACGCCGAGTGCGAGGGCGAGCCTGAGTATGATCCCAACGAACTGGGCAAACGCGAGCGGTATCTGGTCAACATTGTTTCTGCCGGGCGCACGCTGCTCGAGATGATTGAATCGCTCTTGGAGATGGCCAAGATCGAAGCGGGGCGGGTTGAGCTCAACATCACGCAGATGAACCTGGCGGAGAACTGCCAGGCGCTTGTTGGGTTGATCCATCCGCTCGCGCGCAAGAAGGGCATCACGGTCAAGCTCGATGTCTCGCCCGAGCTGCCGATCATTGAGACGGATCCCAAGAAGTTTCAGCAGATTATTTTCAATCTGCTCTCGAACGCGGTCAAGTTCACCGGCAACGACCCGCAGGGCACGCCGGGCGAGATTATTCTGCGGGCCGAGCCGATCAGTGATGATAGTTCGGGGGTGGATCACATCCGCATCTCGATCATCGACAACGGCGAGGGCATCGCTGAGGATGACCAGAAACGGATATTCGACAAGTTCCAGCAGGTTGATTCATCGCACACCCGCTCGCACACAGGCACTGGGCTCGGGCTTGCGATTGTGCTCGAACTCACCCGGTTGCTCCAAGGCGAGATTCAGCTTGTGTCCGAGATCGGGTCCGGGTCGATGTTCTCGGTGATGATCCCCAAGGCGATCGACAAGGTGGCCTTTGAAGAGGTCAAGCTCGAAGCCAAGTTCCGGGGCACCCTTCATCATCCACAGCCCGATGTAGCCGATGTAACCGATGTAACCGATGTAGCCGATGTAACCGATGTAACCGATGTAACCGATGAGCCGGTGATGCTCACCGAGCCTCAAGCCTTTGATCCTGATGATGAAGATCAGGAACCCACCGCCGAGTGATAGTGACGGATGTCGATGGGTTTGGTTTGATCTGGCGCAAACACAACCGCGATCACATCAATCCGGATCCCCTTGCCTTGGTAGCCCTCGCGTTTGGAGATCGCCTTGGCGAGGGTGATGAGTTTGCGTTTTTTGGCTGCGGTGATGCTTGATTCAGGATCGGGCGTCGCGTCGGATGTGCGGACTCGGGCTTTGACTTCGACAATCACGATGCTGTCCGATGCCCGGTCAAGGCAGAGCAGGTCGATCTCGCCGATGGGCAGGCGGAGGTTGCGAGCGAGGACTTTGCATCCCTGTTTTTTCATGAACCGGGCGGCGGCGTCCTCGCCTCGGATCCATACGGACTTTGGTTTTCTGAATCTATTCCGGAATCTCGACGAGAAGATCATCCCTGCGGGCCATAGCGCTGCTCGGCGATGTCGAGGAGTCTCGCGAACACTTGCTCTCGGCTTGAAACACGGGCGCGTTCCATTAGTTTTTCGAGGTACTGTGCCTGGGCTTCTCGTCGGCGCTCGAAGTTGAGCTCGCGTTGAATCTGAAGCTGGGCATCGTAGAGCGAGATGGATTCCTGCTCGATATCTTCGAGATTGATCCAGTAGATTGTTGATCCCCGGTCGATGGGCCCGGCGGTCTCGCCGATTGAGAGCTTGCGGATCGCCTCGTTGAGTTCCTCGGAGCCGAAGAACTCGGTGGTCTCGAAGGTGTCTTCGATGAGCACGCTCTTGAATCCGTCGGTCTCAGGCGAGAAGTTGTTGAGCTTGCCCGCTGCGATCTTGACAAAGCGCACGCCCTCTTCGAGTTGGGTTGTGATCTGGTTGATCTTCTCTTCGTCATCTGCAAACGCCCGGATCACCCGGAGATTGGCGGTCGGAGGCGGAGAAAATCGGTCGATATCGCGCTCGTAGCGTTGCTTGATATCCCGCCAAGACACATTGACTCGGCGGTTGATCTCGGTGATGAGCGTGAGTTGGACGAGCGTGTCCACTTCTTTCTGACGCAAGGCTTGGTCGATGGTGATGCCCTTTTCTTCGCGCATCCGTCGGTTGGCGAGTTGGGCGCTGCCTAGGTTCTCGGAGAGCAGGTTGTCGCGGAACTTGCTCAGGAATGCTTGGAGCCCCACGCGCTGGTTGGGGGTCAACGCGGTGAGCGCTTCAGCCCGGAGCAGTTCGTCAGCGATGATGCCATCGAGTCGGCTGGCGATGATTCTGCCCGCGCTGATCCGCCATTGCTCACCAGAGAGCCGAGCGGATTCGGCAATGAGCCGATCGTGGATCGGATCGAAGAAGGAGTTGGTGAAGATGGGTTTGCCATTGACATCGCCGATCTTGGCATCGAGCAGGGCGAGCGAATCCGAAGCGGCTGATGGGGTCAATGGTGAGGCATCGGGCGAGGGCGAGGGGGTGGGGGGCGGTGTCGATGCAGCCATAGGCTCGGCAGCGGAGGGTGTTGGATTGGGCCGCCCGGTCAGGATGATTCCGTCATCGCCCCCCCCTTGATCGGGTGTTGGTGTGCGGGGCGGCGGAGTCGTTGGTGCAGCAGCCGATGCAATGGGGTTGGATTGATCCATGCTCGGGGGCGCAGACTCGGCGAAGTCGTTGATCGTGACGCGATCAGGGTTCGAGGTGCGGGGGTCGGTGATCTTGGATTTGGCGCACCCGGCGATGACCAATGAGACGGCGAGGAGCGAGGCACCCAGCGTGATCGCTTTTGGAGAGATTGGGTATGGTTTGGTCTGCATCGTGTGTTCTCTTTGTGGTCTTGGCGCTACGATGTATTGTACACCAAATGGAGCCCAATATGTCCGACTCAGAAGCACCGAAACTGATTATCGACGATGACTGGAAATCCTCTGCACAGGCGGAGAAAGAAAAGCTTGCTGCCCAAGCCAAGGAAAAAGCTGAAGAGGCTGCCAAGGCGGGCCCCGGCGGGTTGCCTGAGCATATTGGGTTCAAAGAGCTCATTTCGCTCTTTGCTACCCAGGCGCTGATGTATCTCGGTGCGATCCCCGATCAATCCGGGCGGGCGATGGTCTCGCTGGAGGTCGCCAAGCTCAATATTGACTTGCTGGGGGTGGTTCAGGAGAAATCCAAAGGCAACCTGAGCACCGAAGAGCAGGAAATGATTGATGGCACGGTCAACGAGCTGCGGATGCAGTTTGTTGAGGTGACTAAAGCCGTCGCCAAGGCGGCGGAGGATGGCACGCTCGAACAGATGACGATGGACCCCAATGCCCCAGATGTGGGTGGGGGGCCGGGCCTGCACATTTAGCGGGTTCAAGTTCTACGCCGGCATGCGCTTGTATGCCGATAGATCGGGATATGGCAAAGCCCTTATTCAAATATGATGATCGGATGCGTCCGCTCATCGACCAACACATCGGAGCATACAGGTGAGTGAACACGCAGATTCCATGCAGACACGCCACTTTCTCTTGAGGCGATTGCACTCCCTGTCGGGCATTGTTCCGATTGGAGTGTTTTTGATTGTCCACCTGACCACCAACTCCACCATCGCGTGGGGCGGGCTCAACTCCCGGGCGGACGCTGAGGGATTTGGGTGGATGGATCGGTCGATCGCGACCTTTCAGCATGAGGTGAGTTTTATCAACAATATGCCTTTGCTCTTGCTCATCGAGGTGACACTCTGGGCGGCGATCGGGTTCCATTCGATCTTGGGTATCTACTACGCCATGAGCGGCAAGGGGAACACCGGGCAGTATAAATATGGCGGCAACCTCCGGTATGCCCTCCAGCGGGCGACGGGGTACTTCGGCATCTTCTTTATCTTTTATCATGTCGCCACTCTGCGATGGGGATGGACCTGGCTTATCCCCGGCGATGCTGTCTGGTCGCACGAAGCGGCTTCATCAACATTTGCAGCAGCGATCCAAGGCTCGACCGATGGGTTCACCGCGGTTGGTTTCTTGGTGGCTTGTTTCTATTTCCTCGGGGTCAGTTCGTTGGTCTTCCACTTCGCCAACGGGCTCTGGTCGGCTGCGATCACCTGGGGGATCACGATCTCTCGCCCTGCCCAGAAGCGGTGGGGCGTGGTTTGTGCTGGGCTCGGGGCGAGTTTGATGGCGATGGCGTGGATGTCTGTCATCGGGTTCGCCACGCTCAACTATGACGATGCGGTGCAGGTCGAGAGCACCCTGCATGATCCATCCTCCCAGCCGATCCATCTTGAAGCGGACGAACCAACTGATGCGGTGACACTCAAGGCACACGAAGAGACCGATGGCTGAGTTTTTTGAGAACCAGAACCACACAATCAACCTCAGCGTCAAACACGACGCCCAGAGATGAAGAAGAAAACCATGGCTGATGAAAAACGCGTGATTGTCGTCGGGGGAGGGCTCGCTGGGCTCGCTGCAAGCATCCGGATCGCAGAAGCGGGGATGGCGGTCGATCTGTTCTCGATGGTCCCTGTCAAGCGATCACACTCGGTGTGCGCCCAAGGCGGGATCAACGCCTGCAATGATGTCGCCCGTCAGCAGGGCTACTCCGAGTATCAGCACTTCGACGAGACGCTCATCGGGGGCGACTTCCTCAACGATCAGCACCCGGTCTTGGAGATGACCAACTGGGCACCCAAGATCATCGACCTGCTCGATCGGATGGGTGTGCCGTTCAATCGCTCGCATGAGGGGTTCCGCGACCTTCGGCTCTTTGGCGGTTCGCTCTTCAAGCGCACCCATTTCGCGGGCGCGACAACCGGGCAGCAACTGCTCTATGCTCTTGATGAGCAGACCAGGCGGTTTGCCTCAGAGGGCAAGATCAATAAACGAGAGTTCTGGGAGTTCCTCTGGCCGATCGTTGAAGGCGAGGGGGAAGACGCACGGTGTGTCGGGATTGTTGCCCAGGACATGCGGACGATGCAGATTCAGTCCTTCCGCGCCGATGCGGTCGTGATGGCGACGGGCGGGTGCGGGTTGGTCTTTGGCAAATCGACCAACTCGGTGATCTGCACCGGCGGGGCGGCTTCGCGCTGCTATCAGGCTGGGGCATGGTATGGAAACGCCGAGATGATCCAGGTCCACCCGACCGCGATCCCCGGCGCTGACAAATGCCGATTGATGTCCGAATCCGCCAGGGGCGAGGGCGGACGCGTCTGGGTGCCCGCCAAGAAGGGCGATACCCGGGCTCCAAAGGCCATTCCCGAGAACGAGCGGTACTACATTCTTGAAGAGCGGTATCCCAAGTATGGGAACCTTGTGCCTCGGGATATCGCGACGCGGGAGATCTTTGATGTGTGTGTCAATGAGGGGATGGGGATCAATGGGACGAATCAGGTGTATCTTGATCTGACGCACATGGACCCGGACTACCTCACCGAGAAGCTCGGCGGGATTCTCGATATCTACGAGAAGTTCGTCGGCGATGATCCTCGGTTCACGCCGATGCGTATCTTCCCGGCGGTGCATTATTCGATGGGCGGGCTGTGGACGACTTATACGGCGGGCGACTATCAGCCTGATGCGCCGATGTCGGGGTTCAAGCCCGGCGATCCGATCCCGGTGGGCAACGAGCCCGGATTGGGGATGGAGGTCGGGGCGCATAATAACGCGATGACCAACATCAACGGGCTGTACGCCTTTGGCGAGGTCAACTTCGCCTACCACGGGGCGACTCGGCTCGGGGCCAATGCGCTGCTGAGCTGTATCTTCGATGGCTTGTGCAACGGCGTTTCGGTCGTCAACTATGTGCGTGAGGGCGATCAACGCCCCGCCAGCGAGATCGACCAATCGGTGTTCGACAACGCGGCCAAGCAAGAGCAGGGCAAGCATGATCGGTTGATGGATTCGACGAGCACCGGCTCGGGCGATCAGAAGCTCAACCCGTATCAGATCGCTTTCGAGCTCGGCGAAGAGATGAACGCGGCATCGACGGTCGTCAAGACCGGCCCGGGGCTTGAGAAATGCCTCACGAAGCTCGACGAACTTAAAGATCGCTACGCCAAGGTCGAGCTCGGCGATGGGGCGATGTGGACGAATCAATCATTGAGCTTCACCCGCGCGGTGGGCGACATGATTATCATCGGCGAGGCGATCGCCAAGGCCGGGCTGCTCCGCGAGGAATCGCGTGGGAGTCACTACCGGACCGATTTCCCAGAGCGCGACGACGAGCGGTTCTGGAAGGCATCGGTTGCCAAGTTTAATCAGGAAACAGGCAAGAGCGAGATCGAGTTTGTCGATGTCAAGGCTGGGCTCGTCAAGCTCCGCCCGCGAGACTATGGCAAGACCGAATCGAGCGCAGCACCTGCCCAGAAAGAAGCCGTCGGCGCGTCATAAGAGCAATGGTATTGCCTGTGAAGAACAGGATTGTAAAGGATACGACCAATGAGTGAAGCAGAAGCCTACAGCTACGACGCAGAGATGCGCAAAGCCAATCGCGCCAAGGCTGTCGCGGGGCGGAGTGTGATCTTCAAGATCAAGCGGTGCGATGGGCCCGGCAAGGCGACCCGATGGGAATCGTTCAAGGTGCCCATTGAAGAGGGCGCCAATGTGATCTCCTCGCTCAACTGGATCGCAGCGAATCCGGTGACGGTCGATGGCAAGAAGACCACGCCGATCGTGTGGGAGTCGAGCTGTCTCGAAGAGGTCTGCGGCGCATGCACCATGGTCATCAACGGCAGGGTCCGCCAGTCCTGCTCGTGCCTGATTAATGAATACGCCCCGCGTGAGGGTGATGTGATGACCCTCGAGCCGATGAGCAAGTTCCCGGTCATCCGTGATCTCTGGGTCGATCGCGCCCGCCTGTTCAACAACCTCACCCGGGTCAAGGCTTGGGTGCCGATTGATGGCACCTACAACATGGGCGCAGGTCCCAAAGAATCGCACGAGCAGCAGCAGATGCGCTATGCGCTCTCGGAGTGCATGAGCTGCGGGTGCTGCGTTGATGCGTGCCCGCAGTTTACCAAAGAAGAAGATGAGTCCAAGTGGGACAGCAGCTTCGTCGGTGCCCATGCGATCTCACAGGCGCGATACTTCAACGAGCACCAGACGGGCAAGGAGCTCAAGGGCGAGCGGATGGATGCGCTCTCGGGTGCAGGCGGGATCAACGACTGCGGCAACGCCCAGAACTGCGTCAAGGTCTGCCCCAAGGGCATCCCGCTGACCGAATCCATCGGGGCGATCGGACGCAGCGCAACGATGCACGCGATCAAGCAGTTCTTCCAAGGCAAGAAGTAGACCCGGTAGAACGGGCTTCCAGCCCGTTTCTTTAGGTCATGTCTGACGGCTTTTTTTCTCCCAAATAATCGCCTCCCCCGGGCTTCCGGGGGAGGTGGCTGCGCAGCAGACGGAGGGGGTCTTCTGTGTTGTGTTTGTGTCGAGCGTGAAAGAATGAAGGAAGACCCCCTCCGCCTCACTTCGCTCGGCACCTCCCCCGGAAGCCCGGGGGAGGCGAAAAGATGGGCTCATAGCATGGAGAAAATGAGCCGTCAGATACGACCATAATTCAAAGCACAAGAAAACGGGCTGGAAGCCCGTTCTACCGGAAGAAGACTCGCTCAGGCGTTGAGGTCGAGCCGCTTTGGGCGAGACGGGAGTGAACGCTGATAGGCCGGGTATCCGGTCTGGTGCTCCTCGCGGTCTTCTTTGGCATCTTCCTGATCCGCGTCGGCGAGCGAGCGAACCGCGTCGATGTGCTCGACTTCTTCGACTTGGGTGTTGTACTCATCTTTGATGAGTTTGCGCTTATAGGTGGCCTTGAATGTTTCTTCCGCTTTGGCCTTCGATGAAGCTGCGGAGGAGACGGGTGCGCCCGAAAGACTTGATGCTAAGTTGTTTATCGCGCCGGTCATAGTGTATATATCGGATACACCACGCACTTCTCGCCACCCGATGCGCAAGAAAAACTCATTTTATTTGTGCTTTGGTCGGGTCGGGGCGTGGTTTGAGGCTGATTCCCGATCAGGTGCCCATGACATTGACGCCGCAATCGACATAGATATTCTCGCCCGTCACCCCGCTTGAGAGATCGGACGCGAGATAGACCGCCGTCTTCCCGACCTCGGAACCATCTACATTGCGCCTCAACGGGGCAACCTGCTCGATGGCCTCTTCGATCCGGTTGATCCCACCGACCGCCGAGCTCGCCAGCGTGCGCAAGAACCCACCTGAGATGGTGTTCACGCGGATATTGTGCTCACCGAGTTCGTAGGAGAGGTACCGCGTGGTCGCTTCGAGACACGCCTTGGCGACGCCCATGATGTTATAGCCGGGGATGACCTTCTCTGAGCCGTAGTACGACATGGCCATGATCGAGCCCCCGCCGTGGGTCATCATGATGTCCTGTGCCCGTCCTGCCATGGCGGAAAAGGAGTAGGCGGAGATGTCGATGGCGTCGAGGTAGGCTTTCCTCGGCGTTTTCGAGAAGTTTCCGATCTTGAGCCATTCGCGATCGGCGTAGGCGATCGAGTGGATCAGAAAGTCCATTCGGCTGTGGTCTTTGGAGTAGTGCTCGAAGAGCGCGTCGATCGAATCATCCGAGCCCGCATCGCATTCATAGAGTTTCGCATCGTCCTGGATTTTGGATACAGCCCGCTCGGTTCTGCGGGCACTTTTCTCGCCCGGGATGTGTGCGTAGGCGCACTGGGCCCCGTGCTCGGTGAGGGCCTTGGCGATGTGCCAGGCATAGGAGCGGTCATTGGCCACCCCGACCACAAGACCAACTTTGCCATCCAACAGACTCATATGCAATACCTTTCAATCACGGAACCCGAATCTCTTGCCGATTCTCTCACAAGTATAGTAGGGCCAAACCCTCGGGTGGTGTACGATTGGGCATGGAACGAACGGATACGCAAGAACTCAACGGGCTTTCATTGGCAGGATTTGCCGATTTCCTCCGAGATTCGGGCTTCCCCCGTCGCCTGATCGAACTCGCACGCGATGAGGACCTCTCATTGGACCCGCACGACTGGACCGGGGAGTTGATGTTTGGCCCCGATGAGCGTCGCCGGGTGGTGATGCGATCCCGCGAATCAGGCGTGGCAGCGGGTCTGGCGTTCGTGCCCGATCTGGTCGAAGCATTTGCCGATCCGGAGCAGATTGAATGGGAACTGGCATTGAAGGATGGCGAGCCGATCGAGCCGGGCACCGTCCTCGCCGAGTTTACGGGCAACGCCCGAACCATCGTCAGACTCGAACGAACGATGCTCAACCTCATCGCCCGCATGTGCTCGATCGCCACGCTGACCCGATCCTTCGTCACGCTCGTCGAAGGCACCAAGGCCAGCATCTGCGATACCCGCAAGACCACCCCCGGGCTCCGCGCCTTCGAGAAGTACGCCGTGCGGTGTGGCGGGGGCACGACCCATCGCATGGGGCTCAGCGATGCCCTGCTCATCAAAGACAACCATCTCGCGGGCGTGGAACCGGGCGATCTCGCCGATCGGATCCGCTCATGCGCCCATCGCCTTCAGACGCAGGATATCCGGGTGAGCTTTGTGATGGTCGAGGTCGATACGCTCGGGCAGTTCGAGTCGATGCTCGGGGTTGATGACGGGCTCGTCGATATCGTGCTGCTCGATAACATGAATCCAGATCAACTCGCCAAAGCGGTGAGCCTCCGCGATGCCTCGGGGCGGACACTACTCCTCGAAGCATCCGGAGGCGTAAACAAAGACACCGTCAGCGCCATCGCCCGCACAGGTGTCGATCGAATCAGCATCGGCGCATTGACACACCAAGCCCAAAGCCTCGACATCGGGCTCGATGCGATGGAGGAGTAATGTTCCGATCCAAAGCCCAATCACCCAAAGCAAAGGCATGGACTTCGCAACTCCAAGATCAGATTGATCGGCTCGAATCATGCTGTGTCGAGCGGGCGGTGGTGCTTGATTCAACCCCGAGCACGATGGATGCCGCAGCCCAGATCATCACCGATGCCCCAGCCGTGCCCGGGGCGGGCGTGGTGGTCGTGGCGTTGAATCAGACCCACGGGCGTGGGCAGCGCGGGCGACGATGGGTCGATGCCCCCGGGCATTCGTTGGCGTGCACCTTTGCGATCGGTGCAGAGACAATCGGTGCAGCGGGGGTCGATCCATGCGTGAGATCGGCAGCCGTCGGCTGTGCCGTGCACGAAACCATCGCACAACGAGCCCCCGCGTCATGCAGGGTGATGATCAAATGGCCCAACGATATTGTCGTGCGAGATCGTGATGTGGACGCAGGGTTCCGCGAGCGCAAGATCGCGGGGATGCTGATCGAGCACCAAACACAACGAGCCGATGGGTGCGCACTGATCGGGATCGGGATCAACTGCACGCAGTCTCCAAGCGACTGGCCCCCAGAACTCAAGGGCTCCGCAACATCGCTGAGTGAGATCGAGGCACCAGCCGATCGGTTGGAACTGATGGGCTCGCTGATCCGTCGGCTGAGCGCATGGTCATCGTGCCTCGCCGATCTGGAGAAGACCCGAGCACAGATCCAAACACATTACCAAGACAACAACGCGATGGTCGGAACCCGCCGAGCGTTCCAATATGACAACGATCGCTACGAAGGGTTGGTCGAATCGATCGACCCGCTCGGCTCGATCGTGGTGCGGTGTGCATCAGGTCTTCATCGCCTGCCCATCGCGCAGACGACGCATCTCAGAGCAGACGCTTGATGTGCTTGCCGAGCTCGAGGGCTTCCTCAGCGGTCAGCGTGCCCGGGTTCCAGTTGCACACGAGCCCCGGCCCGTTCTTGATATCAGGCTTGCCCGCAACATTCTCGCCTCGGTCTTTGAACCGGGGGATGATATGAAAATGGACATGCTCAACCGCCTGCCCAGCGTCTGAGCCGTTGTTCTGGAGGATGTTGATCGCGCGGGCGCCCGTCACCTTCTTGATCGCCCGGGTGATCCGAGGCAGCACCCGCCCGACCGCCGCAGCATGCTCGTCGGAGAGCTCGTCGATCGTGACAGCGGGCTCTTTGGGGATGACCAGGGCATGCCCTTCGGAGAGCGGGCCGATATCGAGGATGGCGATGACGAAATCGTCTTCGTAGATTTTGTGTGAATCGACCTCGCCTCGGATGATTTTGGAAAAGATGGAGTCTGTCATGCAAGGATCGTAGCGTTTGGGAGCGTCCAATGTGCCTCCGATGCCCTGTTTTTCACATTGATCTTGCTGAACCCAAATCTGCCCATGCCGACTCGGTTTTGAGCGTACGATTGGGTGTATGTCCACCACCGAGTCCACCATCTTGATCCGCAAGCTCTCGCCTTTGTTGGTGAATCAGATCGCAGCGGGCGAAGTCATCGAACGCCCAGCATCGGTGCTCAAAGAACTCGTCGAGAACTCGATCGACGCCGGCGCGACAAGAATCACAGTCGAACTCGAACAAGGCGGGATCGAGCGGATCAGCATCGCCGACGACGGGCACGGGATCGCGCCCGATCAGATGACACTCGCGCTGACCCCTCACGCAACAAGCAAGATCATCGAATCCCAAGACTTAGACAGCATCGCCACAATGGGATTCCGAGGCGAAGCACTCGCGTCCATCGCCTCGATCTCACGCATGACCATCCGATCACGCACAACCAATTTCGACGAAGGCAGGATCATCCAAGCCCAAGGCGAAACAGTGGGGGAGCCCAAACCCATCGGATGCCCAATCGGCACAACCATCGAAGTCAAGAACCTCTTCTTCAACACCCCCGCGAGGCGCAAGTTCCTGCGAACATCAACGACCGAGCAGACCCGGTGCATCGAATGGCTCCGCGATCTGGCGATGGCGAATCCGAGCATCGCCGTGCGCTGCGTTGGCGATGGCAAGGTCAAGCTCGACCTGCCGATCAACCAGACCCCCCGCCAGCGCGTCGTCTCGATCCTAGGCAAGGAACTCGAAGAACAACTCATTGAAGTCTCCGTCGATCAGTTCGATGACACCCGAGGCATCCTCGTCTGGGGACTCGTCGGGCTCCCCGCGATCGCCCGCGCGACGAGCAAGGCCCAGCACATCTTCCTCAACGGCAGAACCATCCGCGATCGCACCATCGCCCACGCCATCCGCGAGGCCTACCGCGGATTGATCGAGCCGGGCAAGCATCCGACCGCGGTCTTGATGATCGAGATGTCGCCGACCGCGGTCGATGTGAATGTGCATCCCGCCAAGCTCGAAGTCCGATTCCGCGATCAGTCGATGGTTCACCGCGCGATCTATCATGGCGTCAAGGACGCGCTGGGACGAGCCGATGTGACACCCACCCTCTTGCAACGCCTGCCCGGCGCAGGGTTCGACGCGGGCAGTGCGATCATGCCCAGTGCCTCACCCGAGCAGATCAGCCGACAACTCGATCGGCAGGTCGATCATCTTGTTGAATACCTCGAAGCCAAACCCAGATCAGCCGAGGGATCAAGCCCGACCCATCCTGATCTCAAGCAAGAACTCAAAGAGGTCCTCGCCCAGTCGCCGATCCCCATGCCGATGCCTTCGTTTGCCCCATCGACTCCGATGCCAACAGTGCAGCGGGTGGACAAGGTGCTTCAAGTCCATTCGAGCTACCTGATCTCCCAAGACGAGCAAGGCGTCCTCATCATCGACCAGCACGCACTCCACGAGCGGGTGATGTTCAACAAACTCCTCGCCCGCGTGACAGGCAACGGCTCACTCGAACAACAAGCCCTCCTGATGTCCATCATGCTCGATGTGCCCAGCACGGTGATCGACCAGTTCGATCAGTTGGACACCCTGCTCAAACGCATCGGCGTGCAGGCCGCCCCGATGGGCCCGCGATCGGTCGGGATTCACGCGGTGCCGAGCTTCTTGCATTCGCGCAATGTCGATGCCGAGCCGTTCTTGGCTGAGTTGTTTGAGCAGATCGACCAGGGCGGGTTCGTCCCCAGTTCGGAAGAAGCCCTGCACGAGGTGCTCGACATGATGTCATGCAAGGCTGCGATCAAGGCGGGCGATGTGCTCAGCGACAACGAACTCAACGCGATTATGGAACTACGAAGCCAAACCGAACGCGCCGCCTCATGCCCGCACGGGCGTCCGACAACCGTCCGCCTGACCATCGAAGAACTCGAAAAGCTTTTCGATCGGCGATAGTCACTCAGGCATCATCGAGCAGATCAACCGCTTTGAATCGTTTGCCTTCGAGCATTTCCAAGCTCGCGCCGCCTCCGGTCGAGACATGGGAGAGCCGATCGGCGACGCCAAAGATTTCGGCAGCTGCAGCCGAGTCGCCGCCGCCGACGATTGAAGTCGCGCCGGCATCGGTTGCCTCGGCGACCGCTTCGCCGATGAGTTTGGTGCCCATTTTGAAGGGCATCCACTCGAACACACCCATCGGCCCGTTCCAGACGATGGTCTTCGAGGCCTTGATGATCTGGGAATATCGCGCAGCGGTCTTTGGACCAATATCAAGCCCCATGAACCCGTCCTTGATCTGATCGTCGAAGACTTCAATATCGCCCGCTTTCTCAGCGAAGATCGTCGAGCAAATATGATCTTCGGGGAAGTGGAGATCGGTCCTGGACTCGGCTGCCAACTCGATGATCCGCTTGGCTTCACCGACCATGTCCTCTTCGACGATCGAGGTGCCGACACTGTGCCCGAGCGCCTTAAGGAAGGTGTAGGCCATCGCCCCCCCGATGAGGATGTGATCGGCTTTAGGCAACAGGTGCTCGATCGCGGGGAGCTTGTCGGAGACCTTCGCGCCCCCGAGAATCACGGTGAAGGGGCGATTGGGATCGGCGAGTGCTTCGGTGAGGTACGCGATTTCTTTTTCGACCAAGAACCCGGCGACCTTAGGCTTGTTGCCCATCGCCAAGGGCAGGGCGACCATCGAGGTGTGGGCGCGGTGGCAGGTGCCGAAGGCATCGTTGACATAGACATCGCCGAGCTCAGCGAGCTGGTTAGCAAAGTCTGGTTCGCCTCGCTTTTCGCACCCGTGGAACCGGAGGTTTTCGAGCAGAATCACATCGCCTTCGTTCATCGCATCGACCGCTTGTTTGACCTCGGGTGCTTTGCAGCTCTGTGCGGGAATTTTGACATCCTTGCCCAAGAGCTCGCTCAATCGCTTGGCGATCGGAGCCATCGAGTAGGCTTCTTCATAGCCTTTGCCCGCCGGGCGACCCAGGTGCGACATGAGGATCGCCTTGCCGCCGCGTTCGATGACCGAGTTGATGGTGGGCAGCGCCGCTTGGATTCGGCGATCATCGGCGATGGTCGAGCCGTCGAGTGGTACATTGAAATCTACCCGGATCAGGACTCGTTTCCCGGCGACATCGGTATTGGCGATTGTTTGCTTTGGCATGGTGATCTCCTATATGAACAGTTTCATTCTATGCGTTGGTGCATGAAAAAACGGGCGAAATGCCCGTTGGAAGTTGAGAGTTTATGATGCGTTTAGTCTTCGAGCATCTCGCCCGATCGTCCGCGGACTTGAGCACTGCCCGAGTCGAGCAAGCCGTCGCGCATCTTGCGGAGCTGGGCTTGGATCGACGCGTCGATGAGTTGATCGCCCATGCGGAGCTTGATCCCCCCGAGCATCGACGAATCGGTGTAGGGGTGCATGATGACATCCTTGCCCAGCGATGCAGAGAGCTGAGCGCGGACCGAATCGAGTTCGCCCGTCCCGATCGGGGTCGCGGTAAAGACATCGACCTCGACGCGACCGAACTGATCTTGGACGAGGCTGTCCATCGCCACCGCGATCTGCGAAAGATTCGCCAATCGCCCCTTGCGGTTGAGCTGGCGAAGGAACTTGAGGGTGAGGTCCGAGACCTTGCCGCTAAATATGCGTTCGAGCGATGCGTCTCGTTTGCCCGAGTCGATCAGCTGCGAGGCGAGCAGTTCGGAGAACGAGCGGTCATTGCGGGCGAGTTCGACAATGTCTTCGAGTTCGCCAAGGATTGATTCGGCGTTTTCCTGCCCGCCAGATTGCGAGGCGAGCTCAAAGAGGCTCTTGGCATAAACATTCGCCAAGGCGCTGGGTTGTGCTTCGATCAAAGGCATGGTGGGCTCCAGTTGAGGTGATTAGCAGTTGACCGACTTCATCTCGGCGAGTGATTCGTCCATCAGCTTCTGCTGATCGTCAACGGTGACCTCGCGGGCGAGGATCTTGCCCGCCATGACGGTGGCGAGGTTGACCGACTCGTTATAGAGCTCGTTGAGGGCTTGTTTCTTCGCAGCGTCGATGTCAGCAACAGCCTTCTCACGCATCGCAGAGAGCTCCGTGTCAGCGGTGGCTTTGAGCTGGGCGGCCAAAGCGCCTTGCTGGGCACGGGTCTCTTCGAGCATCTTCTGCGACTCGGCCCGGGCACTGGCGAGGTTCTTTTCGTACTCGTCGAGTGCTTCCTTGGCCTGCTTGCGGGCGGCTTCGGCAGCGGCGATCTCGCCAACGATCTTCTCGTTGCGTTCATCAAGACCGGACACGATCTTGGGCCAGATCATCGTCGCCGAGATACCAAAGACAATGATAAAGAGGATGATCGCCGTCGCTGCGGGGATCAGCCCGGCCTCTTTGGGCTCAATCACTGTTGATTTGGCTTTGGCACCGTGTCCGCCGCCGTGGTCGGCATCGCCTGTTGCGTGATCGGTGCCGGTCGCAACATCAGTAGCGTGAGAGGCATCGGTCTCTGGGCTTGCGAATGTGGGCGATGCGAGTGTCATCACCGTGAAGGCGAGGACGATCATGAGTGTGAAACGCTTCATGAGAAGTTCTCCGAGTAAGAGTCCCGTCGTGGGAGTCCTTTGAGGATCAGTAAAAAGCCAAACCCGAGCATGTCTCAGCCCGGGGTTGGTGGTTGTTCGATTAGCCGAACACTGCGAGCAAACCGACGACGACCGCGAAGAGGGTCGCACCTTCGATGAGTGCTGCAGCGAGGATCATGTTGGTACCGATGGTGCCCGATGCCTCAGGCTGACGCGCGATTGACTCGAGCGCACCCTTGCCGACCATGCCGATACCGATGCCGCCACCGACGACGGCGAGACCAGCACCGATTGCTGCCAGGCCCTTGCCGATGTTTTCGGTACCTGCTGCGGCGAGGGCTTCAGCGGCTGCCGCGTCCTGTGCCATTGCCATTGGTGCGAGGAGTGCGACGGTGCCAGCTGCGAGAACGATTTTCTTGGTGAGCTTCATTTCGGAAATTCCTTTCAGAGGCCGATTCTTTGTTTACGACCAGAACCTTGGAAATGCGGGAAGAATCCACTGTCGATCCAACTCGGATCGCAATGGCCTTGGGTGCCTCCCCGCGGTAGCCCCAGGCCCAACTATTGTTAAAAACGGATCACGCGAGACCAGCCTCGGCGAGATCATGTGCGGTTTCGTGCTCGCCATGATGGGCAAGCAGCGAGATGAACACGGTGGTGAGGAACATAAAGACAAACGCCTGCAAGAAGGCGACAAACAACTCGAGGAAGTAAATCGCAATCACCGCGACACTTGAGATGACCCCGACAGGCAACCCGATGAATCCGAGATTGCTAAAGCCGTCGGCTGCGAACCCCAAGAGCACCGCCACGAGAATATGACCCGCGGTCATGTTGGCAAACAAACGAATCGACAACGCGATCGGTTTAATAAAGGTACCGAGGATTTCAATCGGGATGATGATCGGCCAGACAAAGATCGGTGCGTCGGCGGTGAGATGCTTGAGGTATCCAGCCGGCCCGAGCTCACGCAATCCTGCCCAGTTAATCATGAGTCCCGCCAGCAGCGAGAGGGCCGCGGTGATGTAGATGCTTTGGGTAGCCGTGCCGCCGACAAACGCGCGGTGCTCGGCGACCATCCCGGGAGCAATAATATCGTGTGCATCGAGCAACGGAACGAGCCCGAGCAGGTTGTTGATGAGGATAAAGAAGAAGATCGTCCACAAGAACGGCATAAACCGATCGGTCCGCTCATGGAGCAGCGGGCGGACCGTGCTCTCGCGGAGATACCCACAGATCACCTCGATCATATGGGCGAACCGTGATTTGGTGATCCAGCGTGCATGCCCATCGCCTTCGTTGCCCGTCGCGACCGCTTTGGCAACGATGAGCCCGCCGAAGAGCATGATCAGCGAGGTGATGACCATGTTGGACTGCGCGGTTGACCAGAGCCACCATCCGCCTTCAGAGATCCAAAACGGGTGATTGATGACATGGGCCACCGGGTCAGCAGAGGCAAGTAGGAAAGTCGACATCAGGAAATACCCTCCGCGTCAACGCTCGCCATCATGGCGGGCGTGTGCTTCTGGATCAATGAAAGGACCCCAGCGACATCAACGACGAGCGTCGCCATCAATGCCATCAGCATGGTCAGGAAAAAGACAATCCGGGCAGGCTCGATCGTCATATAGATCACCAGCCCGATGCTCAGCACAATTAACGCCCGGATCATGGTGCCCGCGAGCACCGGGACGCTCCACGAAGGGGCATCGTCTTTGGCGGGCATCATCAGCAAGATACTCATGGGGATCAGGACGCCGGGGATGGTTGCTACGAGTGTCCAGATTCCATCGCTCATCACGCCCCCGCGTTGCTCGGAGATGATCCCGCCGAGCAGTGCGATCGTGACGGACACAACGACAGCGATTGATCCTGTTCGGATCAAAGGCAACTCGACTGCATGGTCTGTCATTTCGTGAGCCATAGATTCGTTGGTCGTGTGGTCTGGTGTGCGTGAGAAACAGTCTTGTGCCCGTTGGCGTTCATCGTCGAACCCCAATCCTGCCGGGCGAGAAGGATAGGGGGCACGAACCGGATCGGCGAGTCAAAAAGAGACAGTTTTGCACCCTTTCTTGTCAAGTTTCCGTCGGGCAGGAATCGGGGTGGGATCGGGTCAGTTCTCCAGATCGCCATCGGTCCTTGATGAGGATTTGGTTTGCTCCTTATTGAGGTTCATCGCCTCGCGAATGAACCGGTAAAACCCGACCACAAGCCCCGTAATCGCAAGAATAATCGTCCAGAGCAGCCCGGTATCGGTGATGAGGGTGTCGATCGCGTATCCGATCGCGCCCAGCCCGATCATTCCATAGACCGGATCGAGCGCGATGCTCCACGCCTTGGCTTGGCGGGCCCGGTCGCCTCGGGATGTTTTGTCTTGTGGGGGCATGGCTCTATCCTACCAGAATCGGCATCGGTTGGTCGATCTGGTCAGTGAATCTTCCCGAAAGCGAAAGTCCTCGCGTGCCCGGTCGCTTCTTTGAGTTTGGAGAGATCCGAGCCCGAGCCCTGGGCGTTGTCGGGTCGTCCGCCGCCCTTGCCGCCCATGATCCCCGCGACCTCACGGATCCAATCGCCCGCCTTGAGCCCTTTGGCGATCAGTCCTGAGGGTACCGTTGCCATCAATGCCACGCGCCCCGCGTCGGCATCTGGGCTCATGAGCATCACCGCTTTGTTCGGGCATGCCGAGGTGATGGTCTTGAGGGCCGCTTCGAGTGCGCCGCGGTCTGAACCGAGTTCGAGCGAGGCAATGACGATTTCTTCGGGCGAGCTCGCCGCCGATTGGGCAATCCCTGCCGCCAACCCCTGCGCCGCCTTGGCCTTCTCGGCTGCTGCCGCCTTGCCCGCCTCTTTGAGCTTCTTCTGCACCTCGCCGAGCTTCGCGCGGATGGCGTTCTTGCCCGTCGCGGGCAGTGTCTCTTGTTCGAGGAGCACGACGATCTCTTGGTGTTTGCTTGCCAGTTCGCTGCTCGCAACGACATCGAGCGCGTTGGCTTGTGCCAAGATCGCTGCTGCCCGTGCGTGGGCATCAATCGCCGCCTGTCCGGTCAGCGCGGTGATGCGTCGGATGCCCTTGGCGATGCCTTCTTCACTCAAGAGCGCGAAGCGTTTGGCGACTCCGGTCGTTTCGATGTGCGTGCCGCCACAGAACTCGATCGAGGCTGTTTTCCACGCATCATTCTCCGGATTCGCCAGCAACTGCCCGACCTCGATCCCGATCGACACCACACGGACAGGATCGGGATAAGTTTCCCCAAACACCGCCCGCAACCCGCTGATCTTCTGCCCCTGATCGAGTGGCGCGAGATCCGCATACACCGTCAGGTTCTGATCGATCTCGTGATTGACGAGTTCTTCAACCTTGGCGATCTCGTCGCCAGACACCGGCTGATTGTGCGTGAAGTCGAACCGGAGTTTCTCGTCGTTGACGAGCGACCCGCGTTGATCGACCCCGTCGCCGAGCACTTCGCGGAGCGCGAAGTTCAAGAGGTGCGTCGTCGTATGGTTCGAAGACACGGCTGCGCGGTGATTGTTGCCCAGATGACACATCACATCATTGTTGATGCTCAGCTTGCCCTTGGTGATGCGACCGATATGGAGGACGAACCCGCCGAAGGATTGGGTGTCCTCGACCTTAAAGTGCGCCCCGGTCTTGATGCACTGCAGCTCGCCGATGTCGGCGACCTGCCCGCCCATCTCAGAATAGAAGTTGGTCTTGTTGAGCACCACCCCGACCCGTTTCATCCCGGCGTTGGTGTTGTCCGCGTGGTCATCGAAGTTGTGCCCGTTCCAGATGGCCTTGACGGTGCCCTTGATATCGCGGGTGTTGAACTTGAACGAGTCGTCGGTGGGCTTGACATGGAGGTGTCCGAGTTTGGCGACTTGTTCCGCCCGAAGCTCAATCTTCTGCTCGCCCGTCTCTTTGCGCCCGCCTTGACGCGAGCGCTGCTTCGCTTCTTCCATCGCCTTTTCAAAGCCCTCAAGATCGACGGTAAGCCCGCGTTCTTGGGCCATGAGATCGGTGAGGTCTACGGGGAAGCCGTAGGTGTCGTAGAGTTTGAAGGCGTCGTCGCCGGAGATTGATTTGGTATCGTCGATCAACCCTTCAAACATCTTGATCCCACGATCCAGCGTCTTCCCAAAGCTGGTTTCTTCCTCCGCAATAATCCCAATCACCCGCTCGCCATTGGGCACCAGTTCCGGGAACGCCTCGCCCATCGTCTCAATCACAGTGGGTGCCAACCCGGCCAGGAATCCTTCGGGGGCGCCGAGTTTCTGCCGACCATAGCGCACCGCTCGGCGAAGAATCCGGCGCAGCACATACCCGCGCCCTTCATTACTCGGCATCCCGCCATCGGTGATCGCAAAGACCAGCGTGCGGATATGATCGCCGATCACGCGGTACGCCTCATCGACGCCATCCGTATCCTCATCGCCAAGCTTGCCGGTGTACGCCCGGCACCCGGTCAGTGATTGGAGCTTATCAAAGATCGGCGTGAACACATCCGTGTCGTAGTTCGAGTCCTTGTCTTGAAGCACCGACACCACGCGCTCAAGCCCCATCCCCGTATCGACATGCTGGGCGGGCAGCGTGCTCAGCTTGCCGCCTTCGAGCCGATCGTACTGGATAAACACCAGGTTCCACAGCTCGATCACCTCAGGATCATCCGCATTGACCAGATGCGAAGCATCCCGATTCCCCACGCGATCATAATGCAGCTCCGAGCAAGGCCCGCACGGGCCGGTATCACCCATCTCCCAAAAATTGTCCTTCATATCAAACGGCATGACCCGCTCGGGCGGAAGAAACTGTTCCCAGATTTGTTTCGCTTCGAGATCAGGATCAAGCCCGGCCTTTTCGTCGCCTCCGAAGTACGACGCGTAGAACCGCGATGGATCAAGCCCGAAGCACCCGTTCTCTCGCGCCCCGGTCATCAACTCCCACGCCCACGCGATCGTCTCAGCCTTGAAATAATCGCCGAACGACCAGTTCCCGAGCATCTCGAAGAATGTGTGGTGATAGGTGTCCTTGCCCACATCATCGAGATCGTTGTGCTTGCCGCCCGCCCGGATGCACTTCTGCGTATTGGTCGCCCGCTTGAGCCCCTGCAAAGGCGAGTTGGGATCGAGCGTGCCTTGAAAGATGGGTTTATATTGGTTCATCCCCGCGTTGGCAAAGGTATCGCGCAGCGATGGATCGTTCGTCGGGCAGGTCGTCGATGAGGGCACGAAGCGGTGCCCACGATCGGTAAAAAACTTGATAAACGCGCTACGAACCGCAGCAGCCGAGTTGGTATCAATCGCAGTAGGGGGCATACGGGTGTTCCATTTCTGTTTGGTGAGCAATGGCGAATCAGTGACGCGCTACAGACATGATAGGGGCTCTGGGATCATGTTGTGCCGATTCCCAAGGTCCCAAAGGCACACAAATTGGCTCAGTTCATTGGCACCGATGCGGTTTTCAGGGTCTGCTTGAGTGCCGAGCGATTTCCAAAGAGCCGAGGAGCACGATCCATGCGTTATCCATACACCATCCACGCCATCACCCTCTTGGGAATCGTGGCCACTTCTGGAGCCGCCGGCGTGATCCGAGATGATGTCAACGATGCCCTCTACCAAGCACTCGGGCAAGAAAACCAGTTCCGCGCGGTCGGTCAACTGAGCATCACACAAGCCTCAGGCAACACCGTGAGTTGCTCGGGCACGGTGGTCGCGGATCAATGGGTGCTCACCGCTGCCCATTGCGTCGATCGCCCCGGCAGCACCGCAGCCTTTCTCCGAGACGCCAGCTTTGGATTCGTCGATCAGATCATTATCAATCCCGAATGGCAACGCGGCAACCTGCTCGGCGGCGGCGATCTCGCGCTCCTGCAATTGAGCACACCTATCACCGGCATCACCCCCGCACAAATCTACACCGGACGCGATGAACTCGGTTCCGAAGCCACCATCGTCGGGTTCGGTAGAACCGGCACCGGGCTCACCGGCGAACTCCCCGGCACCGGAGGCACGCTCCGAGCCGGCAACAACATCATCGATGTCCTGGGCGCCGCACGCGGGTGGGATGAACGAATCCTGCTCACCGATTTCGATAACCCCACCAACCCCGACGACTCAAACTACGGCGACTCAACCCCGCTCGATCTCGAATACTCCATCGCCCCCGGAGATTCGGGCGGCGCAATGTTCATCCTCACCGATGCCGGATGGCAGATCGCTGGGATCAGCTCATTCATCAACTCAACCGACGGCTCCCCCAACGGCGACTACGGCGATTCCAACGGCTTCACCCGCGTCTCGGACTACTCCGCCTGGATCAACTCCGTAATCCCCACCCCGGGAACCCTGCCAATGCTGGCGGGAGGGTTGATCTTCGGTGCCCGCAGACGGCGAGTCGCCTGAACTTCTCGCGTCAATCGGCTACGCTATACCAGCAATGGCCAAACGCACCACCAAAAAGAAAACCACGAAAAAAACCCCTCGCAAGCGCGTCGTCACCGATGCCGCCCCCGCGATTCGGCTCTATGACCCGCCCATCGCACTCGGTTCAGTCCTCGGGCAATCGCGGGCGACCGAAATCCTGAGCCAATCCATGCACTCGGGGCGGGTGCATCACGCGTGGATCTTCCACGGGCCCGAAGGCGTCGGCAAGTTCACCGCGGCCATCGCGTGGGCGGCGACGATCCTCGATCCAAGCTCAGCCCCCGATCTGGGAGGGCAGATCGCGCCCGATCCTGACAGCCATGTCCAGCAACTGCTCAAAGCCGGCACGCACCCGGATCTGCATGTCATCAAGAAAGAACTCGCGCGGTATCACGAAGAGAAAAAGGTCCGCGATGCCAAGCTCGCGACCATCCCCAAAGCCATCGTCCAAGAGCACCTGATCGTGCCCGCGACACTCGCCCCGACGATGAAGAGCGATTCGATCGCGGGCAAGGTGTTTATTGTCGATGAGGCCGAGCTGCTCGATCGCTCGCCGACCAATGCCCCGGTGCAGAACGCGATCCTCAAAACGCTCGAAGAGCCCGCGCCCGGCACGGTGATTATCCTCGTCACCTCCAGCGAAGATCGGCTGCTCCCAACGATCCGTTCCCGATGCCAGCGGGTCGCCTTTACACCACTCGATGAGGACGCGATGCGGGCATGGGCCAACACACAGAACCTGAATCTCGATCCCGACGAGCACCACTGGCTCATGCAGTACGCCGCCGGCTCGCCGGGTCGATTCCTCGGCGCAATCGAAGGCGGCTTATACCACTGGCATAAACAGATCGACCCGATGTGCCGAGAAGCAGAGCGAGGCGTGCATCCAATCGCGCTGGGCCCGACGATGGGCGAGTTGGTCGATCAATGGGCGAGCAAGTGGGTCAAGGAAGGCGAGAAGATCGGCGAAAACCGCTCGAAAGAAGCAGCCAACAAAAAGGGAGCCGATCAGATGTTCGCGTTGATCGCCCAGCGTGCCCGCAAGGGCTTGCGAGATCCCTCAGCCACGCCTCGGGCACTGCACGCGATTGATTGCGTCGAGCGCGCGAAAATCGAACTCAACACCAATGTGCAGGTCAAGTTCGTGATGGAACACCTCGCAGCGGGGCTCAGTGAACCGGTTTGAAGGATGTGGCGATGAGCGGTTAGGCCTGGAAACTGATCGGCTGATGAGCCTGAGCAGCGGGGGGCGCGGGGGCAGGCTGAGGATGGGCGATCCCCGCTTCGCGTTCGCGGGCGACTTGGTCCATGGTCATCGTCCATGTTTCGCGTTCATATTCGAGCAGCCCGATGATACCAGCAAGGATATCAATGTCCTTCTCGGTGCTGGCCTTGATGAGTTCGCCATACATATAGGTATAGAGCTCGCGGACAGCTTTCGCAATCTGTGGTGCCGGTTCAGACTTGATGGTGTTGAGCAGTTCAAGAACAATATCTCGGCACTGAATAAATCCCTCGTAGACCATCTCATGGTCGGACTTCTCAAGACCGGCCTTCGCCTGATTGGCGAACTTGATCGCTCCATCGAGGAGCATCAGCCGAAGCTCCTCGGGAGAAGCCGTCATGACCTTGGTTCGGAGATACGCGTTGGCGGTGGTGTTCTCAATCATCACGATGGGTATCGGTCCTTGGGTAGCCCGACTTCACCCGTATTTATCCAATCGCTGCGATTTGTGCCAGTGCAGATCCCTGCGACTGGAACGCTCCGATCGCTTGTTCCATCGCCAGGAACTGGCGTTGGAGGATGAGTCGTTTGTTGTCGAGCCCCTTCTGGATCGACTCGATCCGATCTTCTTGAAGCTTGATCTGTGCATCGAGCGAGTCAGACCGATTCTGGAGGACGCCTCCGATACTTGTCACATAAGACTCAGCGAACTCTTCGATTTGTCCGAGCACACTCAGTTCTGTGAAGAATGGTTCGTCGATGGTGTTTGGATCATTATCATCGATGGTGTCGAGGGTCTGCCTAGAAAACAGGTCTTCGACCGCCTGCGGATCCGCAGCATAGGCCTCACGGAACTGCTCGGCGTCGAACTCGAGTTTGCCGCCCGATCCTACATTGATCCCGACTTGTGAGAGTGAATCCACCGCCCCGGTAAACCCGTCGTTCTCTTTGCGGATATTCGAGAACATCGCACTCCGAAGATTGAGCAGGGTGCCATCGCCGAGCAGGATTCCTCGCTCCTCGGTTTCGTCGTCGTACCGCGTCCTGAAGTCGATGCCTTCGATTACATTATTGAACGCATTGACAAACTCTTGGACTTTGGACTCGATTTCCTCGTTGTTTGTCGAGACCGAGATTTCGACAGAATCTGCTGAGCTCGAAAGCAGGTCAATCGTCACGCCCTGGACTACGCCGTCGAGTTGATTCGTTGAACTCGTCAACAGCACACCCGTCGCAGCATTGTCCGAGCCAAAGAACACCCGAGCATCATTGCCCTCGTCGAGTGTCGTGAGCCCGAGATCAAACCCGCCGGTATCGACCAGGAATCGTCCGTCCTCGCCGGTGAGTTCGCTGGTGAGGTTGAGCCGGAACGGTGCCGATCCGATCCCGGTATTAATCACCGATGCGCTCACGCCAACGCCGGCGGCGTTGATCGCGTTGCGGACATCTTCGAGCGTATCGGTCACATCGAAGGTCACGACTTTCTCAAATGAACCTACGATGAAGTTGTTGCCTAGGTCGGTTGCAGTGCCATCAATGTTGAGCTTGCTCGCGACCGTGCCCGAGACATCGGCGATCGAGATTTCCGCGCCGCCCGCCGGGCTCGATGTATCTTCGATGATAATGCCGTCGCCGTTGTCGTTGATCCGCGCGGTGATATCAAGCGCTGGCGAAGCGTTGTTGATTCTTTTGAGTACATCGCCGATGGTTTTATCCGAGCTGGCGATGATAACCTCAGCCCGGATGTTGTTGGCATCAACAATCTCGAAGGTACCTGTGCCGATCCCCGTGCCGTCGTTGAGTTCGCTCAAGAGCGAGGCTTCACCGATGTAGGCGAGTTGCAGGTTCGATCCGTCAGCGATCCCGTCGGTGTACGAACCCGAGAGTCCCAGTGCCGCCGCGGCATCGCTGCCCCCGGTACCGGTGATGCTAAAGGTCGTGCCCCCCGTGGTGTTGTCGACAATCTGGATGCCTGTGCCGTTGGTGTTGACCGAAGCCGTCACAGTGCCCGCAGAATCGGTGTTGATCTTGTTGATGATATCATTGATATCATTGAGCCCGGAAACATCAATCGCCAGCGGTGCCGCCCCGTCTTGGGTTTGGATATTGAGAATGCCGTCGGTGGATCCGAGCCCGCTCCCGCCATTGAGACTCGACACGAGTTTGGTGTTCAATCCTGCCAGAACGCGCGTCCCGTTGGCGGTGCCTCCGGTGTAGCTCCCCTCGATGCCCAAATCGCGGGCGGTGGTGACGACATTTCCGCCGGCGGAGTAGTTGTCAATATCAAAGTTTCGCCCGTTCGAGTCAACAATGTCGATCCCGCCGGTGGTGGCGTTGATCGAGGCGGTGAACTCTGAATACCCCGCGTCGCTGAGCTGCGTATTGATCCGATCGACCACGCCACCGATGGTCGAGACGGCCCCCTGGAGCACGACAATATTTCCCTCTCCGTCATCGCCTTCGATCTCACCAATGCGGATGCCGACGGTGGTGTCGGGCACATTATCGCCAGTGGTATCGATCACAAAGTTGAAATCCTCAACGCCTACACCCGACGCCTCACGGATCGCCACGCCCCGCCCATCGTTGAGCGATTGGAGCGCGGTGTTGTCATTGATCTGAAAGATGGCAGTGCCTGTGAGTGTGGTGCCGCTGATGGTGCCGTCGAGCCCGAGGGATGAAAGAATTCCCGCCCCGGCATCTTCAGAGATCGAGGTGATCCCATCAATCACAATCTTGTTGTTCTCAACCCGTGCACTGACGCCGGTGACTGATGAGATCGAATCGAGCACTTCCTGCACGGTGCCCGAACGCGAGAGATCGATCTCGGTGCCATTGACGGTAATCTTGCCTCGGGTGATGCCATCGCCATTGTTGAGATCCGCCAGCGCAGTGTTTGCATCAAGTCGGGCGGCTTCAGATTCAAAGGTGATCGACGAGAGCCCGAGCGCTGTGCTATCAAGATCAGCAAACCCACGCGTGAGCAGCTGCTGGGTCGAGACGAGCCGATCGACGATGAAGTTGTAGCTCCCGGGCACCGCTGCCGAGCTCGCTGACGCTGTAAGCACCGATTCATTGCTCGATGCGATGCTCCGCGATGAGAAGATATCCTGTGTCCGAAACGCAGCTGCAGCGGATTTGAAGTTGTTCAATCGCGAGTTGATATCAAGATAAGCGGATTGCTGTGATTTGAGCTGGATAATCCGCTGCTGCGCAAATACCTGCGGGCGAGACTGCAAACTGATAAGCTGGTCGATCAGCGAGGCCGAATCAATCCCCGAAAACAACCCGACGCCTGTGGTGATTCCACCCATAGCTCAACTCCTTTTGAGCAACCATGAACATTCGTGGGTTTCCTGCTGTGCTTGTGAATCAGTAAAAACTTGCCAATCACAGGCCAAGGCACAGAAAACTCACTCCACCTCTTCTATCGGGTGAGCACAGGGCGTATCTGGACTCAGAATCGCCTTCCAAGCGTCCATTGCTTGCAGGGCACACGGATATGCGCCCCATGTGCAAGAATGACCATAGAGAAGCGCAAAAATCGCCATCCTGATCAACATTCACCAGAATCAGGGGGATCCAGTGCCCGCAACTGCTCCGTTGCCTACAAATCATCAAACAAATCTGCCCACGATGCCGATCACCACCCCGTAGGCACCCGTACCACCGCTTATCATCCCCGCGATACGCAATCCATGAATACACCCAATTCCCAATCCATCACCCAGACCCCCAAAGCCCTGCGCATGCTCACGCTGATCGTGAGTATCCTGACCGCCGCCTCGACCCTGCCTTGGATCTGGATGTCCGTCGGCGAGTTCGGCGGGTTCGCCTGGGGACTCTTCGGGTTCGAGCTCATCGTCCTGCTCGGCTCGCTGATGACCGCCCTTGTGTGCCTGGGCAAAGTCCAGGTCGGAAAAGCATTCCCGTTGGCTTTGCTCTGCCTCGCCGGCACGCTGCTTGTCAGTGCCGTCTTTGGGCTCTATGTCGATGCCCGCGCACTCGTAGGCGACGACCCGACCCTCGCCCCTTGGGTCATGCGGACACTCTCATTTCGGCTCCTCGTCATCGCCATCCTCTCGCTGATCGCCACGCTCGATGTCTTTCGCCGAGACACTCGATCGTGGGGGCTGTTGCTTCGAGCGATCCTCTTCCTGATCCCCGTTGGCGGGGCGTTGATGTGGATCAAGTCCAAAGGGATCCCCGGCGCAGGGAATGGACAAAGCCCGGTTTCGATGATCCTGATCCTGCTCGGCGGGCTTGTGCTGGGCATCCTCTTCACCATCAGCGGGCATTTCTTCATCCGTTCCTACGAGATCGCCTTCCCCGAGCCCAAAGCGGATGACGGGCCCGAAAAAACGCCTGTATAAACCGATATATCCACGATTTTGCGCCCAAACGCGCCCGCTGTGAAACAGGCAAGTCCGCCCTGCCAATAACCAGGCATGACCGACTTCTTCCTCCTCGCCATCGCTTTGTTCTTCGCAGCCGTCATCGGCGCGGGGATCGTGTTCTTCCTCGTCTCCTCGCTCAAACGCGCCCGCAAGGGAACGAATGTAGACAAGATTTCGCTCCGCATGCTCACCGAACGCGTCCGCGCCGTCGGCAAGCTCGTCGGGCTCGAAGTCCACGCCAAAGAGATCGCCACTGCCACCACCGGGCTCAACTGGCTCCCCCCGATTGTGCTCTCCCAAGCCAAGATCGCGATGATCTTTCAGTTCGAGAAGCAGTATGCGGTCGAACTGGGCGCGCTGACCGAATCCGATGTCGAAGACCTGGGCAATGGTCATTTCCGCGTCACCCTCCCCCCAATCGTCGGCTCGCTCCGCCTGCTCGATGTCGAACCCTACGACATCCAACAAGGACGCGTGCTCGGATTGGTCGATGTCATCAACATGAACGCCGAGCGACAGTCGCTGCTGATGAAAACCGCCCAAACCCAAGCTGCCGAGCTCTTCGAGAAAAACGATGATCGCTACGAAGCCCAAGCCCGCGACGCGATCGAGCGCCAGCTCCATTCGATCGCCAAACTTTTCGAAGGCTCGATCGAAATCCACTGGCGCGAACAACCCATCGCCCATCAGCCTCGCATGTTCGTGGACAAAGCCCTCAAGACCGCCCCGGTGCTCGCAGCGGTATAGTCCCCGGTAGAACGGGCTTCCAGCCCGTTTTCGTTTAGCCTTGAGAATATGAAGAAACGGGCTGGAAGCCCGTTCTACCGAAGATTCACACCGCGCTGGGATGCCAGATCGTCTTGAACTCCACAAACGGATCAATCCAGTTCGGCCCCTCGCACTGGGCATCATCGAAGAAATCCACATCCTCGCGGATGGTCACCCGCTTGAGATTATCCGCGGCACCCAATCGCAAGAGCGTCCGGTGCTCGTCGCTCACGCCCGCAGCATGAATCGCGATGAGTTGACGATGCGAACTGAAATGCTCAACCAGTTCATCGCGATACCCGCTGAGCAGGTTGACCACCCCGCCGGGCAGATCACTCGTCGCGATGGCTTCGCTCAAGATCATCGCAGGCACCGGGTTCTGCTCGCTGGCGAGCACGACACACGCATTGCCCGCTGCGATTACCGGAGCAACCAACGACACCAACCCGAGCAACGCAGGCTCATCGGGCGCAATCACGCCCACCGTGCCCATCGCGAACGGGATCGTGAAGTTATGGTAAGGCCCCGCGACTGGGTTCGTTCCGCCCATCACCTGGGCATACTTATCCGTCCACCCCGCGAAGTGAACAACACGATCAATCGCCGCGTTGACTTCATCCTCGCCGCCTTGACCGATCGCATGGGCGAGTTCTAATCGCTTGCCCTCCATCATCTCGGCGAGCCGATAGAGCACCTGCCCGCGCAGATACGCCGTCGCATTGCCCCACGCCCCTTGCGCCTTGCTCGCGGCTTCAACCGCATTGCGCACATCCTTGCGCGATGCCCGGCAGACATGGGCGACCAGATTCTGCGCACTGTCATGCACCTCGATCGTCCGTCCCGATTCGGTGCGTGGAAACTTGCCTCCGATGGCCAGCTTGTAGGTCTTGATGATGGGAACTCGCTCACTCATAAATATGCTCGTTTCTCAGTTTCGTTTTTCAATCGCCCCGCTTTAGAGCATGTATTCCATTTCAAGTTCATGCCGAATCGCGATCCCGTCAAACCCCGCGTTGGGAATCTCAGGCTTGAGCTTGCGCGATTCCGTCACCGCGTTGCGATATAACGCCACCAGATCAAACCCCCGGCGTTGATAAAACCGCATCGCCGGCGTGTTGTCATTGGTCGTAATCAGCCACAATCGCTTGCACCCGAGTTCGCGGGCTTTGTCGCGCACCGCATCGAGCAGGCACGACCCGATCCCACCGTGACCGGCCATCGAGTTGTGCGTGATGATCTCGCATTCCTCGTCAGCGATGTGATAAGTCAAAAGCCCAACTTCAGACCCGTCACGCACCGCGACAATCCCGGGCAGTTCGTCGGCTTGGAGCCTCTGCCCACGGGTGATCTGCACCGTCGAGCCCCAATACTGAACCAGCACCCGCTGGACCCAAGATTTGTCCTCATCATTGAGCTCGCGGATGTCAAATGAATGGGTGCTTGTTTGTGTGGTCATGATTCGCTCCTTGAGGATGCTCGTTGGGGTGCTCGTTGAAGAGCATTCACTTGCAATACGCCATCAATCCGTGCCGCCCGCCCTCGCGCCCGAACCCGGATTCTTTGTACCCGCCGAACGGGCTCGTGGGATCAAACTTGTTGTAGGTGTTAAGCCAGACGATCCCCGCGTCGAGCTTCTTGGCGACATCGAAAATTTTCGATCCCTTATCCGTCCACACCCCGGCTGCCAACCCATAGGGCGAGTTGTTCGCCCGGCTGATGGCCTCATCAGGCGTACGGAAACTCAGCACCGCCAAGACCGGCCCAAAGATTTCTTCTCTCGCGATCGTATGGCTCGGCTGCACCCCGGTATAAAAACAAGGCTTGCACCAATACCCCTTCTTTGGAAGCGCCGACTGGCACACATCATGCTTCATCGCGCCCTCATCTTCGCCGGTTTCTAGGAACCGCTCGATCGTGCCGAGCTGCTCTTTCGAGTTGATCGCGCCCACATCGGTGTTCTTATCCATCGGATCACCAACCCGAAGCGTGCTCATCCGATCGGTCAGTTTGTCCACCACCCGATCCAGAATCGACTCCTGCACGAACAAGCGTGACCCAGCGCAGCATACATGCCCCTGGTTGAAATAGATCCCCTCGATAATCCCCTCGATCGCCTGATCGAGCGAGGCGTCCTCGAAGATGATGTTGGCGCTCTTGCCTCCGAGTTCGAGCGTGAGTTTTTTCTTCGTCGAAGCCACTGTCTTGGCGATCGCCTTGCCGACCGCGGTCGAGCCTGTAAACGCGATTTTGTCAATGCCATCATGCTCGACAATCGCCTTGCCCGTCTCGCCCGCGCCCGTGACGATATTCACCACGCCCTTGGGCAGCCCGATCTCCTGACAGATCTGCGCGAACCGCAGAGCCGTGAGCGAAGTCGTCTCGGCCGGTTTGAGCACCACCGTATTCCCGCACGCTAAAGCCGGGGCAATCTTCCACGCGAGCATCATCAGCGGGAAGTTCCACGGGATAATCTGCCCGCACACGCCGACGGGCTGGGGGTTGCGCCCGGGCAGTGCATACTTGAGTTTGTCCGCCCACCCCGCATGGTAGAAAAAGTGGGCAGCTGCCAAAGGCACATCGACATCGCGTGATTCCTTGATCGGCTTGCCGCCATCGAGTGTTTCGAGCACCGCCAGCTCGCGGGCGCGTTCTTGCATCCTTCGAGCGATGCGGTACATATATTTCCCGCGATCCTTGCCGCTGAGCCCTGCCCACCCCGGGAGCGCATCGCGTGCTGCCTGCACCGCCCGATCGACATCTGCCGCTGAGGCCTCGCCGACCATCGCAAGTGTGTCCTCGGTGGCCGGGTTGATCGTGGCGAAGTGAGTGCCGGATGATCCAATCGAAGTCGGTTCGACAAACTCACCCCCGATAAACAATCCATACTTCTCGGCGATCTCCGGCCGCACCGATTCAGGGGCCGGGGCATATTCAAAGATCCCCCCCCCGATCGCTGCCCGCAGATCAAGGTGCTTGGGTGGCTCAATGCCTGAAACGGATGGTTTGCTCACAATGCTCATGCCCTATTCTAACAGGTTCGCCTGCCCCCAGCCGTCCTAACCGGCCTTGAGTTGGGTTTTCTTCGCCGATTGGGGCAAAGTTGCGCCCCGATCTGGTCGCTCTGAGCACAATGAGCGATTCGCCACCAGATCATCGAGCAAACCAGCCCGCCGACAAACACCCAGGCAACGACGACCAGTTTCTCGCACGCACCGAGTCTCGGCTCGATACCGACGGGCTCAACTGCTCCAAAGGACGCGTCGCCGACATCACCGGCTCAGGAATGCGCATGATCGTCGCGCCAAGCGATCTTCCCAAGGTCGGCGATATCCAGTCCTACACCTTCGCAGATTCCAAAGACGAAATCACGATCACCGGGCTCATCAAATGGGTCCGCAAAGCAACCCTCTTCACCCGCCGATGCGAGGTCGGGGTCGAGTTTATTAAACTTGATCCTGATACCCGAGACGCCATTCTCCATCTCGCGATCCATGGCGACATGAATCTACAAAAAAATCATGACATCGAGATCGCCTACACCGATCTCTACCAGGTCCTGGGCTCAAGCCGATACGCAAGCCAGAAAGAACTCCGCGAGAGTTATCACAAACAAGCCAAAGCGTGGCATCCCGATGGGAACGATCATCCCAAAGCGGCGCACTACTTCGGAGAAATCCAAAGAGCCTACGAGATACTCAGCGATGAAGACGCGAGAGCAGACTTTGATCTCCGATTCTTCGGCCCAGACCCCGAGCCCATCGAGCAAGACCCGCTGAGCCAGATCGGACAACTCGACGAAGACCCCGCCGACCAAGATCAACAGGATCAACAGGATCAACAGGATCAACAAGATCAATCAGACAATCAAGCCGCCTGAGCCTCGCCCGCCTGCTGCACCGAATGCTCGACCCATGAATGCCCGATCGGAACGCCCATCAACGCGCCCATCGACCAAGCGATCGGCGACACAATCAAATACCCCGGCAGACTCCCCGAGACGACCAACTCAACAAGCCCGCCCGCGCCGGGCTTGACGAGCCCGATCAATGGGAAAAGCACTGAACTCAGCATCACCCCGATCATGATCGGCGCAAACGCGGTCGAGCCATCTTTCTCATCATTCTTCCGCGCCGAGTTGGCAGCCAGGGCCCCGCCAAGACCCGCTGCGATCCCCGCGAAGAATCCAACGCCCACCGACTGCCCCGGCAGATCGGTCTGCCCAAAGAGGTACGAAACCACGAGCGAAGCAACGAGCGCAGCCCCCATCGAGATCATCCCCTCCGCCTTGCCCAGGCTGGTTTTCATCCAAGCAAGGTCAAAGCGTGAAACATCATCCACCTGCCCGTTGGCTGCCCCCTTCTTGGGATCGGTCGTCAGCACCAACGCAACAATCACCATCGCCGAGATCACGAATCCCTCCGCTGAGAGTTTTATCAGTGTCGATGATTCAGGCGCAACCCGATACAACTCCCCGAGCCGACCCGAAGTCCACGCGACCCACCCAAAGACAAACGCGATATTGAGGATCCCCTCGCGCCGATCCACCACCCGCCCGATCACGACGCCCATCACCAAACTCAACCCCAGCACCATCGCCAGCGCACCAATCCCCGATCCCAGGTTGTGCCCGGTGAGGAAGGTGGTGTGGTGCGATCCATCAACCGCCACCACTGAGCCAATGATCGCCGAGCAGATCGGCCCAACAACACAGAGCGATACCGCGCGAGCAATCCATTGTTTGAAGACATAGAGCATGAGGGTATCATCGGCACGAAAACCGTGCGAGGCAAGGCGATCAACCAACGGATTCACGCCGACGGGCTCAATCGACTACTATATGACCATGAGCACCCAAGAGCCGACCAATGATCGAACCAATGATCGAACCAGCGAGCCCGTCCAACTCCGTGAGCCTTCGATCGCGCTCACCGATATCACCTCCGAACTCCTCTGGCTCAGAATCCTGCGTGCCCCCGCACTGGCCCTCTCGCCATCAAGACTCCTCGCCGGCTCGATCTGCGCATTCCTCCTCGGGCTCGTCCTCACCATCGTCCAATGGCTCGGGCTCTTCGCCAAGGACATCGAAACCATCGAAAGCCACCTCTCGATGGTCTCACAAGCATTTTCAGAATCCGTCGCCGAACTCGACATCACCTGGATGTTCCGAAGCGGGATGGCCCTGATCAATGTCGTGCTCAACACCATCGTCCAATCCCCCCTCCTCGCGCTGGTCGTCGGCTTGCCCATGATCGCCATCCTCGCACTCGCAGGCGGCGCAATCTCCCGATCCGCAGCCTTCGAGTTTGCACAAGGAAGATTCGCCTCAAGCGATGACACCCTCGGATTCACCCTCCGACGAACCCGCCATTTTGTCGGCGCCGTGGTCGGTCCGATCCTCGCCTGCGCAGCAATCTTCCTCGTCATCGCACTCGGAGGCTTGCTCTTAAGCGTCCCCGTCCTCGATGTGCTCGGCTCGCTGCTCTATGGGCTCGGGCTCGCGCTCGGGCTGCTCGCGACGATCATCGTCCTGCTTCACCTCGTCGCCCTGCCCATGATCGTCCCCGCCCTGGCGATCGAAGGCACCGACGCCTTCGACGCCGTCCAACGCTCCTATGCCTATGTCATCGCCAAACCCCTCCGCTACGCCATCTACATCATCATCCTCACACTCGTCGGCGTGCTCGCCGCGAGCCTCTTCTCCCTGATCGCCTATCAGAGCATCACCCTCACACAATGGGCCGCCACACTCTTCTCAGCCAACGCAACCGAACGGGCCATCACCGGCGCAGGCGAGCTCGGCGCAACCAAAGCCTGGGCCCACGACATCATCAACATCTGGCACACCATCATCGAACTCGCCATCGCAGGCTACGCCATCTCCCTCTTCTTCACCAGCTCAACCCTGCTCTACCTCGTCACCCGAAGAATCTGCGACGGGCAAGGCATCAACGAAGTCTGGGACGGCATCGGCGAATGACCCACACTCCGGACACCGCTCCAAATCCTCCGCCGCATACCCACACGCCAGGCAAAGCCCTCGACGCTTGCGCCGAGCGGTGCGAATCGTGCGCCAGATCACGCCGGGGATGATCCAGAAAACGCTCCAAAACAGGAGGTTGATGATGAGTCCGTTCCATATTGGTATTGCGGGCAATCGACGCCCGTACGCATCGCAGAAAAGCCAGCCCGGATATTCAATACCCATCTGCCGACTTGCGCGTTGCTTGACCTGATCGAAATAGGTCTTGAGTGATTGGCTCGTCCCACCCGAAACGCCATAGTCATCCCAGTATGCCGCACGCATCGGAAACCCGAAACGGTATCGTGTAAGAGACAGCGCAGGCGGCCGATCTCCGTCGCGTTCGAGATCCCAGTTGAGATCGTTGTCGCCATAGATGTACTCGATGACATCGATTCCAAAATCAGGAGTCGGCATAAACTGGCCATCACACTTGCCAAACGGTGTACGAGCCCAAGCGGTTGAAAACGCAGGCGCGAGATCGCCCAAATAACTGGGGGCGTCTTGTGCTTGGATGGTGAGATCATGCTCGCCGGTATACTGATAGAGGTCTTGTACGGATGCCGGCCAGTACACAGTAAATGCAGTAGCGAGCAGTCCAAAGAGAACAGCCCGAGCATATCGCCATCTTCGTTTTCGTATGTGCTTACGCATCCGAGAAGTCATACCCCGCCCCCTTTGTCCCACACTCCGGACAAATCTCCAAATCCTCCACCGCATACCCACACTCAAGACACAACCCCCGGCGTTTCCTGTTGCGAACGATGAATCGAGAGGGGAGAGGCTCAAGCATAAACCAAAGTAGACTCCAGCTGATGATATTCGCCAAGATCCCGCCCCAAAGGGGAGTGGTTGGAATTCGATAAGTCATGACCCAAGCCGGGAACCATGTCGGGCGATCAAGGCCTCGGCGAGAACCGACTCGAGCATACGCTCGCTGATGAAACTGGCCCACTTTTGGATTATTTGTACTGGTTTGTGTGCTGATATGGTCGCGATACAGCATTCGCCAAGGAAAGCCATACCGAGTTCGGTCTATAAAGACCCTTGGTGGGAGTTCGTCTTCAATCAAATCCCACTCGGCATTCGGATCGCCAAAGGTATATTGAATTTTGTCAATACCGGTATTCAGACCAAAGAGCATTTCATTTCCTGAACGGGTTGCTACTTTGTATCGGTTTGATGATGCGTATCTCGGAGCAAGGTCGCCGAGGTAGACGGGCCCTTGGTCGTGATACTTCGTGTTGGCAGTATACCCATACCAACGATTGGCAGGTTGAAAGCATATGAGCAATGCTGTCGAAAAGAGCGTGAACAAAGCACCCATGAAAAATGCTCTGGCCACCCGACATTTCAGTTTTTTGCGATTGTTCGACATCACGCATCCGAGAAGTCATACCCCGCCGCATACTCCCCGCTCTTGAGCTTCTGCATACTCCGAAGCACATCATTGAGCAACGAACTCGCCCCAAACCGGAACCACTCAGGGCTCAGCCATCCCTCGCCGAGGGTTTCGTTGACCATGCACAGGTAGTGCCAGGATTGCTTGGCCGTGCGGATCCCGCCAGCGGGTTTCATTCCGATCTTCTTGCCGGTATCTTTGTAGGCGTCCCGGATTGCTTCGAGCATCACCAATGTCACCGGCATCGTCGCCGCCGGCGAGACCTTGCCGGTCGAAGTCTTGATGAAATCGCCCTCGCGGATACACGAAATCGCGATATCGCTCGCCTTGCGAACATGGTCGTAGGTGACGAGTTCCCCGGTTTCGAGGATGACCTTCAAATGGGCTTGGCTGCAGGCCTGGACCACCGCCCGGATTTCCTCAGCGACGACATCGTACTTGCCCGACAAAAACGCCCCGCGATTGATGACCATATCAATCTCGTCCGCCCCATCCCTGACAGCCTGCTCCACATCGCGCACCCGGATATCAAGGGGATACTGCCCCGACGGAAACCCCGTCGCCACCGAAGCCACATTGACCCCGGTGCCATCGAGCAGTTCCTTGGCGTAGGGCACCATCGACGGATACACACACACCGCAGCCACTGGCCCGAGCCGACGACCAAGAATCTCTTCGTCCTTTTCCCATGGCCGAATCGCCTTGAAGCACAAACTCCGCACCTTCTCAGGCGAGTCCGAGCCCTCAAGCGTCGTCAGGTCGATCATCGACGCTGCCAGTTCGAGCGCGCCGAGTTTGGATGCCTTCTTGATCGAGCGCGTCGTAAACGACGCCGCCCGCCGATCGGTCGCGATGGCATCAACAGTGGGGGAGGTTGGCAGCAGTGGATTGGGCATCTGGATCACTCATCTCCTGTGTTCGTCTCAGACTCCGTGATGGGCAACCCGGTGAGTTCCCACTCGACCCACCCCCCAAGGTACACCTTCACCCGTTTCTTGGTAAACCCGTTGTACCCCGCTTCGATCATCCGCTTGGCCATCGCATGCGTGCTCGCCTGCCCGGGGTTCTCGCCATAGAGAATCAGGTACTTGTACCGCGTGATCGCCGGGTCGGTGCCATAGCGCAGATCAATATCAGGCGTCCGCATATTCTTCGCGCCCGGGATGTGCCCCTGGGCAAACCGCTCAGGCTTGCGGGTGTCGATGAAGAGCGCGGTATCGTTCTCCTTTTGCTGTTTGTCATAGAGTTCGACCGCGCGGGTGAGGTCGATATAGTCGATCTTGCGATCCGAAATATTCGATTTCGCGCACCCGCCGAGGGCGACGCAAGCGAGGATCAGCCCGATCAACCCGAGAAAAATGACGATTTGTTCGTTGTGTCGAGTTCTGTGCATCTTTTTGTCCATGCCTATACAATAAGCATGTGGGATGGTGCGTTCTGCCTGTCGAGCCGATGAACATGCCAGAAACATCCTCAAGGCAGCACGCGCCCAATCGAATACGGAGCCCCATCAGTGCCGATTTACGCCAATCAACTCAGCAAACGGATCCTCCTTGTTCTTGGATTGTTCTTCGTTGGGCAGGCGGGTGCAGCCGAGCACATCAATGTCGCCGCAACGACCGAGTTCGCCGATATCCACCCCGGCGAGCCGGGCATCCTCGCGATCACCATCGAAATCGACGCAGACTGGCACACCTATTGGCCCGGCGTGTCCGATTCAGGGTATGGGCTCGATCTCGACATCCACGCCTCCCCCGCGATCACCCTCGAAGACCCGATCTGGCCCACCCCCACGCGATACCTTCAGCCCGGCAGCATCCTCGATTTCATCTACGAAGACACCATCGTCGTGCTCGTTCCCTTCATGGTCAACGATGACGCCCACCCCGGCGAGGTCTTCAACTTTGATATCGAACTCGACGCGCTCGTCTGCGAAGAGGTCTGCATCCCCGAAACCAGTTCAGCCGTCGCGTCGATCGAGGTGATCGATTCGCAGACAACCCCCACGCCGTCGGCTTCAAGCAAAGCCATCCGAAAAGCATTCGATGCCCGCCCGATCCCCTTTGATCCCCAAGCCGACCATGTCCGGGTGCAATGGATCGCCGACCGAGCAGCCATCATGTTCCGCGAAGCGACCAAAATCGAGTTCTTCCCCGCCGCAACCTGCACCCAACTTGCCGAGCCCATCACCAGCACAACCATCGACACCAATCGGCTCATCATCAAGTTCGCATCCACCAAGGACAAAGTCCTCGCCGGGCGCATCCGATCCCACGAACCGGGGGGCCCAATCGACTACGACATCCACATCACCCCCGCAGACAGCCCGCAAAAAAGAAGGACGACCCCATGAAACGAATCTTCACCCTCACCGCTTTCCTGCTCGCTGTGGCGATCGCCCTCGGGCTCACTTCCAACGAACCCGCCCCCCTCGAGATCGGCCAACCCGCGCCCGATTTCACCCTCACCGATCTCGATGGCAACGAGCACACCCTCTCCGAGTACGCTGCCAAAGGGCAGACCGTCGTCCTCGAATGGTTCTCCCCGCTGTGCCCCTTCGTCAAAAAGCACTACCGCGACGATACCGGCACCATGCTCGCGATCCAGAACGAGCACAAGGACGATTCAGTCGTTTGGCTCAGGATCAACTCCTCGCGTGCATCGCACCCGGCTGGCGATCCTGAACTCAATACGAAAACCGCAAAGAAATGGGGCATCACCACCCCCATCCTGCTCGATCCCGCCGGCACCACCGGGCTCGCCTACCGCGCCAAGCGAACCCCCGAGATGTACATCATCAATCCCCAAGGCGTCCTGGTCTACCACGGCGCGATCGACAACGACGCCAAAGCCGTCAATCCCGGCAAGATCAACTATGTCCGCAATGCCCTAGGCGAAATCCTCGCAGGCAAAGAAGTTACCAAGCCCACCACCAAGCCCTATGGCTGCACCATCAAGTACTGATCCAAACATTTATCCAGAATCCTGATCCGAATCAACACCATTTCACCATCCCAACGCACTCCTCTTCAGGCACGCCCGTACACATCCATCGGGCGTGCCTGTTCTTTCTTGCACCGAGACCCAATATCGGGGATATCAAGCGAGCACCCCGCGGGTTTGAGCCGATAGACTCTCAAGCCTCTTGACTACGGATCGACCCCACCGGAGCACTGCATGTTTGATCTCCCAGGACCCCTCGGAACCTTCGCCAACTTTCTCGTGATTGTGCTCGGCTTCGGATCCATCATCTTCATCCACGAACTCGGACACTTCGTCGCGGCCAAATGGGCCGGCATCCGCGTCCTGGCCTTCTCGATCGGGTTCGGCAATGTCCTCGTCTCGTATCGCAAAGGGATCGGGTTCCGAAAGGGCTCATCCGACGCCGAGTACCGCAAACTCGTCTATGGCTCAAACGACTCCGACCAATCCAACGAATCCAACGCCCATCCAGAGATCAGCCCCACCGAATATCGGCTCTCCATGCTCCCGCTGGGAGGCTATGTCAAAATGCTCGGGCAAGAGGATATCAATCCCCAAGCCACCTCCGATGCGCCCGATTCCTACCAGAACTGCCCGGTCGGCAAGCGCATGGTCGTTATCTGCGCCGGCGTCGTGATGAACATGATTATGGCAGCAGCCCTCTTCATCGTGGTCTTCTTTGCCGGGTTGGCGGTCTCGCCTCCGATCGTCGGGTATGTCGCCGACGATTCGCCCGCTGCCCAGGCACTCGCGATCAATCAGCCCGATCTCCCCGCGGGGATCCGCCGGGATGATCGAATCATCTCGATCGGCAACAACAAGGTCTACTCATTCGAAGCCATCCTCCCCGAGATCGCGATGGGCTCGAGCGCCAAGCCCACCACCATCCTGATCGAACGCGAGGGCATCGCCGAGCCCATCGAGTTCCAGGCAACCCCGGCCAAGGGACGCATCGGGCTCTTAGAGATCGGGATATCCGCTGCGATCAGCCCCCGGATCAAATCGCCGAGCGATGAGCGAGAGCAACGCATGCTCGCGATGTTCAGCAAGGCTTCGGGCTTTGATCAGATCGAGCCCGGCGACGAAATCCTCAGCGCAAACGCCCAACCCGTCCGCTCCCCCTTCGATCTTCTGGACATGGCGACCCAATCAGATGGTCAGCCGATGAATCTATTGATCGATCGGGACGCCCAAACCATCGAGCAGACGCTTCTCCCGGTGCCCGCCCTGCAGACCGATCCTGTTCAAGTCGCCGATGCCCATCAGGTGATCCGCCATATCCTCGGGCTCTCAGGCGTGATGATGGTCAATCCCGCAGCTTCCCCCGATGACACCAAGCAAGGGCTCGAGCCCGGCGATATCTTCGCCAAAATCGGAACCATCGAGTATCCATCCGTCCCCCAAGGCATCGCGTTCGTCCAGGCAAACGCGGGCAAGGATGTCGAACTCGTCGTGCTCCGCAAAGACGACGCGGGCATCACCCAACGCATTAAACTCTCAGTAAAAATCACCCCCGAGGGCACCATCGGGTTCTACCCAACCTCAACGGTCAGCCACGACAACCTCCTGTCCGAACCCGCCGACTTCGTCAAGCGAACCCAATCCACGCAATCGGGGGAAAAGCCCGAGTTTGAGCACATCACCATGCCCGCATCGGGGCTGATCCAATACCCCGGCTCGAGACTCATCAAAGTCGGAGATATCCAAATCTCCACCCTCCGCGATGTCCCCCAAGGCATTCTCAAATCAATCGAGCACGCCGATCCATCAGCCGATGAAGCCAACACCTACACCATCCCCCTGACCCTCGAACTCCCCCTCCCGATTCAGCCCGATGGCTCAATCCCAACCACCACCATCGACTGGACCCTCACCCAGAGCGATATCGACACGGTCGAGCAACTCGGGTGGACCCTCCCGGGGTCATTGGCAGTGGTTGATCTCTTCGATCCGGTGCAGGTGATCGACAAAGCCGACTCGTCGATCGGCGCCATATCCCGAGGCATCAGTGAGTCCCGCCGAGTCATGCTCCAGACCTATATCACCTTCCTGCGCCTCTTTGAAGGCTCGGTCAAGGTCGAGCATCTCAAAGGCCCCGTCGGGATCGCCCATATCGGCACCCAGTTCGCATCGCGCGGGTGGGTGTGGGTGCTCTTCTTCATGGCCTTGATCTCGGTCAACCTCGCGGTCATCAACTTCTTGCCTTTGCCCATCGTCGATGGCGGGCAGTTCCTCATGCTCGTCTACGAATGGCTCCGGGGCAAGCCGGTGCCCATCGTGGTTCAGAATGTCGCGACCATGGCCGGGCTTTTGATGATCGGGACGATCTTCCTCTATGTCACTTTCAACGATGTCAAAGCGCTCTTTGGGCTTTGATCCGATGCTGATGGAAGGGCGTGATGTATGCCGGCAATGATCGGGCTGATCCAACTCCTAGGCATCGGGTTCGGGCTTTATCTCGTGTCGTTGATCCTCTACACCGCGTGGGGATTGACCCATCCCAAACGCCAGACCTACGCCAGTGCGGTCTATCGCAACCTCCCCGGCGACCCTTCCGAACTCGATATCCCCATCCCCTTTGAAGAACGCATCGTCCAAGGCGCCAAGGGCGAGCTGCATCTCTGGGTGCTCGAGGGCAAGAACCCGTCAGGTCCACGGATCGTGATGACCCACGGGTGGGGATCGAGCCGACTCGGAGGACTCAAGCGGCTCGGGCCGATCGTTGAACACGCCTCGCAAATCATCCTCTGGGACCTCCCAGGACACGGCGACTCGGCGGGGAAAGTGCATCTGGGCGCGACAGAACACCACGATCTTGCGCACATCCTTGGTGATCTCGAAGACGGCACACCCACGATTCTCTTCGGCTGGTCGATGGGCGCGGGCATCTCGTTGGCATTGGCCAAAGCCCAAGGCGATGAATATTCACTCGCCGGGATCATCTGCGAATCGCCTTATGTCGATGCCCAGACCCCTGCGAGCAATGTCATCCGCCTGCGCGGAGTTCCCTATCGACTCAATCTCAATCCCGCGATCATGTTGCTGGGTGTGTTCTTTGGGCTCGGCCCATCATGGCGCGGGTTCGCCCGCGATGAACTCGCCAAATCGATCAAACTCCCAATCCTCATCATCCACGGCGACGCCGACCCCGTCTGCCCGATCGAAGACGCCCAGCGCATCGCATCGGCTGCGCCCGATGCCAAACTCGTCGTGATCCACGAAGGCGGGCACAATAATCTTTGGACAGATGAAATGTATGCCCAGCAGATGAATGATGCGATCGAATCGTTCCTTCTTGCTCCTCCCTGCGCCCCGCGGGGAGGTGTCGAACGAAGTGAGACGGAGGGGTGTCTTGAGAAACGAGATTGACTCGCTAACTGCTCAAAAGATGCCCTGCTCGTTTCGTCCATCACTCCACCATCGCAAACCGGATCGCCTGCTCGGCCATGATGTCGCTGGCGTTGTAGATGGGCAGGTTGCAGGTGTCGGCGGTAATCATCAGCGGCGCTTCGGAACACCCAAGGATCACCCCTTCGCACCCGCGTGATCCGAGCCGATCGATCACTTCGAGCATCAGCAGGCGCGATTCTTCGCGGATGATCCCGAAGACGAGTTCATCGAAGATGATCCGATTGAGCATCTCGGCGTCGTCCTCGTCGGGGCGGACGAGTTTGATGCCTTTGACCCCCAGATCGGTCTGGTATGCCGAGCCCGAGGTGACATATTTGGTCCCGATCACGCCGATGGTTGAGCGGTTGTCTTCTTCGATGCGATCAGCGACGGCTTTGGTCATTTTGAGCCAGGGAATATCGCACGACACCTCGGCGAGCTGAACCGCGTGCTGGACCGCGTTGTCGGGGGTGAAACAGAACTCGGCACCGATCGAGGCGAGCTTCATCGCGGATTCTCGCATCAGGATCGCCACCATCCGCCAATCATCCCGGCTCACCGCATCGACATACTGCGCAAGGGGGATGTTGTGGACGCTGACCGTTGGGTGCATGTGAGGCTCGAGCATGACGGCGGCGTGGCGGAAGAGCTGCTGATAACACAGCGAGGCCCCCTCAGGGCTTACCCCCACAATCCCGATGTGTTTGGTCATACTGATCGCCTTTCTACCACCCAACGCTGCCGAAAAGATCGACAGGCCAAGTTGCCCGACGCTCTATCCTCTCCGATTCGGGCCCGTTCGTCAAATCAGAACCCAAAAACGACGAGAGATCGACTACACTGGGTATTCTATGGCCGACATACCCACATCCAACCCGTTTACCCAACTTGATCTCCCGATTCGGTTCGATCTTGACGCTTCGACCATCGAACGGGCATATCTCACCAAACTGGCATCGGCCCACCCTGATGCGGGTGGGGCTGGGCCCGAGCATGACGATGCAGCAAGTCTCAACGCTGCTCGTACCATTCTGCTCGATGCTGAGCAACGCGCCAATGCGCTCCTCGCGGTGCTCGGAGGCCCATCGGCATTGGATTGCAAAGACCTGCCCGATGGATTCCTGATGGAGATGATGACCCGGCGCGAGGAGATCGAAGAGCAGATCGGCCAAGCGGACAACCAAGCGGGGGATCAGGCAAGGGCGAACTGGGAGTCTTGGGCCCATGATGAACGGGTGTCGTATTCCGATTCGGTGTCTGAGAAGTTCGGCTCGTTGCCTCGTGATGAATCGTCGATCGAACGGGCGCACAAGCTGCGAGATATCCGTACGCTGCTCAACGCCTGGCGGTATATCGAACGCCTGATCGAACAACTCGACCCCGCATATGATCCCGCGTCGGCGGATTTCCGATAAAGAGGTCGTCAACCACCCGCTTGGTCAGAGGTTATCCAGTTCTATGGACGCATCCGACATGCCAATGATTCTCGTACTCGCGGCTTTGCTCGTGTGCTCTGCATTGGCATCAGCATCCGAAACCGCGCTCTTCGGGATCACCCACGGGCAGCGGGCGATGCTCAAACGAACGAACCCAAAGCTGGCGCGGATCGTCGAATCGCTCCTCGCGCGCCCGCGTGAGTTGTTGATGCAGGTGCTGCTGCTCAATATGGTGGTCAATGTCGCGTATTTCATCGTGACGAGTATCCTCACGATCCACGCCGAGTCGATGTGGATGCGGCTCGCAATTTCGGTGGTCTCGCTGAGCGCGATTATCCTCATCGGCGAGGTCTTCGCCAAACTCTTTGCCTCGTCGGCGACGATCCTGTTTCTCAGGCTCGCCGGGCCGATGCATCTGGTGATCCGCAGGCCGATTGTGCCTTTGCTCGGGTTTCTTGATGTCTGGGTGATCGCGCCCTTGTCGAGATTGCTCGCACCCTCGCAGTCTCGCTCGGCGACGGGATCGGTGAGCGCAGAACAGATGGGCACCCTGATCGGGCTCAGCGCCAACGCGGGCGAGATTGACCCCGGCGAGCAGGAGTTGCTCACTTCGATTGTGTCGATGGGGCAGATGCGGATTGAGCAGGTGATGACGCCTCGGGTTGATATGTCGTGGATTGATCTTGAGACGAGCAATGATGAGATCGTGACAATCTGCAAGGCGACGGGGCGGACGAGGCTTTTGGTTTGCCCTGATGGGATTGATGCCGGGGTGGGGGGGATCATCAACGCCCGCAAGGTGCTCGAAGGGCACCGGATCGAGGATGCGATGTCCCCGGTGCTGTTCGTCCCCGAGCAGGGTCGGCTCGATTCGCTCATCGAGCAGTTCCGCAAGGCCGGGCAGAGCATCGCGGTGTGCGTCGATGAGCACGGCGGGGTCTCGGGGATTGTGACGATCGCCGATGTCACCAAAGAACTCATCGAAGGCGTGGTCGATCCCCATCAAGACTTGGCCAGCGAGGTTCAACTCATCGGCGTGGGCAAATGGGTCGTGCCCGGTCGGCTTTCGATCCGGGATTGGGCAGCGATGTTCGCCGACCAGGCGGTCATCGAACATGCAAAGAAGGTCAACACGCTCGGCGGGCTGGTGATGGTCCTGCTCGATCGTGTGCCTGAGATCGGTGATCGGGCACGGATCGGCGAGATTCAACTCACAGTTGTCGGCATGGACGAGCGATCCATCGAGCGCATCGAGGTTGAGATTATCCAAGATGACAACGATTCCGATGGCCAAGACGGGGGGGCGCCATGAGTACCCTCGAACTTGTACTCTGGTGGGCGGTGGTGCTTGTCGGGCTCGGAGGCTCGGCGATGTGCTCTGGGCTCGAGGTCGGGTTGTACACCGTCAATCGGGTGCTGGTGCGTGTGCATGCAGCAGCGACGGATTCTGCTCGCGGGGGGCATCGCGCCCGGGTGCTTGAATCGCAGATCGAGCAATCAACTTCGACGCTCACCGCGTTGCTGGTCTGGAACAACATGTTCAACTATGTCGGCACGCTGGCGATCACGACCCTGATCGCGACGCTTGGGCTGGCGGATCTGGAGATGATCCTGATCCAGGTGGTGGCGTTGACGCCGGTGCTTTTGATCTTTGCCGAATCGACCCCCAAGGAGATCTTCCGATCGCACGCCGATGTGCTGATGGAGCGATACGCCCATGTGATCCGCGTGATGCGATTGTCATTGACCTGGGTGCCGATTGTGCCTGTGGTTTTATGGCTCGCCAATCTGGCATCAAGGCTCGTCGGGGTTGATTCACTTGGTTCTTTGACCACCGCGCGTGAGCGGATGGCTGAGTTGGTCAAGTATGGGTCCTCCCAGATGAGCGATGCGCAGGTGTCGCTGATTGATCGAGCGCTCGAACTCGAGCACGCCACGGTGCGCTCGGAGATGATCCCGCTTCGCAATGCCCTGGTCGTCCGGTCGAACTGGTCAATCGCCAAAGCCCGAGGCTTTGTCCGTCAGCATCCCTATACCCGATATCCGGTGATGTCTTCGCGTGGGCAGGTGGTCGGGATTCTGTGCAGCATTGATCTCTATACCGGCTCGTTCGAGCATCTCGATGAGCCGATTTCGGGGTTGGTCCATGAGCCGGTGCGGGTGGATGGTTCGGTGACGGTGACGCAGGCGTTGGGGCAACTCGCCCGCCAGAGCGGTCGGCTCGGGATTGTGAGTATTGGCGGGCGGGATGTGGGGATGGTGACGCGGAAGGATCTGATTGAGCCTCTGGTCGGGGAGTTGGAGGATTGGTAGTCCGGGGCGTGTTATGGAGCGTTTATTGAGTGTCGAGTTCGATTGAGCCGAGGATCAAGGGAATAATCATTTAGTGAGATCGGTTCTCGGTGTGTTCTTGGGAAGTTTGTTGAACGAGATCGCTGAACCATTGTGAATCTGAGGAAGTTTTTATGATCAAAGTGCGCTCCGCGACCCCCTTTCTCTTTGTGATCGCTGCTGCGGTGCTGGTGATGCCCACGGTGCTCAATCTCATCAAAGGGCCAGCCAAGACGCCCGGCGTCTTCGATGACCAATACACCCTCTATCAGGCAACGGCTCTTTCGCAAGAAACCGGTAAGCCGATGCTGGTCTTGGCGACCGCCGACTGGTGCCCCCCCTGCCAGAAGCTCAAGCGGACGACGCTGATGGACCCGGTGGTGGTCGATTGGATCAATGAGCACACCATCCCGGTGTATCTTGAGGATGGTGCCAGCCCAGATGAAATCGCTTCGTTGGGGGTTCGTTCTTATCCGACGACCATGCTGATTCAGGACGGGCAGATTCTCGCTTCGCTCGGCGGGCCGGTGGGTTCGGGGCAGTTTATAAAGGTATTGGGTGCTGAGCTCCCTGCTTCGGGCGAGATGGTGTCTGAAACTCAGCCTTGATTCCTGAATTCGGCAGAACCAATCCGGTGTTTGAACGGTATAGACTCTCAGCGTGAATCAGATGGAATCAGCGCGTGTCCTATTTCGGACGCGTTTGTTTCGATATGGAGGCTCATCATGGCGCAGAAGAACTCACTCCCACTCATCGGGCTCATCGGGGTGGCGGTCATCGGATCCACGATTGCTGTCGCGACCAATGCCATCCGGATGCCTTCGGACAACTACGCGTTTTTCGACCCCATCGTGGATGTCGAGACACTCATCGACGGGCTCTATGTCGAAGAGCCTGATCTCGACAAACTCCAGCTCGGTGCGATCAATGGCATGATCGACGAACTCAACGACCCATACACCACCTTTGTCCCCAAACGCGACACCGAGAAGTTCTCGCGCGATCTCACCGGCGAGTATGTCGGGATCGGGGCGGAGGTGCAGATTCGGGATGGTTGGTTGACGATCTCGTCGCCTCTCGATGGATCGCCGTCGTGGAAGGCCGGGGTGATGGCGGACGATCGGGTCATCAAGATTGATGGCGAGAGCACCGAGGGACAGGATATTGACGATGCGATCGACCGGCTTATCGGCGAGCCCAACACCAAGGTGGTCATCACCGTTGAACGAGGCGCCGAGACACTCGACATCGAGATCACCCGCGGGCATATCAAGGTGCAGGCGGTCAAGGGGTTCATGCGCCTCGATGGTGATGGGGCGTGGGAGCATGTGATTGATAATGAACGCAATATCGGGTATATCCGATTGACCCAGTTCACGCCCAAGGCTGCGCTCGAGATTATCAATGCGATCAGTGATACTGAAAAATCCACCGAAATGGAACTCGGCGGATTGATCCTCGATCTGCGGTTCAACCCGGGCGGGTTGCTCGACGAGGCGGTGAAGATCGCGGATATGTTTATCGACGAGGGCACGATCGTTTCGACCAAGGGGCGGGTGTTTGAGGAGCATATCGAGCAGGCGCACAAGAAGAATACGATTATGGATATGCCTTTGATCGTGCTGGTCAACGGGCAGAGCGCGTCGGCTTCGGAGGTGCTCTCGGGGGCATTGTCCGATCATGACCGCGCCGTTGTCATCGGCACACGATCCTTCGGCAAGGGCTCAGTCCAGACCGTTCGCGCCCTCGAAAGCGGCGCGGGGGTGCTCAAAATCACCGAGCAGTATTACTACCTGCCCTCGGGTCGGCTTCTGCATCGGCGGGACGATTCGACGAGTTGGGGGGTCGATCCGACGCCGGGGTATTATGTGCCCGTGAGCAATGAAGAACTCGGCGAGATGCTCGCCGCACGCAGGCAGCAAGAGATTCTCACGCACACAGATGCAGGGGACATGGTCGATATCCACAATACCGACGCGGCACTCGAAGCACTCAAAGACCCGCAGTTGACTGCAGCGGTGCGGGTGATGCAGAATCGGATCGACACGGGCGCGTTCGAGCCCGTCGGGATCGAAGCCAACGCGCCCGATGATGTCGCGTTGGCCGAACTCAACGCGCTGCGGAACCAGGAAGAGCGGATGCTCCGCGAGCTGACCAGGCTCTATAAACGCGTCGAAGCGGTCGAAGGCGGGATTGATGATGAGTTGGCCAAAGAGAATCCAAAGGATTTTTGGGATGATGAGACCGATCTCACCGATGGCCAAATCGTCATCCGCGACAAGGACGGCAACATCGTCACGACCCTGAAAATCACAGGCGATAACCTCGAGCGCTGGCTCATTGATGCTGATGTTGAGAAGGTCGAGCAGGCTGAAGATTCAGAAGCGGGCTCCGATTCGTGATCGTCCTGGGGGTCGAATCTTCGTGCGACGAAACCGCGGCGTCGGTCGTCGAGGACGGGCAGATTGTGCGTTCGTCGATCGTCGCGAGTCAGTACGAACTCCACGAAGAGTTTGGCGGGGTCGTTCCCGAGATCGCCTCACGCGCCCACGAACAACACATTATCCCCGTGCTCCGCGATGCGGTTGCGCAGGCGGGGATCGAGTTGCGCGACATCGACGCGATCGCGGTGGGGCATCGCCCGGGGTTGATCGGATCGTTGCTGGTGGGGTTGAGCGCAGCCAAGGCGTTGGCGTGGTCGCTCGGGGTGCCGATGGTCGGGGTGGATCATGTCCATGCGCATCTCTACGCCGGGATGCTTGGCAGGGATATTCCCAAGTTCCCCGCGCTGGGCGTGGTGATCTCAGGCGGGCACACCTCGCTCTATCGCATGGATTCAGAAATGAAACTCGCCCGCTTGGGCGCGACGATCGACGATGCGATCGGCGAGGCGTTCGATAAGGTCGCTTCGATTTTGGGGCTCGGGCATCCGGGGGGCCCAAAGCTCGATGCGCTCGCAGCCCAGGATGGGGCCAACGATCGGGCGTTCGATTTTCCGGTGTCTCGGCTGGGCAAGGAATCGCTTGATTTTAGCTATTCAGGGCTCAAAACCTCGGTGCTTTATACGGCTCAGGGTCGCCCTGCGCCCCCGGCGATGAGGGGCAAGCCTCCACTTCCCAAGCCTGCGGTTCCTGAGTTGACCGATGAGCGCAGGCGCGATATCGCGGCGAGTTTTCAACGCGCAGCCGTCAGGGCGCTGACACTCAAGATCGGGCGGGCACTCGAACGGATTGATGGGTGCCAAACCCTGATCGTCGGCGGCGGCGTGAGCGCTAATACGCTTGTGCGATCCGAGATGAGCCGCATGGCTGATGAGCATGGGCTTGCGTTGTTGATCCCGGAGATGGAGCACTGTGTCGATAACGCGGCGATGATCGCGGGGCTGGGCACCAAGCTTTTCGACGCGGGTCAGTGCGACGATTTCACCCTCTCGGCAGTCCCCACGGCGGCGTGCTGATGCCAAAGGATTTTTTCGACCAACTCGATCAACCCGTCGATCGTCCAACTCATCCGGCAGCCCTCGAAACCCCGGCGCTGCTCAAGGACTGCACGATCACGCGAGGCCGGGCATCAGGCCCGGGCGGGCAGCATCGCAACAAGGTCGAGACGCACATCACGGTGCTGCACCATCCCAGCGGGATTGATGCCCAGGCCGGCGAGCGACGATTGGCCAAGGAGAATCAGAGTGTCGCTATCCGCAGGCTTCGGCTCAAGCTCGCGATGGGTGTTCGGGTCGAGGTGCCGAGCGGCGATATCCGATCGGAGCTTTGGAAAAGCCGATGCATCAAGAATCGGATCGTGTGCAATCCCAAGCATGCCGACTATCCGAGCTTGTTGGCGGAGGCTTTGGATGTCATCGAGGCGAGCGGGTTTGATGTGAAGATGGCTGCGGCTCGGCTCGAATGTTCGACGACCCAGCTCGTTCGGTTCATCGCCGACCACCGCCCAGCGTTTGAGCAACTCAATCAATCACGCGAAGATCACGGATTGCACAAGCTCAAAGCGTGATCCGGGCGGGTTTGCGGGTACACTACTGATCTATGCCACCGTCCAAAGATCGTGATTCCATCAAAATGCAGGCGGAAAAAACCGTCCTAGCCGCCTTGCGCCTGCCTGATTCCACCTATGACCAGCGTGACTCCTTTGGCGAGCTCCGCGAGCTGGCGGAGCAAGCGGGCGCGGTGATCGTCGGCGAGATCGAACAACGCAAAGATCGACCCGAACCCGGCACCTACATGGGCAAGGGCAAGGTCGAGGAGCTCCGCGATTTGTGCGATGCGATGGATGCGAGTTCGATCATCTTCGATCATGATCTCTCGCCCAAGCAGATCAGCAATATCCAAGAGATCACCAATCGCAAGGTGCTCGATCGTTCGGAGCTGATTCTCGATATCTTCGCTTCGCGAGCAGCGACGCATGAAGCGAAGTTGCAGGTTGAGATCGCCCAGCTCGAGTATACCTTTCCGAGATTGCGCGCGATGTGGAATCACCTCGAACGGCTCGGCAGCGCCGGCGGGGCGGGGAGCATGGGCGGGATGGGCACGCGCGGGCCCGGGGAGCAACAGCTCGAGGTTGACCGTCGGCTGGTCCAACGCCGAAAGCTTGTGCTCCAGCGTGAGCTCGATGAGATTCAGGTGCGCAAGCGCCGAGCGGTCGAGAAGCGGAACACGGATCATTTCACGATCGGGCTCGTGGGCTATACCAACGCGGGCAAGAGCACGCTGTTCAACACGCTCACCGAGGGCGGGGCGTATGCCGACGATCGTGTGTTTGCGACGCTGATGACCCGCACGCGCGAGTGGGACATGGGCGGCGGGCATACGGCCATGTTGTCCGATACCGTCGGGTTTGTCCGCGACCTGCCTCACCATCTGGTGGCTTCGTTTCGCGCGACACTCGAAGAGGCGACCCATGCCGATCTATTGTTGGTGATGCTCGATATCTCGGATCCCAGCGCTGAGCTCCACTACGAGACCGTGATGAAAACGCTCGACGAGTTGTTTGAGGAGGTCGAGGATCGCCAGCAGAAAGATGTACTCCGCGCCAAGCGTGATGGGACGGGCGACTTCATCGCCTACAAGCGTCCCGAGTTGCTGGTGCTGCTCAACAAAGCCGATGTCGAGACGGTCGACGAGCAGGACATTCTGTATTGGCAGTCCCGTGCGCCTGGTGCGATCCCGATCTGTTCGATCGCAGGCGATGAGGATGCCCCCGGTGATCAGTTGCCGATGGGGCAGGCCCAGCTCATCGAACGCGTCAAAGCGATCTCGCTCGGGGCGATCGAAGAGCTTGATATCACGGTGCCGATGTCGGATTCAAAGACGATCCATACCATCGAGAACCGGGCCGAGGTTTTGGATCGAACCTATGAGAATCAGGTCGTGATCCTGCGGGCCAAGATCGGCAGGAACCAGCTCGCCAAGCTCCGATCGGCGGGCGCGCGGATGTGGGTGATGACGGTCGAAGGCGAGCCGTACTTTGCCAATGATGAGAAAACCGGATGGGTGTATGATCCAACAGCAGCGGACACGGATTTTTGATCCTGTTCTTGACTCGTAGCACAGGCGTCTCGCCTGTGTTTCTTCTTTTGAATCCTTCGTTGAATAGATAAGACACAGGCGAGACGCCTGTGCTACGGGTTTCGCGTCACCCCAGCGGGTTGAGCCAGAGCCCCGTCGCCAGCTTGGGATAAAAGAAGGTCGATTTCTGAGGCATCAACTCGCCCGCTCTTGAAATATCGCGCACCGCTTCGAGTGGTGTTGGGCGCACAATGATCGCGAGTTGAGGCTTGCCGCCGCCTGCGATCGACGATCCGGTTTCTTCGCCTTTACCGATCGCGAGCACCTCGTCGATCGAGTGGGGGAAGGCCCAGTTGATCGGGTCGTTGTTGTTGAGTTCCGGCTGACAGATTTCTTCGACGATCATGTGCTGGATGATCGCGACATCAAGGTTCCGCCACGCCTGCGATTGCTTGGGGAACTGCATCTCCAAGGGATCATTGACCGCAGGCCAGGCGCCGAAGCACAACCCGGTGTCGTAGTCGAAGATGCCGAACACATTGGTCCCCTCGCGCTCGGCGAGGGTGTCCATCTGGGAGAGGAAGGTCTGCGGGTCGTTGTCGATGGGCTCGACATTGAGCAAGCCTTGCGATACTTCAATGAACTTTTCGATCTCGTAGTCTTCCATCCCCCCAAGCACGCGATGGGTCGGGCCGATGGCCAATCCTGGGTCGGACATTGAGACGAGCACGAACATGGTTCGGCGGGCGGGGTGATCGGCACCGACTTCGCCCTTGGATTCAAGATCGGCGAGGTAGTTGAGCGCGGTGTTGTATCGGTGGTGCCCGTCGGCGACGAACACATCTTCGCCAGCGAGGGCCTCTTGATATTGGGCGATCGTCGCGTCGTCTTCGATGGTCCAGATTTCTTGCTTGATCCCATCGCCCATGTCGGCGTGCATGTCCGGGTCGCGTGCATCCATCACGCGGTGGATCAACGCGACCGCGTCGCCTTTGTCATCGGGGTGGAGCCCGAAGATGGGGGAGGATTGGCATTGGAGCGCGTTCATGAGTGCTTTGCGATCTTCCTTTGGGCCTCCAAAGGTTTGCTCGTGGGCGAGGATGCCCCCGCCCTCGCGGGGGCCGAAGGGCACGGTTTTGAGGGTGGTCACCATGCCACAGCGTTGGTAGGTCTCGCCTTCGAACTCAAAGGTCTGGCGATAGGCGAAGATCGCGGGCGTTTCACGCTGCGAGAGGGTGCCCGAATCGAGCATCGAGCGGTAGGCGTTCCCCGCGTTCTCGTAGGCCTCTTTGGGGCCGAGTTCTTTGGCGGGGACATGCGGGAGATCGATCCCGACGATGTTGTGTTCGTTGCGATCGAGCATCGCCTGCTTGGCGGCTTGGTCGAGCACATCGTAAGGCGGGGCGATGAGTTCGGAGACATCGCCGAGTCCTTGGTTGTATTGAACGGCGCGGAATGGGTGAACTACAGGCATCGGTGCCCTTTCGTTGACACGAAGAATGATCGTGAATATCAGGATTTGTCCCCGACGGGCACTCGCTCGTCGTCTCCGCAATTATATGCACCAACTCGCACGATCGCGCCGGGAACGGGCGAGAGTTGGGCCCTACGATCGTCCATGCCCACGCCCAAAGCACTCGTGATCCGAACCGCCGGGACCAACTGCGATGTCGAGCTCTGCCGGGCGTTTACGCTCGCGGGGAGCGAAGTGGACCTGATCCATCTCGATCGGCTCCTCGCCAAACCTGAACAAATCGCATCATTTGATCTCATCGGTTTCCCCGGCGGGTTCTCCTATGGCGACGACATCGCATCAGGACGCATCAAGGCGATGCACACCCGCGAAAAACTGATGCCCGAGTTGCTCAAGGCGGCTGATCGAGGCGTGCCGATGATCGGGATATGCAACGGGTTTCAGGTCATGGTCCAGATCGGGCTCCTGCCGGGCAGGAATAACCATGAATCTTGTGTCGCCCTGAGCGACAACGACCACGGGCGATTCATCGACCAATGGGTGAGCATGAAACCCAACGCCGACTCGAACTGCATCTGGACCCAAGGGCTCAATGCGTTCGATGACGAAATCTTGTATCCCGTCGCTCATGGCGAGGGGCGATTCGTCACCAAAGACAACGCAGCCCTCGAATCGCTCAAAGCGAATAATCAGATCGCGCTTCGGTATGGCTCGGACATCAACGGGTCGGTCGAACAGATCGCGGGCATCTGCGATCCGACCGGGCGGATCTTTGGGCTGATGCCTCACCCTGAGCGGGCGTTGGAATGGAATCGGCACCCGTTCTGGACGCGCCTCGATGAGCGGACGAAACAATCACAGACCCCGGGCTTGAATATCTTCACCAGCGCGGTCGAAGCGGTCGCCAAGCAAACAGCCTAATCGAACAAGGATCATACCAATGAGCGAAACGGCCGTCTATGCAGGGAGCTTTGATCCCCCGACCAACGGGCATGTGTGGATGATCGAGCAGGGCGCTCGGCTCTTCGACAAGCTCATCGTGGCTGCGGCCCGCAATCCCGAAAAGGGATACACCTACGAACTCGACCAGCGGATTGGTTGGCTCAATGAAATCTGCGCCAAGCACGACAATGTCGAGATCGCCTCGCTTGAAAACGAGTTTCTCGCGCATTATGCCCATCGAGCGGACGCAAGATTCGTCATCCGAGGCATCCGCAACGAGGCGGACTATCAATACGAACGCGGGATGCGCTATGTGAACTCGGATCTCAACGATCAGTTGCAGACGGTGTTTTTGATGCCGCCTCGGGAGTTGTGCGAGGTGTCATCGAGCTTTGTCAAAGGCATGATCGGCCCGGACGGGTGGGAGCCTGTGGTCGAGCGGTATGTGCCGGCGTGTGTGTTTGCGGATCTGCGAATTGAGCATGAGCATGAGTAAAAACTTGAACAATCTGACGAATGGGAAGACCCCGCCCGACGAAAAGGTCATGGCGATGCGCATCGTCACCATGCCCCGCGAGACGAATCCCTATGGCACGATCTTCGGCGGGATCATCCTGAGTTATATCGACCAGGCGGGGTTCGTCGAAGCGCGAAGGCACGGCGATCTCGATTGGGTGACGGCTGCGGTCGATAAGGTTGAGTTCCACGCGCCGGTGTATGTCGGCGACATTGTCACCTTCATCACCCATACCACCCGATTCGGGCGCACAAGTCTGGATGTCCAGGTCGAGGTGCAGGCTGAGCGGTTCACGACCCATGAAGTGGTGCCCGTGACGAGCGCGAAGATCACACTTGTCGGCATGCGCGACGGCAAGCCTTACCCGTTTCGTGATGCGACGCCGAGCGATGGGCAAGGCGGATGAGCTTTGCCGACCTGCCCAAGTTCCATTGCCCGGTTCGATTGGCGGTGCTGCTCTCGGGTTCGGGGACGACACTCGATAATCTGCTCGCGCACATCGAGCAAGGCGATCTCGAAGCCGATATCCCGGTGGTGATTGCGTCGCGCGAATGCCTCGGCGCGCACAAAGCGCGCGATGCAGGGATCGAGACCCATGTGCACACGGGTTTACTTGATCCCAACTGGCTCGATGAGTTGTGCGATCGGCATGAGATTGATCTGGTTGTGCTCGCGGGGTATCTCAAGTTGGTGCCGATTACCGATCGCGTGCGTGATCGGGTCATCAATATCCATCCGGGGCTGTTGCCTGATTTTGGAGGCAAGGGGATGCACGGGCAACGGGTGCATCAGGCGGTGATCGAGGCAGCCAAGCGGGGCGAGGTTTCGGAATCAGGATGCACGGTGCACTTTGCCGATGATGAGTATGACACGGGGTCTGTGATTGTTCAGCTGCCTTGCCCGGTCTATGACACGGATTGTGCGCAAGAACTAGGCGATCGGGTGTTCGAGCTTGAATGCCGGGCGTATCCACAAGCCTTGAAGTTGCTCATTGCACGCAACGCCGACGCCCACCGGGACGAATAACCCATTATGAAACACACTCTGAAACATGCCCATCTGCTCATCGTGCTCTGCGTATGCCTCTTTGGTTCGTCTTCCTTTGCGATCGCTGAGCCGAGCCCTTCGGAGCTTGAGTCGGCGGGGATCGCCGCGATGGGAGCGCAGGATTACCAAGAAGCCGAGTCGGTTTTTCGTGAGTTGATCGAGCTCCGCCCGGATTCATTTGTCGGACATTACAACCTCGCTTCGGCGTTGTCGATGCAAGGCGACGGGCCCGGCGCGGTCGATGCGCTCTCCAAAGCGATCGCGATCGGGTTTATGGATCTCGGGCAGATCAAGCGCGATCCGGATCTGGCGACGCTTCGGACGATGCCTTTTTATCCCGATCTCGTCGCCAACTGGCAGGCATTGATCGAAGCCCGGCGGGGCAATGATCTCGAATCAATCAAGGGGTTGATCCGCAAGAAGATCGAGCTTCGGACGGATGAAGAACTCAAGATCGAGCTGGTGTCCGCCCATGACCAGATCGCGACGGATCAGGCCCATGATGAGTTATTTTTGATTGCGCAGTGGGGCAATGGGGTGTTGTTTTCGGGGATGGATTCGTTGGAGGATCAGCCTTGGATTATGGTGGCGTTGCCCGATCGGGCGGGGTTTGCCAAGTGGGCGATCAAGGTCTTTGGGCGTGGTGTGCGGGGGAATATCAGTTCGGTCGGCGGGGCGTATGAACACCAGAAGCGTCGATTGGTTGCCCAGGATTTGGGCGCGACGCTTCGGCATGAGTTTATCCATGTGCTGCATTGGCGCGATATGAATCGGCTCGGGCAGGCCCATGCGCCGTGGATTCAAGAGGGATTGGCGTCGCTGGCGGAGGATTATGATCTCAAAGGGGGTAAGTTGGTGCCCGTTGCGTCGTGGCGGACGAATATCATCAAACGGTCGAACGATCGGCACCGGATGCCGAGCATCGAGGAGCTGGCGAACACGCCGATGAACGCGTTTACGGCCAAGCGCCCATTGGCCAAGTACGCCCACGCGCGCACGATCATGCTCTACTTGTTGGATCAGCGCAAACTCAGCGCGTTCTACACAACCTACACCCAGCAGTATCGCACCGACCCCACCGGGATCAGTGCCCTCGAAACGGTGCTGGGCAAGGAGCTCGATGATATCGAGCAGGATTTCGAGGCCTGGATCGACGCGCTCGAAACGGTGCCTGAGACTGGATCGGATCTGGCTGCGACTCTGGGTATCGAGATCGAAAACGGCACGGGTGATGGCGTGGTGGTCAAGGGGCTTCCGAGTGGCGCGCGGGCCCGGACGGGTTTGAGGCTCGGCTCGGTCATCACGGCCATCGACGGCAAACCGACGCGTGATCTCTTCGAGTTGATCCGGATTCTGGGGCACTATCAGCCCGGGCAGACGGTGACGCTGCACCATCGGCGAGGGACGGTGCATGAGACTTCGCGGGTGAAGCTGTTGGCACGATAAAAAAACTTGATTCTCTTGATGGGGATGCAACCGTTGCTCATGCTATGCAGTACATAGTATGGGCGGCGTAGGTTGCCTCAAGGAGAATCCTGATGAAACTCGAACGAGAACTCATGCGTGGTGCTGGTCCGACCGCGGTTTTGAAGCTGCTTTCAAGGCACGAAATGTACGGGTATGAACTCGTCGAAGCACTTTCCAAGCAGACCGAAGGCGTGCTGGCGATGGGGCAATCGACACTCTATCCGATGCTCTACAACCTTGAATCCAAGGACCTCATCGAGGCGAACTGGCGCTCGGCGGACAACGGGAGGGATCGGAAATACTACAGCCTTACCGGCAAGGGGAAGAAAAAGCTCAAGGCCGACATGGAGGCGTGGGAAAAGCTCAACGAGGCGATGGTGTCGATCGGCGTGTTGAAAGGAGCCCCGGCATGAGCAGCTCAGCACTATCCAAAGCGTGGCGATGGTCGGTGGTCCGGTCGCCTGTACTTAATCTTTGGCGTTGGGTGCGATACATGGGGTATCCGAATCACATCGCGTTCGATCTGCTCGATGAGGCGGGTCTTCCCGGGGAAGCCGATGCCCTGATCCGAACAACGCTCGAGCGATCGAAGCTTTGGGCCAACGAACGCGCCGAGATCGCCCGCGAGTTGATTTCGCATACTCAGGACGCGATCGAAGCTGGGCGGAGCGGCGAAGAGATCGCGGAAACCTTCGGCGACCCCAAACGCATCGCCAAACTCATGCGCCGATCCATGAAACGCAAACGCCCCTTGTATTGGCGTGCCTATCGCAACATGAAGCGGGCGACGGGGGTGATGGTGTTGGTGTTGATTGTGGGGTATGGATCGCTGGCGGCGCGGTTTTATATGGGCAAGCCGAGCATCAAGCGGAACTATATCGCGGAGTTGAACGCGCGGAATGATGGGTATTCTGAGGATCAGAAGGCGTGGGGGGTGTATCAGGAGGCGGATATCGCATGGCAGCGGCTGGTGCTTGAGCAATGGTATCAATATCGTGCTCAGGAGGATGGGGGCGAACAAGGTCAAGCGAAGTTGTCAAGAAACACATTTCTGAATCAGATCAGCAGTTCAATCAACGAGTATCAGCCTGGCGATCCGGAATACCTGAGAACGGTTGGTTTGGTCAGAGATTTTGCACCCGAACTTGTCAAGATCAGAGAGGCTTCGATGCGTCCAATCGTTGGGCTGCTGTATACCGATCGGAACGAGAGTGTGGAGATCGAGGACGGCGTGTTCGAGTTAAAACTTCTTGAACCCAATGGTGATCCGCGAGCGCAAGATTTACTCATCAGCGTTTTGTTGCCGGATTTGGTAATCACTCGGCGATATGCCAATCTCCTCTCGTTTGATGTCAAGCTCGCGATCGAGGACGGTGATATGCAGCGGGCTACGGAAAATTATCTAGCGATCGCGGGGATCGCAAGGCAGGGCTTGACGCAGGGATTCATAATTAGTGAAATCGTTGGAATGGCCATTCTCGATCTTGGTGCGACTTCATTTCATCAAAGTATCCTTGAGCAGCCTGATATGTGGAACCCGGACCAACTCGTTTCGATCGCGCATGCGTACGCTCAAGCCGGGCGGGAGATCAATCTTGATCTGTCCTTTGAATGGATGGCGTTCGACGATGTGCTTCAACGGCTATACACCGATGATGGGGCGGGCAACGGCAGACTGACTCCGCAAGGGAGTGCACTGCTTGCGTCGAAGCTGATTTCGGTGACGGAGTCTGGGCAGAGTGAAGGTCAAGTAGATGATCGAATACAGTTGGCGATGGATCCGTTGAAGATCATCGGAGCCGAGAGTCGAGAACAGCAGCGTCGCCGATATCACTCGGCGATGGATGGTGCTGAGCGGGTGATTCGAGAAGGGCCCGAGTCGCTGTGGCGATTGCAGTTGATCGAGTTCCAGATTGAGGAACGGTATGCACGAGCAGAAGAAAGCCTGTTCGGGCATTCGCCGGTGGATATGATGACCCCCGCAATGCGGTCGGCGGTCATTCGGTATTTTCAGGGAAGGCTCAAGAACTCAGCCTTTCTGACGATGCTCGCGATCGAAACCTATCGGCGGGATACCGGTCGTCTTCCTGATTCGCTCGCTCAGGTCATGCCACAATACATCCCGGCAATCCCACAAGACCTATTCAATCCTGGGCATCCGATCCAGTACAAGTTTGATGACGCGGGGTACATCTTGTATGTTGCGGGCTCCGATGGCGATCTTGATGATGGGATGGAGCCAGATCCAAAAGACCCCGCACGCATGGATCTTTCGAGACGATTCCGAGTAAACATATTTCGGGTCAGTGGGCCGTTTGGCTCTGGTTCGTCGGAGGTTGCTCGTGATGCCAATGGGCGACCGATTCTACTTGAGCCTGATGCGCCGGATTCTGATTGGATTCTCATCGACATGAGGCAGGCGCTTGAATCCCCATTGGGCGACTGATCGGCTATCCTCTTTTTATGAATGATGCCCAGGCTTTCGATTTTCGTGCTTTTCATGCTCAGCATCGGGTTGCCATGATTGTGGCGTGCTCGGAGAATGGGGTGATCGGGGTGGATGGGGATCTGCCTTGGAGGCTGCCGGTGGATTTGAGGCATTTTATGCGTTCGACCAAGGGGTGCCCTGTGGTCATGGGGCGCAAGACCTTTGAGTCGCTGCATCAGCCTTTGTTGAATCGGCTGATCGTAGTGGTGTCGCGGACGATGAGCGATGATCGGAGCGATGGGGTGCGGGTGGCGGGTTCTATAGAGGATGCGATCGCGATCGGGGAGGCGTCCGATATCGATGGACCGATCTGGATCGCGGGCGGGGGGCATATCTATAAGGAAGCGATGGAGACGCCTGGGATGGTGGATTTGATTGTTCGGACGCTTGTTCATACCCGGATCGAGGGGGATACGGTGTTTCCGGAGATTGATGAGGCATTGTGGTCTCGGGCTCGCGTTGAATCGTTTGAGGCGGACGAGAAGCATGCTTTTTCGCTGACGATCGAGTGGTGGGGGCGTCGATGAGGGCAAATTTGGGATAATCCGAACACGAATTTTAGTTTTTGCCAGTGAATATGGCACTTTACGGAACAAATAGATGAGGTTTCCGGACGCAAAAAACACGATTTTTGAGCATATAGGGCGTGTGAGGGGCGTTTGGACGGCACATGGTCTGAAATTTGGTGTTCAGATCAAATAAAATGGGCTTGAGATAGAGACTTTGGGCTTGCAAGTGGGGAATGATTCGATTATCATGTGTTCGGGTCAGGAACATGTTTTCCGTTCCGTAAATGGCGATCGGTATGTCAATCCGATGCCACAAATATTTGAGGAGAAAGAGAAATGAAGAGTACACTTGCTCTCGTAGCAGTCGCTGGTCTCGCATCAGTCGCCGCTGCACAAACAGGCTCATTGAGCATCACATCATCCGCAGCATCAGTCGATACCTCCGGTGCTGCAGCCACCTTCACACTTTCCGTGTGGGGCGACGCAGACTTCGGTACCCACATTGCTGGTGGCGGTTTCGCACTCTCAGCAACTGGCGGTGCTGGCATCGTGACAAGCATGGCCGCTTCGGTCCCAGCTTGGGGCGCATTGGGCTTCCAGGACAACGGTGCTACAGGTGACGGCAACTACGCTGGCGTTATCTTCGGTCAGTTGATCTTCCCACCCGTTATCGCTCCAGCAGCTGAGTCAGCACTTGGCAACGGTGCTGTGCTCTTGGCAACCTTCTCAGTCACCGCAGCTGCTGATTCAGCAGGCACCGTTGACTGGTCAACCGCTGACGCTGGCGGCGATTTCATTCTCGAAATCTACGACGATGCGAACGGTTCATTCACTCAGCTGACTGCGGCTGACTTCGGTGGCGTTTCGGTCAACTTCGTTCCTGCACCATCCGCAATGGCCCTTCTCGGCCTTGGTGGTTTGGTCGCTGGTCGTCGTCGCCGCTAATCGCTGCGATTTGACCAAACGGTTGATCTTCACCTGAAGATCACTGAATGCGAAAAACAAGTCCCCCGATCGGTTCGCCGATCGGGGGTTCTTTGTTTTTGGTGGTTGGCGGATAGATAAGGGATATTCTCAGAAAAGCTTGTTATCGGGCTATGAGCATGGGAATTGAGCGTAGGAGGCTCTCAGGGCGGGTCTTCTGGCGTTCTGAGATGAAAAAGTCCCAGATATCGACAAATTTGGAGAGTGAATTTGGTAATCGGGTGGCACGAACCCCAAAATGGGATTACTTTTCTGTCGGGTCACGAACGAGTTGTTCGTTTCAACAGGTCAACGGTCAAACAGACACGAATCAATAACCAAATTTGAGGAGAACTTTCTAATGAAGAACACACTTGCACTCATCGCAGTCGCTGGCATCGCAACCGTCGCTTCGGCACAATCGGGCTCATTGAGCATGACTTCATCGGCAGCAACAGTCGATACCTCCGGTGCTGCAGCCACCTTCACACTTTCCGTGTGGGGCGACGCAGACTTCGGTACCCACATTGCTGGTGGCGGTTTCGCACTCTCAGCAACTGGCGGTGCTGGCATCGTGACAAGCATGGCTGCTTCGGTTCCAGCTTGGGGCGCATTGGGCTTCGAAGACAATGGCGCAGCTGGTGATGGCAACTACAACGCCGTTATCTTCGGTCAGTTGATCTTCCCACCCGTTATCGCTCCAGCAGCTGAGTCAGCACTTGGCAACGGTGCTGTGCTCTTGGCAACCTTCTCAGTCACCGCAGCTGCTGATTCATCAGGCCTCGTTGACTGGTCAACCGCTGACGCTGGCGGCGATTTCGTTCTCGAAATCTACGATGATGCGAACGGTTCATTCACTCAGCTGACTGCGGCTGACTTCGGTGGTACATCGGTCCGCGTTGTTCCTGCACCATCCGCAATGGCTCTTCTCGGGCTTGGTGGTTTGGTTGCTGGTCGCCGTCGCCGCTAATCGCTGCGATTTGACCAAACGGTTGATCTTCACCTGAAGATCACTGAATGCGAAAAACAAGTCCCCCGATTGGTTCGCCGATCGGGGGTTCTTTGTTTTTGAGGTTGTGTTCTGGGTGATCATCAGGTAGCATGTCATCAGAGGAAGATATTGATTGGCATCTGGCCGGGCTGCGTGTGGTTGGGTTGGGTGCGAAAAGGAGGAAGAGAGATGAAGAATACACTTGTTCTCGTCGCAGTCGCTGGTCTTGCATCAGTCGCCGCCGCACAGTCCGGCTCGCTGAGCATGACAGCATCGGGTGTAAACATTGATGTTGATAGCATTGCATCCTTCACGCTTTCCGTGTGGGGTGAGGCCAATTTCGGTACCCACATTGCAGGCGGTGGGTTTGGGCTCTCAGCTGTAGGCGCTGATGGTTTCGTCACGAATATGACCGCTTCGGTTCCTGCATGGGGTGTATTGGGTTTTCAGGATAACGGCCACACAGGTGGCGGCAACTATGCTGGGGTTATCTTTGGTCAGTTAATCTTCCCGCCTGTTATAGCGCCGTCGGCTGAATCTGCACTTGGCAACGGTCCCGTTCAAATAGCTTCATTTTCGGTATCTGTCTTTGTGAACGGGCCAAGGATTATTGATTGGTCAGTTACTGATATCGGAGGTGATTTTATCCTTGAGGTCTTTGACGAGAGCGACTCGTCATTCACCCAGTTGACAGCAGCCGATATAGACTTGGGTGGTATTACGGTGATTATCTTTCCAGCGCCCTCGTCGGTGGCCTTGCTCGGGTTTGGCGGGCTTTTCGCCGGGCGTCGTCGGCGTTGATTTATGGCGTCTCTTCACCTTCGGGGATCATGAAGGAGAGGACAATTGAGCCGTTGGAGAGCAGGTCGAGTTGGTGGGGCTCGGCGTGGTAGGCGTCGACTGTCCGGAGCAGGTGGAAGAATCGGGATTCTTGCTGCATGATGCCTTCGGGCTCTGCGCAGAACATTCTCGTCGAGAGGACTTCGGTGATTTGGAGCCCTGCGTCGGCCTTGCGGGTGTAGTTGGCGGTGAAGCGGTTGCATCCGGCGTCGCCTTCGAGCCAGGTGTGCTGCTTGAAGTTGAGGTTGATTGTTGTGCCTGCGATCGGCGCGCGTCCCTCGATGGTGACGAGGAACCACTGCTGACCCGCGATCCAGTTCCAGTCTTCCTCGGCTTGTTGAATTTCATCAACCATCGGGCGGGTGTCGACGCGAGGCTCGAACTCTTTGCCCTTGTCGACGCACCCGACGATCAGGATCGGGAGGCTTAGTAGGAGGGCGGCTTGGCTCAATGATCGAAGAAGGGGGCGGTGTGGGCTCATGGCGTGGGTTCCTCGGTAGACGATACGCATGGGGTTGGTTCGCGGTTTGGTTGCGATGTTGAGTTGGTGTCGATCGAGTCTTTGAGGGCATTGGTCGAGGCGTCGTAGAGCTCGTGCATCTGGGCGTTGGCGATTCTTTGGCCGATGAGTGAACTCCAGTAGATCAGGGCGGCGATGGCGAGGAAGATCGGGATGAGCTTGAGGACGGTTGGGGGCTTGTCCATCATCCATTGGGCAACCGCGAACATGCTCGCGAAGAAACTCAGGGTGGTCATGGCGATGTACGAGAGCATGATCCCGGTCCAGACGCTCGGGTTTGGGCTGAATCGCCCGTGGACGGACGAGCCGACTTCGTGCTCGGAGACTTCGATGTTGAGCCAAGGCGACCAGAAATGGCGATCGGCGGGGGGGATGACGAGCATGAGGTGGTGCCCTGCGATGCGCCCTTCGATGGGATAGTCGGCATCATCGACGAGTTGGGACAGGCGATCGATCGCCTGGTCGGGAGCGATCGGGAACTCGATCGTGAAGGTTGGTCGCATGGGGGGGATGTGCATAGGCAGCCTGGTTCTTGAGGGGGTGATACAGCGATTGGGCAGGATACCAGATTGGGCACGGGGAGAGGCATACGAAATAGCGATTTCATCATCCAATATCAGCAAGTGGTTCGATGTGGTCGGTCTGGTGGCGGATGGGGGGTATGATCTGAGCATGCAAACGACTGAAGCGATCGACAAACTCGGCAAGCTGATCCATGATGTGCCTGATTTTCCCAAGCCCGGGGTGGTGTATAAGGATTTCACGCCTTTGCTCGCCGATCCGTCGGCTTTGGCTTTGGCGGTGGAGTTGATGGCGAATCCGTATCGAGGCAAGGGGATTGATCTGGTGGTGGGGGCGGAGAGCCGGGGATTTATCTTTGGGATTGCGATCGCCCAGGCGCTCTCGGCGGGGTTTGCTCCGGTGCGGAAACCGGGCAAGTTGCCTCGGGCGGTGCATGGGGTGGATTATGATCTTGAGTATGGTTCGGATCGGCTCGAGTTGCATGAGGATGCGATCCATGGGGGGCAGCGGGTGCTGATGGTTGACGACCTGTTGGCCACGGGCGGGACGATGCAGGCGAGCTGTCAGTTGGTTCAGAAGTGCGGTGCCCAGATCGCGGGGATCACGGTGCTCATCGAGCTCGATTTTCTCAATGGCAGGGATTTATTGGGCGGATTCGGGGAAGTGCATTCGGTGCTCCGGTACGGCGGGGAATGACTGGGGCTTGAAGAAGGCAATAGGCAATAGGCAATGGGCAATGGGAAGAAGAGAAGGCGTCCTCCGTCTCGCTTCGCTCGGCACCTCCCCGGAGGCCCGGGGGAGGAGATAAGACGGGTGCGGGCGAGTTTTTGGTGGCTTGGCGCTATGATTCTGTCCCCATTCAAGGAATCATAAATGACCACCACCCACACACAAGGGCGTCCGCTTATGGCCAAGTCTCCATCATCGTATTCGCCGATCACGCCGAGCGATTTGCGGGCGCATTCGATTTTCTCGACGCGCCATATTGGGCCTCGCGATGATGACGGGGCCGCGATGCTCGAGTCGATCGGGTTGGGTTCGATGGATGCGTTGATCGATCAGGTCGTGCCGGCTGACATTCGGCTTGATGATGATTTGGATCTGCCCGAGGCGCGGACGGAGTACAACCTTTGGCATGATCTGCGAGAGATCGCGGAGAAGAATAAGTTGTTTCGTTCGTGCATCGGGATGGGATATACGGGGACGATCACGCCTGCGGTTGTGCTGAGGAATGTGCTTGAGAATCCGCAGTGGTACACGCAGTACACGCCGTACCAGCCTGAGACGGCGCAGGGTCGGCTCGAGGCGTTGCTGAACTTTCAGACGATGATCTCGGATTTGACCGGGCTGCCTTTGGCGAGTTCGTCGCTGCTCGATGAGGGCACGGCGGCTGCGGAAGCGGTGGCGATGGTGGTGTCGATCGGGCGGAACAAACGGAAGAAGTTTTTCGTGGCAGATGATTGTCATCCGCAAACCATCGCGGTCGTGCAGACGCGAGGCGAGTCGATGGGGATCGAGATCGTCGTCGGCGGGGTCGAGTCGTTTGATCTGAGCGATGCCGATGCAGCGGGTGTGCTGGTGCAGTATCCCACGAGCGATGGGCGGATCGAAAACTATGAAACACTCGCCAATGAAGCGCATAGCAACGGCATGATGGTTGTCGCGGCGGCGGATATCATGGCGTTGACGCTTCTGCGGGCACCGAGCGCGTGGGGGGCGGATGTGTGTGTCGGATGCGCTCAGCGGTTCGGGGTGCCGATGGGCTTCGGCGGTCCGCATGCGGGCTTTATGGCGACGCGTGAGGAATATGTTCGCAAGATGCCGGGGCGATTGGTTGGCGTGTCGGTCGATGCGCAGGGGAACCCCGCGCTGCGATTGGCGATCCAGACCCGCGAGCAGCACATCAAACGCGATCGCGCGACGAGCAATATTTGTACGGCCCAGGTGCTCTTGGCGATCATGGCTTCGATGTACGGCGTGTATCACGGTCCCGATGGATTGAAGAATATTGCTAAACGCATCCATGCCCAGACGCAGACGATCGGCGTTGGCATCGCTGAACTCGGGCATGAAGTGCTCGGGGGGGTGGTGTTCGATACGCTTCGGATCAAGGTGCGAGGCGAGAGTAAATCGGTGCTGGGCGCAGCGCGTGCTCGACGGATCAACCTACGCGACTTTGGCGATGGCAGTGTTGGGATTACGCTCGATGAAACCGCTGACGATGGATTGTTGCACGATCTGCTCGAAGCATTTGGCGGCACGGGCAAGGAAGACCTTGGTGAGATGGCGATGCGGGCGACGCTTGATATTCCCGAAGTGTTTCAGCGCGATACGGCGTTTATGACGCATGAGGTGTTCAATAGCCATCGCTCGGAAACCGAGATGCTGCGGTACATCACTGAACTCCAATCGCGTGAGTTGTCGCTGGCGCATTCGATGATCCCGCTTGGATCGTGCACGATGAAGCTCAACGCGACGAGCGAGATGCTGCCTGTCACATGGCCTGAGTTTGCCCACATGCACCCGTTTGCTCCGCGCGAGCAGTGGGAGGGCTACGCGGTGCTCTTCGATCAACTCGAAACTTGGCTCGCCGAGATTACCGGGTTCGCAGCGGTTTCGTTGATGCCCAATGCCGGGAGCCAGGGCGAGTTTTCCGGGCTGTTGACGATCAAGGCGTATCACGATCACAACGGGCAGGGGCAGCGAAATGTCTGCCTCATCCCCGAGAGCGCGCACGGGACGAATCCGGCATCGGCGATTGTCGCAGGGCTCAAGGTTGTGGCGGTGAAGGTCAATGAGGCGGGCGCGATTGTGATTGATGATCTTCGGGCGAAGGCTCAGAAGCACAAGGACGATCTCGCAGCTGCGATGATTACCTACCCCTCAACCTGCGGCATCTTCGACGACAACATCCGCGAAATGATCGACGCCGTTCATGAGTTTGGCGGGTTGGTCTACCTCGATGGCGCGAATATGAATGCGCAGGTCGGGATTTGTCGCCCCGGTGATTATGGCGCGGATGTGTGCCATCTGAACCTGCATAAAACATTTTGCATCCCCCACGGCGGCGGCGGCCCGGGCGTTGGGCCGATCGGGGCCAACGAAAAACTCGCCCCGTTCCTGCCCGGGCATCCGGTGCGCAACCCGGCGAGTGCGGGCGAGCATGCGGTCGGGCCGGTGAGTTCAGCCCCGGAAGGCTCGGCGAGTATTCTGCCGATCTCTTGGACCTACATCGCGCTGATGGGCCCCGATGGTTTGAAGCAGGCTTCGCAGTATGCGATCCTCAATGCCAACTACATGGTCGAGCGGCTCAAAGATCACTACCCCGTGCTGTTCCGAGGCTCGAAGGGGCGCGTGGCGCATGAGTTTGTGATTGATTGTCGGGATTTTAAGAAGTCGGCCGGCATTGAGATCGACGATATCGCCAAGCGGCTGATCGATTTCGGGTTTCATGCGCCGACGATGAGTTGGCCGGTGCCGGGGACTTTGATGATCGAGCCTACGGAATCCGAATCGAAGGCTGAGCTTGATCGGTTCTGCGATGCGTTGATTACGATCCGCGCCGAGATCGCCAAAATTGAGTCGGGCGAATATCCAAAGGATGACAACCCGCTCAAGGGAGCACCCCATTCGATCGCAGCGGTGGGCGGCGATGAATGGACTCATCCATATTCGCGCGATGTGGCGGCCTACCCGGCCCAGCATCTGCGGCGGTTCAAGTTCTGGTCGCCGGTCGGACGCGTGGATAATCCGTTCGGGGATCGGAACTTGCAGTGTTCGTGCCCGAGTGTGGGGGAGATGGCGGAGATGGAATGATCCGGGTGCCCTTACTCGCCATCTTCGGCGCGGTGAGGGCTTTGACAGCTGTACACAGCCGATCCCGACTGCGCCCAAGAGGGCGAGACGGGGCACCTGGGCTTGTCTCTGCACTCGATTTCGAGTAGAATCAGGTGCGAATCACTGATTGGTCAGAGATTCCGTTAATACCAGTCAATAATGAGGAGTCACTATGAAGATTGCTTTTTTCTTACTGATAGCAGTAGCCATGACGGGCTGCGGAAACTCGCTTAAGGTCGGAGTCGAATATGTAGTACAGAATAGTGAGTCCGGGGGTGATGAAATTGTATTTAGGGATGGAGAATACCAAACCTCTCGCCCCTCGGATATTGCGGCAGGGAAAGAGTATGATGTTTTTATCCAAAAATATGGCTTTCGATACGCTCATCCGTTTGATGGCACATGGCCCTGGTATGTGATAGATATGAAAAACATATTAAAGCTTCTCCCTCAGATTGGCGGAGACAACGATCAAGAGTTGATGTTTTATATTTTCATTTGCTCTTATTATGCAGACACAGAGAATAACGGCGGGCAGGTATATGACAAGATATTGGGAATAATGAAGAGCCCTTTGAGGATTAATATGTCAAAATTTGAAAGGGGAGAGCACGACTGGTTTGAGCCGACTTTCTTGCTGGCCGATATTGAAGGCACGGAGATCATTGTCGATGGCAAGAAGGTGGGCGGGGTGAAAAAAGGCTCCGCCAAATATTGGCTGGGGTATGGTGATTCGCTAGAGTTGGGGTCAGATATTTCTTTAGATAATTTTGAAGTAGATAAGGGTGAAACCAAGAGGCTTCCAAATAGTCGTCAGTTATTTAGGAGCATTGCGATTGGAAACGGTGTGGAAGGCGAAGGCGAAAGATATATTTTTACGCAAATTGTGGTGTTTGAAGAATCAGGCTATACAACATTGCGAGATATATCAAAGAAGTATGGTAAAAAAATCAAATGGGATAGTGTGCGGTCGATAGTTGTTGATTTCGCAGAGAATAATGCGTTGCCTGGCGCAAGTACAATGGGTATTACGGCCGCGCAGATAGGGCTGAATTATGCCATTGAATACTATATGAACAACCAGATTGGCGACTCGCTATTTCAAATTGCGCCAGTTGGAATTGAGTATCACTATATAACGCCACGACTAGCCAAACAATTTGATCTGAGTCATAAGCGGATTTGGAGAAAAGGTAAACAGCTTGAGTCGTTTGGTTTAGATTTGGAAATCAAAGAAGTTGCTAATTAAATAGCATTGTTCCAAATCTCTGGCTCTGGCGCCATGATGCCGGTTTTGTGGCCCCTCTGCTTCGACAAAGCCCTTGAACCGATCATTCCTTCGTTATCTGATCATCGGAGAGCAGGCGAAGGAGATGCGGAGATTGTTGGCGGAGAGCCCGCCGAAGTCGTTGCCGGATACAAAGGCAATGTAGGCTTCATTGAGCATGGCTTCGGAGAGGCCGGGTGCCATGCTGGTGGCGTCTTCGGCACCTGCATGTCTTCTGGGATACGAAGACCTGCACATGCTTCGCATGAACAGGGCACCCTTTGTATATGAAGACACAGGCGGGACGCCTGTGCTTCGGGTTCAGGCTGGTTTGACAAATGTTCCGCGTTCGCGGTCTTTGATTGGGCCCGGGAACTGGTGGGCGTTGCCGTGGGCGACGACATAGATGCCGGGGTCGAGGGCGGCGGTGGCGAAGATGGCTTCGTTGAGGTTTTGGAGGGCGTCGGAGCGTTTCATCTCGAAGGGGCGCATGGCGCCGGTGAGGATGATGGGGATGGTGGGGGATTTGAGGTGCCCGTAGAGGTATTCGCCCGTGTCGCAGAGGGTGTCTGTGCCGTGGAGGATGACGATCCCGGAGCAGTCGGTGGGGTCATCTTTGGGGCCTGTGAGGAGTTCGACGGCCCCGACGATGCGATTTCGGTCTGAATCGGTGAAATCGAGCGAATCCTTGGACATGAGCTGGAGGGTGTTGATATGGGTGTCTTCGAGGCGGAGCAGGCGGAGCATCTCCTGGACGATCGAGGAGCGGTTGGCGAGGGTGCCTGCGTGCTCATCGTAGGTTTTTTCGATGGTGCCTCCGGTTGAAATGAGCGTGATCTGTCGCATCTGCATAACCTTCTCCCCTGTTCTCGACGATGTTGAGGATGATATCCGTGTTGCGGTCAGGAGTGTGTTTGTATGCCCATGTTGAGCATGAAAGAAGCGTATGGCAACGCCAAGGCGTTGTACGATAAGGGATTTTATCGGGCTGCGGTGCATGCCAGCGAGGTGCTTTATAAGCAGTTGCCTCATCACCCGCCGGTGGTGGCGTTGTATGTGGGGTCGTTGCTTCGGGTGCAGAAGTATGAGGACGGGGTGCGGATCGCTTCGCGTGCGCTCCGGCATATCACGCACAAGGGGCACCGGGTGTCCATTATCACCCAGTTGAGCGAGGGGCTGACCCAATCGGGCAAGCTTGATGATGCGATCGAGATGGTGAAGCAGGAGCTTGAATCCCAGCCGGACCATTCGGCTTTGATCGGGGCGTGTGCGCATTTGATGGTGGTGAACAATCAGCGCGAGGACGCGGTTGAGTTTATTGATGGGCTTCGCGAGCGCGGGATCGAGGAGCTTTCGATCGCGTCGGTGTTCGGGCGGGCGGTGCTGAGAACCGATCGGCGCGACGAGGCGATCGAGTGGCTCGAGAAGTTGCTTGAAAAATATCCTGACGCTTCGAGCGGGCGCAAGCACCAGGCGTATAACTCGCTCGGGCACCTGCTCGATCGGGCCAAGCGGTATGACGAGGCGATGGATGCGTTTGTGCGCTCGAACAAGCAGTTTGAAGCCGACTATGTGGATGAACGGGTGGGCGCGATGGGCGATGCCCTGATTGCCAACTGGACGAGCGATCGGTTCGTGGGTGTGAAGCGTCCTGAACCCGTCGGCCCGCGCCCGGTGTTTATCGTCGGGATGCCTCGCTCGGGGACGACCCTGACCGAGCAGATTATTGATGCGCATCCCAAAGGCTATGGTGCGGGCGAGCTGGGGTTGATCTCGGAGCTCTTTCGTGGGTTGGCCAAGTCGGAGCAGAACCCGTATGCGACTGGGCCAGATGAGATTGATCCTGAGAAACTCGCCGAGGCGGCTGCGATCTATCGTGAGGAAACCGCTGCGATGGCCAACGATGATTCGGTCGAGGTGATCGTCGATAAAGCGCCGATGAACTTTAACTACCTGGGGATGATCGCGGCCGCATTCCCCGATGCCAAGATTATTCATTGCCAGCGTGATCCGCGGGATAACTGTTTGTCGTGTTACTTCCAGCTGCTCAACGCTGGGCATGCCTACAGCTTCGATCTCGAAACCTGCGGCTTGTTCTATCGCCACTATCGCAAAATCATCCGCCACTACACCAAAGTGCTCGCAGATGACCCGATCAAGATGCCGATCTTCGAGAATGTGTACGAGGACATGGTCGCGGATCAGGAGACCCGGACGCGCCAGCTGCTCGACTTCATCGGGCTTGATTTCGATCCGGCGTGCATGGATTTCCATTCATCGGGACGGGTGGCGATTACCCTGAGCAACGAGCAGGTGCGCCAGCCGATTTATAAATCGTCGACGAAGCGGTATGAGCGGTATATCAAGCATATTGGGCCTTTGGTCGAGGCTTTAGGCGATGAGATTGATGACTGAGCACCCGCGTACCAATCGGGTGATCTGAGCGCATAGAATGCGGTGACGATTCCCTACTCAATATCGAATACCCTCAGCCCTTTCGGGAGTGATCCATGCAGCAGCAAGCCCAACCAACCCAGCCAACGCCTCAGCAGGTCTTCGAGGAGGCCTATCGCTTGCTCCGCGTGGGTGATGTACACGAGGCGGCCAAGCGCGCGGGCAAGCTCCGGGCGCACTTTCCCGATGATGTCCCGATCCTGACGCTCCACGGGTTTGTGCTCGCCAAGATGGGCGTGCATCCCCAGGCGCTCAGCGATCTGGTCAAGGCGGCTCAGTTGACCGAAGAGGCGCTCAAGAGCGATGAAGAAAACCCGGCGCGCCCACGGATCGTTGACCAGTTGATCCGTTTGTGCGTGCAGATCTGCCGATCGTCGGTAGCCATCGGCGAGTTCGATGCTGCCAGCGAAGCGATCGAGCAGGCGATCAAGTGGGACCCCGATCGGGGCGATGCGGTGTCGGCCAAGGCCGAACTGCTCGCTGCTCAGGGCGAGCATGCCAAAGCGATCGAACTCATCGAGCAGGGGTATAGCGATAAACTCGCCACGATGCCTCTGGCGATGAGCAAGGCCAACATCCTCCTCGGGCTCGATACCGACGACAAGGACGCGCTCGGCGAAGCACTCAAGGCCCTCGAAACCGAGTCTCAGGTCGCCGGGCTCAGTGCGCTCGATCTGGGCGATCTGCTTCGGGCGATGGGGATGGTTCAGGATCGGCTCGGGAATCATGACGAGGCGTTCAATGCGTTTCGGCGGGCGTCCAAACTCCGCCGGGGCTCGTTCGATGCCCGTGCCCATGCGATGATGACGACCAAGGTCGTCACCGATTGGAATGCATCGAATCTCGCCAAACTCAAGAAGCCCGAAAAGGTCGGCGAGCGCATTGTGCTCTTGCTCGGGGCCCCCAAGTCGGGTGTCGATGAACTCGCCGCCATGCTCGGCGAGTTCGAGGGCGTGACGGTCATCGGCCCGCTCGAAACGCTTTCGAGCGTGTGTGTGCGTCATCTCAATGCGCGACAGGGCGTGCTCCGCCCGGTGCCCTTCGAGCCCACCAAACTCCGAGGCAAGCAGCTGAGCGAAGCGGCGGATGCCTACATGCAGCAACTCGTTGCCATCAGGCCACAAGACGGCGATGGTGACGCAGACGGTGCCGCCCGCTTTGTCGATACGCACCCGCTCAACATCCCGCTCGCCGGGGCCGGGGCGGCGATGATGCCCGGGATCAATATTGTGCTGTGTCGGCGAGATCCGATGGAATCCACGCTGGCATGTTTCTGTGATGCGATGATCGGGAACCATCCTTACGCGGGTGATCTGGTCGACGCTGCGGGGTTCGTTGCGGATTGCAACCGGATGCTCGATCACTGGAGCGAGACGCTTGGCGATGAAGCAGTGGGGGCCAATGTTGTCTCGGTGAACTACGCTGATCTGGTCAGTGAGCCCAAGAAGACCGCTGCGAAGGTGGCGCGTGAGATCGGGCTCGATGCCCGGGCGACCTCGATCGGGCGTGTGCCGAGCTTTGCGCAGGGCCCAGCGATTCATCCTGATTTGTATCAGTCATTCACCAAGTCGATCGTTGGCCTCTTCGATCCCGCATCGGCGTGAGCCCGGTTGGATTGATATAAGGATTTTGACGGCTCTCTTTTCTCCTCCCCCGGGCTTCCGGGGGAGGTGGCTGCGTCTTCGCGGACGGAGGGGGTCTTTCTTTCTCTTTCTCTTTCAATTGCCTGCTTCAAGCAAGACCCCCTCCGCCTCACTTCGTTCGGCACCTCCCCCGGAGGCCCGGGGGAGGAGAGTTTGCCAGGAGGCATGAGCCAGATAGGGCTTAGTGTTCGTGTTTGTTCTGGCAGCACCCGCCTTGGGCATGGTCGTGGGTGTGCTCGCTACCCTGTTCGTTTTTCGAGCATCCGCACCCGCCGCTGCCAGAACCATTGCCAGAGCCGCCGCAGCATCCGGTGCTTGCGGGGATGGGGCCGAGGAACTTTTCGACCTTGGCGTTGAGGAACCATGCGTGGTGTTCGAGGTGCCAGCACAGGCTATTGGCGATGGTGCGGACACTGGTGGGGCCGTTGGTCGGGTGGATGCCTTGTCGTTCCCATTGTGTATCGTCGAGTTGCATCAGCAGGGCAACGAGCCATGATCGTGTGGTGTGGATCATTGCCAGATCGCCTCCCATGGGGGGGAGGAGATTCGAGTTTTCGGTGCACCCGTAGAGCCCGCCGTCGATGAAGGCGTGCTCGTCCCAGAGGTTGAGTGTCGGGTTGTCCTCTGCGATGATGCGCCGGATGCGATGGGCGAGGACGAGTTCGGAGTCGGCGAGGTGCCCGATGAGCACACGGATTGGCCAGGCGCCCACGCCGGCGTCTTCGAGCCACGCCTGCGAAACTTGTTCGTTGTCGAGTTCAACGACGCGCTGATCGAAGAGCCCGAGCCCGATATGCAGGCGTGCGCACAAAGCGGGGGCATCGAGATCGCGGATTTCGCGCATCGAGGGTTTGGGGCACAGGGCGGGTTGGTCGGCTGTTTGGTCGGTGGTGCTCATGGTGAACTTTAGCACTTTGCCCGGTGAGAAGAGCGAAAAAATGGGCGGCTAGTTGAGGAACCAGCGCAGGCGATAGTTGCCCTTTTCAAAGACCACATCGAGCCCGATCCAATAGAGTTTCTCGTTGTTTGCACGCGGGAGTTTGAGCTGAAACACATTGCGCCCGATGGTTTCGAGGAAGAGCCCGGGGGTGTATTCGCCCATCGGCATGTAATAGAACATGCGGAAGATGTCTTTTTGGCGTTTGGTGACTTCCTCGAAGGCCAGCCCCGGATCGAGCCCACGCTCGACGAACTCGTCCTTGGTGCTTGTTGCCAAGACCTGTTCAAGGAAGAGTTCTTTTTCACCATTCTGGATGGTGGTGGTGATGTGGGCCATTAGCTGGCGGACGGATTTGGAGTAGAGGATGATCGTGCCGTCGTCGTTTTCGATGCGGATGCCCTCGTCGGGCGTGCGGAGAAAATCGGGGAGCGCCTGACCGGTTCGCTTGGCGGGAATCTGTGACTCGGCCCCTTCGATGCCCAGCAAGAGCCCTGAGTGTGAGACGACGCGTTCGTATCGGCACCCGATGGGTGTGAGCAGGATGAGGACGATCGCGCAGCGTTGTAGCACAGCATGGAGGCGTTGAGATGCTTTGCGGGTGGGTGTGCTCATCAGTTCTTCGATACGCCTAGATTCGCGCCCGGTTCGATATCAATCGTGGATGAGTCTTGATTGATTGGGTCGGGCTCGGAAATCTGTGTGGTGTGGACGGGGATGGATGAGCCTCGGGTCCAGATGGTGTGTCGGTGCGTCGGCGATGAAGGCTCGGCGATCGTCGATGCCGGATCGACGAGAGAATGAGTGCCGATCGAGTGCTCGCGCGAGAGCGCAGCCCGTGCGATGAGTGCGCTCGCGGTGAGCATGTTCTGGACTTCCCACCCGTCGGGGGTCTCGAAGACTTTATCGAGTGTGTACCGCCCCCAGAGATCAAACATCGCGCAGGCGTCTTCGAGCTTAGTCAGCGTGCGTTCGATCCCGGCGTTGTACCACATCGTCGAACGCAACGATGAGCGGACATCATCGAGATCGAGTTCGGCGTGGTTGGAGTGCTCGATGGTCGAGACGATCGAGCCCGGCGAGACCGGGGAGGTGTCGGCCCGGTTGGCTGCCTCGTCGCCTGCGATCGCGCCCATGACTAAGCCTTCGAGCAAGGAGTTGGAAGCGAGTCGGTTCGCGCCGTGCAAGCCGGTGCACGAGACTTCGCCGATCGCGAGGAGATTGGGCAGGTTGGTGCGAGTGCGCAGATCGGTGCGGACGCCTCCGATGGTGTAGTGGGCTGCGGGGTGGACGGGGATGAGGTCTTTGGCTGGATCGAGCCCGAAGGAATCGAGCGTGGAATGGATGCCCGGGAACCGGGCTTTGAACCCTTCGATATGCCTGCAATCGAGCCAGACATGCTTGCCGCCTTGGATGGCGAGCTGGCGAACGATCGCGCTGGCGACGACATCGCGCGGGGCGAGCTCGGCGAGTTCATGAATCGCAGGCATGAACCGATGCCCCGAGTGATCGAGCAGATGCGCCCCTTCGCCTCGCACGGCTTCGGAGATCAAAGCCCGGGCAGCGCCGGGGATGTAGAGCGTGGTCGGGTGGAACTGAACGAACTCCATGTCGGCGATCTGTGCCCCGGCGCGATACGCCATGGCGATGCCGTCGGCGGTGGCGATGCGCGGGTTGCTCGTCTCGCGGTAGACCTGCCCCGACCCGCCCATCGCTAAAATCGTGGTGCGTGCCCAGATGACTTGCAGGCCGTACTTTGGATGCCAGGTCATCGCGCCGAGCACGGGTGATCCTGGCTCGTTGGAATGGGTCAACAGGTCGATGACGAAGCAGTGATCGAAGAGCCGAAGGTGCTCATGGGATGCGGCTTTGTCGATGAGTGTGCGCTGGAGTTCGACGCCCGTCGCGTCGCCGCCGGCGTGGTAGATGCGTGAAGCGTTGTGCCCGCCTTCGCGTCCGGCGCGGAGTGAGCCTTCGTCGTTGCGATCGAACGCCATGCCCCAGTCGATGATCTCTTTGATGCGATCGGGCCCTTGCTCACAGACAAGCCGGACGGCTTGTGGATCGCACAACCCCGCCCCGGCGGTTGTGGTGTCGTTGATGTGATCTTCGATGGTGTCGTCTGGCGAGAGCACGCCTGCGATCCCGCCTTGGGCCCAGGCGGTGTTGGTGAGGGTGAGGGCTTCTTTGGCGCAGACGATGACCTGTCCAGATTTGGTAGCCCCGATGGCAGCGCGGAGCCCGGCGACGCCTGAGCCGAGCACAAGGGTGTCGCAGAATATCTGCGGGAGGAGCCCGGTCCGAAACGGAATCAAATATCGGCGTGTGTCGAAAATGGTGTTCAATCGAGGCTCCGATGATTTGAAGCAAGCCCCCCGGGGGGTGTCACGGTATTCTACGCGCTCGATGAGGTTGGAATATGGTTGGGATTCATGGGATTTTTGAGTCCAAAACCGTCTACGATAGCCGGTCCCCCTCACGCGTGGAGTTGATCGATGGCCAAGAACACCCAAAAAGCAGCCCAATGCTACCTCAAAGGGGTCGAGGCGATCAAAGTCGAAAACTTTGGGATCGCCAAAGCGATGCTTACCAAGGCACACGAACTCGACAAAACAAACCCGGACATCATGCTTCGGCTCGGGCAGGTGCTCATCGCGTCCGGATTCTCTCAAGAAGCCCTCGAAGTGCTCAAGCGGTGCGTCAAACGCAAACCAAACCATCCCGATGCGCTCTTGCTCTTGTCACAGGCGCACATGAGTGTCGGCGAGATCGACCAGATGCACGCGGTGCTCGATAAGGCGCTCGCCTGGGATCCAACCCACGGCGCGTGTCTCCACGCCAAAGTCACCGGGTACATCAATGCAGGCGAACTCGAACACGCGGGGGCTGTGGTCGAGAGGGCCAAAGCGATCGACGATCCGCATCCGCTGATTCTCATGTCCCGCGCCAAGTTTGCTCGCGCGACGAAAAACTACGCCGAGGGGATCGACGCGGCCAAGGCGCTGCTCGAACATCCCAAATCGGCCGATCGGCACAAGCGATCTGCCCGATTTGAACTCGGGCACTTGTATGACGCGATCGGGGAGTATGACCAGGCGTTTGAATGCTTCAAACTCGCCAACGCGGGTCACATCCAAGGCAAGATCGTCCACGCCGATTCAATGATTTCGATGTGGACGCCCGAGTTGCTCAGTTCGATTCCGCAGTCCACCATCGAATCGCACCGCCCGGTCTTCATCGCCGGGATGCCCCGCTCGGGCACGACGCTCACCGAGCAGATTCTGGTTGCTCACCCGCAGGTCGATGGGATCGGCGAGTGCCCGTTGACGGCCCAGATGCTCCGGCGAAAATCGCCGACCTCGCTGACGCAGTCTGATATCGACACCTACGCCCGCGAGTATCTCGATTTGATCGATGGGCAGGTTGAGCCGACCGTGACGCGGGTGATCGACAAGCACATCGGCGCCGAGCGCACGCTCGGGCTCATCAGCCGACTCTTTCCAAACGCCAAGGTGATCCACTGTCAGCGGGACCCGATTGATACTTGCCTGAGTTCCTACTTCCAGAACTTTGGTACCAATGTCCCCTTCTCGCGTGATCTGAGCATGCTCGGCAAACAGTTCGTCGCCCATCAGAAGTTGATGGATCACTGGTACGAGGTGCTCGATCTCGAAATCCTGCAAAGCCCATACGAAGCGCTTGTTGCCGATTCAGAAACCAAATCACGCGCGATGGTTGACCATCTCGGGCTCGAGTTTGATGAACGGTGCCTGCGGTTCCATGAATCGCGCGAGCATGTGCGGACCGCGAGCAGCGTGCAGGTCCGCCGACCGATTTATCAATCGAGCCGACAGCGGTGGCGCAACTATGAAAAACATATCGGTCCGCTGATCGAACAACTCGGCGAGTACGCGTGCACAGAACCAGTCCAAGACCAGAATCCGGGAGCGTAATACATGATGTCGCAGTTTAATGACTTTGGTTCGGGTTCAACAACCATGACGGCGTACGAGAAAACCGTGCGCAACTGTCGAAACCTGATCGAGGCGGGGCAGTATGACGCGGCGATCCAGATGCTCTCTGAGGCTCTTAAGCAGTCGCCTCAGGATGTGCAGGTGCTTCGGATGCTCGGGCACGGGCTGATGATGGTCGATGCGCCCGATGATGCGATCCGGTATTTGACCTTCGCGAGCAAACTCGATCCGAGAAACCCGGACTTGCTCTGTGATCTTGGGTCTGCCCTGCGCCGGGTCGATGAGATCCGCAAAGCCCATCAATGCGCTGATGAAGCGCTCAAGATCATGCCCAACTATCCCCGCGCGATCATGGTCAAGGCCAGATTGCTCCAATCCCATGGGCAATCCCAGCGGGCCTTCGAGCTCGTCGACAAGGCGATCAAGGAGAAGTATGACCCCGCCCTCGTGGCGACCTACGGGCACCTATGCCGAGAACTCAAGCACCTCGACGCCGGCATCGACATGATGCGCAAAGCCCTCGACGAGCCGGCCCTTACGCGCAACACCCGGATGGATATCCTGATGGTGCAGGGGCACCTGCTTGATGCGGCGGGTGAATATGACGAGGCGTTCGATTGCTACCGAAAGGGCAACACGATGTCCGACGAGGCTTCGCCCACCGATCTCGACAAGTTCCTTGAGCGATGGTCGCCCGAGAAGTTCGCCAAGGTGCCGGCCGCCGATATTGACGCATCGCGTGCGGTGTTCATCGTCGGCATGCCCCGTTCGGGTACCACGCTGACCGAACAAATCATCGCCTCGCACCCGTCAGCCAATGGCGTCGGCGAGAGCCTGATGCTCGCGACCTTCACCCGCAATAAGGAACTCGACGCCTACACCCCCGAGTACCTCGATCAATCGGGCAAGGCGTATCTCAATATGCTCAGCGAGCACTTCCCCGAAGCATCCACCAAGCGCGTGTGCGACAAGATGCCCGAGAACTTCTTTTATCTCGGGTTCGTCAACCGTGCGATGCCCGGGGCCCACATCATCCATTGCAAACGCAACCCCATCGACACCTGTCTCTCGATCTATTTCCAGCGGTTCGGGCCCAGGATCACCTACGCGACGGATCTTGAGGTCTGCGCTCAGCAGTACCTGATCTACACCAAGGTCGTCGAGCACTTGACTGAGAACTTTGGGATTCAGGTTCATGACGCGGTCTATGAAGAAACCACCGCCAAGCCCGAAGAGTCCATCCGCGCGATGCTCGATCACATCGGGCTGCCGTTCGATCAGGCGTGCATGAACTTCCACAAGAGCAAGAAAGCGGTTCATACCGCGAGCGCATCGCAGATCCGTCAGCCGATGTATACCAGTTCGACCCAGCGATGGAAGAACTATGAGAAACACCTCGCCCCGATGATCGAAATCCTCGCCCCGGTGCTCGGCTCGGAGTGATCGGCTCAAGAAGTACAATAAAAAAACACCCCGTCATATGCTCGGGGTGTTTTTGTTTTCTAGAACTGGTGTTCGATTATTCTTCTTCGCTTGCTGGTGTCGGCTCAACGGCTGGTTCAGTTGCCGAATCGGCTTCTGGTGCAGCGGTTTCTTCAGCGATTGGCTCGGGTGCCTTTTCAGGGTATCCGAGTTTGATGCGCACAAGCTCGGTCATGTCCGTGCCTGTCGGCGGGGTCATCAGCGGGCGGGCCAGGATTTCTTGGGTGATCCCGGTGATGGTGTCGGTCTGGATGAGCTCGCCGGTGGATCGGGTGGCGAAGACGAAGGTGAATCCTTCTTGCTGACCGATTTCATTGGCTGCTGCATAGATATCTGCGTAGGCAGCGGCGATCTGCTGAGCGATGAGGTTCTGGTATGCGTTGGAGATCTGCTGCGAAGCGTTATTGAGCTGTCCCGATATTGTCTGGTACTGCTGATAGGTGGCTGCAGCATCGGGGTCGGTCTGCTGCATGGTCGAGAGTTTGGTTTCGATATCTGTGAGCTGTTGCTTGAGCCCGTCGATGATCTTTGTGGATTCGACATTGAACTGGTCGCGGGCTGCTGCCTGTATGTCGGCGAGCAACGCCTTGTCTACCAGATCAAAGACATCGACAAACCCGATATCGCCGGTCTCGATTGTGTTGCGTTTGGTCGCGTTGGCGGGTGAGACGAGCATCGTGATGACAATTGTCGCCAGAATGGCGGTGGTGAGCGTGAGGATGTGGGTCGGTGATTTCATATCTCGGTTTCTCCGTATTCATCCCGGTGGGATGCAATGTCCTGGGTGCATAGAGTCTGGTCACAACTGTACGGCTCCAATCTCGTCTGGTGTTCAGTCTGGGCACGAAAAAACGACCAAGCCGACATATCAAGCCCCTTGGAGCCCCGTATGCGCGATCAACGCCTCGATAAACTCGCCGATGTCATTGTTCGATATTCGACCAAGATCAAAAAAGGCGATCTGGTCGCCATCAACGCTGACCCCATCGCGATGCCCGGGATCGAAGCGATCTTTGAAGCCGTCCTCAAGGCCGGCGGGCATCCATTCTGGCAGCCTCGCGGCGATGCGCTCGCCGATCTCTTCATGGAGCACGCAACCGACGAGCAACTCGATTTCCTCAACCCGATCTCGATGCACGCCGTCGAGACGATTGATGTCCAGATCGGGTTCTGGGCCGAGGTCAATACCAAGTCGCTCTCGCGGGTCGATCCCAAGAAAGTCTCGCGCCAGCGGGTCGCCAACGCTCCGCGTTCGACCCGGTTCATGAAACGGGCAGCCGATGGCGATCTGCGGTGGTGCGGCACGCTCTATCCAACCCTCGCCTCCGCCCAAGACGCCGAGATGTCCCTAGCGCAGTACGAAAAGTTCGTCTTTGAAGCCGGGCTCTTGCACCTGCCCGATCCGGTCGCCGCGTGGGAGCAGATCCATCAACGCCAACAACTTGTGTGTGATTTTCTGCAAACCAAGAACGAGGTTCATTTCAAAGCCCCCGCCCGCGACGGGCACGATGGGACTGACCTGCGCGTCAATGTTGACAACTCGAAGTCGATCTGGATCAACTGCTCCGGCGGCGAGAACTTTCCTGATGGCGAGGTGTTCTGTGGGCCTCAGGGCGCCGATGGGCATGTGAACTACACCTTCCCGGCGGTCTACAACGGGCGAGAGGTCGAAGGCGTGCGATTGGAGTTCAAGGACAACCGCGTCGTCAACGCGAGTGCGACCAAAAACGAGGAGTTCCTGATCGCCATGCTCGATCAGGACGCCGGTGCTCGGACAATGGGCGAAATCGCGATCGGGACGAACTATTCGATCAAGGAGTTCTCGAAGAACACCCTGTTCGACGAAAAAATCGGAGGCACCTTCCACGCGGCGTGCGGGGCGGGGTATCCCGAATCAGGCTCGGATAACGAATCGGCGTTGCATTGGGATATGGTCTGCGACCTGCGTCTGGGCGGGACGATCGAGGCCGACGGGGAAGTTTTTCATAAAGACGGCCAGTTCTGCGATCCCAAATGGCCAGGCAATGATTGAGGCGTAAGTGGTTGTCGGGGCTTGAATTGGACGATCCATGCTGGGCTCTGGGCGTCAGTCATGGCTTTTCGGGATGGTTTATACTGGCTGGGGTGCAAGTTTCCCCGTTTTTTACTGGCACACACCAACTTCTGTGGCATCTTTGATGTACGGCTCGGGCTGATGGTCTTCTCGTGGATCCCAGTGATTGATGCCGAGCACACAGGTTCTGGGAGCGGACGACTCCCAAGGGGTAACTACAAATGAAAACAGAGAAGATAGTACTGAGCGCGATTGGTGCCTTGATGATCTCGAGCGGGGCGGCTTTGGCCCAGCCTGCAATCTGGGAATCGGACTTCGGCACGGATCTTTCCGGTGTCACGGGCGAGGACGACTCGTCGGAGATGGTCACCCTGAGCTTTGATTTTTCCTACGGCGGGAATGTCTATAACGACATCTACATGGGCTCCAACGGCAGCGTTGGTCTCGGCGGGGAGGGCGAAGCGGACGATTATCCTTCGGGAGACGAGTTCATCGATACCTCCGCTGCAATGATCGCGCCGTTCTGGAGCGACATGAGTCTTGACTCCGAAGGCACGGCGTATTTCAACGATTTCGGCGATCGGGCCGTGTTCACCTGGGATTCGATCGGGACCTATGAAGATGAAGATTCATCGAACACCTTTCAACTTCAGGTTTTCGCCGACGGCAAGATTATCTTTGGATACAACGGGATCGAGGATGTGAATGATTCTTACTTCGATGTCGATGTCCATATCGGTTTGACCGAGGGGAATCTGGATGATTTCCCAGACGACGAGGTCGATTACAGTGCCGGCGCGTTCTCGACAGGGGTTTCGGTCCTCGAAATCTTCGGCTATGACGACGACGACTTCGATCTCGATGGCACCAACATCATCTTCACACCCGACGGCAACGGCGGGTACAATGTCACCGTACCTACACCTAGTGCGATGACTCTACTTGCACTCGGTGGGCTCACCGCGACCCGTCGCCGGCGCAGCTGAATGGGTGAACATAGTTGGACACACCAAACGAAGGCTTCGGCCTTCGTTTTTTTATGCGCTTTGGGCACTGCCATAGTCAAAGAATCCGAAGTGCATTCGGCAGTGATTGAGGTGCACCAATGTCCACAGCTCATGGGTCATTTTGCCCAGCAGCGGGCTGTCCTGGAGCATCTGCTCGCCCGCGTCGATCCGGGCGATCTGGGCACGCAGGTGCGTCAGTCCATCCTCGATGCTGACCTCATCTGCAGGCAGCATCGAGGCCGCTTTCTTGGGGAGTTTGATCCCCGGCTTCATCTGTGAGTTGGGATTCTTCATCATCCGTTTGAGCACCAATACCCCGATCAAGCGGATGGGCAGCGGCGCTTTGCCGTCAAAGCCGTCGAATGTGAATCCGATGAACTTCGCGCAGTGCTCAAGGTTTTGCCCGACCGTCCACCCGCCCGCGGTGGTCAGTGTGCCTGCTTGATGGGCCGACTCGATCTTGTCGAGCTCCGCTTTGAGTTCCTCGATGGAGAAGATGGACTTGGGTTTCCACTGTGATCGGTCGGCGTGTGTCATCATCCGATTATAATCGATTTGGGGGCGATGTGTTTGCTATTGTTCATCATGAAACCAGAATCCATCCTCGAAACGATTCTCTATGCCAACAGCCTCGACGAGGCGCGATGGTTCTATCACGAGGTCCTCGGGCTTGATATGGGCGGCGGTATGTCGGATTTGGCGATCCTTTTTCGCATCGACGAGCACCATGTGCTGTTGATCTTTGATCCCAAGGCATCCGATCAACCGGGTCGCCCTGTTCCCTCCCACGGTGCCCGAGGCCCGGGGCATATCGCCCTGCGGATTCAGCCCGATGACTACCAATCTTGGCTCGATCGGTTCTCGCAGTTCGGCGTTGCGATTGAACAGGAAATCGAATGGGATCGGGTCGATCCCGGAAAATCGATCTATATTCGGGACCCCTCGGGCAACTCAGTGGAGCTGATTACTGCGGATATCTGGAAGGGGAGCGCATAATTTGCGAGCGTGGGGGAGAGGGAGCGGGGGGGCGCGATTTTCTTTGCGTATTTTTCTATTTTTTGCGTTCTTTTCGGACCAAAGTATGTCAAACTCAATATTCAGCCAAGGCACCAAACGAATGGCAGAGGGACCATCCGTTCGCCTTGGCTGTTTTTTTGATTCTTTATCCGGTGCAACCCAAAGCTTCAAACTCACCTAAACTCTTCTATGACACACTCCACCCGAATCATCGCACGCAACGCGTTTCTCCTGGCTGCACTCGCTGGGCTTGTTTCATGCTCGGACTCGAACTCGAAGAGCACCCCGAGCGCAGCGACGCCCGCGTTTGAAGCGGACACGAGTTATCTCGAGGAACTCGCCGACGAGCAGGGCATCGAGACAACCCCGGCTCAGGCCCAGGCGAGCCAAGCCGCTGAGCAGGTCGAAGCCCAAGAAGATGAGAAGCAGTACCTCGACGAAGAGCGCACCTGGACCAAGCAAGATGGATCGAAATCCCTCTTCGGGCGATCGCGCGATAAGGCGAAGAACCTGAGCGAAAAAATCCAAGGCTCGACCGATCCCGAGAACGGTTTAGCGATCACGCAGTATGACGAGGACTACGCGCAGGCAGCCGGGTTCGCGTGGAACATGCCCGAAGACTGGCAGATGGCGGTGCCGGGCACCGGGCGGTTCGCCGAGATGTATATTCAGAATCCGCTCGGCAACGCATCGGTCGCGTTCACCAAAGAAACCGATTCGATCTCCACCATCAAACGCTCGCTTCAATCCACCATCACCGATACCTTCTCCGGTCGCTCATCCGCGATCGTCACCAAAAAAGAGGTCATGGGCTTCCCGGTCACGATCTTAGATCTCGCAGGCACCTATGTTGACCCCGGCGCCAAAGGCTCGTCCAACGGCTCACCCTTCTACGCCATCCACGCCGTGGTCATCGAACTGCCCACCACCAAAGTCCTCATCAAACTCTGGGGGCCCAGCGATACGGTCGAGCGGAGCAAGGGGCTGTTCGATGCGATGATCGAGCAGATGTACGAGAAGTAAAACTCACTGGGCTTATGCCCGAAGCGAGGCGGTCGCGTCGGGGAATGCGTCGGCGAGGGCTTTGCCCGCGAGCTCGGCGGTGTCGTGCTTGCTCCCGGTGCTTCTGCCTGTGTATGCCTGCGAGGCGTAGTAGGCGATGCGTCCGAGCTGGTGTTTGACGGGGCGTTTGCGGAACTGGGGGTACCGCTCGTCGAGCATTGCGCGTTCACTCGCGTAGGTGTCATCCCATGACTCACCCTTGGCGTCTTCGTGGATGCGGTGCACGCCGATGTATCGTTTCATGCGCACGCACTTGGTCATCGGGATCAGATGATACCAGAGATCGGTGTCCATCGTGCATTGCAGATTGCGATCAATGCCCCCTGCCTCGTGATAGAGTTCGCGCCTGAAAAAAGTGCTCGGCTGATGTGTCCGCAGATACCCATGCCGAACCCACCATCGCCCCGGCCCGGCCCGTCGATCGCATCGGATGATGTTGGACTCGCTATCAATGATGACGGTGTTGCCTTCGATGAGCCCGAGTTCTTCGTCGGCTGCGAAGCGTTCACGGATGGCGTAGAGCGCGCCGGGGAGGATGGCATCGTCGGAGTTGATCCAGTTGATGATGTCGCCGGTGCATCGGTCGAATCCGTCCGCGATGGCGTTGGCCTGCCCGCCATCGGGTTTGGATTGCCAGTGGTCGATCTGCGAGGCGTATCGCTCGATGATCTCGACCGAGCCATCGGTCGAGCCGCCGTCGAGGACGATGAACTCGCAGAGTTGGTCGCGTTGATCGAGGATGCTGACAATGGCTTCTTCCAAGAACTGAGCCTGGTTGAAACTGGGCATCACGATGGAGACCGTTGGTTTGGGCATGGGTGAAACTGAACTGGTAGCACAGGCGTCTCGCCTGTGATCTTATCATGCCTGAAGAAAAAGACACAGGCGGGACGCCTGTGCTACGGGGGGAAGGTTTTAGCTCACGCCGAGGAGGTCGATCTCGAAGATGAGGTCGGCCTTGGGTGGGATCGCTCCGCCCGCGCCGGCCTCGCCGTAGGCTTTCATGTAGGGGATGGTGAGCTTGCGCTTGCCCCCGACCTTCATGCCCGGGATACCTTCTTGCCATCCTTGGATGAGGTTATTGAGCGGGAAGTTGATGGGGTCACCGCCGTGGGACGAGTCGAAGACGGTGCCGTCCATGAGTTCGCCTTTGTAGTGGACTTTGACCGTTGCGCTCGGCTGGCATTCATCGCCTTCGCCAACGGTGAGGTCTTCGATGATGATTTCGGTGATTGGCTCGCTCATTGGGGGATCCTTTCGGTGGTGGTGAGATTGGTTGGTATGGTAGCCTGCGAAGGGTCGCTGAACCATTGGCATGGGCTATGCGATGTCGGGCAAGTCGAGGTCTGGGATGCTTGAAAGGGGATTTGATGTCCATCAGGCGAGATCATCGCGCTCGATGGAGTAGTCGTGGTCAATCGTCATGGAGATGTCCGGCCCGCATGAAACGAGCCCGGATGGTGCGTGCCTTGACTTCAGAGCGTCAACCAACATTTACGCAAACGGTTCTGGCCGTGGCGGGGATTGCGGACTGGGCCTGAGCGTAAATGATTGAAACACCTCCATTGAAATGAACAAACATGAGAATCTTTCAACTATCGAAGCCAGAATGCTTTGTAGCAGTTTTCAATTTTGTGTAGAATCACGGCGGCGTCTTTGATTGGTCAAAGACGCCGAAGGATGATGCCGTTTCGTGTATCGGAGTTTTAGCTGGATATAAGCGATTTGCATACGAGTTGGAGGGGTGAATATGCTTGATCGGCCTCAGATGTTCGGTTATGATTTGTATATTCGTCGTGAAACGGGGGTATCTTATGTCAAAGTTGTATCATTTCTGTCCGTTCCTTCTTCTGCTGGGAGCCTATTCAGCAAGTGCTGCGATGCCTGTGGATTGGCTCGCTCCAGTCAATGGGGACTGGGACAATCCGAGTGCTTGGGTTGGCGGGCGTGTCCCGGGGATGATCGATGATGTTCCAACGCTTGGGCTTGTCGGGCCTTATTTGGTTCGTGCGAGCAGTGTTTCTTCGTATGGATATCTCCGTATCGAAAATACGCAGGCGGTGCTCGACATTGTCGGCGGGGCACAAACCACTCAGCTGGGAATATCGAACGATGGGCTCATCCGGATTGGCGATCCTTTGGGAGCCGGGGATTCGTCGATGCGGTTTTCCCAAGATTCAGAAATCATTGGCACTGGCACAGTCGAACTGATCTCGCGCGATTCAACGGATGATGCGCTGCTGTTGAGTTTTTTTGGAACACTGACGCATGGGCCGTTCCATACGATTTCTGGGGCTGGGCAACTCTTTGTTATTTCCATGATCAATGCCGGGCAAATCGTGGCGACAGAATCACGGGGGCTCGAACTGTTCGGTGCCATTACCCAAATAAACGAAGGTCGTATCGGGGCTTGGGACGGCAAACTTATTCTTGGTCAGTTCTTGCAAATCAACGGCGGGGAGTTGTTTACCCAAGGAGAAGGTCAAGTTTTGGTCGATGGCGATGGGGTTGGACTCCGTGATGTCGTGATTGATGGCTCCATTTTTCATGGAACAAACTCGGGCACTCTCTTGCTCGCTGGAGATATCGAAAACAATGGAGTGATCAATTTTCAATCTCAAAGTGTCGATCAGCAACTCAATATTGTCCTTGAGCCGGGAGCATTCATCGCCGGCGATGGGGTCATCACCATCCTCGGCGGTGACAACCAAGAGAATGCCCGGCTCACATTAGGGGATAACAACATGGCAACGATCGGTGCCGGGCAGGTTATCCGTGGCGGGGGCATGATTGACATCGGTTCTCCGGCTTTGCTCACTCTTGATGGGCAGATCACTTCGATTCCAGGCGAGATTCCCTTGGAGATCAAGGGGGGGATTCGTGGCGAGGGTGAACTGATTGCAAATGAAGTTGATATCTTGCTCGCGCATAACTCCGCACTCGATGGGATACGGATCAGCACACCAAATGCAGCCGTGCGGGTTGATGCGGGAACGGTCACGCTTCGGGATGTCGTCAATGATGGGACAATCCGCCTTGAAGAGAACAACGCGCTTCTCAGGCTCGAGGAGACCTTCGTCAATAACGGGCGTGTAGTCCTCGACGGACGCAATACCGATGGGCGAACTCGCGTACAGACCAGAACCGTAACAGCGATTGGTGGAGATGGAACATTCGAACTGATCACCAACGATGGGGTGAGCGCGCTCTTTGAAGTTGATTTTCAAACGACGACTCTGGGGAGTGGGCAGGTGATTATGGGGAGCGGGAGTGTGACTGCCAGCGGCTTGTCAATGCTGATCAATCACGGGCGGATTGTCGCCACCGACCCGGCTATGCCTTTGACACTGCGGGGAAGCCATCAACGCGTTGATGATGGCGAATACCGTGCTCAAGAGGGGGATCTATTGCTCACGGGGTCCGTCTTCGAATCTCCCCGCTTTACGACCAGTGCAGAACGCGAAGTACTCGTGCAATCGGCCACGATCAGAAACTTGGATAATCTTGGTACAATGCGGTTTCTTAGCGGCGGGAACAGCCGGGGGATACTCTCCGGGGAGTCGTTCAACAACGGGCAGATTATTCTTGAACCCTTTTCAGAGATGAATATCGAGAGTGAAAGCTCACTCGGGGGCGTGGGATTGATTCTGATGAGCAATCAGTCTGAGTTCAATGTCGGAACAACCTATTCGACGCCGACGGTGATTGGTCCTGGGCAAGAGATTCGGGGTGCTGGAAAAGTGCTGGGCTCGATGCGCCTTGATGGTAAACTGATCGCCGATCGGCCGGGCGAGGAACTTCTTCTTGATGGTTGGATCACTTTCGGGACTGGCGAGCTGATCGCCGAATCCTCCACGATGCGGCTTGGGTCTGGGACACGGCTCACCAACGGAGTGTTGCGCACGGGTTCGGGTGGTCGATTCGTAGTAGATTCAGTATTAGAGTTCAATGATCTAGAGAATACTGGCTTGCTTGAAGTCGAGTCCAGAGGCGCAATCCGTATTGAATCAGACGTACTCAACTCTGGGATGATTCGGTTGATAGGATCAGAATACGCGGACTATGTCAGCATGATGGAGTTCGATTTCCAGAGCACGCTCAATGGTGATGGAATCGTTGAGCTGCTTCTCTCAAGCGAAGACCGGATTGGTTCAGCGGTGATTCGTTCGATCATCGGCAAATCCGGAAGGATCGGCTCTGAGCAGACCGTTCGAGGTGCAGGTCAGATCATCGGCAGCTTGGTTGTCGAGGGTGCGATTGAACCATTGCCTCCCCACAATGTTTTTCAAGTGACAGATCTTCAACTTGAAGAAGGGGCGCAGTTGCGATTGAGTTTGGGAGGGAGTGCCGATGGTCAGTTCGGAAATATCAAGCTTTTTCCCACGGGACACATCGAGATTGATGGAGACTTGGTTGTCACGCTTCAAGGCGGATATGTCCCAAGATTTGGCGACTCATGGGAGTTTATCTCTTCGGTCTCATCTCGTATTCCCGGCTCATACCATGGCCAGTTCGCATCAGTCCAGTTCCCAGAGCCTCGGGAGGGGACGCATTATCTGCTCAGGTATGAAGATGATGGCGTGCGTGTTGTCTTGACTTGTGTTTCTGATCTCGATGGAGACTTTGCAGTGAACTACGCGGATATTTCCATTTTTATTCAATACATGATCGCGAGAAATCCACTCGCAGATGTCAATGGCGATGGTGCTTTCAACTACTTTGACATTTCATCGTATCTGACAGTGTTTGCCCAGGGGTGTTCAGAATGAATCAGTGTTTTCAACAACTTTTTTCGCTGTCGGCTTTGTCGATGCTCACGCCGATGGTGCTCCTTGCGAATCAGGCACAGTGTGACGATATCGTTTGGGCAAGCCCCGTCGATGGGGAGTGGACAGAGGGCACAAACTGGACCAACGGCGTCGCGCCTACATTTCGAGATGATGTTGAACTCGGGCTCTTTGCGCCTTACATCGTTGAGCTCAATGTGTTCCGCCACGCAAGGTCAGTCCTGATATCGAATCCGGAGGCTGCGCTTGAAATTCGCAACGGATCGTTCCTCAATATCATCACCAACATCTCGAACGATGGGCTGATCAACATTTATCCGGAAGGGGGAGATGTATTGACCAGGCTGAGGTTCGATTCAGATGCGTCGCTCTCAGGAAGCGGAAGGGTGCGGCTGAACTCGCCCATGGCGCAGATCCGTATTGACGATGGGCAACTGCTCACGCATGCCTCGCCTCACACCATCGAGGGCGTGGGGACTATCAATGGGGCCATCCTCAACCAAGGAGTCCTTGACGCCAATGGAGCCGGTGTGCTGTATGCCAATGAGATCACCACGAATCAAGGCACACTCCGGGCATCGGCGGGGGGGGAGCTGAGAATCGATCAGTCTCAACTCAATCAAACGGAAGATGGGCTCATCATTGCTCTAGGCGAGGGCTCAAGGGTTTTGCTTGATCGTTCAACAGTCTTTGGTGGGCGGATTCAAACAGAGGATGGCGGGCGCATTGTGCTGCCAAACCAATCAGGTATACGCTCGGCGGTTGTTGATGCAGAACTTCACATCGAAACGATTGGGAGCACATTCATCAGTAAGACGCAGTTTGTGAATGCGAAGGTTCTGCTCTCTGATACAGCGGGGGGGCGTTTGTCTTTTCAAACCTCGAACGAACTCCTGGGGCAAGGTTCGTTTGTCCTCAATGATGAATCGGGTGTCATTGACTTTCAGACAGGATTCATTCTTCCGGAAGCGTACACAATCGAAGGGCGAGGGGGCGTGTCTGGAATATTGATGGTCAATCGTTCCACGATTCTTGCCGATATCCCCTCGGGCGAGTTGAGGCCGTCTTCATCGCTCACGAATGAAGGACTCCTCGGAGCGATCAATGGCGGTAGGCTTGCGATCCGAGGTTCAATCATGAACCAGGACGGCGAGATATTCGCAGACGGAGCAGATTCACGCGTGAAAATTGAGGCCTTTGATGCGTTTATCGATTATGGCATCATGTCCACTACGGACGGCGGATTGGTTGAGAATACGAGAAAACTCTACCTTCGGGAGATGCTTCTTCTTTGCGATATCGACAATGCACCCGGATCAGAACTCCATATCTATGGCCTGAACTACATCGAAGGCGAGATATTCGTCGACGGAAGTGCCTCGCTCATACCCGAAGACCAGTCCCTTATCTATGGGCCGGGGAAAGTTGTATTGGCAGGAGATGGGGCGGAGTTGAAGGGTTCTGTGAATTCATTTACAGGCTACACAGTCGGCGAAGGCTTCTTGGTCGAAGGAGCAGGCAAGATTGGTTCCACACAAGCAATGCTTTTCAACGGCGGGGTGATCTCGGCAAACATGCCGGGGGAATCTTTGGTGGTCGATGGACGGGTACGGAACCAGGCGGTCATGCAAGCGGTTGCTGGTGGACGATTAGAAGTGACAGCCTATTTAGAGCAAGGTGAGAACGGTGTTATCCTAGCTGACGGGCCTGATAGTCGGGTGCAGATCGGAAATGAACTCACACACTACACCGATCGAATCATCGGCGGGGAACTCCGCACCGTCAACGATGGGATATTTGAAATCGGCAACGGGTACACACTCGACGGGGTCATCATCAATGCGCAAGTGGAGATGGCATCGCCCTTCGTGATCGAATTGGTCGGCGGATGCGAGCTCAACGGGCGAATCGACTTGGTGCCCAGTGCCCAAGCCGGCGGAACGATCGGTGTTTCTGAACCAAATCTGCTCATCGGGAACGGGGCGATTCGACTCGGGGCACCCGGGAATGCCTCTCGCCTCGTCGGCGGGGCGAGGTTTGATCCACTTGTGCTCGGGCCCGAGCTGCGGATCGAGGGAATGGGGACGCTCTCGGGGTTTATGAGAATCGAGGGAACGCTAGCGCCGGGGCTTGGAATAGGAACCCTCGTAGCGAACCAGCATGCCGAGCTCGCCGAGTCATCGACATTTGTTGTTGAAGTTGGTCCTATTGAGCAAGACCGTTTCGAGTGCCTCTCGACACTTGCGATGCGGGGCACTGTTTGGGTCAACTTTGTTGATGGATTTTTGCCACAAGGATATTGGAGCCGCGAGATTGCCACTGCTGATGAGATTGAAACTGATCGGATCACACTTGAAATGCCCGAGCCTCTCCCCGGCTTGGTCAGTCGATATTTCAACACGGGCACAGGGTTGGTCATCGGGCAGACCTGTTTGGCAGACATGAATATCGACGGCTCGCTGAGTTTTTTCGATGTGAGCCTGTTCTTAGGATACCTTCAAGACCAGAGCCAACTCGCGGATTTGAATAACGATGGGCGTTGGAACTTCTTCGATGTGAGCATATTTCTCACAGCATTCCGTGCCGGTTGTCCATGATCGCACGCGGGCTTGCGAGGGTATTGGCCCAAAGGCCGATCTCCGAGCCGAATTTGATCTATTTTGGAGAGATTGCTTCAACTTATCCGTCAGTCGGTCTGGAATTGAAAAAAGCCCACAAAAGGGCCTTTTCAAGCACGCGCGGAAGGATTCGAACCCTCAACCTCCTGATCCGTAGTCAGGTGCTCTATCCAGTTGAGCTACGCACGCAGATTCGCCGATTCCTCAGCGGGTATGAGGATAACCCTTCTCTGCTCAAAAAGCAAGTTCATTACCCCTAGGAGGTTGATTTCTTGGATACACAGGCAACAATATCCTCCCGCAGAGACACTATGCTCTGATTGACACCGTAGAGGAAAAAGACCCAATGGCTCATTCGAACTCGGCTAAAAAACGCATCCGTCAGAACATCACCAGCCGCGCACGCAACCGCTGGCGCATCAAGAATATGCGCGTTGCCATCAAAGGCTTCGAAGATGCGATGATCGATGGCTCAAACGAGCAGGCCACCGAGGCATACCGCACGGCTGCGGCGGTAGTCGATCGCACCGCACAGGCGGGCGTGATCCACTCCAACCAGGCGTCACGACGCAAGAGCAGAATGAACACTCGTCTCAAGGCCAAAGTCACCGGCTGATTCTTCATTGCACAGACATCCTCCATGGGGAGTGTGTCCCAATGCTGAAGATCGTGAAAACAACTGTTTGATTTGGGCTCGATCTGATTGGTCGAGCTTTTTCTATTCCATGCCTACCCTTGGTGTTCAAACGCTCGAGTCATATGATCGAGCAAGTGGGGATCATGAAGCGACGACAATCCAATCAACCTGTTGTGCTGCCCACGCAGATCCGAACCGGGTCTGTGTTCACACAAGGGGGATACTTTGGACTCTCATCGCGTCCGCTTCACACCTTGATCTTCTTGCTCCCGATGATCATCTTTTATGAAATCGGGTCGATGGGGTTTCTCGGTTCTGATGGCGTCGCCAAACTCCAAGCCCAGGACCTGCTCGTCCGATTCTTCGATCTCTTCGGCGTGCTCGGGCTTCACCTGCCCGCATTGGCGCTGGTCACGACACTGATTATTCAGCATGTGCTCAGCCGAGACTCCTGGCGGATTGTGCCCGCCGTTCCCCTGGCGATGATCGCCGAGTCCGCGTTCCTCACAGGCCCGCTCATCATCCTCGTGATTATCCTCAATCCCCAGGCATCTTCCATGGCTGCGATGATGCTCGAAAACGCATCGGCCCCGATCACCATCTTCGATCATCCCTTCTGGGAAGGGCTCTACCTTTCCTTCGGCGCCGGGCTCTACGAAGAAATGCTCTTTCGGCTCGTGCTCATCACGATCCTCCATTTCCTCATCACCGATGTTTTGAGTTTCAAAGATCGAACGGGCAAGGTCATTGCGGTCGTGCTCTCGGCTTTGGCGTTCGCCTGGCTTCACAGCAGTGTCTACGCCCCGGGGACCGGGCTCAATCTTCGGCTCGCCATCTTCTACACCCTCGCCGGAGTGTACTTTGGTGTCCTGTTCCTTACACGAGGGTTCGGGATCGCGGTGGGGGCCCATCTCTGCTACGACCTGCTGGTTCTGGTCGTTATGCCCGGCATTCAGGACCAATCCTGACTCATTGGGATCGTTCTCGCAAGAAAAAGACCCCATCCGATCGCACGATCCGCTCAAATCCATGAAATCCGATGCGAATCCGGTTCAGATCGGGTACATTGGAGTTGCAATCCATGCGTGGAGATACCCGAAATGCCGGATCTGAGATTCGCACTCGACGGTTTGTACGCCTGCGGCTGGTGGCCAAGCGATGGCGATCGGTGCCTTCAGCATGCCGACACACGCTGGTACCCTGATGAATCCATGATTCTCGAATACTTTGCCCAGTCGATCATCCACCCGCAGATCCGCCAATCCCTCAGTTCGTCAGCGGTCGAGGTATTCTGGGACTCACCATCACGCGGTCGGTGCTCGGTTCACGGACGCACCCGTGAGGAAGCCATGATCCTCGCCTTTATCACGCTCTATCAAGAAACCCATGCCCAGCCGATGACCTATGAGTTCTAGCACACAATTGCAGGAAATCATTCGCTGGCGGGTTGCTCGGCTTGACGAATCGGTTCGCAAGCGTACTATTGCCCCTGACACAGTCCTTGGCCCCATCGTCTAGCCAGGTCCAGGACACCAGGTTTTCATCCTGGTAACGCGGGTTCAAATCCCGCTGGGGTCATTGACCAGAGGCTCTTGATTGAGCCTCTGGTTTTTTTCTGCTCGCAGTTTATGGGGGTGGCATTCCTGAGCGCAGATGCCCCGACATCAGTCCTTGGCCCCATCGTCTAGCCAGGTCCAGAACACTAGGTTCTCATTCTGGTAACACGATTCAGCAGTCGCTGTGCTCTAGGCAAATGGTTAAGCCAACTGTGATCCCAGAAAGTTTGAAAATCATCCCATTAATTCAGCGTATAGAAAAAATCAAACCCTTCGATATTCCTCATCGAAGGGCTTGAACACTGTGATGACAAATTTTATGTCGTCGAGTCTACAGTTCAGTTACCGACTTTGAAGATGCGCCGCATGCGTCGATGATCGATTCGCAGGTTCCCTATAACGCGCATCAATACGGCAGACTCAAACAATCGCGGCTTGAGCAGCGGACAATACTGACCGCTTACTTAAACTGACGACGGTCAGGACAGCTGCTCCGTTCACCCAATAGAACCAGGCATCAATCCCTGACAATCCAAGCACAAACGGAGCAGTTACGAAGACGATCCCGACGGCCCCATCAACCAAGAGATGGAACCAATACGGCAGCACTCGTACAAGCCCAAGTTTGTGGTCTGTGAAAATCGTCAGGATCAGTGCAGCGATACCGGTGGTTACGCTGAGCCATAGCCCGGCTGGGTGAGACTCGCCGAGACCGAGCAAGAACGGGGCACCCATGAGCACTAGGGCAACAGGGTAATCGAGCAGTGCGTGGATGTCTTTGGTTACAAATCGTGGGTCCATGATGGATTTCCTTTCAAAGTGAATGACCGCCAGTGCTTCGGCACCGGCAGGGTTACGCAGAAATATTTTGGATGAGCCGTCGGACTCTGCGTCTCAGGCACGGGAGTGCCTCGGTCTCAAACCAGGGGTTCTTCTTTAACCAGAGGTTGTTCCTCGGTGAAGGATGAGGAAGCGCAATGCGATCTGGTAGCAGAGTCTGATGTGAGCGAGCCGCTTGAGTGATCGAGCCAAACTGATTCGAGAGATACCGCTCGAAGGCATATTTGCCTATGACCACGGTGAGCGAGATGGACTTGAACTCCTTGAGCAGGCGTTCGTGCCACTCGGGGGCGCACTCCGGTCGCGGCCGAAGGTCGCCGCTCTTTCCGCTCCCAGGGAAACAGAACCCCATGGGCATGAGTGCGATAATCGCCGGGTCGTAAAACTCTTCGTTGGTGACTCCAAGCCAGTCACGAAGTCTTGCACCGCTTCGGTCATCCCAAGGGATTCCGGTCTCGTGTGTCGCGGCACCCGGGGCTTGTCCAATCACAATGATACGGGAGTTTTTCGATCCTTGGAGCAGGGGCTTGCACCCGAGAGGTAGATGAGGTGCGCAGATGCGGCATTCGCGGGTTTGCTGTAGAAGTGTGTTCAGTTGCATATCGAGATCCTTCTGTGGGTCAAAGAGCCACTGGGCGGTTTCGCGCACAGTGGCTAAGTGCGAGGGCTACTGTCCAGAGACTTCTGACCATTGGTCGTGAGCTTTACGAAGCAACTCACGCTGATCGCTTTGCCCCCAGAGATCGAAAGCATTGATTTCTTCGTTATTGAGAAATAGATACAAGCGATCATCAATAATCCGGTACTTTGTCGGATCAATTGGGAACTTATCCTCGACAGTCATACCGAATGCACACCATCCGCCGCATTGTGGCTCATACCGACTTGGGTCCTGCGTGAATATCTCGACCTGCGAGGCCGATGTGAGGTAGTAGGTGACCCCGTTGTGCTCGACGGCGAAGCGCGGGTCGCCTTTCTGAGGTATACCCGCCGTGAAGTAAGAAACAGGACTAAATCCATCAAGTCCGATACCACTCGCGGGGACATTCCGGCCGTTGATGTACGCCTTGCTTTTGCTCTGTGACATCCAGAAACGCTCCGCCTTTTCACGGACTTCGTGTTTGTCGGCATCGTTCCAGAGGCTGCGTGCGTCGAGATTCGCGTTTTTTAAGAACAGATGAGTTCGCCCGTCGATAACCTCAAAGTTTGTTGGATCGGGGATAAACTTTGAGTCCACGGAACAACCGAACGCGCAGTATCCGCCAAACGCGGGTAGAAATTTTTCAGGGTTCTGATTAAAGGTGCGAAGTTGGCGTTCGTTGACAAAGAAGTATGTGATCCCCGCATGCTCCGCGGAAAACAAAGGCGAACCGGGTTCAGCCTGATTGTTCTCGATATATGAGACGGGGCTGTATCCACTAAGTCCCAGGCTGATCGCATAGCGATTTTCATTCGATTCATTTTGATGCAGTACCATCGGATCTTGGTCTGTGACTGGTTGAACCTGGGCACAGGCCACTTCCATACCACCCAAGAGGGCGATGGAAGCAATGAGAGATATGGTTGTAAAGGTCGGTTTCATTTCAAAACTCCATTCGTGTGATGACCATCGTCTTGTAAAGGCGAGGCCGGTGTGTACACATCGCGCACCAGAAGATCAGACAGATCCATGGCGCGAGTATGCGTTAAATTTAAACTATGATGAGTGTTGGTGCGGTTGGCCGCTTCGATAGACAGTGAAGCTGAGATAATCCGCGCGCATTGTCCCTACTAAGAGTTAGCGAGATCGAAAGAGCGACAGACCCATCCCATCGAGCGACGCCTGCAGGTATTCCTTGCGGTCGCGACGGGGGCTTCGTGATGGGGACTGTGGTCGCCTCATGGTGGTATAACACCATGTGCTTCAGAAGTATTTCAGGAAAAAATAAATTTGTCATACAGGTTGTCCCAATCAAGTGCTGAGTCAGTCGGGTCCTGTTGATGCTCGCTGAATCCCAGATCACAAGTCCGCTTCGTGATGTGAGCAAGAATCGTATTTCTAGGCTCCATAGGTCGGTTTCAGCGACCAAGGTCCGACTTGTGTCCTTGCGGTCTAGGTTCAAATCCCGATTTGGTCAATGACCGGAGCCTTCGATTGAGTGAGGTTTTCAGTTTTTTTACAGTTGTTTTGAGCCCCATTTGTGGACGGCTGTCCGAGTGACAATGAAGTCAACCTCCCGCTGAGCGATCTGATCGATAATATTCAGGTGTAGTGGGCTGCTTGGCCTATGCTCAGATACGACCGAGCGGGTCTTGGGCTCGCCGATTCAGGAGATGAAGATGAAACGAGTCACAGGCATTGGCGGCGTGTTCTTCAAGGCAAAGAACCCCAAGGCGTTGGGTGCGTGGTATCGAACTCACCTGGGCATGAATGTCGAGGATTGGGGAGGGGTCGCGTTCCGGTGGGCGGATGACAATCCTGACGGGGCCGGTTCGACGAACTGGACTCTGTTTCAAGACGATGCCTCATACTTTGCGCCGAGTGCGTCGAGTTTCATGATTAACTATCGAGTGGACGACTTAGACGCCCTGATCGCCAAGCTGCGAGAGGAAGGGTGCGATGTAGACGAAAAAATTGAAGATACCGAGTTCGGCAAGTTCGGCTGGGTCATGGATCCAGAGGGAAACAGGCTCGAACTCTGGGAGCCTCCAAAGGGCGGATGAAAAGGGCAGATAAAAAAGCGGATGATTCGATATCTTCCTACGATCTGAGTTTCAGTTCGTCCACGACCTTGCGAATGACATCAAAGTCGAACCCCCGTCGGGCGAGCCGACCCGTGATCCGTCGAATCCGAACCTCCGGCTCATGGCGATCCGAGATCGACCGCGCTGCTGACTGCGCTAGTTTGCGGGCATCGGCGATCGTGTCGCGCTCTTCGAGTGCTTCGTCGAGGACCACCTGAACAATGCCCCCCTCGATCCCCTTCTCGCGGAGTTTGCCTTCGAGCAGCCTCCGCCCCGCCGGCTTTCGGCATAGCTGACTCCGCACCACCATCCGGGCATAACTCTCATCATCGAGCACCTGCAACTCGGTCAGTCTTTCGATCGTCCACGCGATCGCTTCAGGTTCGTACCCGTACTGCTTGAGTTTGCGTCCGAGTTCCTTGCCAGATTTCGCCCGTTTGGTCAGAATCCGAATCCCCGCTCGGTAGGCATTGCCCCGGGCGAGTTCGTCGGCGAGCGTAGCCGCCAAATCTTCTGTCCAAGGCGTACCGACTTCGAGCTTGAGATCGGCCTTCGTATCGAGCAAAATTCGCCCAAGCCTTCGCCGATCGACAAACAGCGTGACGCGGGCGGGGTCATCTTTGCAAGGGTGCAAGGAGGTGATATGGGCCGACCCGTCGAGCAACAGCGGCTCGAGCTTTTTCTTGGGATATCGCCCCCGGTTGCCGTACGAGTTGCGCCGGTAGGTGCTCATGTCATGGATTCTAACAAGTCCGACAACTCCGAGACGGCATGTGCATCCGCGATTTGCTCCGCAGCCTTGATGCCATCTCGGATCACCTCGCGCGCATTGTCGGTTTGCCCGAGTTCATCGAGCGATTGCCCCTTGAAGTAGTAGGCATAGCAATAGGTCGCATCGAGTTCGATCGCTTTGGAATAGCACCCGATCGCCTGCTCATGATCGCCAGTGTTGGCATATTCCTGCCCGAGCCCATAGTGGACAAACGGGTCACTTGGGTCAAGCGTGAGTAGTTTTTCGAGTTGTTCGATGGTGGGCATAGCGCCATCATACCACAGACTTGGGCGATCAGCGAAGACTTTGCGCATGAAAAACGCCGCCTCAATACGGACGGCGTTGTGTGATTTTCGGTTGTGCTCTGAACTCACTTCGAGTAATCGAACACGCCACGCCCCGATTTATTTCCTAATCGACCCGCAACCACCAGCTGCTTGAGCAACGGGCACGCACGGTATCGATCGTTGTTGAGCCCCTCGGCCAGCACATCCATGATGTGTACGCAGGTATCGAGCCCAATAAAATCGGCCAGACGCAGCGGGCCCATCGGGTGTGCCATGCCGAGTTTCATGATCTCGTCGATATGCTCGGGCTCAGCGACGCCTTCCATCCACGCATAGAACGCTTCGTTAATCATCGGCATCAGCACCCGGTTCGACACAAACCCCGCCCGATCGTTCGCGGGCACCGCGACCTTGCCCATCGCCTCGGCGAGCGCGATCGTCCGCTTGGTGGTTTCTTCGCTCGTCGCCAAGCCGTTGATGACCTCGACGAGTTTCATCACGGGCACCGGGTTGAAGAAGTGCATCCCGATGAACCGATCCGCAGCATCGCCCACACTCGTCGCCAGTTCAGTGATCGAGATCGACGAGGTGTTCGAGGCGAGAATCTGATTTTCAGTAAACTTGTCAGCCAATCCAGCAAAGATTTTTTTCTTGATCTCTACATCCTCAACCACAGCCTCGATCACGATGTCGGCGTCGTAGATCGCTGCGACATCACTGGCGTAGTTGAGCCGCGATATGGTTCCGGCGACCTCATCATCGCTCATCCGCCCCTTTTCGACCGCCCGGGCGAGGAGTTTGTTATGGAATCCTTCGCACCGCGTGAGCGCGTCGGCGTTGAGGTCATAGACGACAGTCTCGAACCCGTTGACCGCCGAGATTTGGGCGATCCCGCCGCCCATTTGTCCGCTGCCGATGATCGCGACTTTGTTGATTCCGTGCATCGTCTATCTCCTGATATGGTTGATGGAAAGCGAGCCCCAAACGGGGTCAAAATCATAGACTGGAGAGGCGATCTTGTCGCTGGGATCGCATCAATCCGAGCGGGCAAATCCATGATTCCATGCATAGAATCTCATCCGGTCTGACCACTCAGCTGCGCAAGGAATCTCTCATGGCCCATCAACTCGGCGAAGCAACCAGTGCCTTTGAAAAACTCGATCGGTGCGCCGATCTCGACCACCGCCCCCGCGTGCTGCTCGGCAAGATGGGGCTCGACGGGCACGATCGGGGTGTCAAGGTCATCGCCCGCGCCCTGCGAGACAGCGGCGTCCATGTCATCTACTCCGGGCTCTGGCAGACCCCGGCCTCATTGGCGATCTCCGCCCGCGATGAAGATGTCGATGTGATTGCTGCGTCGATGATGTCCAACTCGCATCTGGTGCTCGGCAAGCGGCTCGTCGATTCGATGAACGAGGTCGGTCGCCCGGACATCCCGGTGCTCATGGGCGGGATTTTGCCGCAAAACGACATCCAAAAACTCATCGAGATGGGCATCCGCGAATGCTTCCCCACGGGCACCGGGCTCATCGACATCGTCAACGCTGTCCGCGCGGCCGTCCATCCGCAAGATCAACTCATCGCATCGGGCAACGCGAGTGCTCAGCTCTCGCGTGATATCTCGCTGATGCACAACGAGAAAACCGTCCGCGATGATGCAACCATGCGCCGCCCCAAGCGCGTCATCGGCTTCACCGGCTCACCGGGCGCAGGCAAAAGCACCCTCGTCGCCCAGCTCGCCCGCGAACACTTTGTGCGTGCCCAAGAAGATCCGTCGATCGGACGCTGCGCCGTGCTCGCGTTTGATCCCAAGAGCCCGATCACCTCGGGCGCACTGCTCGGCGATCGGCTCCGCGTCGATTTCAACAACATCGGCGAGCATGTCTACTACCACTCGCTGGCGATCCGAGGCGAGGATTACCACGGCTTAAACGACATCATCGAACTCATCGGCGGCTCATGCACCGGCAACGACGCCTATGACACCCTCTATGTCGAAACCGTCGGCGCCGGGCAGAACGAAACCATGATCCGTGACTTTGTCGATACCACCGCTGTCGTCTTGACGCCGGGTATGGGTGATTCGGTCCAGATGGACAAAGCCGGGATTCTGGAGATCGCTGATATCTTTGTGTGCAACAAGGCTGATTATCCTGGCGAGGATGATCTCGTCCGCGATCTGCGTGACATCGCAGGCAAGACCCCGATCATCGAAACCGTCGCCACCCACGCCAAGGGCATCCCCGAACTCTTCGATACCCTGATGCAAGCATGATTGCTGAAGATTCTATCACGGCTTTGGTGATCGAAGCAGCCAAGTTGCTCCGTGAGCAACGCCTGACGCTTTCCACCGTCGAGAGCTGCACCGGAGGCATGGTCGGAGCCGCCCTGACCGCTTTGCCCGGCATCTCGGATGTCTATCTCGGCGGGTACATCACCTATTGCAATCAACTCAAAACCGATATGGTCGGCGTTGATCCATCGCTCATCAAACGACACGGCGCAGTGAGCTCGCAGGTCGCCATTGAGATGGGTCTGGGCGCCTGGTATCAGACCCGATCAACCTATGCCCTCTCCATCACCGGCATCGCCGGCCCCGACGGTGGAAACGACGATAAACCTGTGGGCACGGTCTGGATATGCGTGCTCTGTGACTTTGAAGAGGCCGATTGCCGACGGTTCATCTTCCCGGGGAACCGAGCCGAGATACGCGCCCAGGCCGCCACCTCCGTCCTCTCGATGCTGATCCAGAATCTCACCGGGGAGTATCAGGAACTCGACCATCAGCGCGAGCAGATTTGGGAACGATCAGAGCCATAGACTCTACCATGATCTGCACCGTCAACGCCCAATCGAAAGAACTCCCCGAAGGCACCACCGTCGAAGGGCTCATCGAACTCCTCGGGCTCGGGAGCGCGATCTGTGCCGCCGAGGTCGATAAAAAAATCGTCCCCAAGCGGGAACGATCTGAAACAGTGCTTCTCGATGGTCAATCAATCGAAATCGTCACCCTCGTCGGCGGCGGGTGATTACTCTGAATCTTCGACTGATTCTTCGCCGTTCTCAGGTTCGTCCTGAGCAGGCGAATCCTCGTCATCATCATTCTTGATTCTGATGAGTCCGTAGCGTTTGGAGAGCGCATCGTATGAGAATGGGTCTTGTTGGCCCGTGGTTGCTTTGTTCAGATCGAGCTGCATCCCGTTGCGGACAATGGCTCTTGCCTGGGTTTGGAAATCTTCGGTGCTCACCGGGCGAGGAGCAACGACCAAAGACACGCCGACCGAACGCGAGCCCGGGAGCCCAACCACGACCGAGACGGGATGCTCAGCAATCGCATCAGGGGTGCTCAATGGAGCAAGCGTTGAAGCCGAATCAAGAACTGCTTGTCTGAATGGTTCGGTGTTGAGTCTCGGGTCTACAAAGGTAAACTGATTGCTCGGCCTGATTGAATCTCGGCGGACCAGAACATTCTTCACCACGCTCGGGCGTGGTGTTGGTGTTGATTCGGGATCATCGCTTGGGCTCAACGCAACAACGAGTTCGATCGCAGAATCAACTTTTCCATCTGATTCGATCGCCGACCTGAACTCATCGGCCTTGGCAATGAGAGTTTGATACGCTTGGATTGCGTTATAATCGCTGAGCACCCGCTCACGGGTCAAGTCTTCGATTGAGTCGGCTGGGCCTTTGGGACGCATCCCCAGGATCACCGAGTAGTACCGATTGCCGATCTGGTCTGCTGCGGCAGGGTCAACCAAGGGGAGCCCAACCTGCACATCGAGCCCGATGGTGTTCGGGCCGGTGAGCTCGAAGAACGAGGGGAGGAGCCCAGCGGGCAATGGACGCGAGCCAATCTGATAGGTCGACGAGCCAAACCCGGGCAATGCCGCCACATCGTTGGCGTTGAGCCAGCGATCGCCGATGATGGTGACCGATGGGATCGGAAGCGATGAGGAAAACTCTTCGTTGACCTGTTCTGCAGCCGTCTCAGCCATCTCTTCAAGGCTCGGACGCCGAGAATCCCAATCCTCTGGGAGGGTGAGGATGCCGTTGACTTTGGGCAACCCGTTGGTCACAGTAATGATCTGGGCACGGATAATCCGGTCGGCCTCGGCCATCATCTTCGCTGCGGTTTCTTCGCGATACTGACGCTCGACGCTGAGTTTCTCGTCAACATATTCACCCGGGTAGGTATCACGATTGAGCTGGTACATCTTGCTCATCGCGGTGCGATCGAGCTTGACCGCGTTCATGAACACATTCTGATCGAGCGTCAACCATCCAATCTGAATCCGCGTGGGCTGGGTGTACCCGATCTGAAAGTCATTGTCCTCGGGAGCCTGAGCTTTATAGGTATCAAAGAACGCTTGGAGCTGTTCGTCGCTCGGCTCTGGGATCAATGCCTGTGCCAAACTTGAATCAAAGACGGCTGCATCAATCGCAACCGCGTCGAGTGCTTCGTGGGCTGCGCGGATGGCGTTGACATCGCTGAACGAGGGCATGGTCTGGAACTGAGTGAGCAGGCGACGAACACCCCGCGCCTGCGCCAAGATCCGGTACACATCGTCAACAGTCCCCCCGGCAAAGCCCGCGGATCGCTGAGCGTTGGTATGGATCGAGTTGGCGATGAGAGGCGTGAGTTCGTTGAGTCGCTCGATGGCCTCTTGATCGCTGCTGATGAGCCGTTGCTGAATCTCATTGTTGAGCTGAATCCGTGCTTCGAAGTCGGCAAGCTCGTTGACCCACGACACGCCGTCGCCCACCTCGCCAATGAATCCCGCCTTCTCGGCTTGCTTGACGAGCAATAGCCAGTGCAACGCAACGGTGGACTCATCGGACTGGTCAAGACCGAGCCCGCCGGCGGCGCGCGGTGCAAATGCGCGCGGGTAGACCCGTTTGAGCAGCGAGAGCGCCGAGTTGGCGTGTTGAATGTCGAGTCGAAGATACTTCGACCCATCCTCAAGCGTCGCCACCTTCGCCTTCATCGGCGACGGCGAGAGCCGAGTCAGAATCGGCTGGAGCAAGAACACAACCATCAACAAGGAACCCCCGACGACGAGGATCAAGAGCTGGAATTTACGGATGAACCTAAGCATGATGGCTCCGTGAGTGTGAGGGAGAATGATCGGATCGAAAAATGAAAAAACGAATCCACAGGGGTAATCCCGAGGATTCGCTTGGCTCATCCTCGGCGTCGCGCCCAACGGGCGCGACGCGAGGTCAGATTGGATTTAGCGATAGAATTCAATGATGAGGTTGGTGTTCACATCGAATGGAATCTGATCCGAAGTCGGCAGCGACGAGATCGTCGAGTTGAGCTCCGATGGGTTGAACGAAATCCAACCCGGAACCTCATGTCCGCCCATGGATTCCATGTTCTCGCGTGCGAGCTTCTGGATGCCATCCTTGAGCGAGACCACATCGCCGACCTTGATGCGGTATGACGGGATATCGACCTTCTTGCCATTGACGAGCACATGTCCATGGTTGACCATCTGGCGTGATGCCCAGATCGTGCGGACGACGCCCATACGACGGATGACATTGTCGAGACGGAGCTCGAGGAGCTGCATCAGGACATCGCCCGAGTTGCCAGGTCGGCGTTTGGCTTCGTCAACGGTGCGACGGAACTGCTTTTCGAGGATGTTGTAGTGATAGCGAAGTTTTTGCTTTTCTTGCAAACGGATGCCATAGTCACGCAGCCGACGCCCGCGATGCCCGTGCATACCCGGTGCATTGAGCATCCGCTTGGAGGTATGCTTGGGGATGTCCGCGATGGGCACTCCAACGCGGCGAGAAAGACGAACCTTGGGTCCAGTATAAGTTGCCATTTGGCGATTCCTTTTCATCCGTCCGCAGAGCGAGCAACTGCCCTTCTGCGGTGCTACTTCTTTTTGTAGCGACCATGCCGGGTGGCCCAGACTTGGGTCCGACGAGTGTGGCCCGGGCACAATGCCAGGGAAGAGCGGATTCAAGCCCGCAGAGGGTGATTTGTCAACCTGATTCTGAATCAGTTTCCACCCTCTTGCCCCTCCCTGCGCCCCGCGGGGAGGTGGCCGCGTCTTCGCGGACGGAGGGGTGTCTTGGGAAGTCCAGCGTTGGGGGAGAAAAAGAGAAGATCCCTCCGTCACGCTGCGCGTGCCACCTCCCCGCGAGGGCGCGGGGAGGGGCAAGAGGGCATCACGAAATCCTTATTCCGCCAGCGGATCCGGGCGATAGAGTTTCACACCCAGTGCCCAGTTCTTCTCCGTGAAGTTCCCGCCCAGCGAGAACTGTTCGTCCCGGTCAGGACGGGCAGCCGACAAGGCCATGATGGTCTTGGCGTCGAGGTTGTCGATCAGCGAGACCAAGACCGCTTCGGGCGATGATGGAATCTTGGCAGCACCATATTCTGGGCGTTCGTGGTGCGAGATGATGATGTGCTGGAGGATGGTCAACGCGCCAGCGGGCATACGCGTTCCAGTCTCGGCCATCATCTGCTGGGCCTTGTCGTGGAGCATGATCGCGCCCTCGACCAGGTGCCCGATGAGCTCGCCCCGATCGGAGTATCCAAACCCACGATCAAAGAACAGCTCGCGGGTCTTGCCCAGATCATGAAGGAACAGCCCCATCATCACGATGTCGCGGTTGATCTTGGGATACAAAGGCGTGATGACATCGCAGAGCTGCATCAGGGTCAAGGTGTGCTCGAGCAACCCACCGAGATACGCATGGTGAAGCCGAACCGCAGCCGGTGCGGTGCGGAACCCGTCCATCAAATACTCATCGGCGAGGTAAGTCTTGGCCAGTGCTTGCATTGCGGGGTGCTTGAGCGTGTCGAGCAACGCGACGACCTGCTCGAACATCTCCTTGGGATCGCGTTTTGACGATGGGAGGATGTGGCGAAGTTCATCGGGGGTGGGCTCGTGTGGATCAATCCGGTGGATAATGATCTGGAGCTCACCCTGATACGCCTGTGTCTCGCCTTCGACCCAGACGAACCCGTCGGTGGGGAGCCTGCGGAAGGTCGCTTCTTCGATCGACCACATCCGCCCGGCAGCCGAGCCCGACGAATCGCCGAGCAAACACCGGAGGTAGGGCTTGCCCTTCTGGGTGGTCCCGAGCTGGGCATTGGCGATGGAGTAGATTCCATCGAGCCGTTCAGAGGGTTTCATCTCGGCGAGGGTGCGTCTGGCGGTGTGTGTACTCATAGAGAGAGCATAGTTCTGTTCGGATTGATTCTCCATCTCCGCCAGCACCGATCTCCAATGGGGTACACTAGAGGCTCAGATTTGGGATCCGGATTTCACGCAAGAAGGCAGAAGTGTACATGGCTCAGGCACAGGGCAGATACCAACTCGGGATTCGATTGATCGCCGCCCTCGCGGGCTCGTGTCTGGCGATGGGGGCGCAGGCCTGGGCTGCCGATTCGATCGGATCAGGCTCAGCCATCAGTCAGCCAGATTCAATCGCAGGCTCGTTCGATTCGATCAACTTCCCCATCGAGCCCATCGCCGGGCAGATCAGGCTCAAAGCCCAGGCCGGGTGGATCTGGACGCACGGGCAGACCCATCGCATCGTGCTCGATCGGGATGTTGATGTGGTCCTGGCCAACCACCGATTCCTCGCCGCGTCTGCGAATCTCTGGCTCCGCAAGCTCTCGTCCGATCCCGATGCGGGCACTGCCCGATATCAGGTCTATGCGATCTTCGAGGACATGCGATCCGCCGACGCCACGATCACCATGAAGGGCAAACGCATCCCCGTGCGTGGGGTCATCGAACTCAACACCCCGATCTCGATGGAACTCGATGCCCGCTTGCAAGGCCCGCCGGGTTCCAAACTCCCCGTCCATGATTTTTTCGAGCATACCAACACCATGTTTGCCCAGCGCGTGCTCGGCGTATCGGGCCCCGCGCCCGAGCAACAAGCGATCCGTCCGTGGTCATCGGGCTGGGTGCCGCCCAAGCCTGAGCCTTCAACTTCAACCGGTGCCCACGCATCGCAGGCTCAGCAGAGCGAAGATCGGCCTCAGGCTATTTTTCATCCCTCGGGCGTGTTCTCCGTCGCCATCGGCGGGCGGATCGTCATCGACGGCGCATCATCATCATCGGGCACCGGCTCGGTCATCACCGCCGACGGCGGCGTGACCATCCAATACCAAGACCCCGCCAATCAACAATCCATCGACTTCAAAGCCGAGCGGGTCGTGATCTACACCGCAGGCGATGAACCAATCACAGGCGTATCGCGATTGGGCACCAATCAGATCGAAGGCATCTATCTCGAAGGCGGGGTCTTTGCGGGTGATGAGCAATGGTCGATGCGCTCGCCTCGGATGTATCTCGATGTCAAGAACAACAAAGCCCTGATGCTCGATGCCGTGTTCTGGACGACCGATCAGAAAACCGCGATGCCTTTGTATGTTCGGGCCCAGAGCATCCGCCAGACCGCGCAGAGCGAGTTCGCAGCCAAGAAGGCCAAGATATCCAACACCGCCTTCTTCGAGCCCGATCTGACGATCGGGATCTCCGATATCAAGGTGAGCCTTGATGAGCCTCAGAACCGGGGCGGGGTGGATGCTGATGCGGGCCCTTTGCCGGGCGTGCAGGTCCAAGCCAAAGGCGTGACGCTCAATGTCGGCCCGGTGCCGGTGCTCTGGCTTCCGGGGTTCAAAGGCGACCCGAGTTCGTTCCCGCTCAAACTCTTTACCGTCGAAGACACCAACCGCTCGGGCACCGCGATCAAAACCCGGTGGAATGCGCTCTCGCTGCTCAAGATTGATGCCCCTCCCGGGGTGCAGGTCGATCTCGATCTCGATTACTACGCCGATCGAGGGTTCGGCACCGGGATCCGGAGCAGCTGGAAAACCGCTGAGCATCGCGGGGGCATCTTTTCGTACCTGCTCATCGGCGACAACGGCACCGACATCACCCCCTCGGGGCGGAGCCTGACACGCGATGGGGAGAATCGCGGGATCTTTGCGCTCCATGATGTCTGGGAGTTCACCAAGGCGTGGACGCTCGTCACCGAGTTGAGTTATATTTCTGACGAGGCCTTTGTTTCGGCGTTGTTCGATCAGCGCGGGCGGACAACCGAGGATTTCCGCAATCGGCTTCAACTCGAACGCTTGACGGATGATTCCTACTTCGCCTTCGAGCTCAGCGCGGTGTTCAATGATTTCATTGTTCCCGAGCACCTGCTCCAATCACCCGGGTACCAGGTGAGCAAACTCCCCGAAGCACGGTTCGTGTCGCTGGGCAAGGATCTGTTGCCCGACTACGACCCCGGGCTTTTGACCTACTCATTCGAAGCCCGCGCCGGGTTGATGCGTTTGGCATTTTCCGAGGTCAACGCCCGCAACTACGGGATGACCAGCAACTCGCTCGCCGACGACGCCTTTGGCACCACGGCGAGCACCTCGCTTGGGGATAAGTTCCGGGCGATGGGGCTCGATGAATCAACGGTTGCCCGGGTCGATACCCGCCATGAGCTCACCGCTCGTTTTGATCTGGGCCCGATCCGGATCGTCCCCTTCGCGGTCGGGCGGCTCACCGCCTACGACAACTCGTTCGATGCCTACTCCCCAGATCAGCAGGACAACACCCGGTTCTGGGGCTCGGGCGGGGTGACGCTCTCGACGACGATCTCGAAGGTCAACAACAACGCCGAGAGTCGGTTCTTCGATATCCATCGCCTGCGCCATATCGTCGAGCCCTCGATCACGATCTGGGGAGCGGACTCAAACTACGACTCGGGCGATGTGCCGATCTTCGATGATGATGTCGAAGGGCTCATCACGGGGACATCCATGCGAGCGGTGCTCGATCAGACCTGGCAGACCAAACGCGGTGGCGTCGGGCGATGGCGCGATGTCGATGTGCTCAAGATCCGCACCGAGTATGTCAACACCTCCGATCGCGCAGGCAAGCGGACGATCCCCGAGTATTTCTCGTCGCGCCCTGAGCTCTCGAACCCGGGCGATTATGTCGGGGCCAGTGCGATCTGGAAGCCGACCGAGGTGCTCGGGTTTGCCGGCGAGATCATCTACGACCTTGATGTTGATCAGACCGCGCGTGCGAGTATCGGCGCGGTGATCGAGCACCGCCCGGGGCTGATTACAACCGTCGAATACCGCGAGGTTCAATCGCTCGACGCGACCTTTGCAACACTGGCGGCGAGGTATCGTCTGACGGACAAGTACGCACTCCGCACGAGCATGAACTACAACTTTCGGCTTGACGATTTCCAGACCTTCAGCACCCAGTTCCTCCGCCGATTCCAGATCGGTTCGCTCGGGGCGACCATCCGGTATGACAATATCCGCGGCCAAACCAGTTTCGGATTTGTCTTCCGCCCGGCGGGCTCGAGCCGAGATATCCCGATTGATTCATCCTGGGGCGGGTGAGCAGAATTCAGGTCTTTGGGTTTAGGTCTCTTTGAACATCTGCATCTGTGATTTGGTCGCTACCTCGCACGCCACGGGGTGGTTGATGTCCACGCGGTACTGCCCTGAGAAGCACCCGGTGCAGTAGTTTTCGGGCGATTGGTTCATCACAGAGAGCATGCCTTCTTGGCTCAGGAAGTGGAGCGAATCCACGCCGAGGAACTCGCGGATCTCTTCGACCGATCGTTCATGGGCAATGAGTTGGTCGCGATCGGCGAAATCGACCCCGAAGTAGCACGGGTGCTTGATCGGCGGGCAGGAGATGCGGAGGTGGATTTCCTTCGCGCCCGCTTCGCGGAGCTGGATCATCTTGAGCCGGGTGGTGGTGCCTCGGACGATCGAATCGTCGACGATGATGAGCCGTTGATCGCGGACGACCTCGGAGATCACATTGAGTTTGAGCCGAACCGCAGCCGAGCGTTCTTCTTGCGTGGGTTTGATAAAGGTCCGCCCGACATAGCGATTGGGGACGATGCCCTCGCGGTAGGGGATTCCGGATTCGATCGCGTACCCGTTGGCTGCGCTGCGACCCGAGTCGGGCATGGGCATCACGAAGTCCGCTTCGACAAAGGCTTCTTGGGCGAGTTTGGCGCCGAAGCGTTCGCGTGAGATCTGGACATTTTGGCCGAAGACATTTGACGCGGGGTTGGCGAAGTAGACATGCTCAAAAACGCACTGGGCGAGTGGCGATGAGGGGGCAGCGAACCGGCGCGAGGATACGCCGGCGTTGGAGAGGGTGACGATCTCGCCGGGCTCGATTTCGCGGATGTATTTCGCACCAATGACATCGAGCGCGACGGTCTCCGACGCGACGACGGCCTGACCCGTTGGCAACTCGCCCAAAACCAAAGGCCTCCACCCCCACGGATCACGGGCGGCTTCGATGCGATCGGGGAAGAGCATCACGACCGAGAATGCGCCCAGCAGGTTGCGCATGGTTGCAGCGACCGGATCGGGTGAGTCGCGCTGCTCGGGTGAAGCGAGCAGGTGGACGATGATCTCGGTGTCGGAACTCGTGTGGAAGAGCCGCCCGACGCGCGAGAGTTCTTGGCGCCATGCTTGCCCGTTGACGAGGTTGCCGTTGTGGGCGATGGCGACGGGCCCATCGAATGTTGTTTCAACCAAAGGCTGGGCGTTGCATGATTTGGTGCCTCCACTGGTCGAATAGCGGTTGTGTCCGATCACGCCGAGGTTGGCATCGGGGGTATTGTTGGCGTTGTAGAACTGTTCAAGTTTGGCGATGGTGTTGTTGTCGAAGACATCAACGACGAGCCCTTGCCCGGTGTGGGCTTCGATGTTCTGGCCATCACAGACCGCGATACCGGCAGCCTCCTGCCCGCGATGCTGCTGGGCGAAGAGTCCGAGATAAGTTTTACGGACGGCGTTGGGATGGTTCCAGATGCCAAAGACCCCGCACTTTTCTTTAGGTTGGTCTTTGGGCTGGTCTTTGGGTTGGTCTTCGGGCTGATCGTCTTTGAAGCACGCGCGCGTGCCCGGTGTTGGCTGATTCGATGAGACGGGCAGAGAAAAACTCGTCGGCATGAACAGGCTCCGAGCACGGGGGCATGGATCAGTCGGGCAAGAGCACGAGTCTAGCGCGAAGGAGAAAACTTCGCGCTAGAGCGGGTCAATATTTTCCACCCGATCGCACAATCCTTCATCGCCACCGCGCCCGAGGAACTCAGCGATCGCATCGCGCCCAATCTCGCCCATATCAAGGGTCAATCCGGAGACATACATCGCCAAATACCGATCAACAAGTTGGGGATCATCCCACTCGGTTCGATCGCCTTTGTTGAGTTGGAGATACATCCGAGATGCTTCGCCCATTTTGACACAGCACTGGACCGAAGCATTGAGCACATCGGCCAGTGCCTGGCAGGTGCCTTGTCCGAATCGCTCGTCAAGGTCTCGGCGAATGACATTCAAGCCCAAAGGCAAGGGGTTGCCCGTCTGGGTGTGCCACCACTTGCCCAGATCACCAATCTCGCGGAGCCCCTGCTCGGCGTAGGTCAGTTGGGCTTCGTGGATGAGCAATCCCGCATCAACGCGACCATCGGCGACCGCGCCGGGGATATCGGAGAAGAGCAGTTCTTGATGCGCAAACGCTCCGATCGCCATGCGTAAACCCATGTAGGCCGAGGTGTTGATCCCAGGGATGGCGATGGTGCAGTTCGCGTCTTTGAGATCGTCAAGGGTCTCGAACGGTGAGTCCGCCGCGACGACGATGCGTGGGCCGTAGTTCTCGCCGAAGGATCCGCCAGCGTTGGTCATGGCGTAGTGATCTGAGATGGCGGGATAGGTCGCGCACGAGATCGCGGTGATGTCGTAGGCAGAATCATCCCCGATCACGAGTTTGTTGAGTTCTTCGACATCACGGGCGAGCAGGTTGAATCGGAATCGCCCGGTCTCGACCTGAGGCTTGCCCAGATCGCCTTCATACGGAGTGCCATCGGGGTGTCGTACGCCGACGAGTGGCCACCACATCACCAGATCGTCCGAATCGGGTGAATGGGCGAGGTTGAGGGTGATGATGTCGGTGATTGGCATGGGAAAGGATAGGTGCAGAATCCTCCTTCTTCCGTAGCACAGGCGTCCCGCCTGTGTCTTTTGATTCTGCTTATTTAAGAGAAGAGCACAGGCGGGACGCCTGTGCTACGCAAGAGCATAGTTAATACTGCTTGATGGTCGGGTCAATCTTGCGAGACCACCAGTTGATCCCCCCAGCGATGGATCGGGCCCCGTCGAGCCCTTGTTTTTGGAGATACAGCGTGACATCGAGCGATCGTTTGCCGGATCTGCACAGCACGGCGATGGTGGTGTCCTCATCGACATCGAGTTCGTTGATCCGCGAGGCGACCTCGCCCATCGGGATATGCAACGCGCCCTCGATCGATGCGGTTTCGAGTTCGTGATGCTCACGGATGTCGAGGAGCAGGAAAGAGGTGTCGCCGGCATCTTTGTGCAGGGCGGCAGCGTCGGGGACGGAGATTTCAAGTTCAGGCTGGAACCGCCAGCGGGGTGGATTGGCATCAGTCATCGGTTGGTTCCTTGTCTGTGGGGGTGTTGTGGGCGGGCGGGGTTGGGTAGCCGCTCGACCAGGTGTTTTGGGTGTTGGTTCGTTTCCAGGGACGCATCGGCGAGCCGATCGGGGTGTTGAGTTGTCCGGTGATCGTAAAATATCCCAAGGCGTAGGGCAGGCCCAACAACGAGCGACCGTATTCGTCGATGGTCAGTGCGAGGTCCTTGTGCCACTTGGTTGATTGAAAATCCAAGGCGTCGTTCGGGGTGGGGTATCGCCCATACACCCGAGCCGGGTCGGCTTTTCGGATCGGCTCGAAGATTTGTAGCAGCGGGGTATGGACGACAGCGTCCATCGGGGAGATGTACTGTCGGGGTGTCCAGTCGAGTCTGGATCGGGGTGGATCGGCGAAGAGTGCTTGTGCGGGGCGATCGAGTGGGATGCTCGGGGGCGGCGCGGGTTTGAAGGTGGGGGGGAGGAACGAGCCTCCGAGTGTCGGTCGGTTATTGAGCGGCTGGGCGCACCCAGAAAGCAGTGGGAGCGTGAACAAGAGAAGGAGCAGGGCGGAGCGCATAGAGCATCATACGCACGGCTCAGCGGGGGGATTCATGAGTTCTGGTCGCCAAATGGCTATGCTTGGAGTGAATATGGCCAAGAAGAACAAGCAGAACAAGAAATCCAAGCAGGGCCCGCCGAGTTTTAACAATCGGCGGGCGCTCTATGACTACTTTATCATCGACACGATGGAAGTGGGGATCGTGCTCGAAGGCTCGGAGGTCAAAGCGATCCGCGAGGGGAGCTGTTCGCTCAAAGAGGGGTATATCAGCGTCGATCTCGACCCGCCGAGACTGACCCTGCATCAGATCGACATCGGGATCTATCAGCCCGCCGGGCAACTGAATCATATCCCCAAGCGGGATCGTGTCCTGCTGGCCAAGAAGAGGGAGATGCTCAAACTCGCGCGTGAGGTGGATCAGAAGGGTGTGACGCTGGTGCCTTTGGAGATGTATTTCTCGCAGGGGCTCGTGAAGATCAAGCTCGCGATCGCCAAGGGCAAGGCCCAGCACGATAAGCGCAAAGCGATCGCCGATCGCGAGAACCAGCGCGATCTTCAGCGGGCGATGTCAAAGTTTTCAAACTGAGTAGTCCCTAGCCCCGTAGCACAGGCGTCCCGCCTGTGCTACGGGCTTTGCTCATCTGAATAGAATAAGAGAAGAACACAGGCGGGACGCCTGTGCTACTCAAGAGTTAGATGCCGTTGACTTTGGAGCTCTGCGCCATGGTGAGCATGAGCTTGGCGCGTTCTTTCTCAAGGGTGATTCTTGCGACGGCTTCGAGCTTGTTGGGCGCGTCTTCAGGAACAATGCGAGCCTCAGCTTCGGCGAGTGCAGCACGGGCATCGGTCTCGATGATTTCCTCCGCAGCGATCGCGGTCTCGGCGAGGATGACGAGCTCGTTGTCGCCCATTTCGAGGAACCCGCCTTCGACGAGGTATTCGCGCGAGCCTGAGCCTGCCTCAGCTGGGAAGTCGAGCCGGAGCTTGCCAAGACCCAAGCGAGAGACGAGCGAAGCGCCGCCGTGCTGGAAACCGATCAACCCGTCCCATGCGGGGACGGAGGCATAGGTGATTTTTTCATTGAGCAACTCGGCACTGGGGGTGACGAGACGGCAGGTGATGGTGTTGTCAGCCAACGCACAATCCTTCCAAAGGCACGCCAAGTGACCAGATCGCATCCATATGCGAGTCGGTTCTGGCGGGGGAGAATGATAGCCCTGAGAGTGGCAATGGGCAGTGGGCAATGGGCAATGGGGGGGAGAAGAGGGGGAAGAGGGGCGGGAGAGGGAAAGAGAGGGCGTTATTGCTCGGCGAGCCCTTGTTCGATGCGATGGAGGGCGTTTCGGATATCGGTCAGGAGCTCGGTTGTCTGGTCATTGCTCACAGCTGCAGGAGCCGGGATTGGAGCGATTGGGGTTGCCCCGGTCGCGGTTTGATCGCGTTGATCGAGGACCGCTTGGCGGAAGCCTTTGGTGTCGATGATGCCGACGATATTGACCAGCGAGCCTCCGGTCGGGGAGGATTGCCCTGCGGTTTCGACCTTGAACCCGTGGAGCCCGAAGTGGCGCATGATTGGGCCTTGGAAGAGCTGGAGATCGGTGATTTTTTCGAGCGGGATCGTGGATTCGGTCTTGTTCCAGATTCCCTTTCGGATGTTGAGTGTGCGGTCGGTGAGTTCGCAGCTCATGCCATCGAGGTAGCGTTGGATGAACATCCTGGCGATGATTGCGTAGATGATAGCGATCGGGATCGTGACGAGGAGCAGGCATAAAACGATAAATGGGCCCATGATCCAGTAGGTCTTGACTTTGGGATCGAACTCGGCTTGGCGGAGGATGGTTGGTTCTGTCATGGTGAGATTGTATCAGTTTTTAGATAGATGCGGGGCTAGGCTCAGGTATGAATCGACGGGGAATCTTGACCATTTCGGGGTTGTTGGTGCTGTGCATCGTGCTCGCGGTGCTTCGGCTTATGGTTGGGAGTCACGGGTTCGGGATTTCAGATAATCAGGCGATTATGCAGCTGCGCATCAATCGCGTCGCGGTGGGCGGGATTGTCGGGGCCTCGCTCGGGTTGGGCGGGGCGTTGTTGCAATCGCTGCTGCGTAATCCGTTGGCGGCTCCGGGGTTGATGGGGCTCAGCGCCGGCGCGGGGTTCGCGGTGACACTCACAACCTGGATATCGGGTGCGGCAATCGGCGCGTCGATGGCCGCCTTTCCTGCTCTTGCCGGGGCGATTGCGGTCTTGGTGCTGGTGTGGGCATTGAGCCAACGCCGGGGGCTGATCGACCCGGTGATGATGATCCTCATTGGCGTGATCGTCTCGGTGATCCTCGGGGCAGCGACGATGCTCATCGCGTCGATGATGCCGGACCGCGGGTTCTCGATCTCGCGATGGATGATGGGGTTGCTCCGCGAGGATATCGAGATTCGGGATGTCTGGGTCGCGGGCGGCATCTTGGGGAGCATTGTGATCTGGAGTTTTCTCGCTGCCCGATCATTCGACGCGATGGCCCTCTCCGAAGACGAAGCCCGATCCGTCGGCGTGCCGGTTGGGGCAGTCCGATTCGGACAGCTTGTTGGAGCGGGCGCACTGACCGCGATCAGCATCGTGCTCGCAGGGCCGATCGGGTTTGTGGGTTTGGTGTGCCCGCATATCGTGCGGGTGTTGGCGGGCCCATCGCACCGCTCGCTGGTGATCGGTTCGGCGCTATGCGGGTTCGCGTTGGTGGTTGGGGCCGATACCTTTGTGCGGTTGGTCAGCACCGATGCCGGACGGATTCCAATCGGTGTCGTCACCTCACTCATCGGCGGCCCAGTGTTTTTAGTGCTGTTGCTTCGACAGAGGCGATCAAACTAGGCATTGAAATATCGCGCATTTGGATGATGGGCCACGATTGCGCAGGTGGATTGTTCTGGGTCGATCTGGTGATTTTCGGTGAGATCGCATCCGATGCGTGATGGATCGAGCAGCCGCCAGAGGATTTCATGGTCGGCCATGTTTGGGCAGGCGGGGTAGCCGAAGGAATAGCGTGAGCCTCGGTAGGACTGCTTGAACAACTCAGGGATATTGGGCGAGTCTTCATGCCCGAATCCGAGTTCGGTGCGAATGCGTTTGTGCCAGAACTCGGCAAGTGCTTCTGCGGTTTCGACGCCGATGCCGTGCCAGTAGAGGTACTCTTGATATTGGTTGGACTCGAAGAGCGCTTTGGTGTGCTCGGTGATCTGCGGCCCCATCGTCACGCACATCATCGCGATGACATCTCGGCTGCCCATCGCATCGCACTCGGATTGGTCTTTGTAGTAGTCCGAGATGCACAAGAACTTGTTGGCCTTCTGGCGCGGAAAGTTGAAGCGTTCGATCTCATGATCCTGATCGTCGGCGTCGTAGATGATCAGCTCGTTGCCCGCCGAGGTGCAGGGGAAGTAGCCATAGACGACTTTGGGTTGGAGGATGGGTTCAGCGAGGCACCGATCGCAGAGTTCCTTGAACTTGGGGCGGGCGACTTCATCGAGGAGTTGTTCGTGCTCGGCTTTAGACTTTGCCCCTCGCTTGAGCTGCCATTGGATCGAGAACAGGGCGGTCGGGTTGATGTAGGCGAAGAGATCGCGGAGGTTGTGCTGTTCGTTGACGGTGCTGCCCCAAAATGGAGGCGTCGGGACAGGGTTCGATCGGTCAACTTCCGATCGGGTCTTTGTTTCGATCGCAATGGGCGAGGCGATCTCGCCGGCTTCAACCTTGGCGACGGTTTCCTTTCGATTCGACTGGCGATCGTCGGCTGCCTGTTGCAGTGGTGCGGTCTGACCGGTGACAATCGCGTTCATCGTGTCGAGCCCATCGAAGGCGTCCTTGGCGTAGAGCAGATCGCCTTCGTAGACCGAACGCAGGTGCCCCTCGGCGTACGAACGCGTCAGTGCTGCCCCACCAAGGATGACGGGGACATCCACGCCTTTGTCGTTGAGTTCGCGGAGGTTGTCTTCCATCACATTGACCGACTTGACGAGCAACCCTGACAACCCGATCGCGTCGGCTTGTGTCTGGTTGAAGGATTCGAGGATGTTGTCGATGGGTTGCTTGATGCCCAGGTTGTGGACGGTGAAGCCGTTGTTGGTCAGGAGGATATCGACGAGATTTTTGCCGATGTCATGCACATCGCCCTTGACGGTGGCGAGGACGATCGAGCCTTTGGATTGGGTGTCGGCCGAGTCCATGAACGGTTCGAGCAACGCGACCGATTTTTTCATGACCTCTGCGCTTTGAAGCACGAAGGGGAGCTGCATCTGCCCTGAGCCGAAGAGCTCGCCGACGGTTTTCATGCCATCAAGGAGATGATCGTTGATGATTTCCAAAGGCGAATAGTTGGCCCGGGCCTCTTCGAGCGATTCACTGAGAAACTCCGATTGCCCTTCGATGATGTGTTTGCGGAGCCGGTCATCGAGATCGAGATCAAGGAATGAGGTGGTGCTTGTTTCTTCAGTCGTGTCGGTGAAGAGTTCGATGAACACATCGAGTGGATCAAACCCAACATCGGTGATGCCCTCGGGGAGACCGGTGCCGCCGATGGATGGATCGCGCCGGTCATAGATCAGGTTCAAGGCGGCGTTGAGTTGTTCTTCAGGAATGCGATTGAGCGGCGTGATCTTCGAGGCATGCACAATCGCACTCGTCATGCCCGCTTGCACAAGTTCATGGAGGAACACCGCGTTGAGGATGGTGCGGGCGATGGGCTTGAGCCCGAAGGAGACATTGGAGAGCCCGCAGGTGAGCTGGAGAGTAGGATATGCTTGGGCAATTTGCTTGGTGCCTGCGATCAGGGCGTGGGCGCTGCGTCGATCGGAATCGAGCCCGGTGGAGATGGGCAGAACGAGCGGGTCAATGAACAGGTCGGATTCGGTGAGCCCGTGGAGTGTTGTTGCTCGCTCGATGGCTCGCTTGGCGATTTCGAACTTGCGATCGGCGGTGCGGGCCATCGCTTCTTGGGGGTCTTCGTCGATGGTGCCGATGACCAATGCAGCGCCGTAGTCTTTGGCGAGGGCGCAGAGCTGATCGAATCGGTCTTCGCCGTCTTCAAAGTTCGCCGAGTTGATGATGCACTTGCCGCCCGCCGATTTGAGCCCGGCTTCGATGGTTTCTGGCGCCGTTGAATCGAGCATCAACGGTGCGTCGGCCTGCTGGACAAGGCGCGAGATGACTTGGTGCATATCGCTTGGCCCATTGCGCCCGGCGACATCGACATTGACATCGAGGATATGCGACCCGTCTTTGACTTGATTTTTCGCGAGCGAGCAGATGCCCTCATAGTTTTCTTCTTCGAGCAGGCGTTTGAAAGCGCGTGATCCCGATGAGTTGCACCGCTCGCCGACGATCAGGAATGAGGCATCCTGACGGTATTCCACCGCGGAGTAAAGTGACGAGCAGGCCGGGATGATGGCCGTGGTGGGTCGCTCTCCCAGAGGCGTGTTCTCGACGAGCTGGGCAAGGTAGGCGATGTGCTCGGGCGTGGTGCCGCAGCATCCACCGACCGCATTGATGAGCCCCTCACGCAGGAAGATCTCCATCGCGTCGTGAAAGCCCTGGGAGGTGAGCGGGTAGATGGTCTCGCCTTTGACCAGCGCGGGCAACCCAGCGTTGGGCATCACGGTGATGAGCCGATCCCACTTGGAGGCGAGCGTGCGGACGGTGGCGAGCATCTCGACGGGCCCGGTGGCGCAGTTGAGCCCGAGCGATGCGATGGGCATCGGGCGGAGCGCTTCGATGGCGGCTTCGATCGAGGTCCCGATGAGCATCGTGCCGGTCTGCTCGATGGTGATCGAGACGCAGATCGGAACCGTGTCAGGATCGAGTTCGAGCTGGGTTGCTGCCTGTCGAATGCCGGCGATGGCAGCCTTGATTTGAAGCAGGTCCTGGCAGGTTTCGAGGAGGATGGTATCGACGCCGCCTCGGATTAAACCACGGGCGGCGTCGGCGTAAGAATCACGCATCGCATCGAAGGTGATTTGCTCGAGCGTGATGAGTTTGGTGCCCGGGCCCAGCGACCCGGCGACGAACCTGGGCTTGTCGGGCGTCGAGAATGCGTCCGCCGCTTTGCGGGCGATGGTGCCCGCTGCGAATCCGACATCTTCTGCGCGGTGCGCCAGATCAAACTCGCCGAGGATGTGGGCTGCGGCTCCAAAGGTGTTGGTCGTGACGACATCCGCGCCGGCCTTGAAGTAGTTGGCATGGATCTCCTCGATGATGTCCGGTCGCGAGAGGCACAGGACATCTGGGCAGTTCTCGCATCCCATGTAGTCGGTTTCAATTTCGAGGTCATAGCCTTGGGTCTGGGTGCCCATCGCGCCGTCCCAGATGAGGACGGTGTTCTTGAGTGTGTCGAGCAGGGATGGGCGATGGGTAGAGGTCATGGCGGTACTATATCCGATTATGTGAATAAAAGAATGAATCCGCCAAGATTATGAAAAAAACCGGGTCAGATTGACCCGGCTTGGTGGTTTGACAGGATGTCGAGTTCGATTATGGGCAGCCTTCGCCGAAGGCGGTCAGGAATGCGGATACATCGAAGAAGTTGAAATCTCCATCGCCATTGAAGTCTGCAACAGCATCCTGAGCACTAAAAGCTGAGAGGAATGCCGAGACATCGAAGAAGTTGAGTTGTCCGTCACCGTTGATGTCGGCGGGGCATTCAACTGGTGGAAGTGCAGAGATGAACAATGTGCCCTGGTATCGTTGGACATTGTTGGTTGACGAGTTTGTCGAGACGATGATGAGGTAGTCACCGGGTTGCTCAGCCGCATAGGTCGCGGTTTCGCTCCCGCCAACGCCTGTGTCATCAGCAACAACAACAGGGTTGAAAATATCCGAGATATCGAACATCTCGATCTTGAGATCATGCATCGTGTTGTAGTTTGTGGTTGGAGCAGAGTTGCACGACTGGGTTTGTGGGCCCTGGCTGTACTGCCCGGCGTTTGGTCCGATCGAGAAAAGGATCTGTGCCCGCTCGGTGAGTGTCAAAGTGTAGAAGTCAACATCGGAGTTATCGTCGATGCTTGCTTCTGCAACAACATCAATCCCACTGTTGTTGAAGGTTCCCAGATCGGTCGCTGAGGCGATCGAGTTGTTTGGCTCTTGTGGATCACCATAGTGGCGGTGTGTTGCGAGGATTTCATCAAGCTGTGGGCCGGTGTAGGCCGTCGAGATGAATGGCTCCATGAGTTTGGTCTGGTTCGCGGGGCAAACATGGAAGATTCCGATGCCGTGCCCGTGTTCATGGGAGATCACATTGCGGAGCCGGATCGAGTTGCCGCCGGTGTTGTTGTAGAAGGAGTCGAAGGCGTCGAGTGCCATATCGCCATCGTTGGGGAAGAAGTTGTATGCGAGCACGCCGCCGTTGCCGTCGCCGGGGTAGTTGAACGCAAAGACGCGGACATCGCCGCGAACACCGAGCACGCCTCGCTGTGAACTCATCCGCACGCCGTCATCGTTTTGCTCCCAGACATAGGACAAGCCTGAGAACTCTCCCCAACGGGCGAATACATCGTGGAAGAATGTTTGCCAGGTCGCGGTGTTGCCATATTTGGCATCGAGCCACTGGAAGAGGGTCGAGTTGCCTGAACCGAGCCCGGAGTTGGGGATGAACGAGCCATCGGGAGCGAATGAATAGGTGACGGTGGTTGGGGTGCCCTGGGTGAGTCCTGAACCATTGGTCGCGGTGCGTGACCAGCGATTGCCGATCTGGAACCGGGAGTTGTCGTCTTTGTCAGCGACGAACTGATAATCAAGCAGTTCGTTGATGAGGTAGGCGTACTTTGGGTTGGTGTCTGGTGAAAAGCACATCAGAGGCACGGTGGTGCCTTCGTCAATCACAGTCGCGATGTTGGTGACGACCGCGATCTGAGCTTCGGTGAGCTCGGCACGCATCTGATCGCCCATGAGCATCCCGAGGTATTTGATCGCGGTGACATCCGTGGGGATGTGTCCCAGATTGCGATCCTCGAAGTTGCGGGTGAAGGCTGCGGGATTGACCGCTTCAGCACCGATTCCGCCATTGGCGGCGATCAGCAGCTGCTGCTCCTGCGGCAGCGAGGTGATGAGTGAACGGGCGATCTCTTGGACTGCGAGTTCGTCGTGGCTTGCGATGCTCACGGGGTACTGTTGCTGGGCGCCCAGCGCGACGCCGCTGAGCGTAGCGAGGGTCATACAGGTGGAGAGGAGTGCTTGTGTGGTTTTCATTGCGTTCCCTTATGAGCCGCTCTTGTTGGGTGAAGAGCGGTGGTTATTCGAAGGCGTGGACCCACGCCTGTGATGATTCAGTTCATTGCTCTGGCGACAGACACCATTGCAGAACACCAAGACCGACCGACAACGAACCAGCTTCTGGTCAATGATCCCACAAATGGGTGGGCATCGATCAGAGCGAGCTCTGTTGCGTAAAAATGAGTTGACCTGTAGTAGAGACCCACAGGTATCCGAAAACGCCGATACAACTCCAGCGCACCGAATGAGACTACATCCTCATACGCAAAGAATAAGCCTTGGATCCATTTGTACCCGATCTGGGCATGATTTCGAGCGAAATAACAAAAAAACACCCAAGAAACGGGGGTTCTCAGGTAATAGGACCTTGATTTGTTCGGCATACGATCGGCGCAGCAATGCCATCGGTTTTTCGATGATCCCATTGGGTTTGGCTCGATCGGCGGGTTTACTTCTTCTTGCTCTGGAAGTAGTTGCCTGCGAACTTCTTCTGGAACTTCTCAACCCGCCCCGCAGCGTCCACAAACGCCGATTTGCCGGTGAAGAACGGGTGCGAGCCCGACCAGACATCGACTTTCATCTCAGGAACGGTCGCGCCGACGGTCATGACGACCTCGCCGTTGTAGTAGACTTTGCAGGATGGGTAGTAGGTTGGGTGTGTATCGCTTTTCATGTCTAAATCCTTGGTGTGCCGCCGGTTTCCATCCGGAGGGCCACAATGGTAGGCGGGGGAGGAGGGGAGGTCAATCCTCGTATCTGAGAGCATAGAATCAGTTCATGCCAATAATTAGAGTTGTGACCAAGATTTCAGCACCCATGTCCAAGGTCTTCGATCTAGCGCGGAATATAGATGCCCACATGGCATCGACCGGAAAAACAAAGGAACTCGCTATCGATGGAGTCACCACAGGACTGATTGGTTTTGGTGAAACGGTCACTTGGGAGGCGAGGCACTTTGGGATCCGTCAACGGCTCAAGGTTCAGATTACAGAATATGAGTATCCAGTTCTATTCGCAGATGAAATGGTCTTCGGGGCATTCAAGTCCATGAAACATACGCACCGATTCTACGAGGTTGATGCTGGAACGGAGATGGTGGATGAGTTCGAGTTTCAATCGCCATTTGGTGTGCTGGGATCACTCATTGATTGGTTATTTCTCAAACGGTATATGAAGCGGTTTCTCATTGAACGGAGTTCAGTGCTCAAGGAGATGGCAGAGAAGAACGAATGAAGTTCTCGATACTTAGTCGGGATCTGTCGTGAGACGAAGAGAAGGTCTCACTGCGCCGAAGACGGCGAGTAAGAGCACCCGGAGGTGGATCAAGATTTTCATCAACTCGCCTCCCCCGGGCCTCCGGGGGAGGTGGCCGCGTCTTCGCGGACGGAGGGGGTCTTCGGCGGCGTGTTTGTGCGAGTGCCAAGAAAAAGAAAGACCCCCTCCGCCTCACTCCGTTCGGCACCTCCCCCACAAGCGCGGGGGAGGCGAAAAGAGCTGTTCGTGCATCACCGATCTGGCCTTGGTGTGTAGTTGAGGAAGGTGCCGGGCGCCCCGACACGCCCTCTTGGGCGCGTCGGGATCTATCGTGAGACGAAGCGAAGACCTCACTGCGCCGAAGACGGCGAGTAAGGGCACCGGCGGAGGCTTCCGGAATCGGGTAGAATCGTTCATCATTTGAACAGGAGAGGAACTTGAGTATGCGTGATGAATCCCCGAATTGCGAAAAGGTTGAGTTAAGCGATCGCGGGGCGCTTGAGAAGGAGAAGCTGCCGCCATTGGTCATGATGGCGTGTTGTTGGCCGATTGTAATTGTTGTAATCGGCGGGCTCATTGGCGGGGCACTCGGCGGGGCGGCGTGTGGGGTGAATGTCGCTCTGTATAAGTCAAAGCTCCCAAGGTGGTCGCTCTGGATTCTCAACCCGCTTGTCGGCGTGACGGCCTTTGTGCTCTATGTTGTGCTTGCTCTCGCGTTGGGTTTGGCTCTGGCTGAGTAGTGGGAAGCCGGGGGCCCCGACGCGCCCTCTTGGGCGCGTCGGGATCTGATGTCATCGCAAGAGAAGGCCTCACTGCGCCGAAGACGGCGAGTAAGGGCACCCAAAGGATCGCGTGTTTAGGAGGGCTACGGTGTCCGTCGGCGCGGCGGCCTGGGGCTGATTGGGATTCTGGAGACCTGCACATCATCCACATGCAGCACCGATTCAACAGGTGTGGCGGTGATTCCGATTTGGACGAAGTCGATCACGCTGTCGGCTGTGGGGAGGGTTCTGCCTCGTTGATCGACGACCTTGGTGTCGTCTTGCCAGATTTTAACGCGCCCGAACTCGTCTTCCGAGAACTGAATGTGTACGCGGACATGAACCCATTGATCGAGGGGGAACGGGATTTCGGACCCGGGTTTCTGGAGATACTGAGGTTTGTCAAGCCACTTGAGTTCGCCGCTTAAGAGGCCGTTGCGGATGGTGACTCGAAAGCCGGGGCGGTAGATAATTCCAGATGATTCAAAGTCGACGATTGTGAATGGGGCTGACCCTTGGGCTTTGTACCACCCGGAGAACCAGAGGGAGTCGCCTTTGGCGAAGTAGAGCATTCCGCGTTCGACAAGGCACTTGGCGGTGATCATTTCGGGGGTTGGGGCAACGGAGTAGAACTTGAGAGATTGGCTATTGTTTCGCCCGCCATTGGGATCGAAGTCGATCCGGTTGTCGAGGAAGTCGCATGTGCCCGAGAGGATGCAGTTACGCAGCGCGTTGTACTCGGGCACCGTTGGAGCCATCGGCGAGAGCAGGACGAATGAGGTGTAGCGGGATGCGTCGGGGAGGATGAGATCGTTGACTGTCGATCCGAACTCGAAATCATCTGCAAACTCGGTGCTGAGCATGAATGATTCGCCGGTTTCAAATCGGCGAAACCATCGCCCATTCTTCATGAAGAAAGAGTCGTCGAAGAAGGATGGGTCATACATTTTCAGTGCAAATGCCCATTCGCAGGTCTTTGCATCCTGTGACCAGGCGATGCCATCAACCACCACGATCGGCACGCCATCCATAAATGCAAAGGAAACAACCTCGCCCGAACCGGGCAAGCCTGGCAATGCGCGGACATCTGCGATCACGGCATCGGATGGGACGCACTGAGCATTGCAAAGCCCGCCCATTGTCAGGAGAAAAGCGATGAGTAGAAAGGAAAGGTTTGTCATGCTGGGTGCTTGGTTATCGGGACAAGATCGAAGGCTGTTGGATGAGTTGGAGTTTACAAGAGATGGTTGAGAGATACAAGGGGTTTCTTATAGTTCCAGCGTGATGCCCAGTTTGTTACGATTCGTGGTTGCGTCTTGGCGTGTAGTTGAGGAAGGTGCCGGTGGCTTGCCAGAGGGACTCTAGGCGGTCGATTCTTTGGCGGGCGTGGTCGCCGAGATGGTGGACGACCTCGTTGACGAGCAGCTCGGCAGCGATCACGGCGGGGATGGAACTGTCAAACGGGCCGACCGCTGGGATTTTGAGTTCGCACCAATTTTTGGTCAAAGCGGCGAGCGGGGAGAGGGGGCCATCGGTGATAGCGACGATCTCGACGCCCAGATTGGCCAGGGTTCGGGCGGTGGTGATCGAGTTTCGGCGGTACCGGGCGAAATCGAAAACCACAGCGGTATCGCCGGGGGCGGCACTGCTCAGTTCGCGCCCGGTCGAGTGCTCGACGACGAGGTGGACATCGGGCCGGATCATCGCGAGCCCGGAGTGGAGGACATGGGCGCCGGCCATGGAGGTCTCGCCGGAGATGATCCAGATGTTTTTGGCTCTGGCGATCGGGGCAGCCAAGGCGTTGAGACGCTCGGGGTCGAGGGCTTCAAAGGCCTGGGCAATGGCGTCTTCGATCGCGCTCTGCACCGGGGCCGCCTGCCCGTCTTGCTGACGGATCCGCTGGCTCGGGCTCGAGAGTTGGAGCGATAACTGGGCTCGAATCCAGCTTTGGAGATCGGTGTAGCCTTCGAATCCAAGCTTGGTCGCGAAACGGACGATAGAAGGTCTGCTGGTGTCGGCGAGCTCGGCAAGGTCCGATACGGTGCCGAACGCCAGCAGGGTTGGGTCCTGGAGGACCAGCTCGGCGATTCGTCGTTCGGTGGGGGTCAGTTTTTCACTGAGCGTCGCGATTAAATCTTTCATGGACATGGGTGGCACTTTGCTGTTCATCGTATTACAATCAGGCGTGTAAAGTGTACGCCGTGTTTCAGAGGCGGCCATGGCCCTTTTCGTCATTTTATGGAGTTCAGTTGATGCCTCAAGCAACCAAATATGCCCCGACCGCCAAAGAGCAGGCTTTTCTTGATACGGTCACGGATGTGCCTCACAAACGGGAGATCATCAACGGGCTCGCGCCATTCCTCAAAGGCAGCGCGCCCGAGGACCTGATGAGCCTGTATAGCTCCGATGAGCTCGTCCAGTTGAGCGTGCTCAAAGATTCGGATCGCGATGTCGAGAATCGGATGCCCGTGAAGGTGACGCGCCACTTTGCGGAACTCGCCAAGAACAGCCCCGCGATTCAGAAACTTGTCAAGGCGAGCCCGGACGAAACGCTCGACCTTGCCGGGTCGGAAGATCCGGGAAATCAGATGGACTACTCGCCGGTGGAAGGGCTCTTGCATAAGTACGAGATGGGATTGATGTATGTCGTCTCGACCTGCTCGGCCCACTGCCGATTCTGCTATCGCGAAGAGTTGATTGCTCGCAAGGAGATCGAACGAGCCGACGGGTCGGTTGCCAAGAAGGGGCTCGCCAAGATTCCAGATATCGTCGCGTACATTCATGAGTTCAACGAAACTGTGGCTGCCAACGGCGGGCGACATCCAGAATGTGGGCGTGAGAAACTCCGCGAGATCCTGCTCTCGGGCGGCGATCCGATGGTATTGAATAATGCCAAACTCGCAGCCTGGATGGGCGCGTTGGCCGAAGCGGGGATCGAGTCGATCCGGATCGGTACGAAAGAGATGGCGTTCTATCCCCAGCGGTTCGACGAGACTTTTTTCGCGATGCTCGACGGATTCCACAAGGCCTACCCAGAAGTCGGCGTGCACTTTATGGTCCACTTCGAGCACCCAGACGAGTTCCTCGCCAAGGACGACTCGGGCGCGTATATCCATGATGAGAAGGGGTTCTTGGCATGGGTTCCTGAGACCGGGCGGGCGATGCGGGGGCTGCTGGATCGTGGGTGGATCACCGTCGAGAACCAGACGCCGATCATCAAAGATATCAACGATGATGCCGACGCGCTCCGCATCATGCAGCGGGAGATGAAACGCGTGGGCGCGGATAACCACTACTTCTTCTGCGGGCGCGACATCGTTGCCTATAAGGCGTTCAATATCCCCATCGAAGAATCGTGGCGCATCTTGAACGAATCGCAGAAGGGGTTGTCGGGTGTTGAAAATCACGCGAAACTCTCGATCACGCACTACAAAGGCAAGACCGAAGTGTGTGCGGTGACCAATGAGCCGATTCCCGGGCTCGCCGGCAGCGAGCACGGCGTGGTGATCTTCAAACTGCTGAGGAATGCAGCAAGTGCTCCAGATCGTGGCAAGGTCTGTATCGTCGGGCGCAATCCCGAGGCTGCGTGGTTCGATGATTACGAGGACCGTGTTCTGTTCGACGAGGCCGGGCTGTATGATTACACCCGAGTGATCGAAGACGCGCAGTAGAAAGCACAAGCCATGATCAATAAGCAAGTATCGAGTGCTGGCGATGCGGTCAAGGATGTTTTTGACGGCGCGGTGGTGATGGTCGGCGGGTTCGGAGAAGCCGGCAGCCCGATCGAGTTGATCCATGCGCTGATCGACCAGGGCGCCAAAGACCTGACGGTGGTGAGCAACAATACTGGTTCGGGCGAGGTCGGACTCGCTGCGTTGCTCAAGGCGAAGCGGGTGTCGAAGGTTATTTGTTCATTCCCGCGGACTGCCAACTCGACGGTGTTTCCGGATTTGTACAACAGCGGGAAGATTGAGCTTGAACTCGTGCCTCAGGGCACGCTCGCCGAGCGGATTCGCGCCGGTGGGGCGGGGATCCCAGCGTTTTATACACCCGCTGCGGTGGGCACGCCATTGGCTCAGGGCAAGGAAACCCGTTCGTTCGATGAGCAGGATTATTTGATGGAGCACGGGCTCAAGGGCGACTTCGCGTTGATCAAAGGGCGCGTCGGCGATACGCACGGCAACATCATCTACAACAAAACCGCCCGCAACTTCGGGCCCATCATGGCGATGGCTGCCAAGACCAGCATCGTGCAAGTCAACGAGGTGGTCGAGCCCGGCGGGATTGACCCGGAGGTCGTGGTGACGCCTGGCATCTTTGTCAATCGCGTCGTCGAGATCGCAAGCCCGGTCTATGAATCGGAACTCGTCGCAGCAGGAGTGTCCTATCCATGAGCGAGCACACGCAAACCGTCGGGTGGACCCGCGAAGAAATGGCGAGCCGACTGGCGCACGATATTCCCAATGGTTCATTCGTGAATCTTGGCATCGGTATCCCCGAACTCGTGGCCAAGTTCGTCCCCGATGGGCGGACACTGATCTATCACACCGAGAACGGGTTGCTTGGGATGGGTCCGACGCCGAAGGAGGGCGCGGGCGATCCTGAACTGATCAACGCGGGCAAGCGACAGGTCAGCGCGAACCCCGGGGCGGCGTATTTTCACCATGCCGACAGCTTCTCGATGATCCGAGGCGGACATATTGACCTGTGCGTGCTCGGCGCGATGCAGGTGGCATGCAACGGCGATCTCGCGAACTGGTCGACCGGCAAGCCCGGAGCCATCCCGGCGGTCGGCGGGGCGATGGATCTCGTCGCGGGCGTGAAGTCGGTCTTCGTCATCACCCAGCACTGCACAAAGAATGGCGATCCCAAACTCGTCGAGCGGTGCACCTTCCCATTGACCGGGCTCGGCGTGATCTCGCGGGTGTATACCGACCTTGCGGTGATTGATATCACGGACAGCGGGTTCCAACTCGTCGAGCTGAGCCCCGGCGTTGAGTTTGAGTATGTCCAAGAACGAACGGGCGCAGCGTTGTTGCCTAAACAGAGTGACTGAAAAGCGACTGAACGGATCCATGCAATGAGTACGCCAACGCAGGTCAGTAAAAGTGCAGCCATCTATGAACGGGCGCTCAAGGTGCTCCCCGGCGGCGTGAGCCGAAACACGGTGCTGCGCGAGCCTCACCCGGCGTATGCGGATCACGGCGCGGGGTGCTGGCTGACCGATATCGAAGGCGTTAAACGCCTTGACTTTGCGAACAATATGGCCTCGCTGATTCATGGGCACGCCGATCCGGATATCGTCCGGGCAGTCACCGAGCAGCTTGGAAAAGGCTCGGCGTTTACGATGGCGACCGAGATCGAGGTGCAATACGCCGAGCACCTGTGCAGCCGAAACGCGGGGTTCGAGAAGATCCGATTTGTAAACTCGGGCACCGAGGCGCTGATGGTTTCGCTCAAGGCTTCGCGTGCATTCACCGGCAGAGCGAAAATCGCCAAGGTCGAGGGCGCCTATCACGGCGGATACGACTACGCCGAGGTCAGCCAAGCACCCAACCCGCAGACCTGGGGCGAGATCGACCATCCCAAGAGTGTGCCGCTCGCGCATGGGACGCCCAAGTCGGCGCTTGATGATGTGGTGGTTCTCCCGTTCAACGATGTCGAGCGGACGATCGCGATTCTTGATGAGCATGCCGACGAGTTGGCGTGTGTGCTGTTGGACCTGATGCCTCACCGCGTTGGTCTGCGCCCGGCGGATCAAGCGTTCGTCTCGGCCATCCGAGAATGGACCACACGCAACGGATCGCTGATGGTGCTCGATGAAGTCATCACTTTCCGAACAGAGTTCGGCGGGTTGCAATCGCGTTATGGCATCACGCCAGACCTGACCGCGATGGGCAAGATGATCGGAGGCGGGTTCCCGATCGGCGCAGTCGCCGGTCGAGCCGAGGTGATGGAGGTTTTGAATCCACGCTCGAAAAAACTCCTGTTCCCTCATTCGGGGACCTTCTCGGCGAACCCGATCAGCATGACCGCTGGGCTTGTCGCGATGGAGAAGTTCGATGCGCCCGCGGTGGCAAGGCTCAACGCGCTGGCCGACCGCGCGATCAAGGGGATCGAGCAAGCGATCGAACAGACAGGCGCAACCGCGTGCGTCACCGGCGGGGGCGCGATGTTCCGGGTGCATATGAAGGCGAACCCGCCTCGAAACTTCCGCGAGGCGTATCTCACGCCTGAAGAAAACAAGAAGTTGCTCATGTTGCTCGATCATCTGTTTGATGCGGGCATGGTGATGATTAATACCAGCACCGCGACCCTCTCGACGCCGATGGGCGAAGCAGAGATTGATGCACTGATTTCGGCGTATAAATCAGGCTTCGAACAACTTGTCGCGACGGGGTGATTAGTCTCGCTCGAAAACCGTCGCGAGCCCTTGCCCGACGCCGACGCACAGCGACGCGAGCCCGCGTTTGGCATCCGTCCGCACCATCTCATGGATGAGCGTGGTGGCGATGCGTGCTCCCGAGCATCCCAGCGGGTGCCCGATCGCGATGGCGCCGCCTTTGACATTGAGTTTGGATTCGTCAATATTGAGTTCGCGGGCGCAGGCGATGGACTGGGCGGCGAAGGCCTCGTTGAGTTCGATCAGGTCAAGATCGTCAATCGTGAGCCCAGATCGTCCGAGTGCCTTGCGGATCGCAGGGACCGGGCCGATGCCCATGTATGCAGGATCAACCCCGGCTGATGCGCTCATGCCAACAAACGCCAACGGCGTGAGCCCGAGTTCTTTGGCTTTGCTTTCTTCGACGAGCAGCAGAGCGCTTGCGCCGTCGTTGACACCCGATGAGTTCCCCGCGGTGACGGTGCCCTGGTCATCTTTGGCGAACACCGGGCGGAGTTTGGCGAGTTTATCGAGGGTCATCTCTGGACGAGGGTGCTCGTCGGTATCAACGATGAGCGGATCGCCTTTGCGTTGCGGAATCTGCACCGGCACGATTTCGTCTTTGAACAAGCCTTGCTCATGTGCCTTGCCCCATTTGTGCTGGCTTGCGAGGGCGAACTGGTCCTGGTCTTCGCGCGAGATGTTGTATTTGCGGGCGACATTCTCGGCGGTCTCGCCCATCGGGAATGGGTGATGGATCGCGGACAACTTGGGATTGATGAACCGCCATCCGATCGAGGTGTCGGAGAGTTCTTGTGCTCTACCAAACGCGGTTTCTGCTTTGCTCAGCACATACGGCGCTCGGCTCATGGATTCGACGCCGCCGGCGATGAAGATGTCGCCGTGGTTTGCTTCGATCATGCGGGCGGCAATATTGACCGCTTCGAGCCCCGAGGCGCAGAGCCGATTGACCGTCGAGCCCGGGACTGTTTCGGGGAGCCCGGCGAGCAGTGCTGACATCCGCGCAACATTGCGGTTGTCCTCGCCTGCTTGATTGGCCGCCCCGAAGTACACCTCGTCGATGAGCCCCGGATCAATCTTCGATTGCTCAACCACGCTGCGGATGACATGGGCTGCGAGATCATCAGGGCGGACAGAGGCGAGCGAGCCGCCGTATCGACCGATCGGGGTTCGCAGGGCACAGACTACAGCGGCTCGTCTTTGCATATGACATTGTAGTGCTTTGATGAATGAATCGCCCTAGAAATCAATACCGATTTTCTGAGGGCTTGTCGACTTTTCCGGCCATGAGCACTTTGATGCGAATCCAGATTCAGAGTCGGAAAGTGGATAGAGTGTGGTTCATCAGGGCTTAAGATGGGCTCGAACCGAGATCAATATAAAACGCCCCAGATGGAGCGGCTTATATCGAGTTTGAGAATGATTCGGCGGGTTAGAGTTCGCAACTACTACCAAAGATGGAGAGGAACTCGGAAATATCGAAGAAGTTGATATCACCATCTTCGGTGAGGTCTGCTCTGGAATCCCCGGCTGCGAACAGATTGAGGAATGCTGAAACATCGAAGAAGTTGAGTTGGGCATCAAAGTTGAAGTCGGCAGGGCACATGCCACCACCCGAAATGATGGGGGTATTGGGGGTGCTTTCAAGCCCGATCGCCAGATATTCAATTGTTGCTTGTTGCAAGAGGTTTGGCTCTGGTATACATTGGTCTACGCATTCAGGAACGAAAGAGACAGTGGCCTTCATCGATACCCAGCCGTAGTACCACTCCGTATCTCCAATATTTCTCCAGCGGAAAGGGAGATAACGAATCTCATTGTCCGGTATATTGGGGAAGATTGCGCTGCAAGTATAGCAGTTGCCGCCAAAAGGGTCGCCGCTTACTACAGAGAATAATGTTGGCATTGTTGTGCAGCAATCAAACTGCGGCGTTGTGTAAATCCATCCACCTGTGGCGTTGTCAATCGTCTCGCCTGCTACGACGGGGTATACACCTATTCCTGGTGTAAAGAGATTTGCAACTTCGGTGTCGTATTGGGTTGGTGGCGGATCATCCGGATGGACGAACCCGCTTTCAAGTAAAACGGGAGCGATATAGATCGAGTTGCTGCCGCCACCTGCGCCAATCTCATCGGTGCCGAAGTAGATATCAGGAAACGATGGATCAATGTCACGAAGAGAGAAACCGAAAGAAGATACAGGGAAGCTGGCATCAGGTAATGGATAGACTTGAGGCTCGGCGAATGCTGAACTCGCAGCGAGAGGCAGAATAACGATTGCGGTTAAAATATATAGTTTCATTCGGTATTCCTTTTTTGGCTATTTGACAGGCAGTTTGCACAGATGTCCACGAACACCTAATGAATATACACGGGGTGGTTGCTATGTCAACCAAATATGTGAAAAATATTATTCGGATCGCCTAAAGAAGTGATTCCGGATTTTGCAATGACTCGACAATCTCGGCGAGTGCGAGGGCGGCCGTCGCGCCATCCACGACGCGATGATCGCACGCCAAAGACAGCGGCATGACCTTGCCGACCATCGCCTGCCCATCGCGGACGACCACGCCGTCGTATGCTTTGCCGACGGCCAGAATCGCTACCTCGGGGGTGTTGATGACCGGCGTGGCAAACTTGCCTGCGTGCGAGCCGACATTGGAGATCGTGAAGGTCGAGCCCATCAGTTGATCGCGTGGGATCGAGCGATCGCGTGCGCTGGCGGCGATCCCTGAGATCGCCTGCGCCATCTCAACGATGTTCATCCGATCTGCACTGCGGATCACCGGGACCATCAAGCCGCTCTCGGTGTCGGTCGCGATGCCGAGATTCACCGCGCTGTATTGCACGATCTGTTCGTTGGCTTCATCGACGATCGCATTCATCGCGCCGAAGTGACCGGCGAGTGCTTTGGAAACAGCAGCACAGACGAACGGCAAGAAGCTGATCTTCACGCTGGTCTGGGCGGTGATTTCTTTTCGGAGCGCGTCGATGGCCGTCACATCCGCTTCGTCCATCACGGTGAAGTGGACCGCGGTGTTGACCGACTCACGCAACCGATTGGCGATGGTTCGGCGGATGCCCTTGAACGGGATATGCCCCTCGGCTTGCCCTGGCTGGACAATGCTCTGCTGGGCAGGGCTTGGGATCGGGCGGTACGCGCCCGGGCCTTGATATCCCGGTGCGTATGGCAAGCCCTGCTGTGGGGGCTGCTGGGGCATCGGTGCATGTGGCGGGGGATACCCATATCCTGGAGGCGGTGGTGGCGGTGCGTACCCATACGGATATTGGGGCGGATACGGATACGCCGGTGGCGGTGGGGCGTAGCCATAGGCGGGTTGCTGGGGGTAGGCTGGTGGCTGCTGGATGTACTGCGCAGGTTGAGGCTGTTGCGGCGAGTAACTCTGAGGCACCTGCGTCGTCGGTAGGTTCAATGGGCGACGCGTCTCGGCTGGGCGAGGGGCGGGAGTCGATGGTGCAGGCGAAACTGGTGATGCGGCTGGCGGTGCGCTTGGTGCTGGTGCTGCTTTGGCTGGTGCCGTGCCGTCGGCTGCACTGCGCACATCCTTGGCTGTCACGCGACCACCGATGCCGGTGCCGACGATTGTGTTGAGATCAACGCCCGCATCGCGTGCCTGGCGTCGAACCGCGGGCGAGGCCAAAGCCTTGCCATCGGAACTGCTCATCCCCGGCGTGTGATCCGACATCTGCCCAACCACCGAGCCCTGATCTTCGGGCTTGTCATCATCAGCCGCAGCGGCTGTGGGAGCAGCCGGTGCGGGAGCATCATCGCCCCCGCCTTCATAGGTGACAAACGGAGCGCCGACCTTGATGGTGTCGCCGTCGTTGCCGTGGAGCGTTTTGATGGTGCCCGCGCGAGGCGATGGGACTTCGACGAGCGCCTTGTCCGTCTCCATCTCCGCGATTACTTCGAGCTCGCCCACGGTATCACCCTCCTTGACCGTCCACTTAATAAGCTCGGCTTCTTCAAGCCCTTCGCCAAGGTCGGGGAGGATAAAGATGTTGGGATCAGATGAAACTTTGCCAGCCATATATATGTTCCTCTTCGCAGCACGCTGCAGTGGGGGATGATTCGTTCTTTACTCTTCGATTCAGCGATTCAGTACGCCAGACACTCCGTAATACCCTTCAAAATCCTCGGCGATTCGGGCAGGTACTCATTCTCCAGCTTGTAGTAGGGCATGATGGTATCAAACCCTGCGACCCGCTGGACCGGGGCTTCGAGATGCAGGAAGCACTCTTCCATCACCCGTGCTGCGATCTCTGCGCCGAACCCGCCGGTGAGCGGGGCTTCGTGGACAATCACGCATCGCCCGGTTTTGCAGACCGACTCGGCGACCGTATCCATATCGAACGGATAGATCGAACGCAGGTCGATGAGCTCTACAGACACATCTTCGGGCAGGTTGTCGATCGCTTCGAGGCATTGGAACACCGGTGCACCCCAGGTGACGACGGTCAGGTCCTCACCCTCAGCGACGACCTTGGCCTGGCCGATCGGAATCTCGTAATACTCATCGGGCACCTCTTCTTTGAAGGTGCGGTACACCCGCTTGGGCTCAAAGAAGATCACCGGGTCCGGGTCCTTGATCGCGCTGTTGAGCAACCCCTTGGCATCGTAGGGTGTCGAGGGCATGAGCACCTTGATCCCGGGCGAATGGGCGTAGATCACTTCGGGTGAATCGGAGTGGAGTTCTGGAGCGTGGATGCCCCCGCCGACAGGAACCCGCACCGTCATCGGCACCGTGACGGCTCCGCGTGTCCGCGTCCGCATCCGGGCGGCGTGGTTGACGAACTGGTCGTATGCTGGGCCCAAGAATCCTTCGAACTGAATCTCAGGGATCGACTTCATCCCCGCAATGGCGAGCCCGATGGCGGTGCCCATGATCCCCGATTCATCCAGAGGCGTGCTGACGACCCGGTCATCGCCGTGGGTCGCTGAGAGCCCTTCGGTGGCGCGGAAGACGCCGCCGTTGATTCCGATGTCTTCCCCGAGCAGGATCACATCGGGATCATTTGCGAGTGCTTGGTCGAGTGTCGAGGTGATCGCACCGACGAGTGTTTGTTCTGCCATGACTGGCTCCTTTAAAACCAATGCTTGTGCATTGATCGTAGAAATACCTTGTTCAAATTAGTCCCGCAGGCCGAGCCCAGAACCGAATCAACACCACACTTTGGACAGAGAGCGGTCTGGTCATCATCTGTCCATTCCAAAATTTCTGAAGGCTTAAATGATTCGCAGCAATAAAAGCATGCGCATTGTGAACTCGCTTGAATTTCTTCGCGGTGTCGACCGCAGTGCTTATGTGCTGCATGCAGAGTTCCATTTTGATAATCAGCTTCTTTCATTGGTCAGTGTGTTTGGGCTGTCTGTGCGTTCAAACCAATCTGCGACGGATTCCGCCCGATCGAACTTGTCCGCATCGTGTCCCGCTGAATCTGCAAATCCCGAGGCAACTCGGCGTACATATCGTTGAAGAACTCATCACTTGTCGGTGTCGAGACCGAGATGGCTGCATCGACGACCTCCTTGACGATCGTCTTGGCGCGGGCTTCGAGTTCTTCTTGCTTTTTGTCGTCCCACACGCCGACGGATTCCATGTATTTGCGAGTGCGGATCAATGGGTCTTTGTCGAGCCACGCATCGACCTCGGCCTGGTCTCGATACCGTCGGGCATCGTCAGCGGTGGTGTGATCGGCGAGTCGATAGGTCACGCCTTCGATGAACGATGGGCCCCCGCCCGAGATCGCCCGCTTGCGGGCATCATTGGTCGCTTTGTAGACCGCGAAGATATCGTTGCCATCGACCTGAATCGTCGGCATGTCATAGGCGATCGCCTTCTGGGCCACCGTCGCCGAGTTCATCTGCTGCTCGCGAGGCAGCGAGATCGCCCACGAGTTGTTCTGGCAATAAAAAATCGTCGGCACCTGCATCACCGATGCGAAGTTCATCGCGTTATGGAAATCGCCTTCTGAGGTTGCCCCATCGCCGAAGTAGGTGATGACCGCCCGGTCCTTCTCCTTGCGAGCCTTCATCGCCCACGCGATCCCCGTCGCATGAAGCATGTGCGTCCCGATCGGCACCGACAACGGCGTGATGTTGACTCCATCGGGGAACTTGGAGCCCCGCTCATCGCCCATCCAGTATTGGAGCACATAGTGCATCGGCATGCCGTGCATGAACAGGGCTGCGTTCTCGCGATACGAAGGCACGACCCAGTCATTCCCCTTGACCATCGCCAATGCCGATCCAACCGCGTTGGCTTCTTGCCCCTTGTTCTGTGGATAGGTCCCCATGCGCCCAGATCGCTGGAGCTTGAACGCGATCTCATCGAGTTCCCGGCAGATCCGCATCTGTTCATAGAGATACACCACCTGCTCATCGGTGAGCGTGTCCTTGGCGAGTTTTTTATCGAGCTTGCCGTGCTCATCAAGAATCTGCAAGTGCTCGATCTTGGCTTCAAATACGGTATGGTGAGGCATGGTGTCTCCTACTGCCCGGTCTGTAAACTGTCCAATGCGGGCAACGATGGCGCATCCGTCGTCCAAAGGCGGCGAGGCGTTCGATTGCCAACTCACCGGGGTCATCAAGTATAGGAACAAACACACGCCGATTCTTTCGCCGAGCCTCTCCCTTTGAACGAAAGCACATGCTGCAAATGAGCACGAAAAAACGCCGGGGAGAGCCCCAGCGCAAGGATAATCTATTCTGCATGAGCACCCTCACAACTGCGAGATCGTGTCTTCCATATGCTCGCGCCCGTTGGCTCCCACATTCTCTCGCCCGGTCCCGGGGAACTGGGCGATGTGATCCTGCTTGAGTTCTCGTCCGGTGCCCTTGGCACTCGGCGAGCTCTCGGGGATGGCAAAGAGGGTGTTGTCTAACGAATCAGAATGCGCAAAGGCGAGCTCGGCGGCCTTGAGCATTGTGTCATCCGCGTTTTCGTGGAGTTCACGGAAGGCCTGATGGATGGCGAGTTCTGCGAGATCGAAGAAGTGAGCCGCTGCTGCCTTGTTGCGTTCGAACTCGGTGCCCGATTCGCCGTTGCGGATGTCCATGTCGAGCCTCGACAAGGTACACGACCACGCATGGAGATACATTGCAGCATCGGCCAACCTCGCCTGGGTCGCCTGAGCCGTCACGATCGCAGCGTCTTTCTTCTTCGAGATCACCTTGAACTGGTAGGTCAGCTCAGAGATCAGCTTGGTCATCCGGTCGGCGGATGATCGCAACGATGAATGAATCTTGTTGACCGTCGGGGCCTTCTTACGCATCCCGAGGAACACCTCCATGCCCAGCGGGATCGCTGCGCGGATCATGGTGGGGGTGAACTTCTTGTTGTCCGCCATCTCCTTGATGCCCAGCATTTTTTCTGCGAGTTGCTTGCCGCCATAGGCGAAGATGAACGACTGCATGACCTCATTGGCGCCCTCGACGATCGTGTTGATCCGGGAATCGCGGAAGATGCGTTCGAGTTCGTTCTCGGTCATGGTGCCCTCGCCGCCCATGATCTGCAGTGCATCGTCAACAGTGCGCCAACCCATTTCCGAACAGAACACCTTGCAGATCGCGGTTTCGAGCATGATGTCATCATCATGGCGATCGAGCATCCCGGTGGTCATATACAGCACCGAATCCATCGCATAGCACAGAGCACTCATGTGCGCGACGCGCTTCTGGACGAGTTCAAAGTCCGCGATCGGACGCTTGAACTGATAGCGCGTTTGTGCCCACTTGGTCGCCTGATCTTTGGCACGCTTCGCGCCCCCGAGCATCCCCGCCGAGAGGGTGCATCGCCCGTAGTTGAGACAGGTCAGCGCGAGCCCCAAGCCCTTGCCTTCTTTGTGCAGCAGGTTCTTGCGGGGCACCTTCACATCGGTGAACTTGATCCGCGCCTGCCAAGTGCCTCGGATGCACATCTTCGATCGGTTCTTCGAGAAGATATCGACGCCTTCCATATCAGGCGTGCAGATGACCGCTGTCACGCGGGGCTTGCCGTCGATTTGTTGGACACCCATGACGGTGAACAGCCCGGCAATCGCGCCCGAGGTGGCCCATTTTTTCTCGCCGTTGACGATGTAGTATTCGCCGCACTCGGAGACATCAATCGTCGTTTCCTGTCCGCCAGCATCACACCCAACCTGAGGCTCGGACAAACAGAACGCACTCAACCACTCGCGTGAAAGCTTGGGTAAGTAGTATTTTTTCTGCTCATCGGTGCCATAGAGCATCAACGCCTTGCACCCGATGGATTGATGTGCCGAGACCATGACCGCCGTTGAGCCGCAGTATTTTCCGAGTGTTTCGAGCACCCGGTTATAGCTGGTGATCCCCATGCCCAGCCCATTGAACTCCTTGGGAATCGTCATGCCCAGCACGCCGAGTTCAAAGAGTCTTTGGATCACATGCTCCGGGATGTACTGCTCTTGGTCAATCTCGACCGATGGATGCTCGCTCTGCATGTACGCTTCGACCTCAGCGACGAGTTGATCGCACTCGGCGGTCTCCTCGGGCGAGGTCTTGGCGATCTCTGGATACGGGAAGTAGAGTTCCTCGCGGAAGTTGCCCCAGAAAAGGTTCTTGACCGCGCCCATAGTTGAAGGCTCAGGGCCAAGAATCTGCTCGGCGTCGGCGATCATGTCCGCATCCCGTGACGAGATACCCTTCATTTTCTTGAGATCTGCCTTGTTGACTTCTGCCATGTCTGTACTCCTCAAAATCTGATGAATCGATCGTGAAACAGTGCGCCGCACGATCGGGTGTGTTATTTCTTCGCCTTGGAAAAGAATGCCTCGATCGCTTCTTTCGCCGGTTCAGTGTTGCGCAATCGAACCAGATGATCCCGCTCGCTCTTGAGCGCCGCCTGCCACCCGTGATGAATCCCAGCCTTCACGGCATCGAGCACCGCATCAACATGAAGCGAAGGCTCGATCTCATCCGAAGCATCAACGAGTGCATCCTCGATGATGTCGGTATTGGTCGTCTGGATGCACCGCGAAGGCGTGCCGGTGCGATCAGGGCGAGCCTGGGCGATCACCCAATCCGTCGCGGTCTCGATCAACGCTTCGCGCGTCGTGCAGGTTGCGTCGAAGAGCCCGAGTTCGTAGGCGATGGTCGATTTGAATGGAATTCCGTTGGCTGTCGCGACGATTGCCGATTTGGGATCAATCCGCGCGGGGAGCAAGTTCGTCCCGCCCCATCCCGGGCAGATTTTGAGGCCGGCTTCGGGAAGCCCGATGATGAACGGGCGGGCATCAGGGTCAATCACCCCGATGAGCCCGTCGCAGTGCATCGCCAGTTCCAACCCGCCACCGAGCGCAACAGAATGAATTGCAGCAGCGGTGGGGCAGGGCAAATCGGCGATCTTCTGGAAGACCTTGGCGCCGAACTCGAGATAAGTATGCAACCCCGCATCGTCGAGCGCCATGATCGCTTTGAGATCCGCCCCGGCAACAAAGGCACGCTCGGCCCCCGATGCCAGGATGAATCCGTCGAGATCATCAGGCAGCGAATCGAGCGTCGCGTCGAGTTGTTCAAGCAGGCTTTGTTCAATCACCACCACCGGGCGATTCGGCTGGGTGAGTGTCAAAACGGCGATCTTTGCACCGTTCGATGCGCTGGTGAGTTCGACAGGCAGCAGTTGACTCGTCATGCGATTTCAAAGTCCATGTCTTGCGAAAGGACAGGGGCGGAACCAGCCATGAGCAGCCCCAAAGCCGACCAAAGCGCACACCAGTTCGCAGCCGGGTGTGGACTGGATTCTATGCAATCCACTCGCAATTAGACACACGCACCAGCGAACACATTTACCGCTTGATTCGTGCTGCCAAAGCCGCCTGGGCTTGAGGCGTCGCCAGCACCGAAGCGCTGAGCCTGGCCCCTTTGAGCACCATTGCTTCGTCATGGGAGCCGTCGATCTCATTGAGCAGTTTTTTTGTGGCAGAAAGTGCTTTCGGGCCGCCGGTGGCGAGCCGTTGCGCAATGGTGTTTGTCAGTTCTTCAAGCCCGTCGCGATCCTCTGCGAGATGATCCACCAGTCCGATATCAAACGCCTCTTGCCCGCTCATCACCCCGCCCATCAGCATCGCCTTTCGAGCCATCCCCGCCCCAATCTTTTTGACCACCCACGGCGCGATGACCGCCGGGCAAATCCCAAGATCAACCTCCGGAAAACCGAGCTTGGCATCTTTGTGCGAAACCGTGACATCGCACACGCAGGTCAACCCGCACCCGCCTCCGATCGCGGCCCCGTTGACCGACGCGACAACGACCTGATGCAGGTTCCGAATCTTGAGTGTCAGCCTGGCCAGACTCGTCAAGAGTTCCTCCCCGACCGCCGCATCACCCGAGAGCTCGATCAGCACCGCCTTGAGATCCATCCCTGCGCAGAACGCCTTGCCCGCCCCGGTGATGACCAGCACCGATGTTGCTGAAGATGCAAGTTCATCAGCCGCATCGTGCATCGCATCAAGAATCTCGATCGACATCGCGTTGCGTGCATCGGGTCGATTGATCGTCAGCGTGGCGATCAGCCCATCGGTTTCGAATAATACTGGTTGCGTCATTGAAAAATCCTTATCCCCAAAGGGCCGCGAGCCGTTCTTGTTCTTCTGGTGATCCCGTCAGCGACAACGAAACTTCAAGCCCCCGCTGGGCGTGCTCGGTCATGGGCTCGGTGATTTCATTGAGCCACGCTTTGGTCGCTCGAACTCCTGAATCAGGTTTCTTCGCAAGCATCTGGGCGATCTCCACCGCCCGCCCGCGAACATCCCCGCGATCCTCGACCGTCTCATGCACCAACCCAATCCGCAGCGCGTCGGCTCCCGAAATTAACTCGGTATCAACCAGTCTTGTCCGCACAGCGCCGGGCGAGATCGACGCCATCATAAACGCTGCCGAAACCGCAGGCGACACCCCGATCTTCACGACTGGATATCCAAGTTTGGCCTGTTCGTCTGCCACCACAATATCCGCCCCGCCGAGGAGCGCACAACCACCCGCGACCGCTGCGCCATGCACCCCGAGCACGATCGGAATCTCGATCGCTCGCATGGTGCGCACAACGGCGGATAAACCAGTCAACAACTGCCTCATCGTTTCGCCACCCGGATCGTCAGCACACATCTTTAAATCAAACCCAGCGCAGAATGTTTTCCCTTCGCCGACAAGCACCACAGCGCGTGCTTTGTGCGCACAATCTTGGATCTCCCGATCCAACTGCTCAAGCATCGCAGGCACCAACGCATTGCGCTTGTCGGGGCGATCGAGCGAGACGATCGCGATCTCATCTTGAAGTTCAACTTGAATCATCCGATCAACCCCGATGCGAACTTCGACGCCTCGATCAGTGCGGCATCATCTATATTCGTTGTCAGCCCCTCGTCCCGGATCGCTTGGACCAGCGCCAGCGTTGAGATATTCCCCGGTGCCCGTGTATGTTCGGTCGAAGCATACGGGCATCCGCCCAAGCCACCAGCCGAGGAGTCAAACGAGCGCACGCCGAGTTCCAACGCCAGTTTTACACACTCGGCTGCATGTCCAAAGGTGTCATGCAAGTGCAGCGTCAATGTCGGATCACCAAACGAGTTCGTCGATTCGCCATCGAGTCGATCAATCGCTTCCATCATCACAGGCTCAAGCGTCTCAGGCGTCGCGGCCCCGATCGTATCGCCCAGATCAATTTCATCAATCCCCATCGCCACCAGCCGCGTCATCACATCGCCGACCGCATCAGGATTGATCGCCCCATCGAACGGGCACTGCACAATGCACGAGATATACCCCCGCACCATCAACCCATGCTCGTGGGCTTTGCTGACCACAGGATCGAAGCGTTCGAGCGTTTCCTCGATCGTCGCGTTGGTATTCTTGAGCGAGAAGCCTTCCGACGCAGCGGTAAAGACCGACACTTTGTCGATCAGACCCTCGATCCCATGATCTTGGCGGGCCTTCTGGTTGACCGCGATCGCTGCGTCGAGCCCGCGTTCATTGGGCACCAGCGCCGAGTAGATCACGCCTTCGGGCTTGGTCGGCGCGAGCAGATCAAACACCTCGGCAGCATCGCCGAGCTGCGGGATCCACTTGGGGCTCACAAAGCTCGATACCTCAACCTCGGCCACCCCGGTTTTCTGGACGAGCATCGCGAGTTGGGCCTTGAGCGCAGCGTCGACGATCGCCGACTCGGCTTGGAGCCCGTCGCGGGGGGAGACATCGGTGATGCGTACATTGGTATTCATTCAATGGATTTCTTGAAGAGAGTATGGACTTTGGGGGGGGCGGCAAATTTAACTAAAAGGACATGTTATCCAAATCGGCAACTCCCTCATTGGCTCTCATTCGATCATTGCAATCGAGACAGATCAATTTTTCTTCACCGTATACATTTCTCTTCACGCCTTTCTTTCCGAGGCGGGCCCGGCATTGGTCACATCGTGGCCCTGATGATTGTTTGACGATCACAACGATGATGATGATCAGGATAAGTAAGTAGCCTAGATATCGTACGAGTTCGATCATTGGGTTTTCCTTTTGAAGATTAAACCTGCAGCACACCCATCTTGAATTCGGCCGAATAGTCCCATCCCTGATTCGCCGTACGCAGTGCTTCGATGAGTTCTTCCCGCGTGCGGTGAGGCTCGATGATCCGATCGACCCACCCTCTGGCTGCACCGTATCGGATATCTTGCTGTTGATTGTACGAATCACGCACCGCATCGAGGATCACCTTGTGCGTCTCGGCGTCGATTTCTTCGCCCTTGCGTGCCCGAGATCGCTCCTCGATCATCGCCAATGTGCCTGAGGCTGAACCAGCACCCATGACGGCACACTTGGAGCCAGGCCATGCGAAGGCGATGAACTGATCGAAGGCTCTGCCGCACATCGCGTAGTTGCCCGCGCCGAATGAGCCGCCGAGGATGACGACGAGTTTGGGGACGACACAGTTGGACATCGCATTGACGAGTTTCGCGCCCGAACGGATGATCCCGCCCTGTTCACTATCGCGCCCGACCATGAACCCGGTGGTGTCATGGAGGAACACGACCGGAATCTTGCGCTGGTTGCAATCCATAATAAACCGCGACGCCTTGTCGGCCGAGTCGTCATAAATCACCCGAGGCATATTGGTCGATTTGCTCGGGCCCGCCTTGCCCCCGGGCATTTGGCGGGTGGTGAGTTTGCATTGGTTGGCGACGATGCCGGCGGGGATGCCTCCGATGTTGGCGTAGCCACAGACGAGGGACTCGCCATAGGTTGCTTTGTATTCGTCGAAATCGGGTTCGAGGGATTTGTGACCCTCAGCGTTGGGCACTGCGCGTGAATCAACGATGCAACTGATGATGTCCTTCACATCGTATTGTTTGCCGGGTTCGTCGGTGAAGATGTCGTAGATGTCTTCGCCAGAGCGGAAGGATTGGATGTTGGTGTCGGTGATTTCTTCGCAGTTGGCATCTGGATACTTCGAGACGAGCGAGCGGAGGCGTTGCAAACACGCCTCATCCGTAGGCTCATGGAAATCAATCGTCCCTGCGATCTGCGCGTGCATCGTTGCCCCGCCGAGTTCTTCATCCGTAACATCCTGCCCGATCGCCGCCTTGACCAGTGCCTGCCCGGCAAGATACAACCCCGAGCCTTCGGTCATCAAAAGCGTATCGCACATCACCGGCAAGTACCCCCCCCCGGCGACACAGAACCCCATGATCGCTGCGATCTGTGGGATTCCGTCGGCGCTGATCTTGGCGTTGTTGCGGAAGATGCGCCCGAAGTCATCGGTGTCGGGGAAGACATCTTCCTGCATCGGCAGGTAGACGCCAGCCGAATCGACCAGATAGAGCAACGGCAGGTTCGCCATGTGGGCGATGGTCTGGGCACGGATGATCTTCTTGCAGGTCATCGGAAAGAACGCCCCGGCTTTGACCGTCGCGTCGTTGGCGATAATCATGTGGCGTTTGCCCGCGACGGTGCCGATCCCGACGACGACCCCTGCGCCCGGTGCGCCGCCGGCGTCTTTGTACATCTCATACCCGGCCCAGAGCCCGAGTTCTTGAAAATGCGTATCGCCATCGACCAGCAAGTCGAGCCGTTCACGGGCGGTGAGCCGGGATTTGGCGTGTTGGCGGGCGATGGCTTTTTCGCCGCCTCCGAGTTTGATCTGCGATTCGATCGCAAGGAACTCATCGGTCTGGGCACGGAGGGGGGGTATGGATGGGGATTGGCTCATAGTCGTAGAGGATAGGAGACAAAGCCCGATTCTTCCCATTGTTGATGGACTTGCACGCCGATCGAATCCTGCTACCCTCTGTGTATGAATCAATCCACTGCCCGCCTTGCAATCGTTCTCCTCGCTGTCCTCGGGTTCTGGGCACCGATCGCCCATGCCCAGCCTGATACCGCTTCCAAAGACGGTGCTCCAAAGAAGGATGCCCCGCCTGCCTTTGTCGTCTATCCAGACGAATCCTCGATCACCTACCACTCCGTCACCATCAACGGCCAAACCATTAACTACCAGGCCACCGCGGGCACCATCACCCTGGCGAATCTGCGGGGCGATCACAAGCCCACCGCCCAGATGTTCTTCATCGCCTATCGCAAAATCGACACAGGCGGGTACCTCAACGAAGAAACCAATGAGTTCGTTGAGCCGACATTCCCTGATGCCGCCACCCGCCCGATCACCTTCAGTTTCAACGGCGGGCCGGGCTCGAGCTCGGTCTGGCTCCATCTCGGGGTCTTTGGTCCCAAGCGTGTGAATCCTGCGGACGATTTCGGCAACCCCGGACCGCCGCCGTATGCGCTGGTGGAGAATGAATACTCGCTTCTGGATCAATCGGATTTCGTGTTTATTGATCCCGTCACCACCGGATATTCCCGCCCGGCCAAGGATGGCAACGCGAAGGACTTTCACAGTGTCTCGGGCGATATCAAATCCGTCGCCGAGTTCATCCGCATCTATCTGGGCAAGCATAATCGGTGGGGGAGCCCGAAATACATCGCTGGCGAATCCTATGGCACGACCCGGGCTGCGGGATTAGTCGATGAACTCCAATCAACCCACGGCATCTCCCTCAACGGCGTAATCCTGGTCAGCGCGATCATGAACTTCCAGACCGCCCGGTTCGATGTGGGCAACGATCTCCCGTATCCGCTCTATCTGCCTTCATATGCAGCTGTCGCACGGTTTCATGGGCAGTTGAGCCCGAAGTATCAGAAGATGGACATCGAGAAGTTCATGCGAGAGGTCGAGGAGTTCGCGATGAACGACTACACCCTCGCATTGGCTCAGGGCGATCAGTTGAGCGCCAAGGATCGCACGAAAATCGCTGAAAAACTCGCCAGTTATACCGGATTGAGCAAAGACTATATTTTGCGGACAAACCTGCGGATCACCATGCCAAGATTCCCCAAAGAACTCCTCCGCGACGAGGGCACGACCGTCGGCCGACTCGATGCCCGGTTCACCTCGTGGGATCGGGATGACGCGGGTGAGTCCTACGAGTTTGACCCGTCGTATGCCGCGATCCAGAGCATTTATACCGAAGGGATGAACGCGTATCTGCGTGAGGATTTAGAGTATTCGAGCGACATGCGCTACGAGATTCTGACCAATGTCTGGCCTTGGTCGTTCCGAGGGGTGGGGGATAACCAGTACCTCAATGTCGCCGAGCGATTGCGCAAAGCCATGCACAAACTCCCTTCGATGAAGGTCTTTGTCGCCAATGGGTACTATGACCTGGCGACGCCTTACTTTGCCACGCAGTACACGATCGACCACATGTTCCTGCGACCCGAGGTGCGCGAGAATATCGAGATGCACTATTATGAGGCGGGGCACATGATGTATGTCCAGCATGACATGCTCGCCAAACTCAAGGCCGACCTCGATGCCTATTACGACACACGCACGAAGGAATGACCAATGTTCGGAATCCCGCCACTGCCACCGTTTGAAGGCTTCCACCCGCTCGTTGTCCACTTCGCGGTTGGGATTTTGCTCAGTGCTTGGGTGCCGATGGCGATCGGGTTGGTGGATCGCAAGCGGCGGATGTCGTGGTTCCGGGCAGCGTTGATGATGGTGCTGATGGGCACCGCGTTTACCTTTGCTGCGGTGCTCACGGGCGAGGCGACGGAAGAAATCGTGCCTCACAGTTCGCAGCTGATCGAAGAGGCGATCCATGAGCACGAAGAACTCGCCGAGCTTTCTCGCAACTTCTTTGTGGGGATCAGCGTGCTCTTTCTCGGTGCGATGATCGCGTATGTGAAGGTGTCAGAGCCCAGGCAGAAGATGGTCGGGCGGGTTGGATCGGTGCTCGTCGCGATCAGCTACGCGCTCGGTGCCCTCGCCCTGGCCAACGCGGGGCATCTCGGCGGCTTGCTCGTTCATGAGCACGGGCTTCATGCGCCGGTGGCGAACACGGATATGTCCCAAATTCAGCGTCCTGAAGAGCATGATGGCGATGATGACGATTGATAAACGCTGACCGGGCAATGAGATACAAAAACTTTCACCCAAACGCCACCCTGACATTGACAAGGTGTTCGGGGTCTGGTATAGTCACTCCGTCGGGCCCGCGTGCAGCACCGCCCCCGGCCGGATACAGGTTGATAAGGACATCAACCCGCCCGATTCTGTGCTGATCCCCGTGCGCCCACAAGGTTGAGGACTTTCCCGTCCAAGATCACCCGAGGCCCCGCATGGCAAGCCTGAAAGGCAACGACATCATGGCCAAGTCCAAAAAAGCAATCGAACACAAGCCCCTCCCCGCCAACGAAGCGCAGAAGAAACAAGCGCTCGACCGGGCACTCGCCCAGATCGACCAAGCCTTCGGCAAGGGCTCGATCATGCGCCTCGATGAAGAGGCATATAACAATATCCCCGGCATCTCGACCGGTGCCCTCTCGCTCGATCTCGCACTCGGAGGCAAGGGCATCCCCCGCGGACGCATCGTCGAAATCTTCGGCCCTGAATCTTCAGGGAAGACCACGCTCGCCCTGACCGTCCTTGCCCACGCCCAAAAAGCCAACGGCGTGGCTGCATTTATTGACGCGGAACACGCCTTAGACCCATCATGGGCACGCAAAATTGGGGTCAATATTGACGACATGCTGGTTTCCCAGCCGGACACCGGCGAACAGGCACTCGAAATCTGTGAACTCCTCGTCCGCTCGAACGCTGTCGATGTGATTGTGATCGACTCGGTCGCAGCACTGATCCCCCGCGCTGAGATCGAAGGCGAGATGGGCGATGCCGTCGTTGGGCTTCAAGCAAGGTTGATGTCGCAAGCGATGCGTAAACTCACCGGCGTGATTGCGCGATCAAGCTGCACCGTCATTTTCATCAATCAGATCCGTGAAAAAATCGGTGTCATGTTTGGATCGCCTGAAACCACCCCCGGCGGTCGAGCGCTCAAGTTTTATTCCTCCGTCCGGCTCGATATCCGGCGCACCGGTTCGATCAAAGAGGGCGACCAGGCAGTGGGCAACCATGTCCGCGTTCGCGTTGTCAAGAACAAGGTCGCCCCGCCGTTCCGTCAGTCCGAGTTTGATATCATGTTCAACGAGGGCATCTCGATCAACGGCGATCTCGTCGATCTGGGGGTCGAAGAGAAGATCATCCAGAAATCCGGCGCGTGGTACTCCTACGGCGAGATGCGCATGGGGCAAGGCCGCGAAAAGGCCAAGGAGTTCTTGGCAGAGAACCCGGACCTCTTCGCCGAGATCCGCGAGAAGATCCTCGATATCCGCATGCCCAACCGCAACAAGACCCTCGCCGAGGTCGAGGAAGAGACACAGGCTGAGGAATCCAACGAGCCCGCGTTCGCAGCGGCGAAGTAGATCGGGCCCTGGGTGAGCAAGTGGGCGTCTTCTCGGGCAATCGGGTTGCCAAGTGATGGGGAGGGGTCAATGATCTACCCGCTGCGGATGTGGCGGAATTGGTAGACGCGCTTGGTTCAGGTCCAAGTGGGAGTAAAATCCCGTGGAGGTTCGAGTCCTCTCATCCGCATTCAAACCCACAAAGGCCGGCGATCGCCGGCCTTTTTTCATACATGCACCATGAACGCAATTCCTCGGCGAAATCGACTAATTTTCGTGTCGGATTGAATAAGTTATAAAAATATGCAAAAAAGTTGGGGGGGGGGGGGTAGATTTATCTGCAAATTGCATTATGCTGTGTTTGTCATGGAGCGTGAAGAACAGAAGAACCTGTATGCACCGAGGGTGCCCGCAAGTGGACGGGCGTTCACGATGGTGGAGCTTCTTGCCGTCCTCGGCGTGATGATGATGCTGATCGGACTGATGCTGCCCGCCTTCGGGAGTGCATTTTCCACAGCCAAACTCACACAGGACATGGTTCGTCTGCGTGACAACAGCGTGATGGTCACCTTATACACGCAAGACAATCGAGATATATATCCTTTCGTAGGTTTGCAGAGAGGTCCTCACATAGACGCGGTGCGATGGGGGATGCCGATGGTCGCTGGGGGGTACTTCGAGAGCATCATGCAGATCGACGATCGCTCCGACGAAAACGGTGTGGGGTATTCAATTCATATGTCCCAAGCGATGGTGTACGACTGGAAACTGATGCGCCCGGGGCACACGGTACCGTACGATGAGGCGGTGGCAGTCCCGGTTCGTTCGTCGTCTGTCACCTTTCCGTCATTGAAAGCGCTGCTCTACCGAGCTGAAAACAGGTATCACGATACATTGAATGGGCGACCCATACCAGATGATTACTACGCGTTCTGCTGTGTGGATCTCTGGGAGTTCCCCGTTGCCAACGCAGATACATCGATCATCAAGGGGCATTGGAAGTTCTTCAATGGCGGGCGTCCGCTGTATGAGGAGAATAATATCGGGATGCCGGTCGCGACAACCTGGTTCGGTGTGAAGGGGCAGGATAGGTAGTTTGTACGAAAGGAGAATGAAAATGAATATGGATCGAGTTGTAGGCGCTCTCGCGATTGCGTGTGTTGTTGGAGCGGTCATGGCACAAGTCGCGCCCGAAGTGTATTGCTGTAAATACAGCTATGAGTATACTGATAATCCGGATGGCTCCCCGTGTGGAGCAGGAACGACGACCGTAGAAAATTGTGAAACCTCCTCGTCTGGTACATCAGCATCGGATCCGAATGCTTTAGAAGAGCAATTCGGAATAAGAAACGCCCAATGCTTTCAGTATGATATTGGTACGACTGGTTCTTGGGTGAACATCCCGTGTTTGAGTGATCCGCCGCCAGGGGCGGAGTTTGTTGGTGAACTGGCTGACGGAAGTTGTTGCTATGCGGTGCCTGGGCCCTTCGATCCGCCTATAGAAGTCACCGTCACAGATGTTCCTCAGGTCAAGGTTAAAAAATGTTCTGGCGGTTGTGATGGCGGGCCTGCGTGATGGTACTGGAAAGTTTTTTGCGGCGACACAAGGTTGCAATCGTTGCGGTTGCGGTCGCAGTTGTGACAGGTGTATCGTGGTCGCAAGACAGTGCATCCGACATGCGAGATGAGTTCCTCGGTGCGTTGGATCAGCTCATTCCCGAGCAACTCGACGCCATCATCGTGACCTACGAGGCCCCAGGGCGTTCCGCTGGGATCAGCACGGCTGGTTATGACGCTGCGAGCGGGGCCTGGTTTTCTGCCCGGCAGAACGGGTATGCCGGCATGGCGCCCGACGGTCGATACTTCCGAACGGATGTTGACGCCATGGAGTTGGATGGCTCGCAGTCGGTCTACGCGGTGCTGATGGGCATCGCCGAGGAGATCCCGTGGTGCTATTTGATTTCCATGCGGTCGTATCCAGAGATGGTGGTCGGTGCCGAGTTGGACAGCGACGGCATATGGAATGTGTTGTATCACGCCATTGAACCGGCCCGAGTCGAGGAGGGGCGAGCGCCCTGGCTGCTGCGGATTGACGCAGAGACTGGGCATGTGCTGAGCAATCGGTGGACTGTTTCCGATGAATCACCAGTTGTCGAATACGATTGGACCGGGACGACACTGGGTTTGCGGGTCAAATCAAGGAACTCGGTCACTCGTGTCCGTACTCTTTTGGATGACCATGCCGATCTCAGCGAGTTCGAGCCAGAGCGTGTGCTCCAGCGCACGAAAGAGTATCGGATCAAAGTCGATCAGAAACTCAATGCCCTGAGCAGCGGGTACATTCAGGATGATGAGGGGGAGTGGGTGATTGATGAGGAGAACCAGCCGCATGTCCACCCTTTCAATGATCCAATGACTCGTCGATTTCGGATGCCGCTTCTTGTTGGTGGAGGGTTGGTATTCCTTATCGGTGTCGCCCAGTTGATTCGAAAGGGGCGATCGCAGTGAATGCTCGGCGTGTGCTCGGTGGTATGGCTCGCTCGTTGCTCGGGATCGCGGGTATTGTCCTGCTGATGCTCGGGCTGATGAAGCTGGGAAATATCGACTCGTTCATGGACGCGGTCGAGGCGCATGAGTTATTGCCGCAGTGGTCTGTGCAGGGTGTGGTCTGGTTTACGCCGTTTGCTGAGGTTTTCCTCGGCGGGGCGATACTTTGGGCAATTACAACATCAACGCGGGCATCGGCTTTCGCCTCGCTTGCACTCTCATTTTTTCTGTTGTCGATGACGGTGTACGCTGCGGGATTATGGATCAGCCCGCCGCCGGAGCCTACATCTTGCGGCTGCATGCCGAGCGCTGCGGTCGTCGATTCATGGCGTTCCGTGACACTTCGCAATGGATCGCTTACTTCTATCGCAGCGATCATTGCGATGGTTCTCATCGGAATCTCAGTGAAACCCGCACGGCCTGCTCCGGTTCGTGTATAAAAAAACCGCCCGGCGTGCGACCGGGCGGCTTGGAAGATCACCAAGATCAAAGCATTTTCAGTTCATGCTTATTCGGAATCGGTCGGAGCCGTTGCGAACGCATCAAACTCGAAGGTTGCTATCGATGAGTCATACAACGCTTCGACGCCGGCAGGCTGAGGCAGGTGCGAAGGCATCGCCAAACGCGAGTCCCAGTTCCGCTGAGCGGTGAGCTGGAACGAATGAGCACTGGTGCTCAAACGCGAGAGGGCAGCCTGCGAAAGCTCCGAGTAGGTCGCGGCCTGAGCGGCAGCCATCTCGGTGCGAGCGAACTGCTCTTGCGACTGAGCATACATATCGGCGTATGCCCGGTTGCGATCCGCCTGGGTCATCGCGACGCGATGATCGAACCGTGAACGGACACCCGATTCGCGAGCGTCGGCGACGGTGAACTCACGCGTGGCCGATGCGAGGGCGACCTGCTGGTCGGCTTCGATCTGCCCGCGGGCTGCGATGTCGGTTGCCTTCTGCAAGCCCAATGCCTCGTCGGCCTGGGCAAACATTCGGCTCACTTCCGCATCACGCATCAGTTCGCCCGCCGACGCGAGGTACTGCATGTACTCGATGTCCGCATTGGATTGCTTACGCGATGCGATGTGACGGGCGGTGAGTTCGGTGGTGTTGGCCACAGCGATCCGCTCGAACGCATCAGCCATCGCACTCCCCTCGTTGAAGTTTGCCTGGGCGATCGCCAAGAAGCTTTCGGTTGCCTGATTGAGACGAGCAAGCTCGGCATCGAGAATCTGGCGACCGGCGTCGATCTCCGAGTGCATCTGGGCAACGACCGCACGCTGAGTGGTTTCCAATGACGATGCCTCGGCGAGCAGTTGAGCGCTCTTGGCTTCGCCGCGACGCCCGACAGCGTCACGCTGGACACTCAATGAAGCGACCTTGGATTCACCGATCCGCTTGGTTGCGTCCGCCTGCGCGAGCAACTGCTTGACCTGTGCATCCTTCTTCTTGCCCAGTGTGGCCGAGTTGCCTCGGAGGGTCTCGATCTTGGCGAGTACTTCGGTGCGGGTGCTTTCTGAGTCAACCAATGAGCGTGAACGCTCGGTCTCGGCCGTTGCGATCATCGAGTCCGCTTTGGTGAGCATCCGCGAAACATCTGCATTCGACTTGAGTTCGAAGGCATCAATCGAAGCAATCGTTGCGTGGAAATCGGCCTGCTTGGCGCTCCACCAGTTGTTGAACTTGCCCATCTCCGCATCACGATGCGCGACGGCATCGAGGCGAGCCGCATCGGCTTCTTGGCGGAGCTGCGATGCCTTGGCGAGCCCGATCTTAAAGTCAGCGATCCGGTCGGCTTCAACATTGACAGGTTTGGTTTCAGCCTTGGCAAGCTTGGGGGTGCTGTCGCCAGCGCTCACTGATGACTTTTCTTCCTTGGTGTTGCTCGGGATCACAAAGCTGCCCTTGCGTGCCTGATCGGAGAACTCCTTGGCGAACTTCGCCTGAAGCACGCGTGCCTGAGCGATTGATTCGGCTTCGATCTTCTCGAGTTCGCTCTGGGCGAGTGCTCGGTCATGATCGGCCTGCTTGTGCAAGGCTGATGAACGGGCATCCGTTTCCGCCTTGATGAAGGCGCTGCGTGCAACATGCTCTTCGCGCTCTGCCTGTGCAAGCTTGTTCTGGATGTCGGCCATGGACTTTGCGTACTGGCTCGAAACCCACTGCTGAGCTTCTTCGAAGGTCGTCTGTGCCGAATCAAGTTTGGCGCTCGCGTCGGAGTTGAGCCGAGCGATCTGGGCCCGGTCCTGCATTGATCGTTCGTCAGACTTGAGACGAATATCTTCTGCATCGGCCAGCGAAGTTTCATAGTTCACCTGTGCCGATTCGACATTGAGCTTGTAATGCTCGTTGGCATCCGAAGCTTCGAACTCATTGGCCTGCGCCAAGAGCGTCGAGATTTGGCTCGAGAGCTCGCCATCGAGCGAGTGCGCCCGTTGGGTGAGTTCTGCAAAGCTCGCGTTGCTTTCTTGGGCGGTGGTGTTGATCAGCCCGTTGAGCTTGGCGACTTCCGCCGATGCCTGCTCGGCGACTGCCTGAGCCTGCGACCTGAGCGCCTGGGTCTTTTTCAGTGCACGATCCTCGGTGAAGTCCGCGATCTGAACCATCTTGGCAATCTCTGCCTGTCCGCGATCGTTGACGGCTTTGTAGCTCACCATCATCCGATCATTCTCAGCGAGTGCCTCGGCCCATTCTTTCTCTGATGCCGAGCGCATCCGCTCGATCTCAGATTGCCATTCCTTGACCGATGCAATCAAGAATGCTTCTTGGCGTTCAAACTTGGAATCTGATTCGATCCCTTTGGCAGCGATCTGGCTGTCCATCTGGGCGAGCCGGGCGTTGTGGATTGCCTGTGTGCGCTGGGCGTCGGCGTATCCGGTTTCACGGGTGACGAAGGCGTCCTGAAGATTTGCATCGGCGTTGGCCATGGATTCGGTGAATGCTGAGTCGGCGTAGACCTCAAAGGCCTGAGCGTTTGCACGCTGGGCCTGGATATCGGCGGTGCCTTCGCGGGCTTCGGAAACCCACTGCTGAGGCAGCTCGAATGAATCACCCTCGTCGAGGTATGATTCGGAGGTGAACCCGCCTTGGGTCGATGATGGATCAAGCGTCACCTGAGCGAGCTTGGCCTTGCCTTCGGTGGTGAAGTTGTCGTTCGAACGGGTGAACGAGGCGGTGCTCTCGCACCCGGTCATCCCGGCAGCGAGCACGAGGGCGAGCGGGGAAACAGCGAGCACGGTGCGGCTCAGACGATGCATGTTTGTATACTTGGTATTGGTGTGCACTTTGGTCTTCCTTACGATTCGTTGGTGATCGATATCGGGCCTACAACAATCCAGGCCTCGTTTACTTGATCGGTTTCATCGTGCGCACAGTCGAGCCCGCGGCGTTCACTTTATTATCAACGGGTTGGGCTGCAACGAATGCTCGGATCAGGCCATCATCGCCCCTACACTCTGAACACCCGCCGATAAACTTCGTCGGCACCAACCCCGTTCAGGAATGAGTCATGGCATTGATCTACGCAGGAATCGACGAGGCAGGGTACGGCCCGATGCTCGGGCCCCTCTGTGTTGCCCAGTCGAGTTTCGTCCTAGAAGAGTGGACGCCAGGCGAGAAGGCACCCGATCTCTGGGCGATCCTGAATCAGGCCGTGTCGAACACCAAACGCGATGCGAAATCAAAGATCCCCGTCGCGGATTCCAAGCAGCTCAAACTCGCCAACTCATCGAAGACCCAGCACCCGCTCGTCCACCTCGAACGCGCGGTCCTTTCCTTTATATGTGCCCGCGACGGAGCATTCCCAACGACCGATATCCAACTCTTCGAAATGCTCGGGGCCCAGCTCGAAGACCGCCCGTGGTATCTCGGCGAGCCGATCGAACTCCCGCTCGGGCGTTCGCACGACGAACTCATGATCGATGCGTCGCATCTGCGCACGGTGATGCACAAGAACAAGGTCAACATGCTCGATCTCCATGTCCGCGCAGTCGATGTTGGCGAGTTCAACGAGATTTATCATCATCGTCGATCCAAAGCCGCAGCCACCGAACGCGGGTTGCTCGATCATCTTCAAACAATCCATGCCCATCATCAACAGCAAGACTACACCCGCATCGTCTGCGATCGCCAAGGCGGGCGGATGCAGTATCACTCGATGCTCTCGCAGGTCTTTGAGCACTTAGAAACACAGGAAGAATCCCCGCGTGCGAGCCGATACACCCAGGGCGATGCGATGGGCATCTTGCTCACGCCCAAAGCCGACGATGCGTATTTCCCGGTCGCGCTCGCTTCGATGGCAGCCAAACTCGTCCGAGAACTCGCGATGATGCGGTTCAATCGGTATTGGTCAACCCGCCGGGCGGAACTCAAACCCACCGCAGGCTATGTCCAAGACGCCCGCCGATGGCTCGGGGAGATGCAGCACGAAATTACCGCCGACGAACGCCAAGCCATGGTCCGACACGCATGAATCAACACCAACAAACTAAGCGCTATCTTGATCTGGCTGCCCGCTCAGCCATGCGTGGGTTCGGGCATGTCGAGCCCAACCCGATGGTGGGGGCGGTGATCGTCAAAGATCATCAAATCATCGGCATCGGGCACCACACCAAGTTCGGCCACCTCCATGCCGAGCGCGAGGCGCTGGCCAACTGCAAAGCCAACGGGCACGATCCACGCGGCGCGACGCTCTATTGCACCCTTGAACCGTGCTCGCACTTTGGCAAGCAGCCCCCGTGTACGCAGGCGGTCATCGAAGCGGGGATCGCCCGTGTCGTCATCGCCCGCAAGGACCCCGCGGAGGTGTCCAAAGGCGGCGTCGAAATCCTCCGCGAGGCGGGTATCGAAGTTGAACTGACCGATGTCAGCCCAAACGCCACGCACCTGAGCGATCCATTTATCCATCGCATCCAAACCGGGCAGCCTTGGGTCATCGCCAAATGGGCCCAGACCCTCGACGGGCGCATCGCGACGAGTACGGGGGAGAGTCAGTGGATATCCAATCCACGCTGCCGGGGGCGCGTCCATCGCCTGCGCGCCAAGGTCGATGCCATCATGGTCGGCGTCGGCACCGCGCTCGCCGACGACCCGATGTTGACCGCCCGCGATTGCCGAGGCGTCCGCAAGGTCGCCAAGCGCGTGATTCTCGATACGCATGCCAAGCTCGACCTCCGTTCCAAGCTCGTACAATCCGCCGACCAAATCCCAACGATCATCTGCACCGCCAAGCCATCGAAACTCGAAACGACCGTGTGCTCAATCATCGAAACCCCAAGAGCAGACGCCGGGCTCGATCTCGAATACGCCTTGGGCAAACTCTCCGCCGAGCACAACATCACGACTGTGCTCGTCGAAGCCGGCCCGCGTGTGCTCGGGTCATTGATCGAGCACAATCTCATCAACGAAGCGATCGTTCATCTCGCACCCGGGATCATGGGCGACGAACGAGCCCGGGCTGTCGCGACCGGGCGCGACGCGCCCAAGCTCATCGACATGCGCCGATTCGAGTTGATCCGATCGAAGCAGATTGAAAATGACATCGAGCTGCACTATCGAAAGAGCACATCCCAGTAGAACGGGCTTCCAGCCCGTTTCTTAGAACCACAAAGATACTCATTGAAAGAAGAAACGGGCTGGAAGCCCGTTCTACCAGTGGTCAGTGCGTATCAGGCTTTGCCCAGAACGCCAGCGATTCTTGCACCGTGCAAGGCACCATCTTGCCCTCGGCACTCACAACAAGCTCCGTCCCAGGCTCAAAGAACCCGCTCTTGACCATCGCAAAGCAGATCGGCACCGCGCCAAGCATCGGCGAGATCGTCGAACTCGTCACGCTCCCAATCGGCGTCTCGCCGACCTTGCCGGGCTCGAAGATTTGCGATCCGCCTGTGGGCTGATGAATCTCAGGCTGATCCACCGTGATCCGCTCGCCTTCGATTTTGATCGCGATCACCTTCTTATTGCACGCCTTGCGCGCATGCATCCGGGCGACGACCTCCTGCCCAAGATAGCACCCCTTGGTGAAACTCACGCGATCCTCAATGATCCCCGATTCCACCGGCAGGTTCGTCTCGCCAAAGTCAACATTGAACATCGGGTGCCCGGCTTCGATCCGCGCGGCATTGATCGCAAGCCACCCCGTCGCCCGGGCTTTGAGTTCAGGATGCGCCTCGCCGAGTGCGAGCAATCGGGCATACACCTCTTCAACATCATCGCGCGCCATGCACAACGACAACCCAACCTCGCCCGTCAAATCCTCGCGCTCGACAAGCACGCGAGCATCACCGATCGTCACATCCATGCACCGGTATTCATCGAGTTGCACATCAGTCCCGCACGCCAAACTAATCAACTTCTGCGCCGTCGGTCCATGAACGCTGAGCCGATGCTGAGTCTTGCTCACATCGATAATTTCGACATCCTCCGCGAACACAAAGGATTCAAGCGATTCCGCGGTCGCTTTGCACAGATGCCGATCGAGCGCAAAGAGCATGTCATCTTCACGCTGGGAAACACGGATATCCGCATCAATCCGCCCCTTACGATTCAGCCAGAACGCTCGTCTGCATTGCCCGGGTTCAAGATCATCCGTCTTGGCGGTGAGCATATTGTTGAGGAACGCGCCCCGATCATCGCCGATCACGCGAATCGTCCCGACATGAGGCTCGTCGAAGATCACGCACCCCTTGCGGATCGCTGCGTATTCCATATCCAGATCGCCGAAGGTCTCGACAACCTGCGAAGGCATCTTCTCAGACCCGTACCCTAAAAAGAACGCCTCTTTGCGCTGGTGATCTTCGTGGAGCGGGGATTGTTCGCTTTGATTGCTCATAGGATTTCAATAATAGGATGTCGAGATGCACAAGTGGGGGGGATTGGCATCCTAGAATCATTTCAATCCAAATCAGATTTCTGAACACATCACCGAAGGAGTTACTCGTGAATATTGATCTGCTCAAACGACTCTGCGAAATGCCAGGCGTCCCCGGCCGCGAAGAACGCGTCCGTGAACTCATCGAATCCGAAATCGGCGACCTGTTCGATTCCATCGAGACCGATGCGATGGGCTCGCTGATCTGTCGCCGTAAAGCACGCACCGCCAAGGGCGCAATCCGCAAGGGCGATGCGAAGACCATCATGCTCCTGTGCCACATGGACGAGATCGGGTTCTATATTTCGAGTATCGACGACAAGGGCTTCCTCTGGGTCAATCCCGCCGGCGGCTTCGATCCACGCAATCTCTTCTCCCGCCGAGTCCTCGTCTGTTCAGAGCACGGCGACTTCAAAGCCATCATGAACCCCGGCGGTCGTCCGCTCCACATCTCAGGCCCGGAAGATCGCAACAAGATCCCCGCCGTCAAAGAGTTCTTCATCGACACCGGCATGAGCGTCGCCCAGGTCAATAAAAACTTCCAGATCGGCGACTACATCGTCATGGACGAGCCCTTCCTCGAACTCGGCACCAAGTGCGTCTCCAAAGCGCTCGACAACCGCGTCGCGTGCTGGCTCGGGATCGAAGCCGTCCGCCAACTCATCAAGAAAAAAACCGGGCACGCCTGCGAGATCGTCGTTGCCTTCACCACACAAGAAGAAGTCGGGCTCCGCGGCGCAAAGACCGCATCCTTCGCCATCCAGCCCGACTACGGGTTCGGCATTGATGTCACCCTCGCCTGCGACACCCCCGGGGTGCCCGCTGCCGAGACCGTCACCAACCACGGCAAGGGCTTCGCGCTCCACATCAAAGACGGCAGCTTCATCTCCGATTATGACATGGTCAAAGCCGTCGAGAAGATCGCCAAGAAGAACCGCATCCCCTACCAGCGTTCAATCCTCGCTGCCGGCGGGCAAGACGGCGCCGCGGCTCAGCAGGCTGCTGCCGGTGCCAAAGCCATCGGCATCACCGTCGGGACTCGATACATCCACACCGTCACCGAGATGATCGACAAAAAGGATCTCAAAGCCGCCTGCGACATCCTCGCCGCGTCGATGGCCGAGTTGAAGTAGTTGATATGAAAACCTCAGAATGAATCTGTCATCCGGTTCCATTCGGGTTTTTCTGTTGAACATTGCCTTATCGAACCGACTTCGATATGTATGAACGATCGAATTGCAGAGTGTCCAAATAATATGGCATGGAACACATGGGGTGTGAGACTATGGCTGGCTTGCATCGTATGCTGCATACCGACCTATTCCGCCAGTGCCCAGCAGTGCATTCTCGAAGCATACAAACTAACGGCTTTCGATGGGAACGCGTTCGATACCTATGGTTATTCGATTGCTATAAGCGACGATACCGTCGTTGTAGGTGCATTTTTGGACGATGAGTTTGGGCAGAACTCGGGCTCGGCGTATCTCTATAACGCAATCACGGGTGAAATTTCCCATCAACTCTTACCCGATCCTCATTCCACGAACGATAACTTTGGCTACTCGGTATCAATCGACGGACCGGTCACTGTCATCGGGTCACCTACAGACGATGAACACGGTACAGATGCTGGGTCTGTATACATCTTCCAGTCGTCCACTGGTGAGTTAATTGCAAAAATATTTTCAGGCCAAGCTGGTGCATTGGAGCATTTCGGGCTCTCTGTTGGCGTGAGTCAGAACATAGCAATTGTTGGAGCGCCATGGTCAATGAAAAATGGTGTAAGGTCTGGTGCGGCTTATCTGTATGACATTCAGGCTGAAAAATTTACAGGACATCTTCTTCCCGAGTTTGGGAGAGAAGACGACCAGTTTGGGCGGTCAGTCGCGATTAGTGGTTCGGTGGCAGTTGTCGGTGCGACAAATACAAATATATATGGTAGCTTTTCGGGGGCTGCCTATCTCTTCGATACAGAGACTGGTGAACAGACGGCTAGGCGGTGTCTGACGGCTCCAAAGCTCTGAGGTATCGATCGATAAAGGCGAGTTTGAGCATGCTCATGAAGTTGGTGGCCAGCTTCTCATATCGTGTGCTCAAGCGACGGTTCACCTTGAGC
>Ga0316204_10000372_pt1 | contig 175420 bp, 141 predicted proteins | sample 6monrhotite_MG_2_FD_205661 | JGI IMG/M metagenome (GOLD analysis project Ga0316204, IMG submission 205661) | Microbial mat bacterial communities from mineral coupon in-situ incubated in ocean water Damariscotta River, Maine, United States -... | ecosystem: Environmental > Aquatic > Marine >... | reverse complement strand
CGCTTATACCTACCAATAAGAATGATAACTTCAGCCTATATGGATATCAAGTTGGAACGACAAATTATTCAACTCCTCCTAACTTGGCATCTTGCACATCATGCGAAGCTGATCACAAGTGGGATCGTCCTAAAAAAGGTAAAACACAAGATCATACGAGAAGTGTTTTCTTTAACTCAATCAAAAACCCATACAACATATTCATTGGCGTGGCAGGTTCTGAAGGCCTAACTTCGGGTAAATACAAACTAAAAATTGAGCTTAAATCAAGAATTGAAAACACTAATGAACAAGAGGCTTTAAAAATCTATTCGGCAAAAGCTGAAAAAGGTAAAACTTTGGCCTACGCAGGTGACTTAAAAGATGGCTGCGTAATTCAAGACTTGTCATTTGCGGCAAGATCATCAGTAGCTTGTTTTCCGGGAACTCAAAATTCTAAATTTACTGGAAATCATGTTTTTTATGTGATGGAAATACCAAAATATTCCAAAATGTGGGTAACAGTGATTCCTACAGATAAGAAAGCAAACATGAGTATTTATGGGTGGCAAGACGGCACAACAAGCACGGCTTACCCTCCAAACTTAACTTCTTGCGTTTCATGTGAAGCAGAACACAAATGGGATCGTCCTAAAAAAGGAAAAACTCAAGATCATACGAGAACAATTTATTTCAATGCGATTAACAATCCATACAGAATTGTTGTTGCGGTAGCTGGGGCAAATGGCTTAAAGGCTGGAGAGTTTAAGATTCAAGTTAAGGTAGAGTAAAACCTTTTATTCTACCAATACAAAAGCTGCCCAGTAATAAGGGTCGTATTTATCGCGCATTTCTTTTTGAGTAAGGTTAAATGACTTTTTAATGTCTCCATTTTCGCTCAGATTTTTGTAAAAACTAATCATGAATTCTGCTGTTTCTTTATCTGGAACTTGCCATAAACTCATGATTAAATACTGCACTCCTGCCATTTTAAATGAGCGTTGAAGTCCATAAACTCCCTCTGAACCTTTAATGTCTCCGAGCCCTGTTTCACATGCTGAGAGTACAACCAACTGAGTATTACTTAAATCCATTGCTGCCACTTCTAAGGCCGTAAGTAAACCATCATCACCTGATGACTCTGAAGTTCTATCCCAAATTGCATTTGCACCTTTAAATACCAAGCCCGACCTCATCAGAGAGTTTTTATTTTTCACAAAAGTCCAAAGACTAAAGTCTTCTCCACCTCTAAAGGCAACATCTTCTTCATCTACTTCCACTTCGATCACCTCATCCGGATCTGGAAAGAAAAAACCGTGAGTTGCAATATGCATAATTTGAGAATGATTCGCTTGCTCTTTGAATGACTCTTCAGTCGCCTTCTCCCATAAAAACAGAGTGTTCTTCACTTCTCTCTCTTCTAAGACTTCTTTTATTTTATTCACCTCATTTTGACTTCCTTCAAGAAAGCTCCAAGTCTCTTTTCCTGTTGAGTCTTGTCCATAATGAATACCACCAAATGCCGTTAAATCAAAGTCTGAATTAAAATTGTTTTTGTCTTTATTCAGAATTACTGAGGTGCTTGCTACATTATGGATATTATGTTCTTGAGATAGATATTTGCCTTCATCATTTATTAAAGATGAAAACGAGACTTTGTGCAATAAGCCTGCCGGAGCAATATGAATATCTTTCACATCATTTAGAGAACTATCAATCGGTTTCCAAATCAAATTATAAAGCTGGCTATTAGGATTAGAATTCGTGCCGTAAAGTTTATTTATATAGTTGAAGTTATTACCTGGCGTCTTACCTAAAACAGCCTTTAATTCATCCTCTGAAAACAATTCAATCATTTCAGGTTTATCACTTTTCTTCTTAACTATCAAGGCACAATACACTCTTGATTTTTCTGAATGATTATGCAGGTCATCAATACGTTCGAAACTAATGAACTCGACGACAGCTTCAGAAGCAGCAAGTTTAGTTGTGATATCTTTCCAATCAACATTCTCCTTCTTTTTAGAATTGTTAAACTCTTCATTATTTGTAATCAAATGTTTTTCAAGTTCATCTGCTTTTTCTTCAAGATTCTTGGTGTCATTCCCAAATGAATACTCGGCCGCAATATTTTTTTTGAGTTCTAGCCAATTTTCGTAATCTCTGATTAATACTGAATCATTTGAGGCAATTATACTTCTTCTTAAAGCAGATGAAGACTTTAGCATTAGTCCGTTCAACTTAAGTGCTCGATTGTATGCTTCTTCGACCAATTCGTTTTCTGACCCATTATTTCTTAATGCGAAATCAAAAAACAACTCGTAATCATTTTGCATAGTTTCAAAATATAATTCCTTCTCTCTTTCCGATAGTACACTGAAGTTAGTCTCAAGATCTTGATCTCTACGACTAAGCAATAGATGAACAACTTCATTTGCCTTATAAATAGAATCTACCGCTAAATAAGCTTTATATAATACAACTGCTGCATTCGTAGTTTCTAAGGACACTCTAGCTTCCTTAGCGAAACCCAAACCTATTTCAGCATTTTCAATTGCACTGGCATAATGTTCATTGGCTCTAGTATGATTTTTTTCTCGAAACGCAGAGTCTCCTTTGAGTAGATAAATCTCCCCAATTGAATTATATGAAAACGCCATTCTTTGCTTATCCTTGAGCGTTTTCGCCAATTCAATGTTCTCAAGATGGTAGTAAAGTGATTTGGAATAGTTTTTTCGGTTGAAATAATAAATGCCAAATTTTTTAAGGCATTCTGCTTTGGCAGAATTATAGCCTATCTCGTTTGACAACTCTAATCCTTCACTCAAGTATTTAAAAGCAAGAGCAGAATCGCCTGTATAATTATAAACTCCCCCAATATTACTCAACGCAGCTGCGACACCCTTTTTATTGTCGTTCTTACGGTCGCTCTCTAAACTTTTAAAATAGTACTCTAACGCCTTCTCATTATTACCCTGGTACCAATAGTTATTTCCCAGATTGTTGTATTGTGAACTGATACTTTTCACGTATCCTAATTCAATTCTTATGTCAATGCTCTTTGTAAAACAATCATGTGCTTTTATATGATCTCCCACATTTACATATACATTTCCCATATTTCCATATGCCGAAGCTACACTCCATTTGTTTCCCAAAGAATCCCAGATTTCTATAGCTCTCGAGTAATACTGAATTGATTCTGTATTGCGGCTTTGAAAATACATAGAGACACCCATGGCATTATTCGCGTATGCCGCTTGTCCGAATTCTTTTTTATCTATGGCCTCCTTTTCTAAGACTTTAGCATAAAAAAATGAACTGTCAGGCTTAGTAAACAAATATCCTTTCCAAACAACTTTTCGCATTGCATCAAATCTCAATGAATCTGCATTTTCATTGCTGTTCCATACTGACAATAGGCTATCAATGTTAGTTTGGGCTTGTAATCCGCTCGATATAAAAATTATAGAAATAAGTAGGGCTTTCATTATTGAAGATTTGGCACAAAAATAAGGCAAAATCAATAAATGGGCCTTCTGGCTTTTCAAACTTTAGATGCCAAAGGTGCATGGACAATAATCAATAGAATCAGTTCATTGACTATGAAGGTTTTGTAAGTCCAAATAAATCTTCAACCAACTCATCCGATCTTTACTGCGTAATTATATCATGAATCATTTACTTCGTATTACTGCCATTTCAATATTCATCATTAGCTTCTTTTCTTGCAATAAGAATGATGAATCAGATTACAGAAATGCCTACGTGGGTGAATACTCTTTTACAAAAATTCAAGGCAATCATAATGGTGGGTATGAGTGGACTTCTGACGGTCCGGGAACACAACCTTATCAGGTATGGACAGAGGTGCATAGCGAGGATACACTTTGGCATACTACTGGTGAAATTGAAAAAAAAGGTGGTTCAGATCGATTAAGAATTAACTACGGAAATGATGAAGAATTTGTAATAGAAGTTTCCACTTCTGGAAGTATTTCTTGCGTAAATAACAAATGTGATGATATGACCGACCCTCCATTTGAAGGAAACGCATATTCAAATGGTTCCTGGTATTTTCCGGAATCCGAATATTTCATGGACCTTGGTAATAACATTAGTACACCTAGCCTACCCTATGGTGGATGGAGTTATAAAGATTGGCGGATTGTCGGCTCGAAACTATAACAAAAGCCTAATTTTGTTTAGTGGATTCTTGGGGATCCAAATTTTGCCTTAAGCTTCGGAGCAAATTTTAAAAATATCTCCAAAGCTCCAACTCCTTTAGTGGCTGCAGATAAAGGAGAGACATTGACGTCATATGAAACGCCTAAAGTTAGCCCTCCTGCCCTATAAACTATGTTTGATATAAAGGCATCAGAAGTTCTAAAATACAATCCAAAACCTAAAGACATTCCATCAAAATACCCTGTATAAATTGAGCTCGGTTTTATAATGTAATCGAAATTACTACCAAAAGTTAATTCTTTATTAGGACCCTGAATTAATGCGAATACTGCCGGACTCATTGTTAAATTACTCGTGCTATTACCGATATCAATTTTACCATAGGCAGTAAAATTTCTGTACAGTTTTTCTGAGAGGTTCAAAACTCCAACATTCTGTCCTGTCAAATGAAATCCACTCAACCCAACTTGATAGTTATACTTTTCTGATTTGGTTGATTTATAATAGATTCCAGCACCCAAATCAAAACGAGAAACGCTGAAGGTTCCAAAGTTTTCTCCGCTTGAAATATCTGTGTTAAACCCAGTTCCTGTCCATTGATTATCAAAATACAATGCTTCTGGGTTTATTCTTTGAGCATAAATACCAGGCTGTATTCCAACAGATAGATATGACGTTTCATTTAATTGAATTGAATAATTAATGGGCACTGACACCACATTTAAAGTGTATTTTGAATCACCCGAAACATCATTAACAAAATTTAATCCCGTTCCAATAAAACCATTAGACAAACTTCTTTCCATCATTTTACCATCAATCCCAGCCGCGATACTGCGAAATGCTGTGTTGGAAGCCGTGAACCATTGAGTTCTAAAACTGGTGAAAGCTTGAAGGCTCCCATTTCCATGACCTGCAGCTCCTGGATTTAATAGCACTGGGTTAGCAAAAAACATGCTGAAATGCCTGTCTTGTTGAGCAGATGACATCAATGAAACTGCCACTAAAACGAATGTAAAAAGTGTCTTTTTCATAATATTCTATTTAAGTAAGGTTACATTTCCTTGCTTTGTATTACTGGTGCCATCCAACAAGGTGTATTTCAAATACCATAAAAATACTCCGGGATTTTCTGGGGACCCCTTGAAGTAACCATCCCATCCAATATTTTGCTCAAAAGTTTCAAAGACCTTTTGTCCGTATCTATTATACACAACAAAATTCATATACTTAATCCCTTCGCCTTTTACAAATAGTAATTCATTATTCCCATCACCATTAGGTGAGAATCCATTCGGTACATCAATCAGATCTTCAAAAAGAACTGTTACTCTGACACTATCTGAAGCAGAGCAGCCTTCAATTGTGGTATATGAGAACGTGTAATATGTTGTCACTATTGGTGTGACATATGTTGCCCCACATGAAGGGCAAAAAATATCCCCATCTCCTGTCCAGCTTGTAGTACCACCTGGTGGTGTGAATTCACCTGTTAGTAAGGCCTCTGTGTTCATGTCAACGGTAGTGTCAAGCCCGGCATCAACTGTAGGAATCGCATTTACCATTAAATCGTGAGTTGTTGTGCTCGTCCCGTTTGAATTTGTAACCGTTAAGCTGATAGTGAAAGTTCCGACTGTGGTTGGGCAAATTGAAGGATTATTATCAGTTGATGTGTTTGGAGTAGCTGCTCCGCCAAAGTCCCAATCCCATGAAGTTGGGTCTCCGGTTGATTCGTCAATTAGGTTAACACATTCTCCAATACATATCACACTGTCAGAAATTGAGAACTCTGCTACTGGAAAAATGCATGGATCTACTGTAACATCCACTTCAGCAGTTGCCGTTCCACAAGCATTTGTAACTGAATATGTATAGATTCCAGTAATATCTGAAGCTGGGTCAAAAACTCCTGAACCCGAAACCAAAGCTGGTGACCATGTTCCGCCAGCATCAGGAGTGCCACCTAATTGTGCAAACAAGTCTGATGTTGGGTCAGATGCACAAAAAGTAATTGTACCATTGGTTCCTGCATCTGGAGATGGATTTAAGGTAACAACAACATCAGCTGTCAATGTTCCCCCACCACAGGCATTTAAAGAATACGTATACGTTCCGGCTGGATCTGTACCAGGATCGAAGATTCCCGTTCCGGAAGTCATTGCCGGCGTCCATGTTCCACCAGCATCTGGTGTTCCACCCAGCTGGCTGAATAAATCAGAGGCGGCATCTGTAGGGCAAAAAGAAATTGCTCCATTCGTTCCTGGATCTGGGTTAGCGTTAATGGTCACAATAATATCTGCCGACTCTGAACCACAACTATTAGTGACGGTATAAGTATATGTTCCCGGAGTATCTGTACCAGGATCAAAAACTCCGGTTCCTGATGTCATGGCCGGAGTCCATACCCCTCCTGCATCTGGTGTTCCTGCTAAATTTGTAAATAAATCTGATGCTGGATCAGTAGGGCAAAAAGTTGCTGCGCCATCCAAACCGGCTACTGGTGCCGGATCAATTGCAACAACAACATCTGTCGAAATGTTTCCGCAGCTGTTTGTCACTGTATAAGTATAAGTGCCTGCTGCATCCGATCCAGGGTCAAAAACTCCAGTTCCTGATGTCATGGCTGGCGCCCAAGTTCCCCCTGCGTCAGGTGTACCGCCTAACTCTGCAAACAAATCTGATGACGGGTCTGCCGGACAATAAGTGATTGCCCCGTTAGTTCCCGCATCTGGAGCGGGATCAATTGTTACTACAACATCTGCCGAAATGTTACCGCAGCTATTTGTCACTGTATAAGTATAAGTCCCTGCGGCATCTGCACCAGGGTCAAAAACTCCGGTTCCTGAAGTCATTGCCGGAGTCCATACTCCTCCTGCATCAGGCGTACCGCCTAATTCTGCGAATAAATCTGATGTTGGATCTGCCGGACAATAAGTGATTGCCCCATTAGTTCCTGCGTCTGGTGCTGGATCAATTGTAACTACAACATCTGCACTAGATGTACCGCATGAAGCAGTAACTGTATAAGTATAAGTTCCAGCTGCATCTGAGCCCGGATCAAAGACTCCAGTCCCGGATGTCAAAGCAGGCGCCCACGTCCCACCAATATCTGGTATACCACCCAATTCAGCAAATAAATCTGATGATGGGTCTGCCGGACAATATGTAATGGCTCCATTGGTACCTGCATCAGGTACATTAACAATGGTTACATCTACATCTGCCGAGATTGACCCGCAGCTATTAGTTACGGTATAAGTATATGTTCCTGCGGCATCTGATCCTGGATCAAAAACTCCAGTTCCTGATGTCATGGCTGGCGCCCAAGTTCCCCCTGCGTCAGGTGTTCCATCTAATTCAGCAAACAAATCTGTAGAAGGGTCTGAGAAACAAATTACTAAAGCTCCATTAATTCCAGCATCTGGTGCCGGATCAATTGTAACTACTACGTCTGCTGAAATAGAACCACATGAATTTGTGACGGTATAAGTATATGTACCTGCGGCATCTGAACCAGGGTCAAAAATGCCAGTTCCTGATGTCATGGCTGGAGTCCATACTCCTCCTGCATCTGGTGTACCACCTAATTCTGCGAATAAATCTGATGATGGGTCTGCCGGACAATAAGTGATTGCTCCATTAGTTCCCGCGTCTGGTGCGGGATCAATTGTAACAACAACATCCGCCGAAATATTTCCACAGCTATTAGTCACTGTATAGGTATAAGTACCTGCAGCATCTGAACCAGGGTCAAAAACTCCAGTTCCTGAAGTCATTGCCGGAGTCCATACTCCTCCTGCATCAGGAGTACCACCTAATTCTGCGAATAAATCTGATGATGGGTCTGCTGGACAATAAGTGATTGCTCCATTAGTTCCTGCGTCTGGTGCGGGATCAATTGTAACAACAACATCTGCTGTTGCCACACCACATGGGTTTGTAACCGTATAAGAATATGTACCTGCGGCATCCGATCCTGGGTCAAATACTCCAGTTCCTGAGGTTAGTGCTGGAGACCATACACCTCCTGCATCAGGCGTACCGCCTAATTCTGCGAATAAATCTGATGATGGGTCTGCAGGACAATAAGTGATTGCCCCATTAGTTCCCGCGTCTGGTGCGGGATCAATTGTAACAACAACATCTGCCGAGATTGACCCGCAGCTATTTGTCACTGTATAAGTATAAGTGCCTGCTGCATCTGAACCGGGGTCAAAAACTCCGGTTCCTGAAGTCATTGCAGGAGCCCATACTCCTCCTGCATCTGGTGTACCACCTAATTCTGCGAATAAATCTGATGATGGGTCTGCAGGACAATAAGTGATTGCCCCATTAGTACCTGCGTCTGGTGCGGGATCAATTGTAACAACAACATCTGCTGTTGCCACCCCACATGGGTTTGTAACCGTATAAGTATATGTTCCAGCTGCATCCGATCCTGGATCAAATACTCCAGTTCCTGAGGTTAGTGCGGGAGACCATACACCTCCTGCATCTGGCGTGCCTCCTAATTCGGCAAACAAATCTGATGACGGGTCTGCCGGGCAATAAGTAATTGCTCCATTAGTTCCTGCGTCTGGCAGCACATCAAGAGTGACTGTCACTGTTGAACTCACATTATTACATGGTGCCGACCCGTTTACTGTATATGTATAAACACCAGCATTCATGGTTCCTGGATTGAAATTACCTGCACTTCCACCTGTTAAACCTGAAGGACCAGACCATGTACCGCCCCCATCAGGAGTACCACCCAGTTCGGCTAAAAGACTGGAATTTGGGTCAGAAGGACAAAATGTAACCACTCCATCTAATCCTGAATCTGGCGCCGGAACCACCGTTATGGCAATTGTATTTGAAGCAGTATTTCCACATGCATCAGTAATAGTTGCTGTATAAGTAGTGTTAACTGTTGGACTAACAGTTACTGGGTTTCCAACTCCACCACCATTATCCCAAGACACAACATAAGGCGGAACCCCGAAAGTACCGGTGGCACTCAAATCTGTTGAAAAGCCTTCACAAATTGTATTACCTGCAGCAGTTGATGTCGGAGGAGCCGGTTCTTCAACTGTGTTACCTATAACGGTCATAATCCAATCAGATGCGGCTCCAATACACGTACCACTACAACCTCCTCCAGCTGTAAAACAACGATAAAATGTCATTTGACAAGGCAATGTTGAAACACCACATTGAGGTGCCGGCATACATGTACTTACATCAGCAAATAAAGATATGTTAGCACCTCCACAGGTCCCCGGGTTGTTATTATTGCAAAACCAGAAAAAACCTGCAGTGGCCGGACTCACACAACCATTAATATTAAATGTAATTGCTCCATCAGACATCCAACAAAATCCGAGTGCTTGATAATCAAAAGACCATTCAACATCTGTAATCTGAACATCAGCAGGAACAGTTGCATTCATATTATAATTACAACCACCTGTAAAACAAGTTGCATTATAACCAGAACCAGTAATGGCTCCTTGAAGTATACTTGTATTCGCCGTTAGTAAAGGATCGATTGTTAAAGGATACTCTAAATTCTGATCATTCAGCCAAGATGTTGGTATGACAATATCAAGAGATTGATTTTTCGACCTATAATCAAATCTACCTATATGCTCTTTATTTGCATTTGCATCATAACCATATGCCTCTCCTAGTTGAAATAACATCAAGCCATCACTGTCAGTAATATCAAGCTCACCTATATGAGTTTGATCATCTTGACCTATCTGATTAAATTTCAAATTGGATGACATTTCAAAATCATCTCGAATTACGACATTCCCTTCAGCATAATTAAGATTTGATGTCATTATAAAATTTGTCTTTATTTTTCCTCGACTCACTCTAACTTCCATATCCACGTTAGGGAAAATATTTGTTACATATGCGCCTTCTTCACCAACTGTATATGAAGACCAATCAGCAGAAATAGTAGTCAGCACTTCTCCGTTCAGATTCTCATGAATTAACCTTAAATTTTTATTGTATTTGATTAATTCACCATTGAAATTAAGTTGGACATATTCATTTTGAATGTTAATTTGAGTAGGCGCAATCTGATCAGGAGCATTATAAACTCCAGCCTGATTTGGGCTCACAGAAAGTCTACTATCCACAGAATGCCATCTGCCATTTTTTTGATAATTCAAGGGTGAGAAGGCGGATTGAGTTAAAATTTCAGAACCATTCGTTCCATTTCTAACAAACATTCTTGTGAACTCTGTTCGTTCATCTAATAATTCATAGCAATCTGTACATGGCGACTCAGAAGGAAGAACGCCAAACTCAGGATGTTGCTGACCTAAAGAAGATGTTTTAGAGATTAACTCATTTGTAATTATTGCGGCCCGATCACTAAAAGAATAGTAGTTCTCAGTCTTTACTTCCATTCCCTTTTCTACCTCTTGAGTAAAAGAAGTTCCGCTCACCATCATTAAAAATAGTAGAAAGGCGTTCTGATAAAATCGAGTTTTTCTTACCATATGTCAGCATTTTTCTAAAACTAAAGCTTCAAGGCTTCATGTCTTAATATACCAATAAGACTCTAATTATGCAAAAAGGTTGTCTTGAAATCGGCTACAATACTCTATTAATCAGCAAAGAACAGGCTGAAAATGAGCATAAAAAAAAGCCCAACCTTTCGATTGAGCTTCTTTGTTGTCCCACCAGGGCTCGAACCTGGACTCTTCTGTACCAAAAACAGACGTGTTGCCAGTTACACCATGGGACAATTTAAACTTGATTAGCAAACGTTATCGCTAACGGGATGGCAAATTTAATTCTTTTTTTTTATTCCAACATATTTTCATAAAAAAACTTAATTCTTCGCTTCAGAAACAACCTCTTCTTTCCTTTTAGAGTTTTTTAAGAAATTGCTCGAAATATATTTTTAAATTCGTAGCGCTTAATTGAAAGATATGGACTACAAAAGACTGAATAATTACATAGGTTGGATGGTATTGGCAACAGCCATTGCGGTTTATTTTATGACCCTCGAACCAACCACTAGTTTATGGGATTGTGGTGAGTACATCACTACTGCTTACAAATTAGAAGTTGGTCACCCACCGGGAGCACCTTTATTCATGATGCTTGGAAGACTCTTCATTTGGATTGGTGGAGACAACCCTGAGACAGCAGCTTACATGATAAATGGAATGTCTGCGCTTTGTAGTGCCTTTACAATTCTATTCTTATTCTGGTCAATTACAATGTTGGCAAAGAAAATCGTTCTTCATCCTGAAACAAAATTATTCGGCTCACCAAATGTGTCAGATACATTAGACGGACCAACGACTGAAAAAAGAACTATGACCGAAGGCTACAAGTGGGCCATCTTAGGTTCTGGTTTGATTGGTGCTTTAGCATATACTTTTACTGATTCATTTTGGTTCTCAGCCGTAGAAGGTGAGGTTTACGCCATGTCTTCATTTTTTACAGCCATTGTATTTTGGGCAATTTTGAAATGGGATAGCGAATCTCAAGACAAAGAAGATGAACCAGACAACCTTGAAGTTCAATCAAAAAACGAAAATCGTTGGTTAGTATTTATCTTTTTCATGATTGGTCTTTCAATTGGGGTTCACCTTCTGAACTTACTTTGTATTCCAGTACTTGCTTACGTAATCTACTTTAGAAAATTCAAGAAACCGACTATTGGCGGATTCATATTAACAGGTGTAATCGGAATTGCCGCTCTTGGAATCATCCAAGCTGTAATTATTCCAAAAACTGTAGAAATTGCTGGTTGGTTCGAAAGATATTTCGTGAACGACATGGGCATGCCATTCAATAGTGGAGCAATGGTATTCTTAATGCTTCTCGCAGGAACTCTTATTACAGGAGTTATGGTCACTAGAAAGAAAAACCTTTCAGACGGCTTAAAGTATGCCTTCTTAGGAATTAGTGGTTTACTTGTTATTTTAATTGTAGTGTTTACAGCTGTAAATGCAGGAACTGTTGCTGCAATTATAAGATTTGTATTCTTAGGTGGCGCCTTGGCAGTTGGAGCGTATCTATTCTCTAAACACAGAAAAGAAGCATACGAAACTGTTGCCTGGTCGGCAACAATGCTTTTCATTGGTTATTCTTGTTTTGCCATGATCGTAATTAGATCTAACGCAAACACTCCGTTAGATGAAAATGATCCTGAAAACTTAGTATCACTTCAATCATATCTTCAAAGAGAGCAATATGGAGATTGGCCAATTTTAAAAGGTCAGGCATTCAACTCTGACTTTGAAAGAGATCAAGCTGGTAATATTGATTACAGCTATTGGGATAACAGATCAGATGTATACTTAAGAAGATTTGTAGTTCAATCTAAAGATGGAAAAACTGAGTACAAAGGGTACAAAACAATTGAAGAAGCTAAAGCTTATGCGGCAACCGTAAACGGTGATGTAGTTGAGAAATACTTCCAAACATTTGACGGAACACACAAAAAACCAACATACAAGGCGAGTCATACTATGTTCTTTCCTAGGATGTATAGTTCGGATGCACGCCATGTAGACGGATATAAATCATGGTCGGGCTATGACGCTTCTGACCGTGTGAAACAAATGAAGAAATCTAGGGCTTACAAGAAAACAACTGATCCAAGAGAAAAAATGGAGCTGATTCAAGTGGCTCAATTGCCTTCAATGGGTGAGAACTTCTCTTATATGTTCAACTACCAGGTAAACTGGATGTACTGGAGATATTTCATGTGGAACTTCTCAGGAAGACAAAGTGATGAACAAGGTGACGGTAACCCTAAAGATGGAAACTGGATCTCTGGATTGAACTTCATTGATAAACATCATATTGGTGACCAAACATTGGCGCCATCTATAATTACAGACAATCCTTCTCACAACAAATTTTATATGTTACCGCTAATCTTAGGATTGATCGGTTTCATATTCATGGCAACTAAGGCCACGAAAGGCTGGTGGACTGTAATGTTATTATTCCTTTTAACGGGGTTTGCAATTATTATCTACCTGAATCAAAAGCCAGTAGAGCCAAGAGAAAGAGATTACGCCTATGCCGCCTCCTTCTATGCCTTCTCAATATTCATTGGGTTTGCAGTGCTCGCTTTATATGATGCATTCAAAAACATGCAATGGAAAGAGTTGCTTGCCACTGGCGGAACCTTGATTGGTATCGGTCTTGTTTTCTTAGTATTTGGATCAACAACTGGTGGAATCAGCTTCTTATATATCGGTGGAATCATTACGGCCTTATTAGGATTAATGATTGTATTAAGAAATGGTCTGAATGATAAAATGGCTGGTATGCTAGCCACTTTAATCTTACTTCCTGTTCCTGTTATTATGGGAATGCAAGGTTGGGACGATCACGATAGAAGTGATAGATATACTGCCCAAGCACTAGCACAAAACTATTTAATGAGCTGTTCAGACAATTCTATTGTTTATACAAATGGTGATAATGATACATTCCCACTTTGGTATTTACAAGAGGTTGAAGGATACAAAACATCAGTGCGTGTTTGTAACTTGAGTCTATTAAATACAGATTGGTACACAGAACAAATGACTAGAAAGGCATATGACTCTGATCCACTACCAATTTCATTCACTGAAGAGCAGTACAGACAAAACGGAACAAGAGATTACGTTTATGTAATGGGAACAAATGAGATTTCTTTAAGCAAAAAAGAAATTGAGCCTAAATACAAAGAAGTGATTGATTTAAAAATATCTAGTAACCCTGAGAAATTTAAGCCTGCTTTCTCTAAGGCAGCTAAAGATCTTTATATGGTTCTAGGTCAAACACCTTTTGCGCAAACTCATCAAGAAGTTCATGAGATCTTACCTAAGTTTGATAGTACTAATAGTTACTATCAATTTAGAAACTTGGTGATGGAATTGAAAGCAGATCCTGACCCAAGCTCAGATATCAACCAAAGAATCATCAAACAAGCAGAAGCCGCAGGGCAAGACCCAATGTTGGTGAACGAGTTTGGATTAAATGGGAATCACATTTCTGCAGTTATGAACGTAATGATCACCTTCAATGACGCCTTTGATTTTATGCCTGCTGATGCAGCTATGGCATTCATGAGAGATGACAAGAATATTGAAAGAAATCCTAACAGTGATCAAGAATATTGGTTCTTACCTTCTAAAGGATTGTTAGTTGATGTCGATAAAGATAAAATCACTGCCTTAGCAAATGATGAAGACCCATCAAATGATGTTGTTGCACCTGGTGATTTAGATAGAATGGTTGACAGATTAGAATGGAAGCTTCCGAAACAAGGACTATACAAAGCTGACCTATTAATAGTTGATATTGCTGCTCACTTTAACTGGGACAGAAACATCTACTTCGCAAGTTCTGCAAGTAAATCAACTTACTTAGGATTAGATAAGTATTTCTTTGCTGAAGGTTTAGTTTACAAACTGGTTCCTATTGAGGCAAACAAAAACAGAAACCCTAATTCATTAGGTGAAGTGAACAAAGACAAGATGTATGAGAACTTAGTTGAGAATTTCAACTGGGGTAACATGGAGAAAGAAGATGTCTTGGTTGATTACTACACGAGAAGGTTAACGAACAACTATCGAGTTCAATTTAGTGTATTAGCTGATGCTTACACTGAAGAGATCGAAGAAGCTGATCAAATATTGAGTGTTCTAGATCAAATTGAAACACAAGACGGGCCACCAGAGCAAGTTGTTAAAACGCCAATGGGAGATTTTGTAAGAAGCGAAATTCCAGCTGAAAGAGCTAAGGCGAAGAAAACAATAGAAGAGTACTCACCTAAGGTGGTGGCTATCTTAGATAGAAGCTTTGAAATCATGCCTTCATTCAATGTTCCATTCGGAAGAGTAATGCCATCATATGTTCAAGCATACTACGTAGCTGGAGCTGATGATAAGGCTGTGATGTATTCAGATTTGGTTCTTGACAAATGCTCAGAAGAATTAGATTACTACTTAAGTCTTGAGCCTGAGTTTTCAAATGCTTTAATCTTCAGCATGTATGATTCATATAGAGGTATATTCTCTTTATGGCAATCAGCACAAGTTCATAATGAAGATGAAGCGTACACAACTAAAATGACAGAAAGCTTACTGACATACAGAACTTCAATTGAAGCCCATATGGTTAAAATGAGAAAAGTTGGTTCTGCATCTGATAAGGCTAATATGAAAGGAACATTTACGGCTATCTTCGATCAGCTTGACATGATGATGTTTCAGCAATAGATAATGAGATTATACACATTTCCCAAATGGCTAAAAAGGATGTTTCCCGGAGCCATTTGGGAATTTTCTCATCATAAGAAAAAGACCATCTATCTAACATTTGATGATGGACCCAATCATGAGATTACCGAGTACATTTTAAAACTGCTGACCGACTTTAATGCGAAAGGAACTTTCTTTTGTTTAGGTGAGCAAGTAGTGAAACATCCTGAATTGTATCAAAAAATACAAGATGAAGGCCACTCAATTGGCAATCACAGCATGACCCATCCGAATGGCTGGTGGACAAGCAATAATAAATACTTCTCTGATATCCATGAAGCCTCAAAAGTAATTGAGTCTAAGTTGTTTCGTCCTCCATATGGTAAAGTCACTATCAAACAATTTAAAAAGCTAAAGCAACTGGGGTACAGAGTGGTTTTTTGGTCAGTTGTTTCTTATGATTTCGATCCGGCCTTGAGAAAAAAAGACCTCATCCGAAAAATGAAAAAGCTGACACAGCCGGGAGCAGTGTTTGTTTTTCATGATAACGAAAAGGCCGTTCCAGTCCTTAAAAATGAATTGCCAAAACTAATGGAATACTGGAAGAATGAAGGCTACATTTTTGAGGCCATTCCTGATAAATGAGTCAAACAAAAATTAATACCTTTAGAACGTAATTATTATTGAATGAATACCATTAGCAATTGTCCGATATGTAATAGCGAGAAGCAATCAACCTTCTTAAAGAGTATTGACTACAACTATACGAAAGAACCTTTTACTATTGTTGAATGTGGAGACTGTTCATTTAGGTTTACCTCTCCTATTCCCACTGAAGACAAAATTGGTGATTATTATAAGGCCGATAATTACATTTCACACACCTCATCAAAAAAAGGAATGTTTGAAAAACTCTATCACAGAGTTAGAAGACACACTATCAAAAAGAAATTTAAGCTTGTAAACAAACATGCAAATGATCAAAGTTTGCTAGATATTGGATGCGGAACAGGGGATTTCTTAGGTTATGTGAAAGAACAAGGTTGGAAAACGAAAGGTTTAGAGCCGAGTGAAGACGCTAGAAAAATGGCCATTGAAAGAAACAAAGTTGAGGTAGAATCAACATCTGAACTTTCAAAGCAAGACACCGATAGTGCCGGCGCTATTTCAATGTGGCATGTTTTAGAGCATGTTTACAATCTCAACCCCGACTTTGCTGAATTCAAAAGAATCTTGAAACCTGACGGAACCTTTTTTATTGCTGTTCCGAATTGCGCATCTCATGATGCAGCACATTACAAAGAAGAATGGGCGGCTTACGATTTACCGATACATCTTTATCATTTCAGACCTCAAGACATTGAGAAATTGGCAGAAAAATATGAGATGAAGGTGGTGGATATTTTGCCAATGAAATTCGACAGCTATTATGTGAGCATGCTAAGTGAAAAGTATAAAGCAAAGAAAGAAAATCTTTCACTTGGGCTGATGATTAAAGGATTTTGGAGGGGGTTTATCTCAAACATGAAAGCAGATAAAAGATCTTATTCAAGTCAAATTTATGTGCTGAAACATAAAAACTAAAAGATGAAACAAATCTTATTGATCCCCATTTGTCTAATTTCTTTGATGATGTTCTCGTGCAGTGGGTCTGACACCTATCGTGGAGACTGGAAAGCGACTGATATGTCAGGAGAGCATTACCAAATTAACTTTGAGGCAAAAAAATTTTCAATTACAGACCCATTAGGTGAGAAAACGGAATTTGGTTATACTCAAAACTCAGTAAATATTTCGAATTCAGTTGAAACTTACGGCATCAAAGTGGATGACGGAAGAAGTTATGAAATCAATTTCCCTATTGCTAATGATGAAAGCAGGGGAACCATGGCAGATGGAAATGGCTACATCATTTACACCATATGTAGAGATAAGTACATTGAATATGATGAACTGTTTTCATTGCTTTAACTTTCTAAACTAAAAAAGCCAGCCCCTAAAAGGAACTGGCTTTCATCTCTTTATTAAACCTAATTACATGTTAAATGTTGCACCAAAGGTTAACGGTTTTGCAACAGTTGATTTATCTGTTTCAAATAGAGGCAGCATATTAAAATTAGCAAACACTCCGAAATTTCTGTATCCCATTCTGGCAGTTAAAGAAGCTTGAAAAGCATTCAAATTGTATCTTGCCTTCACTTTATCTTTTGATTCTCCTCCCAAAACATCATACTTATACTTCATTTTAGATGCTATCCTAACTCCTCCTATTATCCCTAATGAAACATGAAAGTTTTTCTTATGATCTTTAGATGTGTTGAAATGCAGCAATAGAGGAATGTTGAAATAACTTACTCTGAGTTGATTCAGATTAAATCCGTTCGTCAAGGTTGAATCAACATATCCGTAAGTTGAATCAGAATTAGATAGCAACCTCATTCTGTCATTACTGAATCCAAATCGCGAATTAGTGAACCCTAAACCTGTGACTAAACCGACATGATCTGTGCCGAATCTCAATCTTTTCTCAAAGAAGTTAAAACTATATGAGAATGACTTTGCGGGATCTATAATTAAATGGTTTTCAGTAAAATTTGGTTGGAATTGATTGTTCATCAAAATGTTAACTCCAACATCAAATCCACCCCAATAAGTTAAATCGGTAGGATCGTAATCAATGCCCAAGTTCTTATCTTTAGGATCATCCTTACCTTCTTCCCAATCTGGGTCAGTTGAAACCAAAGAGGTGTCATTATCAATAATAATAAACTCCATTGATCCAACTTTGAATCTTGTTGTATCCGGTCCGCCCTCTTCTTGTGCAAGACCTAAATTTGCTAATCCTAGCAGTGCGATTATTGTAAATATCTTTTTCATTTTCTTTGTTTTTATACTCAAGATGAAAAGGCCTAATTCAATCTTTAAGTGTTGTTATTTGTAGGACGGACTAAGCATCCTATAGTTACAGTTCAATAAATTTTATTTGGATTTTTTTCGGTCAAACTCGAAGCGGCCAATCTTAAAGTGATAGGCAACATATTCGTCAGTCTCTTTTTTACGATCACGTGTGAAAGTAATTTCTCGATTTAATAGGTTTCCTGTTCTGTTGGTAAGTACCTTAAAAGGTTCTTCAGTCACAACCTCATTTTCTTTTGTAGGGATTTCTACTACAGCTGTGTTTGGATCCTCTTCAAGAATGATTTTAGGTATAATCTTAGGAGAAGAACTGGTATCTAAATCAGGAACATAGTTTACAATTGGGTCTTCTTTATAAATATCGATTTTCAAATCATCAATAGTGTCCTTGACAATTTCACCAGGAATAACGACATCAACTAAGTTTTCATCTTCTCTTATTACATAAGGATTCTCTACAGTACTGTTATCTTCAATTATTTGATTGAGTTTTCTTGTCTCAGCATTTACATTTGATTTCTTATCCAAAATACTCTCGGCGAGAACTACCTCATTGTTAGTCATGACATCTTCAGTTGATGAAAAGTCTACTGTGTTTGCAATTAACAAAATGACTGCGGCAGCAGCCATCCATTTCGCATAAAAAGGAATGACAAGTCCATCTTTTCTTTTCAGTTCAGTAGTAGAACCAAATGTCACAGATTTATCTGGATTTAAAATTGTGTTCTGATAAACTCTGAAACTACTTTGTAATCCATTTTGAGAAACATAAGCATCTAAAGCTGCTTGTTGAGTCTCATCTAAATTTCCTTCAACTGAATCAATCATCCAATCATCAACAGTTAGGGCGGAAATAACAGAAGGATCAGCCTTCAAAAATTCTTTGTTGAGTGTTGCTTCAGAACCAATTAGGCTTAGGTCACTAATGTCACCCATTTCTTCTAATTCAGCAGCCAATTGAGGGTTCTCAGATAAAAACATAGACAATTCAGCCTGTCCTTCTTCAGACAAGTTTCCTTCTAGATGATCTAGAAAAAAGGCTTCATAGTTATGTAAATCAATTCTCTCCATTACTCAATTACTGCTTCTATACTCACTAATATTTCTTTCAATTTTTTTCTTGCTCTGAAAATATAAACCTTCACTTGGCTTTCTTTTAATCCTGTGATTTCTCCTATCTCATCATATCCATACCCTTCATAATCTCTCAACAAAACCACTGTTTTCTGAATCTCTGGCAATTGATCTAGTGCTTCTTCTAATATCTCTTGCAAATCCATGTTCTCTAACGGACGTTCAAAATGGGTTTTGTCTAACACTTCTATCCCATCATTTGGCTTGTTTCTTCTTACCACATCAATTAATGTGTGATGAGCAGTTGTAAACAAATACGATTTTGCTTTTTTAACATCAATCGTATCCTTCTTGACCCATACTTTGGTAAAAGTATCTTGCACAACATCCTTCGCCTCATCTTCATTTTTGAGGTGTTTCAACACAAACCGATAAATGTTATCAGCATATTGGTCAACACAAGAATTGTACTCTTTAGCGGTCATTTTTCACGTAGGGTTATTCATAGGACGCCCAATTTGTTGAAAAGTTACAATAGAAATAAATTTTCTACTAACAGGGCATCAAAAACAAGGCCTAACTTCGCAACATTAACAAAACCTAATTATTATGAAAAATGAAATTAAAGTTGGATTCTTTGTTGCCTTACTAGCGGTAGCATTTAGTTTTCAATCATGTAAATCAACCTCCAAAGGTTATCATTCATCTACCGTAAGATCAAGAGACGTTCAATTGGATCCTATCAAAGCTGACATCAAAGTTGATGAAACAAAAAAATTAGAAGGAAAAAGTAGTGCTACTTACATCTTAGGATTTAGAGTAAAAGGTGATGACAAATATGCTGACGGAATTAACTACAGCACAAATAGCATCAGAGGTTTCAGAGAAGGTGGTATCAAAGCTGCGGCTGCTTATAAAGCATTAGATGGCGGAGATTGGGACGTTTTAGTACATCCAACTTACACAGTTTCTAGACAATGGTTCTTTTTTGGAACGAAGTATGAAATTGAAGTTAAAGGTTACGGAGCCAAGTATGAAAACTTCAGAGCTGAACCAGACACAATGAGATGTTGCCCAAATAACGGTATCGGTGGTGCCATTAGTGGCGGAGGATTATTCGGAAGATAAACTAACTCTTTTAAGAGTATACTTATCTACAATCTATTAACAAGCATAGGCTGCAGAGGTTATTTTAAATACCTTTGTGGCCTATGTTGAGTTTAGACCCTAAATCACTTGCTATTCCGCAGCTTCACGGATACCTCTTAGGTGCCGTAGGTCCAAGGCCAATAGCTTTTGCTAGCACGATTGATGAAGACGGAAATCCAAATCTTGCTCCTTTCAGTTTTTTCAATGTTTTTTCGGCTAATCCGCCAATAATGATATTCTCTCCTGCACGATCAGGACGCACCAATACAACAAAAGACACTTATAATAATGTAAAGAAGATTGCTGAGGTGGTAATCAATGTTGTGACTCATGACATTGTTCACCAAATGTCTTTAGCCAGTTCTCCTTACGAACCGGGGGTTGATGAATTTGAAAAAGCTGGCTTTACGAAGATGGCTTCTGAAACTATCAAACCATTCAGAGTAGCCGAGTCTCCTGTTCAATTTGAGTGTAAAGTAAATGAAGTGATTGAATTAGGAAATGAGGGTGGAGCAGGAAATTTAGTTATTTGTGAAGTGACTAAAATTCATATTGATGAAAGAGTGATTGGAGAAGATGGAAAAATAGATCAGCACAAAATTGACTTGGTATCTCGAATGGGAGGAAACTGGTATTGCAGAGCAGATCAGAACTCAATGTTTGAGATCAATAAGCCTATTGTGACGAAGGGAATTGGATTTGATCAATTACCTGAAGATGTGCGTAATTCAAACATTTTGACGGGGAATGATTTAGGTCACCTTGCCGGAATCGTAGAGTTACCTAATGAAACTGATGTCAATGATTATAAATTGATTGAGTTAAGTGATTTATTCGTTTCTTTGGAAGACGAACAAGCAAAATTAGAAGTAGAATTGCACAAATTGGCGCAAGGATTACTGAAAGAAAATAAATTAGAAGAAGCTTGGATGACTCTATTGTCATTCAATAATTAACAACAATAATAAACCAAAAGAATGTATACTTTAAAAGGAGAATTGAAAGTAATCAATGATGTTCAACAAATATCTGATTCATTCAAGAAGAGAGAATTTGTAGTAGTTGACGCTTCAGGTCAATATGCTCAAACCATTTTGTTTCAAGCTGTTCAAGACAGATGTGACTTATTAAACAATTTCAAAGTAGGAGATAATGTTGAAGTAACATTTTTCTTAAGAGGAAGAGAATGGACAAACCCGAAAGATGGTGCTGTTAGATTCTTTAACTCATTAGATGCTTGGAAAATTGAACCACTAGGATCAGCAACAGGGACACCAGCTTCAGCAGACAATGCTGAAACGTTCGTGGCTGAAGGTGATGATGACTTACCATTCTAGTTACTACAGTATAAAAAACACTGAAGGTTCTAGTCGAAAGGTTAGAACCTTTTTTATTCAAATCAAATTTATTTGTTTAAACATCTATTTTTAATTATGTTTGTAAAAAAGAAGTAAGATGGTCAAAAAAATTCTGATAATTGGAAGCGTTTTAGTCGTTATCGGCGCTATTGTATTATTCGCAATCCCCTGGGGAGAGTATGAAAGCAATTTAGAGAAAACAGAATTAGAAAACGAAGTCGTTTATGATCAAGATGAAGAAATTACGGCGCCCTCAATTGAACAGGGCTCTTACAGTGTTTCTTCAACGACCTCTGAAGGTGCAGAAATATTATTCTTGACTTCAGGATTGAAAGACACTAAAGGAGGGTTTGAGGACTTCACCATTTCATTCAATGTCACAGAAGACTTCAAAACATCTTCTCTTTCGGTTGAGATACAAACTAAAAGCATCAATACTGGTAATGCCATGCGTGATGAACACTTGTTAGAAGAAGACTTCTTTCACGCCAGCAAATACCGTATTATAAGGTATGAAGCAAACGCTATAGATTTTGGTGACACTTCATATATCGCAAAGGGATCTCTTACATTGAACGGAACTACCAAAGAATTAGATGTGCCTTTCTTACATAAAGGAGGTGGAGATAAAGATCAAGTGCCTTTCGAAGCGTTTGAAGGAACGGTTGTTTTTGACAGAACGCAATATGGTCAAGAAGAATCTTCTGGCGCCGGAAACGAAGTGACATTGAACTTCTATTGTGAACTAGAAAAGCAATAATTAATTATATGATAACTATCTTTATTACTCCTAAAATGGAGTAATGAATCTACAACTGACGGTTGCCATATGTTTTGTCGTTATTGCCATCACAATTAATTTAGTGGTAATCATTGTTGGTAATCGAAGGCAGAAGAAGATCTTTCAGAAATTTGCAGACCGATATAATTTATCATTCACAATTAGCAATTTCTTCTTAAAACAATACCCCTTAATTACAGGTGACTTTAATGGGTTTTCTCTTAAAATTGAAGAAGAGTCAAAAGGCCTAACCCAAAATGATAAGTCAAGATATACTATAGCTAAGATTCAAGCTGACACCCCTCTGACATTTGCAATTTCAAAAGAAGACTTATTCAAAAAAATTGGAAAAATATTTACAGGAGAACAAATCCAGATAGGAAATGAAGAGATTGACAGAAAGCTCTTTTTTCAAAGTTCTCAGCCGACCTTATTTAAATCAATCCTCGATTACGAAATCGAAGCTAAATTAAAGGAAGCCTCATTTAGAGGAAGAATAATTTGTGAAAATGGTGAAATAAAATGCATCCAATTTAAAACCATTAAATCTGAATCAAAAATGAAAGATTTAGAAGAATTACTGCTTATTTGCGTACTTTTCGCTAACAAACTAAAAAAAATATAGTAAAATGAAGTATTTACTGTCATTAAGTATCCTGTTTATAACCAGCTCGGCATTCACTCAATTATCAGAAAAATGGGAAGGTAAATTTACAGGGACTCTCTTTTCTACTAATTTAGAAGACAAGGTTGTTGATTACCAAATGGAGCTTCATATTAAAATGAAATCTGATTATACCTATGATTGGACCATTGTTTATGGTAGTGACAGTACTAGACAAGAACGAGAGTATATTTTAAAGCCTGATGGCAAAAACCATTTCATGCTTGATGAACAGAACGGAATAGCACTCCACATGAGTCATTCAGACAATTCAATTACAAGTGTTTTTGAAGTTGACGGTAACCTGCTACATGTGAAATATAACTTATCCAAAAAAGGAATTATGTATGAACTGACCAGTTCAAATGGAAAAGCCGCAACCGGAGGTGGAAAAATTGACGGTCAAAAAGTACAAACTGTTTATACTTACAAAACAATCGCATTTCAATCGGCGTTTTTAAAACGCCAAAAAAAATGAGTTATGGTGTGATTATATTTTTTGCTTTGTTTGTAGCTACGATATTTTTCGTCAGAACTAAATACAGAGCAAAACGAAACACAAGCATTCAAACTTTAGAAAATAAATTCGGTTTAAAAAGAAAATGGATTGAATCAGGAAGAGGTCATTTAGAGCTAGAGGGCGAAATAAAAGGCTACCAACTAAAAGTCATTGAAGCGGGAAAAATGCGTGGGAGCAATAAAAGATCTGGAGGATTAATCTTAGAGCTAAACAATCCCGGATTTGAATTCAAATTCTGCATAACAGAACAACATTTTTTAGGCGGTCTTCTGCCAAATTATGGGGCCGATATTAACTTTCATAATGAAGAACTCGATAAGCGATTTATCATTTCTTCAACAGATGAGTTCAAGCTCAGAAAATTGATCTCATCCGAGATAATTGAACTCCTAATTAAGAATAGAGGCCTATTCACAAACTGTTCGCTTCAAAATGATGGAAAAACTTTGAGATTCTATCTGCTTACAAATAAAATCATGTCAATGGGATTGGATAGATTAAACAAGCAGATTGCTTTTATGGTAAATTTTTGCATTCTTGCAAATAGAAAATGAAAAAGAGCTTTTCAGATAAATATGCAAACTTCTATAAAAGGGTTTTACCAAGTCCATTTACAATTGCTATTCTCTTAACCTTATTAACTTTCTTATTAGCTCTCTTTTTCACTAAGCCTGAAGATCAAAAAATTGGTTCTTACGCTCTAAAACTAGCTGGAGATTGGGAATCTGGATTATGGAAAGAAGGACCTGGTGGTTTATACTTTGCATTTCAGATGATGCTCATGTTAGTACTCGGACACATTTTGGCCCTCTCAAAACCAGTATCAAAACTAATCGCTCGTATTACTTTGATTTGTACCAATAGTGCAAACACTGCAATGATCATCACTTTCGCGACAATTTTAGTCAGTCTTTTTAATTGGGGCTTAGGTTTAATTTTCGGAGCCATTTTAGCAAGAAAAGTCGGGGAAAAATTCAGGGCTGAAGGTAAAAGTTTGAACTACCCATTAATTGGAGCAGCCGCTTACTCTGGTTTGATGGTGTGGCATGGGGGACTTTCTGGATCAGCACCAATCAAAGCAGCTGAACAAGGCAACCTTCAAAGTATGGTTGAGAATGTTGGCAACTTACCTGAAAGAATTGACATGTCATCAACTATATTCTCACCTATGAACATAGTTGTTAGCTTAATGCTTATCATCATACTTCCTGCAATCTTCTATTACATTGGAAAAAAGGAGAAGTCATATACTCAGCTGCCGAAAAAAGAGGAGATTGAGGATAAAAAAGAAAGTGTAGAAGGGGCAGAGCGATTAGATAATTCTGCAATGCTTGCCATCATAATTGGTGGCCTAATAATTCTATACGCATTTTACAAAGCATTTATACTACCTGAAATTATAACTCTTGAGTTCTTGAACCCGAACTTCATCAACTTCACTCTACTCGGCCTTGGAATTGCTTTACACATGAATATTTCTAAATTCACCAAAGCGGCGGGCTCAGCCATTTCAGGAGCAACTGGAATTCTCATTCAATTCCCATTGTATTTTGGAATCTTGGGCATCATGGTAGGCTCAGGTTTAATTGGACAAATTTCAGATTGGTTTGTGCAGATTAGTACTGAAAATTCATTTCCAATTTACTCATTCTTCTCAGCAGGTTTGGTGAACATTTTTGTGCCCAGTGGAGGAGGTCAATGGGCAGTGCAAGGACCGATCATAATTAAGGCTGCAAGTGAGTTAGGCATTTCTTACCCTAAAGCAATTATGGCTCTTTCTTATGGTGATCAACTTACAAATATGATTCAGCCATTTTGGGCACTACCTCTATTAGGAATTACCGGACTTAAAGCCAAAGAGATTTTGCCTTATACTTTAATTCTATTCTTGGCTGGCTTGTTCATTTTTCTGATTGGGCTGCTACTTTTTTAGCTTGACCATTTTTCATCTTTAATTTGATGAAACAACAGTCGAACTAAGTAAAAGGGATACCAGAATTGATGAAAGAATACAGATGTGAACTCTTCACTTTTTAGCATACGCGCCTTGTACAATGAACTGATAGAGATATCCGCCGCGAACTTCACTAGAAAAAGAATGAGAATAGCTGGCCTGCCTTCTACAGCTATCAAACAAAAGTAATTTAGAAATGCAAAGATGAGTAGAGAAATAATACCGATAAAAAATTGGAAGCTATCACCCGCACCCAATTTTGAAATCCATCTTTTTCTTTGATTCAATAACCCTTTTAAAGTTGACGGAGCTTCTGTTTGCACTTCTGAATCCTTCGAATAGAAAGCCCTGATATCCTTTTTGTTCTTACGCATCCACTTCAATAAGTAGAAATCATCCCCGCTCAAAATCAAAATGTCTTCTCTTACTTTACTAAAATGTTCGTAGACTGACTTTTTAAATAGCAAATTCGCTCCATTACACAAACCAGCTTTCTTGTTTTGCGCGTCATTAAAAGTTAATACTTGAAGCCATGAAAACTCTATTGCACCCAATTCCTGAATGATATCTTTTCCGACCATTTCAACACCTAATACCCACAAGTCACATTCCGGCAGCCTACTAATCTCTTCAAAATAATTCTGTTTCACTTTGATGTCAGCATCCCATGTTAAAATGAAATCAAAACTTGCTTCTTGAATGCCACAATGAAGAGCTTCTTTCTTCCCTTTACGTGAGCTATCAATAATTCGGTGGTCAACCTTTAACCCATTCTTGATAATTGCTGCAGTATCATCTGAAGAGGAGTCATCAACAAAAATAAATTCAACCTTGAATTGAGATGGGATCACTAATTCATTGATACTCGCTATTAACCCATGTATCCTCTCTTTTTCGCTCTTGAAAGGAATCACCACACTTACTTCAGAGATAAGCTCTCCGTCACCAACAGACTTGTTAGATCTGCCATCATTTATAAACCACCAAACCATCATGACTTGAGCGAAATATAGAAAGCAAACAAAACTGAGAAGTACAATCATTTCGATTTCATTAAGATGAGACCACCAAGCATTGATGGTATGGCCAAATTAAGAAACCACAAGATAAAAACAGAATAGAGAATTGCCGGGGTTGAAATTCCGAAAGACGTCAAAACGAACAATGCAGATGCTTCACGAATAAATAGTTTTCCGAATAAAAACGAAGGGATAATGGTTGTTATTAAAAATACTACCGCAATTGCAGGTAAAATAAATTGAATATCTAAGTCAGATTGAAAGCAGCTCAAACATAAATAGAACTGGATTAAGAAAACACAATAGCGAAGTAGGCTTAAAGCCAAAATACCGCATTTCAAGCTAAAAGGCTCTTTTTGAACTTCAGTGATGCTCTCTTTCATCTGATCAGAATATAGCTTTGAAAGGGGGTTGAAATCAATGATTTTAGGAAAAAAGTAAACCATAAGACCTATGGCCAAAACAACTAGGGTAGACCATCTTACCATCACCAAATCTACCACGCTCTCATCAAACACGACTAAAAACAAGCCTGCTAGCCCAAAAAATATACTTGCCGTAAATTGAGCTAGATTAGAATGAATTGTTGAAACTACAGCCTTAGTTCTTATATCCTTATTAAGGTTTATTGTTCTTCCAATAAAGTTCCCAATTCGATTGGGTGTCAAAATACTGGTTGAGATTCCGGCTAATACATCCCGAATGGTATGTTTGAACGAATGTTTTTCAAGACGATTAACTAGAACATGCCACTTCATTGTTTCAAGCAACCAGTTCAAAGGCATCAAAATACAAGCCGCAAGAATTAAGAGTCCTGCTTGATCAGAAAAAACCAGATTATCAAATTCCTCATTAGATAAAGATGAATAGACTTTGAAACATATAAACAACAATAAAGCCAGCCCGAAGACTAGCTTTATTATCATTTTTTTATTTCTTTTTTTAGGCTGCAATTAAGCTTATTGATTTGCTTGATGTCTTTTTTTGCTATTGCTTCTGATACCATCTATTCCAGCTGCTGCTCTTTTGAATTTACCAACACCCGCATTTTTCGCTAGGTTACCGTATGATTCAGATTGGTCAAAATCATTCAACCATAAATATGCCTCAGACAAGTTACAGTACAATAGAGCTGTTACTTTATCATTTACTCTTGACTTCTTATCCGAGATATTACTCTCAGTCAAAGCTTGTTTCCAAATTTTGATAGCCTCATTTAACTTAGATGTTGCTCCTGAATGATCAAGTTCAGTAGCTACTTTTTGATAACCTTGAGTTGCTGCCGAATAGGCATTCACTAAATCATTGTACTGATGATCTTTGTACTTTTTAACTGTGAAGATTTCAATTGATCTTGTCTTAACAGGGAAACCACATTGATCATTTAGTTGTTTTTGAATTTCTGCCAAGGCGATTTTTCTTGCAGTTTTTTCAAACTTAGCCCAGTATAGATCTTTGTTGTCAATCCACCATAAGTCGTGCTCATACTGTGAAGCGTAAGTGTTAATCTTATAGCTTCTTTGGTTGTTCATTAAAATAGTTTGCCAAACAATGCCATTTCCATCTTCAACTTTAATGTTCACTGGCATTTTATATTGGATTGAGTAATCATACTTTGTTTGGGCAGCTGAACCGCTAGTTTTCATTACAATGCTCATATTTGAAATAGGATTGATTCCTACTGTCACTGTAGCTCCACCTTCACCTTGGTCATATCCATATAAATCAATTGAACTCGAAACGAAAGAATCGTCTATTTCAGAGTGCATTTGAGGATCCATCACTTGTTTCATTACAGGTGCTGGAGGAATAATAGGATCAGTTGGTTTTGTAGATGGTGTTCCTGCGTTTACAGCTTTTTGCCAAGCAGCCATCTTTGTAAAGTAATCTCTGTCTACTGCATCTTTTTTAGTTTGCCAAGCCAATACTTCAGCATCATAAGCTAAAGTTGCAGCTTCTAGCCTTGATTGATAAGCAACAAGGCTATCTTCATTAGCTTGCTCAAAGTTTCTTTCAACAACAATTTTGTAAGTCGATACTGACTTATCAAGAGGGTTCAAAGGCAATTGAGTATAACTGAATGAAAGTTTATTTTCGGTCACATTCTGTGAGATAGCAAGGGTTGAAAAACCGGCCATCATTAATAGTAAAACTCTTTTCATAGGAGGTGTATTTAAATATTAAAGATATAAATATTGATTAGTTATTGCTCCAGTAAACAACAATCTTGCCAATTGATTTTCGAGACTCCAGAAGATCATGGGCTTCTGCAATGTTTTCAGCTGTGAACTCTCCTCCAATATGTGGCTTTAATTTTCCTTCAAGAACGAGCTTTACAACTTCGGTCATACATCTTCTTAAAATCTCAGGCTCGTCATCACCAATGTTCAGCATGTTAACACCTAATACAGATTTTGAAGACATCACTAAACCAATAGGAATCATTAGACCCATCTTTCTCACAAAATTCAAAGAAGAAAACATCCCCCACCTTTTGCCTGATCTTTCAGACCCACCAAATAAGAGTAACTTACCTCCTGCACCTAATAATTTTAAATCTTTCTTAAAGGTTGAACCGGCAATTGGATTGAATGTCGCCTGCAATTTTTTAACTCCCAAAATTTTTGGAATCTCAACTGCATAATCTTTCTCACGATAATTGATCACGTGGTCAGCCCCTTGAGACTTCATATATTTTAATTTTTCTTCCGAGCCTGCATTCGCAAAAATTTCACACTCTTTCAATTTGCACAATTGAATAAGGGCAGTGCCAACACCACCTGCTCCGGCATGTATCATCACTTTGTCTCCGGGGTGTAAATTGATTGCATCATAAGCCATATAGTAAGCTGTTGCATATTGAACTGCAATCGCACAAGCCTCACCTGCATTCATTTCACCAATTTTTGCACATGCTTCCCAAGATGTCACGGCATATTCTGCGTAGCCCCCAAAGCGAGTAAAAGCAACAACTCGCTTTGCCATCATATCTTTTGGAACGTCTTGACCAATCTCATCAATTATACCTACAACCTCATAACCAACCACACATGGCATTTTAGGAGCAGCATCATACAAACCATTTCTGGCCATGACGTCAGCATAGTTTAATCCAAAACATTCAACTTTAATTCTCACTTGACCTTGAGCTGGATGGACATCTGGAACTTCTTGAATTTTTAGCGCATCTTTTGATGGACCTTTTTTCAATAAAACTGCTGCTTTCATAATTAATCTGATTGATTATTTCCCGCTGACCACTACCACAAACTCACCTTTAATTGGATGACTTTCAAAATGTGATATCAATTCAGAAGCAGATCCTCTAACTGTTTCTTCAAACTTTTTAGAAATCTCACGACAAACTGCAATTTGACGGTCTTCTGCTAGAAGTTCTTGTAGTTGAGTGAGGGCTTTCATAATTCGGTGAGGTGATTCGTAAAAAACAACAGTTCTTTCTTCATCTGCAATCTTTAGTAGACGAGTTTGTCTTCCCTTTTTATGAGGTAAAAAACCTTCGTAAATGAACTTCTCAGTCGGAAAACCAGAGTTTACGAGCGCAGGCACAAATGCTGTTGCTCCTGGTAAACAATCAACCTCTATTCCTTCTTTAATGCATTCTCTCACTAACAAAAATCCAGGATCTGAAATGCCTGGTGTACCGGCGTCCGAAACCAGACCGTAATTCAATCCGTTTTGTATTTCTTCTACGATTCTAGCAACAACCTTATGTTCATTATTTAAATGATAAGCTATTAGTTTATTCTCAATTTCGTATTTTGAAAAAAGGTTTTTGGTTGTTCTTGTATCTTCGGCCAATACAGCATCAACCTCTTTAAGAAGACGTATGGCTCTAAAAGTTATGTCTTCAAGATTACCAATAGGTGTTGGGATAACATAGAGCTTTCCCATCTATTCAAATGTTACAATGTATTTGTAAGGATAAAGTTTCCCTGTAACATAGATTTGATCTGTAGTTTCGTCATATGCAATACCATTGAAGTAATCAACTCCAGCCATCTGCGCATTGACGATTTCAGAACAGTCAATGTGCGAAAGAATTTTTCCGTTCGAAGTGTCAATCTCTATTATCTCGTTGGATGTATATAGATTTGCATAAAGCTTACCTCCAATAAGCTCCAGCTCATTAATTTGAGTTGCAGAAGATTGGTCATCAAAAACATATAGCTCTCTCGTTACCTCAAATGATTCTGGATCTCTCCAAAACACTTTGTCAGATCCATTACTCATTATTAAGTGTGTGTCATCATGAGTCAATCCCCATCCTTGGCCACTAAAAGATGCTTCACCAAGTAAGTTAAAATCTAAATCATACTTGAAACACTTTCTTGCTTGCCAAGTAAGCTGATAAATCGCGCTATCAAAAATTGTTAGACCTTCACCAAAGTATTCTGAGGATAAATCTTTCTTACGGATTATTTCTCCAGTTTCTGGATCGACCTCAGCAACATAAGAGGTTCCGTATTGACCAGTGCTCTCATACAAAGCACCTTGATAGAACTCTAAACCTTGCGTATAAGAAGTAGGGTCATGAGGTAGCTGTTTTACGATATTCACCTTCTTTCTTTCTGGAACTATATCTGAAAAGAAGGTGATCTTCTGTTCTTTTGAAAGCTCTTCACCTGTTGAGGATGTATAAGCTAGCTTAAGCAATAAATTTCCTACCGGCAAGTCTTTGGTATCGAATGTAAATTTTGTTTGATCAGCTGAAATATTATCTGAAACGAGTATGTCTGAAACATACAACTTCATTTTTGTTGCCTCTGCAGCATCATTCACTTTTAGTTCTACCTCAACCTGATCTCCAAGAGTGAACATTTCATTATTGGCAGGAGCCATAATCTCTACCGCACTTATAGCGTCTTCGACAACATCATCTGGTGGAGTATCGCCTCCACATCTATTGAAAGCAAAAAGAAAAATTCCGATTGCGAAAACAATTAGAGTAGCACGAAATAAACTTTTGGTTTGTATTTTATTCATCAATTAGAAATTTGCGATCATCTCCATTAATACTTGTTTCTTTCTTGTAGACACTGGCACTCTAGTTCCGTCTTTCATTATTATGTAACCATCCGATTTGATGAATTCCTTGATAAAAACAGTGTTTATCAAGTGTGATTGATGCACTCTAATAAATGAATGATCTCCTAATAATTTATCAAATTCTTTCAGAGTTTTAGTAACTAACAACTTAGTTCCGTCAACAAAATAAAACATTGTATAATTAATATTAGACTCACATCTTAAGATCTCGTCCACATTTACAATATGGATTTTTTCTAAGGTATTTAGAGCGATTCGCTTAGGTTGGTTAAAGTTTTCCTTTAGCAATTCAATACGCTCTGCCGGTCTATCTTGCTTTTCAATTTTTGAAACAGCATCCATTAATTCATCAGGATCAATAGGCTTCAAAAGATAATCAACTGCTGAAAACTTGAATGCTTTTACGGCAAACTCATCTGAAGCAGTTGTGAATATTAATTTGAATTGGGTATCTGGTAAAATTTGAAGTAAATCAAAACCAGTTCCGTCTTGCATTTGAATGTCAAGAAATACAAGATCAGGCTTTAATTCTTTAATCGCTTTTGCTCCTGACACGACCCCTTCAGCCGAACCAACAACTTCAATGTTGACACAGTAATTCTCTAAATCAGAAGTCAGTACTGTTATCGCCTCTGGAATATCATCAATTATTACTGCTCTTATCATTTTACAAGTGGTTTTTAATATCTCCCACGCTTATTTGGTTGTGAGAGGTGTCATAAATACTAATTCCGTCTCTAACTAAAATAATCTGTGGAGACTCGTGTTGTACAGCAAACTTATCTGCCAATAAGTTGGAGATGTTTCTGTTCGCAATTAAATCTACATAAATTGGAGTAACTTCTTCGTCTAAATCCCAATCATTTTCTATACGGCTCTTAGCCATAGATGAAATGGAACAACGAGTACTGTGCTTAAAAAACATAATAGTTCTATGTTTTGACTCTTCAATAAACTGATTTAGTTGTTGTTCGTTTGAAAAGTGCACCCACTTCACATTCTGCTGACTTTTAGAGCCGAAAGAGAATAATCCCATCTTAGAAAGCTGATTTAAATTGATTCAAGAAACGAACATCATTTTCAGAGTAAAGACGTAGATCACCAACTCTATATTTCAATTGTGCAATTCTCTCTACTCCCATACCAAACGCATACCCAGAATAAGTGTTAACATCAATGTTAGCAGACTTCAATACGTTCGGGTCAACCATTCCGCAACCCAATATCTCAAGCCAGCCAGTATATTTACAAACATTACATCCTTCTGACTTACAAATAGTACAAGACACATCTACCTCAGCAGATGGTTCTGTAAAAGGAAAGTATGAAGGACGCAATCTGATTTTGGCATCTCCACCAAACATTTCTTGAGCGAAATATAATAGCGTCTGTTTCAAATCTGCAAAAGAAACATTCTTGTCAATATACAATCCCTCAACTTGATGAAAGAAGCAATGTGCTCTTGCCGAAATTGCCTCATTTCTATATACTCTTCCTGGAGAGATTGTTCTAATAGGTGGCTTCTCATTCTCCATCACTCTCACTTGAACAGAAGAGGTGTGTGTTCTTAATGCCATTTCCCTAGCTCCTTTCTCAATGAAAAAAGTGTCTTGCATATCTCTTGCAGGATGCTCAGGTGGAAAATTTAAAGCAGAAAAATTATGCCAATCATCTTCTATTTCAGGACCTTCAGATACTGAAAATCCAATTCGACTAAAGATTTCAATTATTTCGTTTCGTATTACAGCAAGCGGATGTCTTGAACCTAATTCTAAAGCCTCAGCAGGTCTTGTTAAATCGATACCCGAAGAAAAAGTTTGATGTTTACTGGCAACATACTTTTTTGATTCAGCAAACTGTGACTCAGCCTCTCCTTTAAGACCATTGATTAACTGCCCAACCTCTTTTTTACTTTCGTTTGGAACATTTTTTAGCTCTTTGTACAAATCCTTCAGACAGTTTTTACTCCCCAAGAATTTAATCCTAAAAGTCTCTAGATCTTCAGCTGTTTTAATTGTTGTCGCCTTAATTTCAGCTGACAATTTTGAAATAGTTTCCTTCAATTCCATTAGTGATTGTAACATTTTGGCCTCTGCGATTGTTTTACTATCAACCAAGCAAAGATTTTATAGTACGAAATTACAAAAAATAATTTATGAAATCTTTATCAAAAAGCCTGCAATTATTGACGGTTGGGCTCGTTATTATTTCGTTCTCTTTTGCATGCAAAAAAGAAAAGGACACGGTTGCAAAAATTAGAGTATTAAATGATCAAAATGAGTTGGTTGAAAATGCAATGGTAAGGCTATGGCCAAACCCCGACCCAGTGCTAAACGCAATGATACCGGCAGACACGGCATACACGAATGAAGACGGATACGCCTATTTTGATTATACTAAAGACTTTAATTTAGGCCAAGCTGGCTTTAGAATTTTAGACATTGAAGTGAGGTCAGATGATTACTACGGAGTCGGATTGATTAAAATAATTGAAGAAGAAATAACTGAAAACACGGTTGTGATAAGTCAACAATAAAACAAATAATAACCAACCAAAGAGGTTTAACAGACGTTTGTAAGTCAACAAAAGCGAACTTTTTTAGAAAATTGTCGTATTTTTGTTAGAGACAGTGAGTTGAATCACTTTTAAAAAAACTGAAATGAATAAAATTTACACTAAAGTTGGAATGGCAGTAATGCTAGTAGCAATCTTAGGATTAGCTACATTACAATCTTGTAGAAAAGAGCAGCCAACTGTTGCAAAAATTAGAGTTCTTGACACCTCTGGAACTGAATTTCCTGATGCAATGGTGAGACTTTACCCAACACCAACAGTTATTGAGCACGGAGCAATCTTGATTGATGACACTATGTGGACAGACATTGATGGCTTTGCTACTTTCGATTACACTGAGATGTTCAACTTGGGACAAGCAGGATTTGCAGTACTTGACATTGAAGTAAGAAGTGGAGATACACTGTATGGTGAAGGAATCATCAAAATTATTGAAGAGTCAGTTACTGAAGAGACGGTAGTTTTACAACCGTAGATTCATTTATAATATTTGAAAGCCCGTTTGGATAAATTCTAAACGGGCTTTTTTTATGAATACACCCTCTCTAAAAATTGAATGTGTAGCTTTGTATTATGATTAAGCAGCACATAGAAAAGGCTATCGGGGCCAAAGAATCTGTTTTAATGAAAACTAATTCAGAATATGGCTTCGAAATTTATCATTATGCCAACGACAGTTTGTCTTACCAAATATTATTTACCGTTGGATTGAGCAAGAACGTTCAAGATGTTGATAGCTCAAATGAAGGTCTTGAAAAAATTGAGCTCTATTTCGCCTTACCACCTTTCTGGAATATCAAAAATCATGAATGGCCAATAAATTGGCTCGATCGAATAGCGTGCATTCCACAAAAGAATAAAACCTGGTTTGGGAATGGAGACACCATCCCGGCAGGCAATCCACCTGAATATTTGCATGAAGCATTTTTGGGCAATCATTTTATGATTTGTAAGCCTGATCATTTAGAAGATGTGTTTTCAGGAGAAGAGTGGATGAAATCAGGCTTTGAAATGATGGCCGTGATGGTACTTTTTCAACTTGAGGTTGATTTTAAACTCAGAAACTCACATACCGTTTTGATCAAAAAACTGAAGAAAAAAGGAGTCACAGAAGTATTCGACCCATACAGAGTTTCAAGTTGCAGAAAGCGAATATTGGGTATGGTGTAAATTACCAGAGCCTATAATCTAGAGATATGTTTTCGTATCGAGAACTAGGCTTTTGCTTTCCTCCTGAAATCTTGCTTACTTGTAAATGAACGAACTCTTGAAGTTCTGACAAATACACCTTGCCATCTTTATTCAAATCTGCTTTCAAAGTTGTAATTCCCTCCAAAAGGGAATAAGTAAAGAGTCCGTTTTTCCAATTCTCACTTTCCATTGCATATTCTACTCCACCAGCTGAAGAAATTACGGTTGTTCCGGTTCCTCTATTTAAATCATTAAACATTTCTTTTACAGCTTCATTAGTAGCCTTTAAACCCTTTCTTTCTCTTAGTTCTGTGGTAGCATTCGTTGATCGAAAAACTACATCTTCTTCAGTATTATCAATTTTCTCTACTTCTTCAACTTCGTCTTTGAATAATTCACCACTGTGACAAGTGTCCATAATGAGAAGTTTTCTGACCGCTTTAATCCCATCAAAAAGCTGTTCAAGTTCGGCGTAACTAATTCCGAATTCTGCAGGTTGATTAAAGTCCATGTTATGGGTACAGTAATAATATTCAAAGTCTTTATCTAAAACCCCATGACCAGCAATAAACAATAAAACCACGTCATTTGCTTTAGCTTTTGAAAAGAAGGATTTCAGCTTTAATATATTCTCTTTTGTCACCTCTTGATTGGTTAACAAGTTGGTATGCACTTCTTGATAGATGTTATGCGATTCAAATAAACCGACTACGTCTTCGGCATCTTTTGCGGCATATTTGAGGTTAAAATTCTCATTCTCATAATCAGAAACACCAAGTCCAACAATAAAAAGATCACCTTTGCTATCTGATTCGTGCTTGATATAAACAGTTTCTCTCAGAGACTCTACCCCCACTTTATTTAAAACAGATATTTCTACTTTATTCTCACCATCAATCAAATCAAATGAAAAATTGTCTTCGTATGATTTGAGTTTAGATTGGATTTTTTTACCTGATCGTCCGAAAAGTGGAACATCATTTACAAAGACGTTCACACTTTTAAGATCATACTTTTCATCTGCTGCATGAAATGAAAGGTTCACTTGATCTCCATTCACTTCGGTATTGAACTTCTTAATCTCTGGAGCATGAATTTCTTCAGAGAGGTCAGCCTCCTCTATCCCCATTCGTTTAAGCCTTTTTTCATATGCCTTTTTATAGAGATTGATTATGTCGGCGTCTGCCAATTCTAAGTCATTCAATAGAATATCTGGGCGGTTGAATTTTAAATCGAATTGATCAAAAGGATAAAACTTAGCTTCTTTGGTTTTACCTTGATTTATGTGATATCCAACATACTTGGCACCTTTTTTTGAAGAAGTAAAATATCCATCAGGATTCCACAAAACCCATTCATTATTTTCAGAAATGAACAGTGAGGCTATCGGAAAAACTCTATTCGGAGCACCATTGGCGCCAACACCAATTTTATCTAAAGGCCAAAATCTAACAGTCATATCGACTCCGGCAGTAATCAAAAACTTTTCATCAGCTGAAACCGACACGCTTCTCAATCCTCCTTCATGACCAACCAATTGAGTCTTCAAGTTTCCATTTAGGTCATAGGCTTGCAAAATTCCGTAGGAACCGGCAGCAACAATATATTTGTGCTTCACAAAAGTATATGAGTAGAAGTTATTTCCATCCCAAGGATAAAAAACGACAGAATCATTGATTTGTCCGTCTCTTTCAATTAACAATACTTCAGAAGGATCATTCTGATTTTTTCTGAGAAACTGATACTCCATCAATTTCATTTTTCCGTCAGTTCTTAGCGGATAGTTAAACCCTTCAATTTTCGATTTTTTGACGATTTTACGCTCAAAAAGATCAAAAACTTCATCATATGTTGCATTTCCATATGCTTTTGTTGCATTATTTGAAAATGCCAACTCATGGTTTTTTAAGCCGGCAGAGTAATAATTTGTCCCGACTCCTTTGATTACTCGTTGAGGTTTGAGTTTACCATCTTCAATTTCAAGAACAGCAATTTCATTTGCTTTACCACCTATGCTAGCTACTCTATTGTTACTCAAAAAAGCTGTGCAGCTCACTAGGTTATCATGCTTGTAGGTGTCAGAAAGCGTCCATTCTTTGCCCGTCTTTGTATACAAGGCCAAATAATTATCGCCTCCTTCATCAATAGCAATAGATAGACTATTTTTATCTGATGAAATGTCCATATTTATGATGCGATTATTCCCAGTAAAAAAGTGCTGTTTCAATTTCAACTTAGCATCCATTACTAGCATCATTCCAATTTCTTTTCCTGAAACAACAACCATTTCACCATCTTCTGAGATTTGAACCTTCGAACCAACAACCATGTTTTTAAGTTTTTTGAAAAACTTGAGTTCTTTTATTGGCTTTTCTTTTGCGTAATCCCACTTGTAAACCATACCATCTGGATGTCCCGTACAAAAGAAGTCATCTGCTATTGCTATGTTCGTGAAACTTTCATTTTCTGATTTATATTGGAAAGACGGAATTCGATTTACAACATCCCATTTTATAATATAGCCAGATGCATCACCCGAAATAAGCGATTTACTGTCCTTCGTAAACTTCAAATCAAATACCGCATCAGCATGAAACCTCAACAAACCGAGCATTCGCTTAGATTGATAGTCATACAGTCTAATATCTCCAAGGTCTTCTGACTCATCATCCTTGCCCATCCAACCTGCTACTGCTAAATATTTGTTGTCGGGAGAAACATCAACAGCATAGATCATTCCTTCAGAGCCAACCCCAATTTTACCGAGAAAGTCTTTTTCAATTCTGCCATTATCCGGATTCCAAACAATGCAAGTTTTATCAAATGATCCGGTTACGATATTTTGTTGACCGTCAATGGCGACATCATATATTAAACTTTTATGTCCCCTTGGGTTAATCACCAGATGCTGATCAGACTTTTGCGAATAAGAAAAAGCAGAGGAAATAAGTACGCATAGCACTAAAAATAACTTCATGACAATCTGTTTTCATCAAAAATAAAGAGTAAATAACAAAAAACTTTTAGGGTAAATCCCGTAATTATAGCTGAGCAAAACATTCAGTAAGTATTGACTTAAAGATTGTTAAAGATCCTTTTTTTACTCTTTTTGTTCAAATTTCTTCCAAAACGTATTTGATTTTGTTTAAATTTGAACGAAAGTTTTAGGATATATGGTTAAACATCCGTAACTTATACATTGAAAAGAACTATTTATTAATCAATTTACTATGCAAAGACTGACTCCTGCAGAGGAGCAAGTCATGTTAAGATTGTGGGGATTACAAGAAGCCACGGTACAGGACATAATTAATTTTTACCCTGCACCAAAGCCGGCCTACAACACCACCTCTACTATTGTGCGAATCCTCGAAAAAAAGGGTTATGTCAAGCACAAGAAAAAGGGAAGGGGATACATTTACTTGCCAAAAATAAGCAAGCTTGCCTATCGCGAATATTTGGCGAAGTGGCTACTTGAAAACTATTTTGAAGGTTCAAACCAAGACGCCATCAATCATTACAATCAAACAAAAAGCTTAGACGAGTTACTCTAAGATTGCTTGTTTGGGAAAAGTTTATCTCGAATTTTCAATATTGGCATTTCGAAAAACTTGTATGATAAATAAGAGGTCACTACTGTCAAAGAAAAAGTGATCATTAAGAATAGAAGATAATTTCTAATGTTATCTACTTCTATACTATAATCTCTGTAAAACTTATAGACCACGTGAATCCAGATAATATGGTAGACATATAAACCATAACTTATCTTTCCTAATTTGGTGAAAACGTTCTTTTCTGAAAATCGTATCTTGGAATCTTGAGGCACAAAAACCAAAAGCAATCCTGTGAATACGAGTGCGGTAATCGTGTAATAGAGCACCTTTAGAACGTAGATGTCGTGTTCAAATATCTTTGCAAGAAAAACGATCATCAAGACAACACCGACTACGTAAGACCATCTGATCCATAACGGAATTCTACTTACAAAATCAGCTACTTTTTTATAGCTAGTTGCAACATAAAAGCCAAGTAACCCACTCACGGCAAAATAATCAAGGTTTGAAAACAAGCCATGCCAGGTCACTCTGTCATTTTGATAAATAAAAGGTTCTGCTACTCTCCATCCTATAGCAAACAAAACACTTGTGATCAAGAATACGGGGATCCATTTTCGTTTCAAAAAGAAGAAGACAACCATCCATAAAATATAAAATTGCTCTTCAATGCAAAGAGACCAAAACACAGAAAGAGGTGTGGTCTTAGGCACATTATCCTGAATAATCATGTGAATATTCTCAGTAAAAGTGAAAGAATAACGCCAATCAGGCTCATAACCTCCGCCATTCATATAGAAACCAATATGCTCAGCAAAATCTGGAGGTATAATCATGGCAATGATGACCATGAGATAAAAGAGCGGCCAAATTCTAAATGCCCTTCTAATAAAAAACCTTTTCGGACTAATATTACCTTGATGAATTTTATCAAAGGTTAATATATAGGTAATTAGAAAGCCACTCAAAACAAAGAAAAAGCTTACGCCAATTCCACCACCATAGGTAATGTATTCTTTTGCCCAAGCAATCCACTCAGGATTTGAAGCCGCCATAACGAGCGGAGCATGCAATAAAAAAACCTTAAGAAAAGCGAAAAAACGAAACGCATCAAATGAATGAAAATGCAGTTTTTTCATGATCAATTATTCTTCAATTTCCATCAACTGAACTGTGAAACCAACATCAAGCACTTCAGGTAAAACATCCTCCCTCATTGCATGTTCAACCTTGAAAATGTATTTCCCAGCTGTAGCAAACCTTCCTCCTCTTGAAATGAGCATTTTATTCTCAACAACTGTGCCTGTACTCTCACCATACCACTCACCATCAGGAGCGGCAAGAATGTATTCGATAGTGTCTTTATCAGTATATCCATCAGGATATTCACTATGCAAAAACAAATAAATATTCGAATAAGGATAATCACTTGTTGTTCTAAAATTGATGTAAAGATCTAAAGCGCTAATTGTATCTGTAATATCGATTTCAAAAGTCTTGATATCTTCATTATTCCAACCGTCATCACCAACTTCAAAGTTCTCATCATAGAGGCGATTGCTGTCACAAGAAGCAAACGCAAACAATGAAAACAAAAGGAACCCTGCTATTTTAGTCTGCTTTTTTATCATTATTCGGCTTATTGTTATTCTGGTTTTTTGGTTTGTTGTTGTTACGTTTTTTAGGCGGCCTGTTCTTGTTGTTATTTGGCTTATTTCCTTGAGGATTATTCTGGTTTTGGTTTGAACCTTCCTTCTTAGGACCGTTATTCTTTCCCCGATTATTATTGTTCTTTTTCTTGAAGTTCTTGTTTTGCTGTCCTCCCTGTTTCTTCTGTCCGTCTTGCTTCTTTTCGCCTGGTTTGTTATTATTCTGTGGCTTTTTACCTTTAGCGTTTTGGTGCTTACTTTGAGGATTACTTCTATTGCCTCCTTTTTTCTTCTTCTTTTTCTTTCTCTTGAAAACATTGTCAAAACGATTCAAACTATCTTGACCCACAACATTTGTGTAGTCAGGCTCAGCCTCAACTATTTCAACCATAAAATCTTTAAGATCAGTAGGTTTTTTACCTTCTTTGTTGAGGGCGATTATTTCTTTAACGCGTTCTGGCGATAAGGGTACAAATGTTCCTGGTACTTTTGAATCTTTGTCTTGCTGAATATACCACATTTGCTCTTTGAAAACGTCTGTTTTCGCATGAAAAGCAACACCTTTTTCAGTATGCAGTTTTATATCAGCTTTTGGAAATTTCTTAAGGGCATCAACATAAGCATCCAGCTCATAGTTCAGGCAGCACTTTAACTTTCCACATTGACCAGCAAGTTTTTGCGGATTCAGTGATAGTTGTTGGTATCTAGCCGAAGCTGTAGAAACTGATCTGAAATCTGTAAGCCAAGTTGAGCAACATAATTCACGTCCGCAAGAACCGATTCCGCCTAAACGGGCAGCTTCTTGACGAACACCAATTTGTTTCATCTCAACTCTAACCTTGAATTCATCAGCCAACTCTCTAATAAGTTGTCTAAAATCTACTCGATCTTCAGCTGTATAATAGAAGGTAGCTTTATTACCATCACCTTGATATTCTATGTCAGAAATCTTCATCTTTAAAGCCAGTTGAGAAGCAATTTCTCTTGACTTAAACATGGTTTTCTTCTCACGTTCTCTATAATCTTTCCACTTCGAAACGTCTTCGGCAGTTGCCTTTCTAACTACGTTTCTTGCCTCATGAGCTTTAAAGTTAGGTGCTTTTTTTCTGACTTGAATTCTAGCTAATTCGCCTGCTACAGAAACTATCCCGACATCATGTCCTGGACTCGCCTCTACAACTACTACGTCTCCTACTTGAAGATTCACAGCTTTTAAATTTCTAAAAAAAGCTTTTCTTGAACTTTTGAATCTTACTTCTATTATATCGTAAGTACTTAAACCGTTTGGTAATTCTACATCAGCCAACCAGTCGTATACTGCTAATTTATCACATCCGCCAGTGCCACAAGCACCATTACTTTTACATCCATTCGGCACTCCGTTCCCTGTTGAACAATTTGTGCATCCCATTGTAAAAATATTTGTGTACCAAAGTTACAATTTTTGGTTGAGGATTTTGCCTTTTTCAATTAGAAGACTATTTCTACCCTGTTAGCTCTTGGTAGGTAGGACTTTATGGCATCAATCTGAGTCTTGTTAAATCCCAGATCTCCGAGATTCAGAAACTCTAAACTTTCAAGTTCACCAATTGCAGAAGGCACCTCAAGTATTGACGTTCCTGAGATGTCTAGCAATCGAAGTGATGATAATTTAAAAAGTGCTTCGGGCAAAACAGTAATTGGATTTTCATCCAAAGTTATTTGCATTACAGTGTTCATTTCTCCAATTTCATCCGGAATGACCTGAATTCTGTTTGATGACAAATGAACGGACTCAATGGTTTTAATTTTTCCTATCTCTTTCGGAATGTCACGCAGCTTGTTGTAATCTAGATTAAGTTCTTTTAGAGACTGAAGATCACCAATAGAAGCGGGTAGTTTAGTAATCTTGTTGTCACTCAAATCAATTTCAATTAAAGCTTCTAGGGCTCCAATTTCAGTCGGTAATCTCTTGAGCTTGTTCTCGTAAAAGAAGGCAAATTCAATTTGATCGAGGTTGAAAATTTCTCTTGGCAACTTTTTCAACTGATTGTCTCCCAGGTCAAGTATCGCAAGTTCTTTGAGCGAATACAACTCTTTAGGAAACTGTTTAAAACGATTTGAACCCAAATAAAGCGCCTCCAGATTGTCCAGGTTTTGAAATGATTCTGGAAGTTTAGAAAGTTCATTGACGTACAAATCAACAACAGTTAAATTCTCTAATTCTCCAATGGATTCTGGCAGTTTTGTGAGGTTGTTGACGTATGCGTCAAGTTTACTAAGACCTTGAAGTTTACCTATGCTCTCTGGCAAAAATGTTAGTTTGTTTTTGTGCAGACTTAACTCTCGAAGAGTAGAGAGATTTCCAATCTCTTCAGGAAGTCTCTCAATTGCATTATCATTTAGCCTCAGAACCTGAAGTTTAGTGAAAGTTGTTATTTCTTCTGGAACTTTTATTAAATCATTCTTAGAAACATCTAACCACTGTAGATTTTTGAATTTCTCAATGTCAGCCGGTAAACTTTTAAGGTCTTTTGAAGACAAATCCAAAACCACAACTGATTCCGGTTCTTTTAGCGCCTCGGTTAAGCTTTTATAAGTCTTTTCCTTTTTCAACTCAGCCACCGAAAGCAATTGTGCAAACAATGAGAATTGAACGCTTAGAAAAAGAAGAAATAATAAGAGTTTTCTCACTGTTAGTTTTTAGTAGTTTACCAAAATGTGAGCCAAAGGTTACACCCCTTTACGTACGAGTTTTGTTAGTTTAATGACCAAATCAGTAAAGAGAATTTTTGAATTCGCATTTCTTTCAAGATGATAGTAAGCCAAGTTAAACTCTTCGATCAATTCAGATATGTTTTGATTATTGATGAATTTGGCAAACTTTTGAAGAAAAGCTTTTTCTTCATTTCTCAAGTTAAGCAATTGATCTTTCATGTAATTCATGATCATGCTTTCTCTGAAAATATGTAAGCCATATTTAACAAAGTTCTTTTGCTTTTCTTTATCCATTGCAGCAACTTCATCACTAACTGCTATTAAGTCATTCGGATTAGCCGCATAGGCTGATCTCATTAATTTAACGAACAACTCAAAATATGCATGATGAGCCTTATCTCCCTGAACAGCATTTATTGCTTCAACAATATTACCCTGACTCAGAGCTGAAACAGTTTCAGCAATTGATTGATCAACCCCATACTTTTTCTTGATGTACTTTGTGATCTGTTCACCATCAGCAGCAGGAATATTAATTATCTGTGTTCTAGAAATAATGGTAGGCAAAATTGCCTCTGAATTATCGCAAACTAATAAGAAAATTGTTTTTTCAGGAGGCTCTTCAAGTAGTTTCAACATTTTATTGGCAGCCTGAGCATTCATTCTTTCTGGCAACCAAATTATCATTATTTTAAACTTATCTCCGTACGCTTTGAGAGAAAGTTTTTTCATTATTTGCCTACTCTCTTCAACCCCAATTATTGGGTTCTTACCTGCATTGTCTAACTTGTCTAGCCAAGAGTCTACATTAAAATATTTCTGCTTTGTGAGCATATCATTCCATTCGGCCCTAACATCATCAGAAGATGAAACATGATCAGTTTTTGAAATAACAACAGGGTAAACGAAATGTAAATCAGGATGCGTCAAAGAAGAAACCTTTTGACAATTAGGGCATTCACCACACGAATCTTTAGTTGACGGATTATCGCACAGCAAATATTGACTAAAAGCCACAGCCAAAGGAAGTTTACCAGCCCCTTCAGGACCCAACAACATTTGTGCATGACTAACGCGATCAGCCTTTACTTCTTTAAGTAAAAGCTTAACAACTTTATCACTTGATATAACATCCTTGAATTGCACGAGAGTAAAATTAGTTATTATATGGTACGGATTTTGCCCATTAGTGTAAAATTCTTAATTTTAAACAAAGCCCCCATGTTGGGACTGATAAAGAAAAACAAAAGATGAAAAAATTATTTACACTAGCAGCCGTATTTTTTACAATTGGATCCTTCGCACAAGTTGGCATTCAAGAAACGAACGTTAACATTGACGGAGGAAAAAACGGCTTTGAAATAGAAATACCATACGCAGATAAGAAAACAACTGAGAAAGAATTGAAAGATCTATTTAAAAGTTGGAAAGGAAGCTTTTCTGAAAAGAAGGGCATCATGAAATCTGATGATTGCAAAAACAAACAAATGGGAGAAAACACATTTGATGTCTTTGGTACTGTAATCGAAAATGGTGATGACGGATCTAAAGCACATATTGCAGTTGACCTTGGTGGAGCATTTTTGAGTTCATCAGAACATAGTTCTCAATTCAAAGTAATGGAAAGTCTTCTTAAAGCTTGGGGTGTAAAAACTGCCACAACCTTCGTTGAAATTGAAGAAAAAGAGGCTGAAAAGGTTCTGAAGGATAGACAAAAAGAATTGGAAGACCTTGAGAAAGACCAAGAGAAAATGGAAAAAGAAATCGAAGACTACAAGAAGAAAATTGAAGAAAACGAAAAAGCCATTGAACAAGCTAAAAAAGATCAAGAAACTAAGAAAGAAGAAATTAAAACTCAAGAAGGAGCAGTTCAAGAAATAGTTAAGAAAAAAGGTGGAATCAAATAGGCTTCACAGAAATTTTAATTGATATTTGTCCCCCATTAGGCTCGAGCTTAATGGGGGATTTTTTATGCAAGGAAAATTTAAATACTATTTAATACTTCACATCATTGTTTTGGTTTGGGGTATCACTGGTATTTTGGGAGATGAAATTGAGGTTTCAGCCGAAAAAATAACTTTCTTCAGAACTGGGATATCATTCGTTTCCTTGCTACTCGTTGGTCTTTTCATAAAAGAAAGCAAGAAGCTTAGCCCAAAGGAGCTTCTCCTTCTATTGGGTACCGGAGTAATAGTCGGACTGCACTGGTATTGCTTTTTCTACTCAATTAAAGTGAGCACTGTATCAATTGGGGTGGTGTGCATGTCAAGCTCAACACTATTCACGTCTTTTCTTGAACCTATACTTTTCAAACGAAAAGTTTTACTGAGTGAAGTGATTCTAAGCCTTGCCATTATGGGTGGAATTGTCATCATTTTTGGATTCGAAACACAGTATGCTGAAGGAATTGGATATGGTTTATTATCTGCCTTTTTTGCAGCCTTCTTCACTGTAGCAAATGGTAAATTTATTTCTAAAATAAGTTCGTTCAAAATCACCAAATTTGAGATGCTTGGCGGCTTTTTAACCCTTGCCTTCATTCTAGCAATTAGTGGGCAAATAAATGGTGAAATAATGAATGTATCATTAACCGACTGGGGTTACTTATCTATTCTAGGTGTCATTTGCACTACGGTCGCCTTTATGGTTTCTGTCTGGGTCATGAAACATGTGACGCCTTTTACCGTTAGCATGAGTGTTAACATGGAACCCATTTATACTATTATAATCGCATTAATAATTGCCAGCATGCGTGGGTCTACAAAAGAAAACATGTCAACCGGATTCTATATTGGAGGGCTAATTATTATTGCCTCTATTTTCTTAAATGGGTACATCAAGCAAAGAAAGAATCCCAAGAAAGTTGGTATGAATGATGAAATTCTTGATGATAATGAACAAATACTTGGCTGAATTCGGCTATTTATTATTAAATTAAAACCACCAAAATCTAATTTTGAATAGATTTGCAAAAAATAAAACCTAGAAAACCACTTTTAGTATGAAGAAGAAATTAATTGTTCCCTATGATTTTACTGAAGTTGCCGATAATGCAATTCATCATGCCTTAGTAACAGCAAAGGTTGTTAATGCTGAAGTACACATACTTCATGTTGTTGCAAAAAATGATGAAATTAAAGAGGCAAAAGGTAAACTCGAAGCGGCTACTGCTGCCGCAAAAGCATCTTCAAAAGCTCCAGATGGTGATTTAATAAACCACGTAAGAGTAGGTAACATATTTGACGATATTGCAGATTTCGCAGTTGAAATAGGAGCCGAGTTAATTTTCATGGGTACACACGGTGCTACAGGATGGCAACATATTACTGGAAGTCATGCATTAAAGGTTGTAACAAGCTCACCAGCTCCATTTGTTATTACTCAAGAGAATGACATTAATGAATCTGGTTATGATGATATTGTCGTGCCATTAGATCTTCACAAAGAGACGAAGCAAAAATTAACATTGGTTGCAAACATTGCGCAATACTTTGATTCAAGAGTTCATGTTATTATTCCGGATGAATCGGATGAATTTTTGAAGCATACAGTTAAAGCCAATATCGTTTTCGCAAACAAATTCTTTAATGAAAGAGGAATTGATGTGACAACTACACTTGCAGAATCTTCAGGTTTTGACAAAGAGGTTGTAAAACATGCCGTTAAGGTAGATGCTGATTTAATTGCTATCATGAACCTTCAGAAAAACCAATTATTAGGTTTATTTGGATCAAATCATGAGCAATATATGATCACTAACGAAGCACAAATTCCGGTTTTAGTTGTTAATCCAATTGACGCTACAAACTCTTACCAAACTATCTTTACTTGATATTAGGTATATAAACATTCTTAACCTCCACTTAAAGCGTGGGGGTTTTTTTGTGTCCAAAACTTATGTTTGATAAGTCAGATTTTTATAAAGTAATGTAAGAAGGCAGATAGCGGTTAATTGCAGATTAGTACATCATACCGACTATGGCAGCAGTCATCAAACTTGCAATAGTACCACCCAGTAATGCACGCATTCCAAGCTTAGATAGTAATCCTTTACGACTAGGCACTAATGAACCGATACCACCAATTTGGATACCAATGGAGGCAAAATTTGCGAATCCACAAAGCATATAAGTTGCAATAATAACAGACTTCTCAGAGAGGGCGCCTTGTGCTTTCAACTCACCCAAACGTGGGTATGCAATGAACTCATTCAAGATTGTTTTTTGACCTAACAATTCTCCCACAAGCACCATATCTCCACTTTCAACTCCAAGCATCCAGACTATAGGAGCTCCAACATATCCTAAAATAAATTGAAATGACAATCCATCTTTATATGGGGTGCTACCAGCAATTACATCATTCAAATTAGTTGTTTCACCAATCCACCCAAGAATTCCATTACCCATTGCCATTAGAGCTGTAAATACGAGTAACATAGCTCCTACATTCACGGCCAATTTCAATCCATCAGTTGTACCATTCGCTATAGCTTCAAGAAGATTAGTTCCTATCTTCTCCTTATTAATGGTTAGATCTTTATTAATTTCTTCAGTTTCAGGTATTAGTATTTTAGCTGCCACTACGGCTGCTGGTGCCGAAATGATTGATGCTGTCAATAGGTGTTTAGCGAAAAAGGCCCTTTCTACCGGGTCATCACCTCCCAAAAAGAAAACATAAGCTGCCAATACACCTCCGGCAATGGTTGCCATTCCACCAGTCATTAAACACATCAGTTCTGACTTTGTCATTCCCAACAAGTAAGGCTTCACTAAAAGTGGTGACTCTGTTTGACCTAAAAACACATTTCCGGCTGCGGCCAATGATTCTGCACCAGATAGTTTCATGAACTTCTTCATGACCCAAGCAAAAACGAAAACTACTTTTTGAACTATTCCTAAGTAATAAAAGATACTCATCAAAGCAGAGAAGAAGATAATAGTAGGTAATACTTTAATTGCAAAAGTCAGTAGTGGTGCCTGCACAACCCCTATTCCCATTTGACCAAATAAGAAATCTGTTCCTTCATCTGTATATTCTATGACGGTAACAAATCCATCACTCACAAACTTAAAGCCCTGTTCAATAAAAGGTACTTTTAAAACTAGTATTGCAATAACAACTTGTAGTAAGGTTCCTTTAATTACAAGTCCCCAATCAATTCGCTTTTTGTCAGCTGAAAACAAGAAAGTTAATACTAGTAGAAAAGCCATTCCAAGCACACCTCTAATAACAGACATGAATGAAATTCCCTTTTGAACTTTTACTTCTTTAACGTAGTCATTTCTTTGATTGAGATGATTGAAAACTAATCTTTGATCAGTCAGAGATGTGGTAATAATAGTTTCTTCATTTGCAACAGCTACAACTTCTCCATCTGCAGTAGTTGACACTAATTTATCATTTGCATAAAATGAAGTTACAGTTGATCCATCTGCAGAATTTTCAACAGTTATAGAGTCTGCAGTCACAGCTTCAGGAGTCACATAAGTTAATCGAAGGGTATCCTGATTTCTTGTCCAATTACCTTTGATTGTGTCTTTAAACCAACCATATTCTGTAAAAGAGTTGCCTTGATCTGGCCCTGCAAACAAGAGAAAATGTTCAGTTGAATCTTGCTCCTCAGTCACCAACCATTTGCCTAAAATTGGATCTGCCTTATCACTTCCACAAGAAGAAAATAGAGCCAATAATCCGGCAAAAAATATGAAGTGGAGTTTTTTCAGGATGTTGGAAAGGTTAATTTCGTTTGTTGAGCTCATCTCTAATTTCAGATGCTCTCTCATAATCTTCATTGTCTAATGCTTCTTGCAAAAGACTATTCAGATCTTCAGTGGACATGGCACCCAATTCATTTGAGTCAGCCTCTGTTTTCACAGCTTCTCCTTCTGCTTCACTTTCAACCTCAACTGCTCCGCCTTCTTCCATTTCCTCTTCTAGCTGAATACCAGCAGAACTCAAAATATGTTCGAATGTGTAAACAGGGCAAGCGCAACGAATTCCGATAGCGATTGCATCAGACGTTCTTGCGTCAATTTCTACCTCTTCACCATCTTTTTCACAAACTAACTTCGAATAAAAAACACCTTCAATTAGATTGTAAATAATTACTTCTTTAATCGTCACTTTGAATGATTCAGCAAAGGCTTTAAATAAGTCGTGTGTGAGTGGTCGAGAAGGCTTCATGTTCTCTAATTCGATCGCGATAGATTGAGCTTCGAATCCTCCAATAATTATTGGCAAACGTCTAACGCCTTGTTTTTCAGACAACACCAAGGCATAAGCCCCAGATTGTGTCTGGCTATACGAGAGACCAATGATTTTTAATTCAATCTTATCCATAAAAAACAAAAGATTCCGCTAAGCTAGCGGAACCTTTATTTAGCTTTATACTAAAGTACTAATTTTGAGCTTTTAATTTCTCAATTTCTTCTTTTAATTTCGGAAGAACCTCAAATGCATCTCCAACTATCCCGTAATCGGCAGCTTTAAAGAAAGGTGCTTCAGGATCTGTGTTGATTACTACTATGACTTTAGAACCGTTAACACCAGCAAGGTGCTGAATCGCTCCTGAAATTCCAGCAGCAATATATAAGTTAGGTCTAATTGCAACACCTGTTTGTCCTACGTGCTCGTGATGAGGTCTCCATCCGATATCAGCAACTGGTCTTGAACATGCTGTTGCAGCTCCAAGAGTTTTCGCTAATTCTTCTACCATTCCCCAATTCTCCGGTCCTTTTAAACCTCTACCTGCTGAAACAACTAATTCTGCTTCTGGTAATAATACATCACCTTCTTGCTTTTGAACATCTTTCACTGTAAGTGAAGCTGAACCAGCATCTGCATTAAATTCTTCAACTACAGCTGACCCTCCAGTTTCCTCAATTTGAATTGAGTTAGGAGTTAAAGAAATAATTTTTTTATCTGAATTGAAAGAAACGTTACCGAATGCTTTTCCTGAAAATACATTGACTTTCACAGAACCATCTGCCGAAGGCAATGCTATTGCACCAGATGCTAAACCTGCTTTTAATTTTGCAGATAATCTTGGCGCAACGGCTCTTCCCGTTAAATCTTGAGAAAACACGATTGTCGTTGCCCCACAAGAATCTGCAGCTGCAGCAACAATGTTTGTAATTTGAGAAGCGTCATTTGTACTCACTGCTCTATTTACTAGAACTTTTGCTGCTCCTACATTTCCTAATGCCGCTAAATCTCCTTCTGAAATTGATCCATTGGTAACAACAGTTGTTGACCCAATTTTACTTCCGTAATTCACGGCTTCCATTGCATTTTTTGCAACCGAACCGTTTAATGTATCTATATAAACTAATACTGACATATCTAAATATTAAAATGGGTTAAATTACCTTCGCCTCAGTGTGCAATAGGTTTACTAATTCTGCAATGTTGTCTGCTTCAACATATTTACAAGCTGACTTCGCTTCAGGTAAAGAATAAGTCGCGAAAGAAGTTAAATCTTCACATGCAGCTGGCTCAATCACCTCAAGAGGTTTTGTTCTTGCAGCCATAATCCCTCTCATGTTTGGAATTCTTTGCTCTGCCATTCCTTTAGCTGAACTAACTACAAATGGAGTGTTTACTTCAACCACTTCTACACCACCTGTCATTTCTCTATTAATTGTTGCAGCAGCTCCGTTTAACTCAAGCTTTGATGCAAGAGAAACGAATGGCTGGTTCAACATTTCTGCAACCATACCACCAACCTGTGAACCGTTATAGTTAATAGTTTCTTTTCCTGTGAAAACAATATCAAATCCATTCGCCTTCGCATATTCAGCAATTTGAAATGCTGTGAAATATGCGTCATTTGCCTGAGCATTCACTCTTACAGCATTATCTGCACCAATTGCTAAAGCTTTTCTAATGATAGATTCATCACCAACTTCACCAACTGTTATTGTTGTAACTGAACCTCCTAAAGATTCTTTCAACTCAAGCGCACGCACTAATGCGTACCACTCGTCATATGGATTAACAATATATTGAACTCCAGCTTCATTGAACTTTGTATCACCATCAGTGAATTCAATTTTACTTGTTGTATCTGGAGCTTTACTGATACAAACTAAAAATTTCATACTTGTTTATTTATTGGATTTAAGAGAGCAAGCTCCCCTATAACCCTAATTATCTAATTGAACCGTTTCTATTTAGAAATCAGTTCATCTAATTCAGGGCGCAAATTTACCAAAAATATGAGGACGTACAACAGAGAACTTTGCTTTTTTTATTACGCGCGCATAATAAATTAGCTTTAGATTTTTGAGATAATTTTATCAGACATAGGCTTAACTCCGCTTCTGAATCTGTTCATTAGTTTACCCTCTTCATTTAGCAAGAACTTCTCAAAATTCCACTTAATATCTCCCTTGTGGTCAGGGTTCTTCTGTTGGCAAAGCCAAGTAAATATTTCGTTTATGTCGTCTCCTTTTACTGAGACCTTTGACGCCATAGTAAAAGTTACTCCATAATTTACTTTACAAAATGTAGCAATTTCTTCATTTTTTCCTGGCTCTTGTTTACCAAAATTATTAGCAGGAAACCCTATGATCGCTAATTTATCACCCATTTCTTCATGAAGTTTTTGCAGCCCTTCATATTGGGGGGTGAACCCACATTCTGAGGCAGTGTTCACAACTAAAATTTTCTTGCCTTTAAAGTCAGCAAAACTCATGGTTCGGCCGTCTAAAGTTTCGAAACTAAAATCATGAATTGATTTTTGGCCAATAGCAAGTGAGCCAATAAGGATTGATAAAATAACAAATGTCGTTTTCATAGTTTTTATTTTAGTAACAGTCTCAACATATTCTTTGTTCATTGCCTAATCAAGCCACTCAATCATGAACAAACAAAAATATAGAAGACCCGCCCCTGCAACAGCTAAGAGAATTGCTCCAAGCATTGGTAACTTCATATTGTATGGGTCAAAATCAGTTGTTTTTTTTGGGTTAATGGATATCATTACTTTTTCGCCGGCTTTTGCCTTTGAACTTATTAAGTAGCTTCTTTTCTTTTCAAAAAGTTCACTTTCATAAGTAAAAGTTACAGTAACAATCTTACTAGTAGTTCTTGACCACCAATGTTTTTCTTCTCCAACAATTTCATCAATTACAGCCTCAACTCTTGGTCTCATAGAAAGCATGGCAATTCTACCAAACATTATCAATGAAGCCAAAATTAAACCACAAGCAAGAAAAAAGATCATGCTGTGAAAATAATGCTAATTCACCAATTTGCTCAATAGAACAGAAAATATTCTTAGCTATCTTTGAGAAAACGAATTTCTATGAAAGAGCATTTCTTACTTAACCCTGACATCACTTATCTTAATCACGGTTCATTTGGGGCTTGCCCAAAAGAAGTTTTTGAGGCTTATCAAAATTATCAAAGAATGCTTGAGTCAGACCCTGTTCAGTTTGTTACGAAAACTGGTGTAGCTCTGCAAGACAAATCAAAAGAAGCTTTGGCGAAATTTATAAATGCTCCCAAAGAAGATTTAATTTATGTGACAAACCCTTCAACTGCAATGAATATCGTCATTAAAAGTTTAGACTTAAAAAAGGATGATGAAGTGCTTTCTACAAATCAAGAATACGGAGCGGTTGATCGAGCGTGGAATTATTATTGTGGTAAAGCGGGGGCGAAATATGTACGCCAAACAATTACGCTTCCATTAAAGAGTAAAGAACAGTTCATTGAAGAGTTTTGGGCAGGACTAACGTCTAAGACAAAAATTATTTGCCTCTCGCAAATAACGAGCTCAACTGCCCTAATTTATCCTGTAAAAGAAATATGCGAGCGAGCGAAAGAGCTCGGTTTGATGACAATAATTGATGGGGCGCACGTTCCAGCACACATCCCATTAGACCTTTCAGATATTAAGGCAGATGTTTATACCGGAGCTCTTCACAAGTGGGTATTGGCTCCAAAAGGGAGTTCGTTTTTATATGCCTCCAAAGAAGTTCAAGACAGTTTTGACCCTTTAATTATTTCATGGGGATATGAAGCTCAATTCCCTTCAGGCTCTCAATTTCAAGATTACCATCAATATCAAGGAACAAGAGACTTTTCGGCATTTTTAACTACCCCGGATTGTTTAAGTTTTATGGAGAAGCATGATTGGTTGAATAAAACGGCAACTTCCAAAAAAGAACTTTTACATTTCTACCCTATTATTTCTGCAGAGTTAAATAGTGCGCCTATTTGTACCGTTAGCTCTGAATTTCTTGGTCAAATCTGCAGCATCCCTGTTAATACTGAAGACCCGGCTCTGCTTAAAGAAACTCTTTTCAATGAGTACAAAATTGAAATTCCAGTATTTAATTATGATGGCACAAACACCTTTATGCGCGTATCATTTCAGCCGTACAATAGTGAAAAAGAAATTGAGACATTGTTAGATGCAATCAAATCTATCAAATCTAAATCTGCTCTTATTTCTTAAGCGTTCTCTTCCCAAATTTGAGTCAAGTGCGCCATTGTTTGAACAGCCTTTTGCATGTCCTGCACGCTCACATATTCGTGTTTAGAATGAATGCCCATTTCACCGGTAAATAAGTTCGGACAAGGTAAGCCCATAAAAGATAATCGCGACCCATCAGTTCCGCCTCTTATGATAACTGGTCTCGGCTCCACACCTGCTCTTTTCATTGCATCAATAGCATTATCAGTAACAAAAGGAACTTCTTTAATCACCTCCTTCATATTACGATATTGCTCAGTGACTTTGAATTCGGAAGTAACACCAGGATACTTAGCAACAACACTGTCTAAAATGCTCTTTAGTTTGTCTTCATATTCAGCCAGTTTTGAAGTGATATGATCTCGAATAATGAACTTTACGGTTGTCTTCTCTAAAGCTCCTTCGATTGATGTCGGGTGAACAAAGCCTTCTCTGTGAGAAGTGGTTTCTGGAGACCAAGAATCTTTGGGTAACTCATCAATGAAATCACTCGCTACTTTTATTGAATGAACCAGTTTGTTTTTAGCATATCCGGGATGTGCTGATATACCGTGTATGATAATCTCAACGGCATCTGCTGAAAAACTTTCGTCTTCAATTGAGCCCAAAACTCCACCGTCTAAAGTGTATCCGTAATCAGCATTTAACCTCTCCATATCTATGTGGTCTACACCTCTTCCGATTTCTTCATCTGGAGTGAAAAGTACACGAATTTTTCCGTGCTCAAATCCTGGATTATTCATCATGAAATTCGTAAAATCCATAATGCATGCAACACCTGCTTTATCATCTGCACCAAGTAAAGTTAGACCTGAAGCTGTAATTAAATCATCACCTATTTTCTCTTTCAAGTAAGGATGCTTATCAGTGGTTATTACTTGCGAGTTATCGTCTGGCAATGTAATAGGTGCTCCATCATAATTTTTATGAAGAATTGGTTTTACATCTTTACCTGAACAATCTGGCGCAGTATCCATGTGAGCACAAAAACAAATTGTTGGAATATCTTTCGTTGAGTTTGCTGGAATTGTTGCATAAACATATCCCCATTCATCCATTTCGGCATCAGAGACACCAATATCAAGAAGTTCTTGAACCAATACTTTTCCTAAGTCTTTTTGTTTCATAGAAGAAGGAAAGGTGGTAGAATTTGGGTCGGCCTCAGTATCTATTTGGGCATACTTGATAAACCTATCTGAAACTGTGTGGATGTAATCTTTGATGTTCATGCTTTCATTTTTTTAAGAAGCACTAAGATAATTAGTCTTTCTTTTTGTCAAAGAAAAAACCCAATTGAATCATGATGTTTGGATAAAATGCGGCATAAGTATGAACCGAATAAAACAAATCTTGTTTTCTCTCTTCGACACCGGCACCAACCAAAGCCGATAGGCGAAATCTATTTTTGAAGCCATTCAGTCCAATCATCAAGCGGCCACCGTTAATGTAGTCATCAAAGAGTTTGTAATTACTGTGGCCGACTGCGATTAAGCCATAATAGGAGGCATACATTGAAAAGTATATTGGTTTTCTTAGACTGAAGCGCGCATTTTGACTCAAACCTAATTCGAAGCCAGTATAGGCAAGATTCCCACTCAAAGCACTCCACTTTGATTCTGGTTTATAAATGAGTCCTAAATTGTAAGATTGATAATGACGGTAACCAAGCCCAAACCAATTGTTGTAGTTATAATCAAGTCCCAGCTGAAGGTTCGCAAATTCAGTTTTAACGCTCGCACCTTGTCTGTACTTAAGTTTTGTAAAAAAAGTTGAGTCTTCCTTCTGAGAAAAAGAATTAAGAGGCAAAATAATAACCAAGATGAATAGAAGCTGTGGACTCATGTCTGTAAAACAATCCGAGCCTCTGAAAAGTTACATGAAATCGGGTTCTCTCTCAGTTTTAGAACATTCTAATTTTTTCAATTTTAGAGCCTTCTTTGAAGTCTTCTATCTTCATCATCTCCATGTCTAAGTTCCCTTTTGGTGGCTTAAGACAGTCTTCAGCATTTAACAAGAAATGTACATCCGGTAAAGCTTCAGTCTCTAACACATATCTGTCAGACACATAGGTGTACCATAACTTCGCGTCAGGATAAGCCGACTCAAACTCTTCAATTGTAGACCCTACAGAAATAGCATCTGCTGTTTCGTAATAATTTGAAAGCACCCACATTTCAAGAATGTCTTTGTCTTCATGATGCGCTTCATTCATTTGATGATCCATGATTAACTCAACAACATCTTCTAATTGATTAAAGATGACATTATGCGTTAATTCTTCTCCAGGTCCTTCGTCAGTCAGCTCTGCTTCAACGAAGTGTCTCATCTTGAGACCTTCTGGCAAGGTAGGTACTTCTTCACCAATTATGAAATTACCGCAAGCCTTTGCCTCAAGTAAAAATGAGTTCGTAGCTTCTACTTCTTCCACTTGTTCTTCAACGACATCAGTGATTTCAGTGTTTTCACTTTCTGCCGCTTCTTCCGAAGAAGACCCACAAGAATAAATAAATAATAATGGTGCTATTAAGATGTATGATTTGGACATAAAAAGAGATCTTGGTGTGAATCAAATGTAGGCAAATCTATTAGAGCAAGCAAATCTTAATGAATCAGGGCCCTAATCAACCATGAATACTCTCTTTATTACCGTATGATTGTATCAAGTCTCCTTCAAATTCAAGCCATTCAACCCACCTTTTCTCAACATCAACATCTCCGCAATACTTTCTTGCAAAGCCAAGAAACAAAGTGTAATGATTCGCTTCAGAAATCATAAGCTCTCGATAAAAGTTGGAAAGCTTTTCGTCTTTCAAATTTTCAGACAAAACTCTAAATCGTTCACAACTTCTAGCTTCTATCATTGCAGAGAAAAGCAAGCGATCTACCATTGCAACATCCCTGGCGCCACCTTTTTGACAGAATTTAAAAAGTTTATTGACGTAATCATCTTTACGTTCTCTCCCAAAATCCAAACCCCTCTCTTTAATTATCTCTCTTACCTGTTTAAAATGGGTTAACTCTTCAAATGCAACATCCAATAAAGCATCTACCATGTCAGTTTTTTCAGAATTCAAAGTGATCAATGAAATCGCATTCGTGGTCGCCTTTTGTTCACACCAAGCGTGATCAGACAATATTTCTTCAAGATTATCCTCCGCAATTTTTGCCCAACGGGGGTCTGTTTTCAATTTTAATCCCAACATAATAAGAAATTTATTTTAACGATTGAAAAATATATTGTTCACTGAATCGACTTAGTATAATAAGATGGAGCAAGTTTTTCAAACCGATATCAAAAGTAGCAAACGCGCATACAATATTAACGCGCTTTTGAAAACTTATTTTTCAATCTCAGAAGTAAAACTCATCAATGAAAAGGCAGGTGCCAAATATGTAATTTCAGCAGATCACACAATAAATAAGAAAATCATCTCACTGATTAGAGAGTTCGGATATAAGTGCGAACTCATTTTAAAATCAGCTCACTAATGAAGTTTTTCAGATCTTCCAAATCCATTTTTTGAAAGGAGCCTTTATCCAAAACAAGATTGTTATTGTACATGATGATTGGAAAATCGAAATGCTCTTCTTTAGCCCTTCCTTTTAAAAATTGATCTTTATATAGAAATTTGAGATCTGCATCAATGGAATCAAGGAATTCAGTCCATTCTTGTTTTTGTCCCAAATTGGTGTGTGTAATAGAACAAAGTTGACAATCGTAAGAACCAGGGCTTACTATTTTATGGACGTAATCCAACATCTTGCTTTTGAGATCGGAGTCAGCATTGTATACCAACAACAAGTCTTTTGCCATTACTATCAGATTTAATAGTAGAAATCAAAATGATACTGACATTCTCCTTTGACGTAGCGAATCTCAAACTCAGTAATTTTAGCTACTTCAAGGTTAATGATCACAGACTCTCTTTCTTCACCTTCTTTTTTAGTTAATTCATAATGAACCGCCTTGTTATTAGTCTTAATCATTTTCCCCATATCATAATCAGATGCATAATACGTCTTGATTGTTCCAGAATTAAGATGAATCTTATAAACTATTTTGGCTCCTGAAGCGCCCTTAGATCTCTCATAAGAGTTCTCTAATTCTTCTAAATAAGATTGGCTGAAACCGAATGAAGAAAAAAGTACAAAGCCTAAAAAAACGATTAATTTCATAAAAAAATGATGTTAAACAACAAGGCCCAACAAAAAGTTGGGCCTTGTACACTACTTACTTTGGAATTACAGCAGCTTTCAAAAATCGTTATCTTCTACTTGCTGAAAACCATGAAAAAACTCTGTTACAAATATATGATTCTATTTCGAACAATTTGGAGTAAAATTGAATAAATTGTGTGTAAATTGTCACGTTTTTGAACTCCTAAGTGATTAAAGCATCAAAATGAATATTAAAAAAGACAGTTTAGCGTTTCTCAAAAAAGTTGAGAAGAACAACAATAGAGATTGGTTTAATGCTAATAAAGATGAATATCTCGAGTGCCATGGTAATTTGATAGATTTCGCAGATGCCCTTTTGGTTGAAATGAATAAGCACGATAATATTGCAAACCCAAATGGAAAAAAGAGCCTTCATAGAATTTATCGAGACACTAGGTTTTCAAAGGATAAAACTCCATATAAAACAAATTGGAGCGGAGGGTACAAAAGAGAAACTGCACTTTTAAGAGGTGGTTATTACTTTCATATAAACGCAAACTCCGCATTTATTGCTGGTGGTTTTTGGGGTCCAAATTCATCTGACATTAAGAGAATCAGAGAAGAAATTGACTTAAATGCTGAAGCTTTTAAGAAAATTTTTGAATCAAAAAAATTCAAAAGCTTTTTCGGTGAACTTGCAGGAGAATCGTTAAAGACGGCTCCCAAGGGATATCAAATAGACCACCCTGAAATTGAGCTTTTAAGAAGAAAACAGTTTTTAGTTAGTAAAGAGTTCAAAAAAGACGAGGTGCTGTCCAAAGATTTTGTTTCAAAAGCAAATGAAACTTTCAAAGCAATGCGCCCGTTTTTTGATTTAATGAGCGAAACATTGACAACAAATTCGAATGGCGAGCTGATTGTTTAAATTCTTAACTCAAACCTCAGCCCGAATTTTTTTCCACTCCTAGTTCCTTTTGATCCGAAACTTATTTTGGCATCTAACTGATCAGACAACATCTCAATTAATTGCATTCCCAGTGTTTCAGAATCTTCAATTTTGAAGTTCTCCTTAAGGCCAAGGCCGTCATCTTCGTAAACCACTACGAAGCCTCGTTCGCCTATTTTTTCTGCCTGAATCAAGATTGTTCCAACCCTATCCCTGAACGCATGCTTTAGAGAATTTGTAATCAGCTCATTTATGATCAGCCCTAAAGGAATCATATTATCAATTTTGAAATAGCACTTCTCACTAACTTTAAGTTCAACATTAATTTTGTGAGCAGGAGGAGCATATGACATGAAAATAGATCTCTGCAAAAAGTCAATATATTCAGAAAGTTGAGTGAATTCAAAGCCATCTGAACTATACAACATCTCGTGCACAAGCGCCATTGATTCAATCCGACTTTTCGAGTCTCTTACAAATGCAAGAATTTTTGGATCAGTTTCGTTTATGGTTTGCAACCTCAACATTGACGTGATTATTTGCATGTTGTTCTTTACCCTATGATGTAGCTCTTTTAGTAATCTCTCTTTTTCCTTTAATGAAATTGAATTTACTTTTAACTCTTCACCAAGCATGTTTACACCAGCTGAAATTGCTGTTAATTCGTCTTGCCTTGTGTCAATTTGAATTTTTTTATCAAAATCAAGTCGTGCGTAGGACATCAACAACTCCATGATCTCTTGTATTCGATTATCTTCGAAATTCATTTCACGACCTCCCAAGTTTTACACCAGTTAACTGCATTGGCTTCAGTATTAAATAATTTTACAGGCAAGACCGGTTTGGTTAAGCCAATGTAAAAATTTGCGATCATTCTGCTTAAATGAGAATCAACAATTATAGCTATAGACAGACATCTTGATGAGCGCCCTTTGACAGAAAAATGCTCTCTTGCTTCCTTCGTAATTGATTTCACTCCTCGTGCATCAACAATCAATGTAAACTTATCTTGTGTTAAACCATTGACACAATTACTGTTTTCAATTGCGTCTTCTAAAAGAACTTCAGATCCTGGTTTCACTTTCGTTCTAACAATGCCGTCTTTTCCCATCCAAGTGTGATAGCATCTGAGCTCAATACAGTTCGACACATTCAAATCCATGATTAAATATACCCAATTTCTTCAATTTCCTTATCTTTCACAAAATTAAATCAGAGCAGTGGGATTCCTTAAAAAGTTTAGTGATACTAAAATCAATTTCAAATTAGGTGTGGCCTTTTTTGTTATTGCCTTTATGTCAATTTCTGTAATAGGACTGCTCAGTTATTTCAAGGGAAAAAAATCATTAGAAGAAGAGTCATTCAATCGGTTGACTGCGGTTCGTGAAATGAAAGCAAGTCAAATCGAGGACTATTTTAATGATATTGAAAATCAGATTGTTACTTTTTCAGAAGACCATACTATCATTGAAGCCATGAGGGCTTTCAAAACTGGTTTTGACACCATTGCAATAGAACTCGATCATTCTAAGACTGATATTGCTGCATATGAAAAGCGACTAAGAAGCTACTACGAATCTGAGTTCATGCCACGGCTCAACGTTAATGTAAAAGTTTCAGAAGACGTAGAACATCATTGGCCAGCCCATGTTTCTTCAATAATTTTGCAAGATTTATACATTTCAAAAAATGAAAATCCCGTTGGAGACAAACACTACCTAAATCATTCTGACGATCAAAGTTCTTATAGCAGATCTCACGAGATTTATCACCCATTAATTAGGTCATATCTTGAGAAATTTGAATATTATGACATCTTTTTAGTAGACAATGTAAGTGGGCATATTATTTACTCTGTTTATAAAGAAGTCGATTTCGGAACCTCCTTGAAAGATGGCCCATACGCTAATTCAAACTTGGCAAAAGCCTTTGAAGAGGCAAGTAGGGCTACAGACAAAGACTTCGTGAAGCTTGTAGATTTTGAGCCTTACCACCCTTCATATAATGCTCCTGCTGCATTTATGGCCTCTCCGGTTTTTGATGGTGATCAAAACATAGGCGTCTTAATTTTCCAAATGCCAATTAAGAAGATTAACGACATCATGACCAACCGGCATGAATGGGCAGATGTCGGATTAGGTGAAAGTGGTGAAACATATATTGTTGCTGATGACTATACCCTGAGAAATCAATCTAGATTTTTCATTGAAGACAAAGAAAACTACTTTAAAATGATTGAAGATATCGGAACTGATGAAGTAACGATAAATCAAATAAAGAACTTTCAAAGCACAGTTGGACTTCAAGAAGTCAAAACTGAAGGAACAATTAAAGCTTTAGAAGGTGAGTCAAACACGAAAATTTTTAATGATTACCGAGGTGTAGCAGTTCTCTCCTCCTATAAACCACTCGAAATAAAGGACATGCACTGGGTAATAATGAGTGAAATTGATAAAGAAGAAGCCTTTTCACATGTTTATGATTTACGTAGAAATATCATTGTGATTTTTATTGGCTTACTCATTTCTATAATTTTTGCATCATTTTTTATCTCCCGAAAAATCACAAAACCAATTAAGCAACTGACAGCCCGTGCTGAAGAATTAGCAGACGGAAACCTCGAAGTAAAAATTGATCCACGAGGAGAAGATGAAATTGGAGTTTTGTCTAAAAGCTTCATTCATATGCAAGATTCTATTTCAGACCTAATTCATAATTTGGAAGATAAAGTTGCTGCCAGAACTTCAGAATTGCAGACGCAAAAAGATGTTGTAGAAGAGAAAAACAGAGAAATTGTTGACTCAATTAATTATGCTCTTAGATTACAGAAGGCTATAATTCCTGCAGAATCCAAAATACAACAAGCTTTACCTCAAAGTTTTGTTTATTTCAAACCAAAGGACATTGTTTCTGGAGATTTTTATTGGATGAATGAAGATGACGGAAAAGTTATTATTGCTGCAGTTGATTGCACTGGACATGGCGTCCCTGGGGCCTTAGTAAGTGTTGTTGGTGCCAATGGGCTTCATAGATGTGTTAAGGAGTTTAACCTAAGTCGTCCAAATGAAATATTGGATAAGCTTACTGAACTAGTTGTTGAGACCTTTGAATCAGGAGAAGACTCAGTGAAAGATGGAATGGATGGAGCAGTTTGTTTGATTGACATCAAGAAGAGAACTCTAGAATACGCAGGGGCGAACAATCCTCTTTGGATAATTAAAAAGTCAAGTCGTGAACTCACTGAAATCAAAGCCAACAAGCAACCAATTGGTGATTTCGAATATAAGGTTCCATTCGAAAATCACGTTTTTGAACTTGAAGAAGGAGACCAAATTTACATCTTTTCGGATGGATATGTTGACCAATTTGGAGGTCCAAAAGGCAAGAAATTTAAATATAAAACTCTCAAAAATCTTTTGGTTGAAAATCAAGACCTCTCTCCCAATGATCAAAGGGCGATTTTACATGAAACCTTCAATAGTTGGAAAGGTGATTTAGAACAGTTGGATGATGTCTGTGTGATTGGTGTGAGATTTTAAAATTGCATATTAATTCACGTTTCACTGTTTAAAGATATCTGAATTCAAAAATCCTAATCTTTGCTTTTAGTTTATCTTCAACGATTATTTACGTATATTTAGCATAGCTCAAACGTTTCACATATATATGAAAGCAACAAAACTGCTTGTCTTATTTTCGATTAGCTTATTTGGAGTCAATGGCTTTTGCCAACCTTCAAATGATGAGTGTACGAACGCAATGAGACTTTGCGCAGACCAACCTTTACAAGGCACAACTACTGACGCTACCTTTGACGCCGGTTCAGATGATAACTTTTGCACTATCAATAGCGCAACCGTTTGGTATGTCTTTACTACGAATGCAGTAGGCGGAAACGCAACTATTGACTTTACATCATTAAGCTTTAATACGGACCCAACGTACGGACAAGAAATTGACGCAGTAATGTTTAGCGCGACTACACCCTGTGTAGAAACTTCTTACACCCCTTACTCAGCCTGTGCCAATTCAGGTGTCGACTTCAACATAACAAGTGCAGTAGCTTTGACTGCCAACACCACATACTATGTAATGGTGAATGGCTCAAATACTGGAGGTGGTGTTACGAACTCAGCAGAATGTGATTATCAAATCGAGATTTCAGGGCCTGCAGTAGATGCCAGCTTTCCTACAGCCACCATTTCAGCAATGAATACGACTTTGTGTGAAGGAGATGAAGAGCCAATTGAAGCAATTATTTCAAATTGTAGTGACACTGCTAGTTTTGACTGGTACTATGATGACGTTCTACTCGAAAGTACTTCAACAAATCAATTTTCTACTTCTCAACTTTCAAATGACGGGAATTTATGGTTAATTATTAACTGCGGAGAGCTTTGTGTTTATGCAGACACCACAGACAGCATCTTCTTTCAAGTAACACCAATATCGGCTGCAGCCGGGCCAGACAAATTCATTCAAACTGGTGATGTCGCCAATCTAGAAGGCTCCGGCTCCGGAAATGCACTTTGGACACCTGCAAACACCTTAACTGACGCCACAAGTTTTACACCCACGGCTAACCCAACCTCAACTACTACCTACTTTTTAACTGTAACAAATGGTAGCTGCACTGCTTCTGATAGCGTAAATGTCTTTGTTGGAGAAGTCGTTACCATCTATTCAGGATTTTCACCTAACGGTGATGATATTAATGATAAATGGGTGATTAGAAATAGCGCTCAATATCCTGATATGGAGGTGCTTGTTTATGATCGTTCAGGTCAAAAGGTTTTTCAAACAACTGGCTATAGTACTCAAGACAAATGGTGGGATGGAACATACAAAGGTAAGCCACTCCCTGTTTCAACCTATTTCTATGTAGTAGATTTGAAAATAGGTGAAGAAGGAATTTTTAAAGGACAAGTAAATATAATCAAGTGATAAAAAAAGTACTATTTCTTACTCTTATTATTACTAGTCAAATATCTTTTGGCCAGCAGTTAGAGCACTATACTCAATATCAATTCAATCAATTCGCATTTAATCCGGCTGTTGCTGGAACAAAGAATTGTATTGACATTAGAACCGGCTATAGATTTCAGTGGGTAGGTGTTGATGGAGCACCTCAAACTGGATTCATAAATGCACATGCTCCGCTCAGGTTTGGTAAAAAAAACAGAAATGCTTTTGGACCTAAGCATGGAATTGGTGGGCAAATAAAAAGAGATGCCTTTGGCCCATATTCATTTCTTAATTTACATGTTGCTTATGCTATTCACATCCCTGTAAGTCGTAGTTGGGACCTTTCTTTTGGGACCTCATTTGGATTTAAACAAACATCATTTGATGCGGCTGCTATCACAACCGAATTGGCCGACCCATCTGTGCCGGCATCAAGCTTGAGCTTTATTACTTTTCCAGACGCTAAAATTGGTGCATGGGTGAATGATAAAAGAACTTATTTCGGACTTTCAGTTCACAACATTTTCGGCAATACTCTGAATCAAATTGGACCTGAAACGAAGGCACAAAGACACATTTACGCTACTGCCGGACGAGCATTCACATTAGAGAAAAAATGGTCAGTAATACCTTCAGTTTTTGTACTTTGGACAAAGTCAACACCTATTGACTTTCACTTAAGCGCCCTCATTGATATGGACAACAAGTTTGCCTTTGGGCTTGGATTAAGAAGAACAGATGCCATCACGGCTCAAGTTAGGGTGAAATTCTTTAATTGGATATCACTGGGATATTCCTTTGATTTTGTAATTTCAAAACTAAAGGGGAACATGTTCTACACTCATGAAATTACGGGAGGTTTTAATTCATGCTCAAACTACGGAAACTCAAGTACAACTGAGTGTCCGACTTTTGAATAGAAACAACCTTTGAACAAAACATTGCGTTTAACATTATACAACAAAAAGTTTCGCAAAGACTATTTGTACTGAACTATGACAATACTAACAACAGAAACTATGAAAAAAATGAAGCCCTCATTTTTCAAAAGACTTGTAGTTCTTATCGCTTTCACAATTACCAACTTTGCTTTTGGTGCTGACTACTATTGGGTTGGAGGTGCTGGAAATTGGACAGATGTAAATCATTGGTCACTGACCTCTGGTGGGCAATCAGCAAATTCAATTCCCAGTTCAGAAGACAATGTACATTTCGACAATCATTCATTCAGTTCAGAATACACCAAAGTGGTCCTGAATACAAATGTTGCAATAAACAACATCTATATTGAAAGTGAATTCCCATTAAGTCTAATGGACCCTGCCCATTCTATCACTGTACACGGAGATTTTATTGCGACCCAAAAATTCAATTTAGATATTGAGGCTGTAATTTTTGTGAACCTGACTTCAAGCGTAAACGAACTCAAATTTCATGATGAATTAATAAATGCCAATCTTAAGTTTAATGCCGGTAAATGGAACTTATCTTCTATCATGTCTACTACTTGGCAAAAAAACATCTATTTTAATGATGGGCAAATAAGCACTAATGGAAATACTGTAACTGCAGATCGAATTATTTCGAATCAAGAAACTTATAAGTTTAATTTAGATGGTTCAGTTATTTATGCTGTCAACGAATTAGACTTGTCGTCTTCTAAAAAAATCGGTGGTGATGGTGATTTCTGGACTAATGTTCAAGAACCGACGGATGTTTTAAAAGGTGCCTATTCTAATTCAAATTTCACTAAAGATCAGATTACTTTATGTGACAACCTTATTCTAACAATTGAAATTATTACACTCGATTATATCGGAGACAACCAACCGGACATGCCAAAGCAAGTAAGTTGTAATGGAGTTTGTGATGGAGAATTGACAATAAACGTGACAGGCTCGGTAGGGCCTTATATGTATAATTTCAACAATCAAGGTTTCGTAGCAACTAACTTCTATGACAACCTCTGCGCGGATAACTACATTATTACGATCCAAGATTTATCGAATGAAGTAGGGCCTCCAGGTTCTGGTATTTTTTATCAGTGTTCAGTATCAGAAGAATTAAAAACCCCTTCGAACTTGCAACTTAACCTTTTGGGTACGATTCCTGAAACTTGCCCTGGAGCCTGTGACGGTTTCCTTTTTACAAACGCAGTAGGTGGTGTTTCTGACACAATCACAGGGAATCCTGATTATGTAGTTACCTGGACACCTTCGCTTCAAGTAACTGAAAACCCTAACAACCTTTGTCAAGGAGTAAATACGGTGACCGTTACTGATGTTAATGGCTGTACTTTAGATACTACTTTTTCAGTTCCAGGTCCACCTGACTTTACAGCAACTGTGACAATCACTGAGCCTACATGTAATGGAGACTGTGATGGTGAGATAGATGTCGTTCCTGGAGGAGGAAATGGAGGCCCATATACTTTTTTATGGAGCACTGCTCCTACTTCAGGACAAGGAACTATGCCAGGCATAGGGTTTTGCGCTGGGCCTGTAACACTTTCAATATTTGATAACACAGGTACTTGTCAATTTGACACTTTGATAACAATGACAGAGCCTCCTGTTTTGGGTGTAATTCCGACATCCGACCAAGATGCAAGTTGTTTTGGTTCTTGTGATGGCGAAGCGTCTGCCAATCCTTTTGGTGGGGCCGGTCAAAATACTTTTGAATGGTTTACTTGTCTGGGAGTTAGTACTGGAATCACAGATGAAAACCCTACTACCCTTTGTGCTGGTGATTACTTTGTTGTAGTTACCGATTTAAATGGTGCGGGATGTTCTTTTCAAAGTCCGTGTATAACAATTGATGAACCTACTGAAATTGACGCAACAGCAGATGGATATCAGGTTTCATGTTTTGGAGTTTGTGACGGATCTGTAGATGTAGATGTCGTTGGTGGAACTTTCCCATATCAATTCGCTTGGACTACTGTTCCTGGTGGAGCCGGAGTAGGTGCAACCGACACTCTTGATGGATTGTGCCCTGGCTTCTATGAAGTTGTGGTTACTGACGCTAACCTTTGTACCTCTACTCCCGACACGGTTGAAGTAATTGAGCCAACTCCGGTGACTTCTAGTTTAATTCCTACAGACCCTACTTGTTACGATCTATGTGATGGATCTGTAGCAGCAACACCAGGAGGAGGAACGCCACCATATACTCACACATGGTCACCAGCACCAGGTGCTGGACAAGGAACAGCCAATCCGACCCTAATGTGTGCTGGTGTTTATGACGTAATCGTAACTGATGATCAAGGATGTACGGTTAACGACCAAACAACTCTTAACAGTCCTCCTCAATATGATATCTCAGTTGTAAAAACAGACCTAGTTTGTGCAGGAGACATAAATGGAACTATTGATGTGACAGTCAACTCTGGAGGTTCTGGTATTGGATACACCTATACATGGGCTCCAGCTGCACCAGTAGGTGATGGAACCCCTAATGTTTCTGGCTTGTCTGCTGGAATATGGTGTGTAACTATTGCCGATAACATTGGTTGTGATACTACTTTATGCATAGAGATAATCGAACCTAACCCGTTAACAGCAAATGCAAGTGTCATTTCACACGCCACTTGCTTTGGAGATTGTAATGGATCAGGCCAAGTAGTTATTAATGGTGGTACAGCTCCATATGACATCAGTTGGGCTCCGACCGGAGGAACAAACTTGGTTGCAAGTGGACTTTGCCAAGGACTTCATACGGTAACAGTCACTGATGACAACAATTGTGTAGTAACAGATGATATAACGATAAACGAACCAAATCAATTTGACCTGACATTTTCTCAAACAGATGTCGACTGTTTTGGTAATTGTGACGGTGACGCTACGGTTACAATGAATTCAGGCGGGACTCCTCCATATAACTATCAATGGGATGATCCATTATTGCAAACTAATCCAACTGCAATTGGTCTTTGTGCTGGCCCAGTAACTGTGACAGTAACAGATCAAAACTTATGTGACACAATAATTTCTTACACTATTATTGAGCCACTTGAAATAGTAATTGACACCAATGTTATCAACTCATCTTGTTTTGGGTCTTGCTCTGGACAAGCATATATAACAGCAGTTGGTGGTACGGGTGCTTATACATTTGAATGGTTTGATGCGAATACAGGTTTGGCATTAGGAGTTAACAATGACTCCATCTCCAACTTATGTCCTGGAGACTACTACGCACAAATTACAGACGCCGCACTTTGTCAAGTTAATTCAGATACTATGACAATAACTGAACTACCAGAAATATTCACCCAAGTAATTACTGAAGGTGATGCCACTTGTGGGCTTTGTGACGGAAACGCAGAAGTTCTTGCAACTGGTGGTACTGGAGTCTTTAATTATATCTGGACACCTGCACCTGGAGGTGGTCAAGGAACGGCAATCGCAACAGGATTATGTGCTGGAGCTTATAATGTTGCCGCTACTGATGCGGCAGGATGTACTGCAAACATAGCAGTAGCTATTAACAGTGTGGCTTTAGAGGTCACAACTATGGACTCTACTGACATTACTTGTTTTGGACTTTGTGATGGAACTGCAACTATTAATTATAACATTTTAGATGCCCCATATGTAGTTGAATGGTTTGATAATTTAACCGGGCTACCTATCGGAATCATTGACAACCCTGCCTCACAACCTTCTACAGCTACAGGGTTATGTGCCGGTGAGTACTTGGCAGTATTAACTAATGCTTCAGGCTGTGTAACTTCCGATACAATAGTTGTAAATGAGCCACCAGAAATTACAGGAAGTGTCGTTCCTACAGATGTTCAATGTAATGGAGATTGTAATGGATCAGCAGTTCTAACAGCTGGTGGGGGAACAGGAGTATTAATGTTTAACTGGGGTCCAGGACTACCAGGAACCGGGCAAGGAACTACAAACGCTGGAGGTCTATGCGCAGGAAACTGGGATGTTACAGTCACTGACGCACAAGGCTGTAGTGAAGTATTTACAACAACTATTGCAGAGCCTACTTTAATGGTGATCAATAATGAATCATCCACAGACATCACTTGTTTTGGAGCAAATGATGGAACAGCCACAATAATTCATGCTGGTGGTATTCCACCATTCTTATACGAGTGGATAGATTGTAATACAGGCTTACCTATTGGGCAAACTACACAAATGGCAATTAATTTACCTCCGGGAGATTATCAAGTAGTTGTTACGGATGATAATGGATGTACTGTTACTAGTTCTTGCTTACCAGTGATTGAACCATTGGGTTTAACTGGAAACTTTAATATCTCTCCTGTTAATTGCTTTGGTTTTTGTGATGGTTTAATTGATATAGTACCTGGAGGAGGATCAGCACCATATTTCTTTCAGTGGCAAGATGAATTCTTAGTAGATATTCCTGGCCAAACAAATGACACTTTAACAAACGTATGTCAAGGAATGTATAATGTTGTAGTAACAGATTTTAATGGTTGTTCTATCACTTTTGGACCTGTTGACATGACGGCTCCAACAGACCCTTGGAACGTAACTACCAGTCAAACTGATGTCACATGTTCAGGCAGTAATAATGGAACTGCGTCTGTAACAGTAATTGGAGGTAACAACCCACCTTATGGCTATCAATGGGATGATCCATTACTACAAACTACTCCAACAGCAACCAACTTACCGCCTGGAAACTATACAGTTACAATTTCAGACGCCAGTATTTGTGATACCACCATTTCATTCACAATTTTGGACGCTAATCCAATATTAGCAAATGCTGCTATTACTAACATCTTATGTTTCGGAGATTGCAGTGGTGAAATCACTGTAGCCCCAACAGGAGGAGATGGCACGTATACAGTTAACTGGTCTGACCTGCAAAGTGGAAATACCGCAAGCAACTTATGCGTCGGAGCTATTACTGCAACAATTACAGATGGTGCAGGTTGTTTCATAGACACAATAATTAACATTACCGAACCAACAGAATTAATTGCCAACTCAACATTCTCTAATAATGCGACTTGCGGAACATGTAATGGTTCTGCTACCGTTAATATGCTCGGAGGTGTCGGTCCTTATATCTATGATTGGACTCCTGACCCAGCATTTGGCGAAGGTACTAATAACGCTACAGGATTATGTCCTGGTGTAATTTCAGTCTTGGTAACAGATCAAAATGGTTGTAATTTAACTGAAGTATTCCCAATTTCAGATGTTAACGCAGAAACCTTAACAATGGACTCAACGGACGTTTCATGTTTCGGAGTATGTGATGGATCAGCTGATGTCACATACGTTTGTGGAGATCCTGCGTGTACAAATCAATGGTTTGATGGACTGACAGGGGCAATGTTAGTAGGCGAGACTGGAACTTCAATCACGGCTCAATGTGCTGGAGAATATTTCGTAGAAGTAACTAATGCTTCGGGATGTATTTCAGTTGGACTTACCGAAATTGTTGGACCAACTCAAATTATAGCAAATGAAGTAACCACTCAAATCACATGTAATGGTGCAAATGATGGATCAATAACACTGGCACCAACTGGTGGCTCAGGGGCAGGATACACGTATGTTTGGAGCCCGGTTCCAACAAACGGCCAAGGAAACAATGATGCAACAGGAATTGGGGTGGGAACTTGGTGTGTAGACATTACTGATGGGGATCTTTGTGTTCAAAATTATTGTTTTGATATAGTTGAGCCGACTCCAATTGTAATCACGCCTACACCAACTGATCCATCTTGTAATGGAGACTGCAATGGAATCATAAGTGTTGTTGTAACAGGTGGATATGGAACCTATACTTACCAATGGTTAGACGCCTCATTGACTCCAATACCAGGGGAAACAAATCCATTAATTTCAGGGTTGTGTTCTGGAAATTACACGGTTGAAGTGACTGACTTAGGAGGCTGTACGATTCCAATGCTAATCACACTAACTGAACCTAGCGCTATCACAGCACCTATCGTTGGAACTGACGTACTTTGTTTTGGAGATTGTTCAGGAACAGCTGATGTAACTCCGGCTGGAGGATTCCCTCCATACACAGTAAACTGGTTTAATTCAACTACCGGATTGTTAATTGGACAAACCGGACCAAGTGCTTCAAACTTATGTCCTGGAGACTATCATGCTGTTATTACTGACAATAATGGATGTAGCTTTCAATCAGCTACGGTAACAATAGGAGAGCCATTAGAGCTTACTTATGTGATCAACTCAAATGATGCATCTTGCTTCGGAATTTGTGATGGTGACGCCGACATTGTTGGTGCAGGCGGAACATTGCCATACAACTATGAATGGTTAGACATTTTAGGAAACCCAGTAGTCGGAGGAACAAATCCTGCAGTAGTTAACCTTTGTGAAGGAAATTATACTGTTGAATTAATAGACGACAATGGATGTACATCTGGACAAGAACCTGTTATAATAAATGGATTCCCAGAAATCACTGGAAACGTCTTCTCTAATGATGCAACTTGCGGAATCCCAGACGGTAATGCAACAGTCTTTGCAAATGGTGGAAACCCACCATTTATGTACCAATGGTATGACAACCTATTGAATCCATTAATAGGAGAAACAAACAACATTTTACTTAACGTAGCAGCCGGAACTTATTTCGTTGACGTTATTGACAATAATGGGTGTACGCAACAATTTCAGGCCAATGTGAGTAACGTTCCTTCAACAACATTAACTTGGGACGCAGTTAATCACCCAACATGTTTTGGGTCTGCTGATGGAAGTTTAGAAATTACTACTACAGCTATTAGCCCTCCTCTTGTATACCAATGGAACCCTGGAGGAATTATTGCTGAGGACCCTACAGGTTTAACTGCTGGCAACTGGACCTTACAAATTACAGACGCGTTAGGTTGTATCAATTTCTATGATACAACATTAGTTGAGCCAACTGAAATCATTGCAACACCTCTGGTAACTCCAACTGATTGTGGACAATGTAATGGAGCGATTGATTTAACAGTTTCAGGTGGAACGGGGGTTCTCAATGTACTTTGGAACACTTCAGCGACCGGAACTTCAATTACAGGATTATGCTCAAGCATATATGAAGCCCAAATCACTGACCAAAACGGATGTATATTACTTGAGACTGTAGACGTACCAAACAATGCAGGCTTAACAGAAGACGTAGTTATTCAGGCTATTAGTTGTGCAGGCTCATGTGATGGTCAAGCTACAGTCACCGGCCTTGGAGGAACAGCTCCTTATACATACTTATGGTTACATGACAACTCAACATCTCAAACTCAAACAGGCTTATGTGCTGGAACTTATTTCTGTGAAATAACGGATGATGCTGGATGTGTTCGCTCTATTCAAGTTGATATGATTGACCCTAATGCAATTGACGCACAAGCCTTAATGACAAATCCTGCCTGTGGATTCAATGACGGATCAATAACCGTGACGTCAACTGGAGGAGTGCTTCCTCACACATACTTATGGAATACTCTAGATGTCACTCCAGTAATTTCTAACCTGGGTGCTGGTACATACACATTAACAGTTACAGACAATGCAGGCTGTAGTGCAGACTTCGTATATGGATTAAGTAATTCAGACGCAGCAGTTACAACTGTTGCAGGAACCGACTTGAATTGTCATGGAGTTTGTGACGGAACAGCAGATACAACTTCAGTTATAGGAGGAACAAGTCCTTACACATTTGACTGGCTTGACGACACCGGCGCAAGTACAGGAATAGTAACTCCTGCTGCTACCGGACTATGCGCAGGTGATTACACACTTGAAACAACTGATGCTTTAGGCTGTTTATCATATGTTAACTTAACAATTAACGAGCCTGACACTGTTATTTTAAATCCTTTGTTTGAGATTAATCCGACCTGTGCAGGTGTTTGTGACGGACAGTTAGTTTCAAACCCGATTGGAGGAACTCTTCCATTTACCTTTGTTTGGACTCCTTCGGCTCAAAACACGATAACAGCTATTGACTTATGTGATGGCACTTATAATGTAGATATCACAGATGCCAACGGATGTACATTCTCACAAATGGGAACAGTTGTTGAACCTGCAACTATAGTAGTTACCTTAGATAGTATAGTAGATGCAACTTGTCTTGATTCTCCTGATGGAGAAATCTATATTGAGATTTCTGGTGGTACACCAACATATACTACAGAGTGGATATCACAAACATTAACTGACACATTAACAGATGAAGACCCTACAGGATTACTACCTATGGATTATTACTTAACTGTGACAGATGCAAATGGCTGTACATACATGGACACCTTGTCTGTTGACACAATGCTTGTCGTTTTAGTTGATGCTGGCTTAGACACACTTCTATGTTCAGGCTTTGACACAGAAATAGAAGCGACATCAAATGTTGATCCAGGGGCAGACTATACATGGTATGACATTACTATGACAACCAACTTAAGCGATACAAGTGTTTTAGCTGTTACGGGAAACCCTCCTGGAACTGCATCTTATGTAGTGGAAGTAATTTTTAATGGTTGTTCTCACACCGACACGGTAAATGTAACTACCTCTAATCCATTTGTTGCTGAAGCGGGTCCTGATATCGAAATGTTCGCAACACAATCTGAAGTAATAGGTGGAAATCCAACTTCAACAGAAACCACACACATATATGAATGGACACCTAGTCAGTTTTTGACAGACCCTACCTCATCAAATCCAACTGTTGTGCAACCTACGGAGTCTGGATGGTATTATGTTCTGGTCACCGACACGAATGGTTGTACTGCAATTGACTCCATGGAAGTAGTTCTGAGGCCAGATATTATTATTCCTGACGGAATCTCACCTGACAACAATGGATTAAACGACACGTGGATTTTAGATTTCATTGAACTTTACCCAGGAGTGGACATTAGCATTAACGTATACAACAGATGGGGTGAACCTCTCTTCACCGCAGACGAAACATATGCTGACGACTGGGGCGGAACAATAAAAGACGGTAAAAAACTTCCGGCTGGAACGTACTATTATACAATTGAAATTGATCATGAAGACTTCCCTGATCCGTTCACAGGTCCAATAACAATAATGTGGTAAAGGGGATAGATATGAAGAAACTAATTATAATATCAATTTGTTTGTTTGCTCTGAACTCTAAAGCTCAGCAGCTACCGCAATACACTCAATACATGTTTAACCAATATGCATTCAATCCGGCTTATGCAGGTGTGAATAAATATTGGGAAGCTACAACTACAAATCGTTACCAATGGATTGGAATTAATGATGCGCCCAGAACATTTACTTTAAGTGCTCATGGTCCATTGAAGAACGAAAAAATTGGTCTTGGTGGATACGTTTATACGGATGTAGTTGGCCCAACAAGAAGAATTGGTTTTCAAGCATCCTTCACTTACCATGTGAAGTTGGCTGAACAGCTAAACATGTCGTTTGGCTTATCGGGTGGTTTTAACGAATGGCTTTTGGACGCGGACAAAATAACAACTTATCATCCTAATGATTTCTATTTTTCAAATGGGCTCTTAAAATCATTTGATCCAGATGCTAAGTTCGGACTTTACATTTACCACCCCGATTGGTATTTTGGTGCTTCAATTGGACAAATGTTCCACAATAAAGTATCTTTTTTAGCAACTCAAACAAGTTCTGAAACTTATCTCGAAGATCACTTTTTCTTTAATGGTGGTTACAAATTTCACCTAGGCGAAGATTGGGGCATTGAGCCAACAATGATGCTGAAAATGGGATTACCCGCTCCTGTTAAATTTGATTTAGGAGTAAGAGGAATCTATAAAGAAACGGTTTGGTTAGGTTTCGGTTGGAGAAGTAATGACGCCGTTAACGGTTTTGTCGGATTTCAATACAAAGAGATGGTTAACATAGGTTATGCTTATGATTTTTCAATCACTGACTTGAAAAACTTCAATACAGGCTCACATGAGATAATGTTGAGTGTGAAGTTTGGTCGTACCGCTCCAAAAGAAGAGAATAAAGCTTCAATGGAATAATTATATTATCTTCATCTTTCTCAAACAAACCTAATTCATGAAAATTTTCTTTTCATTAATAATGTTGAGCTGTCTTATGACTTCGGTCAATTCTCAAGAACTCACACAAAGCATTAGAGGAACAATCGTTGATACCGAATCTAACTACCCTTTAATTGGAGCAAAGGTCAAAGTACTGGACATTGAACCTACACTCGGCGGAATATGTGATAGCAAAGGTAATTTCGCAATACATAATGTTCCTATTGGCAAACAAAATCTACAAATTACATCTATTGGTTATGAGCCTAAAACGGTCACTGTAATCGTAAATACTGGAAAAGAATCAATCGTCAACATCTTTATGGACGAATCTTCTATTGTGGGTGAGACAGTAGTCGTAAAAGGGAGAAAAAATGGAGAGGTAATAAATGAAATGGCCACTGTGAGTGCACAAAGCTTTTCTGTTGAAGAAACAAATAGATATGCTGGAAGTAGAGGTGATCCCGCAAGAATGATGTCAAATTATGCCGGCGCTCAAGGCGCAGATGATTCTCGAAACGACCTAGTGATAAGAGGAAATTCTCCGTTAGGAATCGTTTATAGAATTGAAGGGGTAAGTATTCCAAACCCAAATCACTTTGCAATTGCCGGATCTACTGGAGGTCCTGTCTCAATACTCAACAACAAGTTTTTAGATAATTCAGACTTTTTCATGTCTGCTTTTCCTGCCGAATTTGGGAATAGTACGTCTGGTGTTTTTGACTTAAGATTAAGAAAAGGGAATGATCAATTACATGAGTTCTCAGGACAATTCGGATTTCTGGGAACGGAAGGCTTAATTGAAGGCCCGCTATCTAAGAAAACTGGAGCAAGTTATTTGGTAATGGGAAGATTATCGACCTTGTCATTATTTGACAAAGTTGGATTTACATATGGAACTGATGCTGTTCCTGGCTACACAGACGGCGCTTTGAAACTTAACTTTCCTCTAAAAAAAGGAGGAAACTTATCTATTTGGAGTATAGCAGGAACTAGTAGTATCGACATCTTAATATCCGATCAAACAGAGCCCGCTCAAGATGCATTCGGCGAACAAGATAGAGACCAACTTTTCGGGACCGACATGGCAATATCAGGTGTTACTTATAAGAAGCCTATTAACAAAAACACTTTCTTAAAAACGACTCTTTCATACTCGTATCAAAAACAAACTACAAGGCATCTATATATATTAAGAACCCTCAGTCCTGACTCAACATGGCAATATGATGCCGACCCTTTTGACATGATGGGATATTCATATCAGATCCATACAGGTTCAGCCTATTTTAGTATGAACCAAAAACTTGGGAAAAAACATGTGATTAAATATGGTGTCAACATTGATGGGTACCACATGAATATGCAAGACTCGATACGTTATGATATTGCAGATTCAACATCTCAGTTTTACAAACGTTGGGAATATAAATCTCCTACTCCAGCTATTCTTGCTCAAGCCTTTATTCAGTGGAAATACAAAATCAGTAACCGTTTAACTTTCAATGGTGGATTACATAGCCAATACTTCTCTTTAAGCAATTCTATATCTCCAATTGAACCAAGGCTTGGACTTAAAATTGCGACTTCTGATAATAGCGTGCTGGCATTTGGTGCCGGAATGCATTCACAACATCATCCACTCTACATATATGCATACCACCAAGACGCAGGAGGCCAGAAAGTATATGAAAATTTAGACATGGATTTTACCAGAAGTATCCACTCAGTAGTGTCGTTTACAACCAAAATTAAGAAGTCTCTTTCTTTCAAAACAGAAGCATACTATCAATATCTATACAATGTGCCTGTAACAACTGCTCCATCATCATTCTCTATCTTAAATCAAGGAAGTGGTTTCGCAAGGTTTTTCCCAACCGACTTAGAGAATACCGGGACAGGCTTTAATTACGGTATTGAATTCACTCTTCAAAAGTTCTTTGACAACAGTTTCTTTTTCATGACAACTTTGAGTTTATATGACTCTAAATACGTTGGAAGTGATGGAGTAACAAGAAACACTGACTTTAATGGAAACTATATCACAAACGGATTAGTAGGTAAAGAATTCAAACTAGGCGAAACCGATAAACACACTTTGGCCTTGGGTATGAAAGTCACCTATGCTGGCGGCAAACGATACGGTATTCTTGACCCTGTACTAACTGATTCACTGAAAGAAATTGTTTTTCAAGATGATGGCTACAATACATTAAGGTTTAAGGACTATTTCAGAGTTGATTTAAAAGTAAACTATACTCTTAACGCGAAGAAAGTAACTCACGAGTTCGGTTTAGATTTAGTGAACATTCTTGATCTTTTTCCAGGTACACTAGGACAAAATATACTTGGCTTAACATATACACCCAATGCAACCGATCCAAGCATGTCTTTTGCTGAGAGATATCAGCTCGGATTTTTACCGCTATTTTATTACAAAATAGACTTTAAACTTGCAGGTAAAAAGGGAGTTCCAACGAATTAGTGTAACCTTGTTTTTGAAGTGCCGTAAAACGTTTAACAAACCTATTATTATGAGCACTTGTCAATCTTGCAACAAAGAATTTAATGGTAGATCAAACAGAAAATTTTGTTCTATCTCGTGTAAAAACAAATTTCATAACGACAGAAACAAGGAGAAAGAATACAAAGTTTTAGAGATAAATAAGATTCTTCACAAAAACTGGGTGACTCTTCACAAGCTGTATGACATTTACAGAAGCTCCCCTATTTCAATGGATGTGGCTCAAGCATATGGCTATAATAATGATTACTTCACTCATATACATAACTCTCCAATCGGTGAAAAGTATACCATGATTTACGACTTAGGGTTCAAAAATCATATCGATAACAAAATCCAAATTATTGTAATCGATTAAGTTTATTCCCTTTTAAGTGTTCAATACTTGAAATCTTTTAGATTTCTGAAAAGCCTCTAGTTCGTATATTTGAACTATGAGCACTCTATCAAAGCTTACCGCCACTCTATTTTTAGTTATCATTTCAATTGGGGCAATGGCCCAAAAAAAGAAAATTGACTACACTGCTTATGACAGGTGGAATCATATTGAAAGCCCTCAACAGTCAAAGACTGGTGCAATAATCAGTTATGAGATCAATCCTCTTGAAGGAGATTCAAAGCTGTTCATTAAAACTAAAGGGCAACAAAAATCTTTTGAAAGAGGAAAACTAGCAAAATTCGATCATGACGAAAAGTTTGTAGTTTTCACCATCAAACCTCAATTTGACACCATCAGACAGCTTAAGCTAGACAAAGTTAAAAAGATCAAATTCCCGAAGGATTCAATAGCGATTTACTTTCCAGAAAACGATTCTATAAAAAAGTATGGAAACGTTACTTCATTCAAAATTGCTGAAGAAGGAAGTTGGATCGCCTATCTCGCTAGTAAGGACTTAAGGCCAAAGCTTACTCCTAAGCAACTCAAAAAAGTTAAGAAGAAGAAATTAATTGCCCCACCAAAAACATCTGGTAAAACGCTTATCATCCATAACCCAACTACAGGTAAAAAGAAGAAAATCCACCAGGTAAAAGAATATACCTTTAATAGATCTGGAAGCGCATTAGCATATACAACTAGCTCAAAAGGAAATAAAGACTCAATTGAGGTTTTTGTCATTCAAATGGAAGACTTTAAGATCCAAAAGTTGAGCTCAAAAAGACAAGACCAACAAAAACTAAAATTCAACTATTCAGGAGATCAATTGGTTTTTCTTAGTTCTAATGATACTGGGAAAACTAAGAACTATGCTTTAAACTATTGGGATGGTAAAGCCGACACAGCTTCCATTATAGTTGATTCTTTGACTAGCGATATGCCTAAAAACTGGACGGTTTCAAAATTCACTGCGCCTTCATTTTCAAGGGACGGTAGCAAAATCTATCTAGGCACAAATGAAATTCTTGAAGAACAAGATAAAGACACCCTCTTAGAGACTGAAAAGCCACATGTGGATATTTGGGCGGGAAGTGATTTAAAAATTCAACCTCAACAGCTTAAAACACTGAAAAAAGATAAAATGAAATCATTCAAGGCTGTTTATCATTTATCCGATAAAAAGTTTGTTCAATTAGCAAACGAAGAGCTTGAAGGCATAAGAACAATGAATTATAACAATGCCAATTACGCCTTAGGTACAGACAGCAGAAATCACAGAAGAGAACGTAATTGGGCTTTCCCTTGGAAATCTGACTATTACAAAGTGGATGTGAAAAGCGGAGATGCCAATCTTATTAAAGAAGGGCTCTTGCATGGTGGTAGTCTTTCTCCCTCAGGTGATTATTTCGTTTGGTATAGTGGTGCAGATTCGGCATGGATATCAACTTCGGTCTCAACAAAGAAAGGTGACGTCAATTTGACAAGAACGATTGATGCTTCTTTCTCGGCAGACAACAATGGAATGCCATTTATTGCCTACCCTGAAGGTAGCTTGGGCTGGGCAAAACACAATGGAGAAGAGTATTATGTGACTAAAACAAAGTATGATATTTGGTTCTTGAATCCTAAAGATGAAACAAAGAACTTTGCCTTAACTGACCAGGCTAACAATAGATCTAAAATGAGATATTCTCTCATAAGAACGGAAAGAGATAGCATCTACATAACATTAGATAATTGTCTCTTAAAGGGGCTTAATGACCTATCAAAAGATGAAGCCTATTATTCGATTAAAGAAGTAAAAGGTGGCTTTGAATTTTCTGAATTAATCTCCTCACCTCACAAATATGTTTATTTCTCAAAAGCTAAAGAATCAGATCAGGTGTTGTTTAGAAGACAAAGCTTTACTGACTACCCTGAAATCGAAAAGACAAACATCTCGTTCGCTTCAATTGAAACCATCAGTGAAACGAACCCTCAACAAGATGAATATAACTGGGGTACAGTTGAGTTTGTAGACTGGCAAGCATACGACAGCACTTCGCTTAGAGGATTGCTTTACAAGCCTGAAGACTTTGATCCAACAAAGAAATATCCTATGCTAGTTTATTTCTATGAAGACTATCAAGACAACATTCATTTCTATTACGCTCCTAAACCTACTGCATCAATTATTTATGCGACCGAATATGTGAGTAATGGATACATTGTTTTTATTCCAGACGTAGCTTATAAGGAAGGCCACCCAGCAAAGTCTGCATTCAACTGTATCGTGAGCGGAACAGATTATTTAACTGAGAAATACGATTGGATAGACACAACCAAACTCGGTTTACAAGGTCAAAGTTGGGGTGGTTATCAAACGGCTCAACTAATCACAATGACTGATAAATATGCCGCCGCAATGGCTGGAGCACCTGTGAGCAATATGTTTTCAGCATATGGTGGAATAAGATGGGGATCAGGAATGTCAAGAATGTTTCAATATGAACATACACAAAGTAGAATTGGAAACACTATTTGGGAAAGACCAGACCTCTACATTGAGAACTCACCATTGTTTGGTTTACCAAATGTGAATACTCCTGTCTTAATCATGCATAATGACAATGACGGCGCAGTACCATGGTATCAGGGAATAGAGATGTTCATGGGCCTAAGAAGATTAGATAAAGATGTTTGGATGCTGAACTATAACGGAGACGGACACAACCTTCGAAAACTACCAAACAAAAGAGATTTATCAAGAAGAATGAGACAGTTCTTTGATCACTATTTGTTGGACGCACCAATGCCTTCATGGATGAAAAATGGTGTTCCGGCAATTGACAAAGGCATTGAACAAGGATTTGAACTTGACAAATAATTGACAGATAGAACAAAAATTTATACCTTAACCGTTTAAATGAAGCATTTAGTAGCCATATTACTCTTAAGTTTTCTCCCTTTTCAAGAGGGGTTTGCACAAAATGTAGTCACTATTCCAAATATTTTCACTCCGAATGGAGATGGAGATAACGATCTTTTTCAGATTAGAGGAGCAGAAGCATTTGAGGAGTTAACCTGTACAATTTATAATCGTCATGGCGAACCTGTATATAGGTTTTACGGATTAAACGGAAGTTGGGACGGTCATACACATGCCGGAATCAAAGTTAGTGCTGGGGTCTATTTTGTGTTTTTAGAAGTGACAGCCGCAGACGGCTCTGAAGCAACTCAACAAGCTACATTGCAAGTTCATTACTAATCAGGAAACTCAATTTCCAATTCTGTATCATTGTTTTTTTTTGGCTTTTGTTCAAGTGTCTTGTATAAATAAAACAGCACACCCCCTAGTATAATAGCGATCACCAATTTCCTTATTAACGACCAAGGAATAGTTTTCTCGTGCTTTCTGAACTTCTTTAAATTGATATCTGGTTTGCTATCGTCCATTTAAACCCTCACCCCTATTACACATACATCATCAATTTGTTCAAGGTCACCTTTCCACGCATAGAATGAAGAAATGAGCAAGTCTTTTTGAGTCAACATAGGCTTTTGAGAATTAGCAAGGAACAAATCTCTTAGCTGTTTGTATTTAAATTTCTTCCCTTTTGGCCCTCCGAACTGATCAGGATAACCATCAGAAAATATGTAGATAGCATCTCCTTCATTCAAATCAATTTTATGGTTTGTAAAGGGACCTGATCTTTCTGGCATGTATCCAACAGGCTGTTTATCTCCTTTCAACTCAACAATATCATTGTCTTTAGTGTAGTAAAGTGGATTGTTGGCCCCAGCAAATTGCAATTCACGTGTTTCTATGTCCAAACTACAAAGCGCCATGTCCATTCCGTCTTTTCGCGCATTATCTTGGCCCTCTTGTCTCAGGGCTGTGATCACCCTTTCTCTCAATTGGTCAAGAATTACTGATGGTTGACTCACCTTTTCTTCATTCACTATTTGATGCAAGAATGTATTTCCAATCATGCTCATAAAAGCACCAGGAACACCATGCCCTGTACAGTCAGCAGCAGCAAAAATTACTTTTGAACCAATTTTTGAATACCATAAAAAATCTCCCGAAACAATGTCTTTAGGCATCAAGATGAAAAATGAATCTTTGAATAATTCAGCATTTTCTTTGGTTGGTAATAACGCTTCTTGAATTTTACTGGCATATTCCATACTTGCCGTGATATCATCATTCTTTTCTTGAATGATGTTGTTGGCAGTTGTCAATTGCTCATTCGAAAGCTGAATAGTCTGATAGGCAACTGACAGTTCTGCATTGGCCTTTTGCTTCAGTCGATTTCTGTTAAAAAGAACTAGCGCGATTCCAACAACAAGAAGTAATCCAATCACCGAAGAAATAATAATGATTTTAGATTGACCTAGGCGTGCCTTGTTTTCTTCATTTTGAAGAGTTTCAATTTTATTCTGCTGAATCAATATTTCGTTTTCTTTCGTGGTTTGCACAGAATTATATTTCTCTTGCATTTCAATTAAAACACTACGGTTCTCTTGATCTTGAACCGTGTCTCTCCAAGCCATGTATAATTTATAATTGTTCAAAGCTGATTCAAAATCATTCATTCCTTCATATGTTGATGCCATCCCCTTAAAAGCTGCCTCTTTTGCCCCTGGAGAATTGAGCTTTTCAGCATATTCCAAACTTTTTAAGTCATACACCAATGCAATCTTAAACTTCTTTTGCTGACGAAAAGCAAACGCCAAGTTACTATAAGAACGGGCCACACCATCTAAGTCATTTTGATTTTCCTGAATAGAAATTGCCCTAAAGAAATACTGTTTACCCTCATCAACATTCTCAGCTTTTAACTCCAATGCACCCAAACTTAAAAACACATTTGCTTCATTATTCTTGTCATTTAAAGCTTGGAAAATATCCAAAGCTTGAACTAAGTTAATTCTGGCTTCATTAAGTAAATCCAACTGAACTTGTATGCTACCAACATTCATAAATGAAATTGCAGCTCCATTTTTATCTCCAATGGCAAAATCAAGTTGACCAGATTCTCTCATTTTGTCTAACCCACTTTCATACTGACCCAAATTAATGTAAACCATCCCAATATTATTGAGAGCTTTAGACATAAAAACGGTATCCTGCCCTTCAAAGGCACTATCATATGTTCTTTGCAAATAAAAAAGAGCAGAATCATTTTGTTCGGCAGCTTCATATAGCAAACCAAGAATATTTGTACAATAATTTACATCTTGATCAGATTCTAAGATTGCCATGTCAAGAGCTTGCTTACCAATTTCAATAGCTTTTTTCGTGTCAGAATATTGCAATTCAAAAGCCAAAGTTCCCATTAGTTGAATCTTCTCATGGGAATCTGAACTAATCATAATTTGAGAAGTTAAACTGTCTTCTACATAACTCTGTCCAAATGAGAGCGTTGAAGCAGATAAACAAAACAAGATGAAAACACGTAATATCACGGCAATTTGTATGGTTAATCCAAAATACTAAAATTTAATTGCTATATTCATTTTCGAACCTTAAAATTAAATAGAAATGGATGTAAATTACATTGTTAGAACACACAGAGAAGGAACGATTGACTCAACACCAGAAATTGAAGCTACCCTTAACAAAATGGGAGAAAAGGCATTAGAAACAAGAACCTTTGGTAGCGTAGTTGCAATTGTAGAAAGAGAGGCTGGTAAAACTACCAAACAGAAACTTAGATGGGGAGAAGATAATGATCCAAAGTTCAATTCCGTTATGGGTGAAGAAGCAAAATTATTGCTTGCTCAAACAGTGAAAGCATCTGACGGTGGTGGAGACACAAACGATATTCGAGTTAAGATTGTCGGAAAGCGATAGATCCTAACTTCAAAATACTAAAAAGCCCGATTCATTACTGAATCGGGCTTTTTTATTTCTTATAAAGCTATTGCCCTCTTCTTTTGAAGAGCGCAAAGTCTAAGTTTGAGTAGACTAAAGAAAACTCTAACCCACCTGCTCTTTTCACTTGACCAAGTTTAGATAATGTAATATCATAACTAAGTCCAAAATCAAAACCATACATGTGTAAGAACAAAGCAGGAGCAATGGCATCATTTAGTCTATAATACAAACCTCCTTTAAAATAACGATCTCTTGTTAAACCCGTCGACTTAGAACCAGAGGTGATTCTGTATCTTACTAATGTTCCAAACATTGTTTCGGAATGCGGACCTTGAACAAATTGATTAAAATAAAGTTCAATCCCAGCCTTTGTTCCCTGAAAGTCTTTCAAGAAAGATGCATTAACTCCAACCTTTGCATATAATTGCTCCGTAAATCCTAGTCTGTATTTCAAATCTGGTTTGTTTACGTGTGTGTATGCGAATCCAAAAACAAATTCAGTAGCATCATCTCTTACAATATCTACGTTCTGCTTACCAAATTTATATGAAGCTCCAAATCCCAAATCGGGATAAAGAAATGATACTAAACCATTCGCTTCATTAGAAGGAAAACTGGTATCAAATTCATTTGCGTTCTCATTGAACTGATTTCCGAAAACAAGTTTAGAAAGATCTCCGGTTCTTTGTCCAAGACCAATTTGCAATCCTGCAGAAATTGAATGTTTCTCTGCTATTGGAACTACACCTGACACATTCAAGAGCATTTGCTTTGTGCCAAACCTACTATCTCCTCCAATATCATTATAAAGCTGTATTCCCGTACCCATGTATGCGCTTGTCGCATTTTTAGGCTTAAAAATATTTAAATCTGCCGCTATAGAAGTGGTGTGAAATTTCGTTCCTGCACTCACCCACTGACTTTTGTGACTGACAGCAATTCTTTCCCAACCATTAAACATACCTGTATAGGCAGGATTCAACAACATTGGCGCTTGCTGCATTTGAGTAAAGTGGATGTCTTGACTAAAAGAGCTGAAAGCCCCTAGTAAAGCAAAAGAAAATAATAGCCTCTTCATTATCTTAAGACAGTTATATTTCCTGTAGTTTCAGTTTTACCGGTTTCGGATGAATCAAATATGAGGACGTATGTATAAACCCCTGTATTCACCAGCGTTTCTTTATGTCGTCCATCCCAGAAATCACCAACAGTTGATGTTTTGAACACTAGTGTTCCCCAACGATCATAAATCTGTAAGTCAAAGTTTGTAACATCCCAACCTGCGAAAAACTCTAACCAATCATTGTTTTGGTCATCATTAGGAGAAAATGCGTTCGGAATATGAAAACCTGTAAAGGTAGTAGGGTTCGGTTGTCCCGGAGGAGTCACGATTGGAGGATCAACAATTGGTGGGTCTGGCGGTAAGGGATCAGCAATGAAGTGAGCTATTACTGTGTCAATTGCTATCAATGAAAGCGTATCATTCAAACTATCAGGGTTAGCAAAAGTATGGTTGACAGATTCCCAATGAGAGAAAGTAAAGCCTGCATTTGCATCAGCTTTAAACAAAGTATTTATTCCACCATAGAATTCACCAGTCCAAGGGTAGTAAGGCACCCATTCTGAATTAGCTTTCACTGTTCCTCCACCAACTGGCTCAACATCAATAGTCAAGTCATAAGGGCCTTCAAGGTCATAGCAATCAATCAATCCTGCGGTCATAGCTGCACATCTTGCATCAATGTAATCTTTCAATTCAGTAACCTCTGCTTGCCAACCAGCCATTGATCCACCCCAAGTGTCAATTTGTCTTTGCATTTCAGGCTGAATCACAGCAACCATACTATCTACAAGATTTTGCATTGCTGGGCAACCAAAAGGACCGTTAATTAGGTCGGCATAACGTGTAATGTATTCTTGAGAAAACTCTTCGTTCAATAATAACTGATTCAAGATTGGAATATGACCTTGACCACCTGGATCAGGTAAGTTGTCAGCATTACAAGGGTCAGCATCAGGACCTGTAGTAGGAACTCCTGTGTAGTTTATATAATGACCCCAACTTGCATCATTATCCCAAAGAATGTAACGCCATTTTTGCTTATCAGCAGGCTCGGGTTTCCAACCGTGCCACCATCCAGTGTTCCAGTTCAACCAATCTGATGTTACGATATATGAATTCAACACAACATAGTCAATTAATGAACCAGTATTGTAAACATCTTTTACTGCTTGGTATTGAACTGGATCAGTCATGTCTCCAGTAATAACCTGATTTTTAAACGCCTCCCATTCAGGGTGTGGAACAGTTTGATCACCGTATTCAGCCCATGTAGCACCCCAAGTTTTTAGAAACTCAATGTTGAACTTATCTTGCTGATAGTAATGATTCGTGAAATCGGCATCATCAACTTTTTCTCTTAAATCATAAACTCCCCAATACTGCCCATTGATATATACAATTGCAAATCTTGAAGTTCTTTCGTCTACCCTTAAGTGCGCCTGCTGAGATAAAGTATGAACCATAGCATCTCTGATATGTGCACCCTGTGCAAATGGATAATTGTCATTAGCCGCAGCCTTGATGATTACTTTTTGGTATTCATCTCTATTCTTTTCGGGAAAAAGCTCATGTCTCACAGCATTGGTAATACCGTATTCGTCTCTTACAACTAAATCAAATCCTCTTTGATCATATGCCCATGAATCATTTCCGTGCTTATTATAATAACCTGTTCCTTCGCTAACCAAAGTTCCATTGTCTTCAAACAACTCGAAAGCGCCATCAAAATTAGAATTGAATGATCCCGGAGCCACGTCATTTACAAAGTCTAACACTTCATCTCCTGAACAAGAAAGGACAGGGAGTGTGTGAACCTCATCAATGAAATAGGTGTTTGTTTCTGTAAAACTAGGTGGTGTGTTAGGGTCAGAAGAGAAACCTTTGACTCTTAAAACTGTGGTAGCAGTAATTGAAATTGCACCAGCATACAAAGTTGAAGCCGTAGTCGGTACAGAACCATCTGTGGTGTAATAAAGTGTAGCAGAACCATCAGTTGTTGTACAAGTCACGCTTTGTGTTCCGCTATAAAATCCGGCAGCCAAACTTAAAACCGGAGTTGCCGAATAGTAATTCATCCCGCCAACATTTGCCGCTCCCGGAGTCGGAGTTGTAAAGATGCTCCACGTTAATGCAGCATCAGTTGTCCTTCCATAAGAATGGTCATCTTGCGTCATGTTTGTAATATTAATCGAATCCTGAATTGCGCCACCTGAAGAAGCCAAAATGATCCACTCATTTTTTGTTTGGGTTAATCCAAAGCTAGGGTGCAATTGTGTACCGTTAAGCTCATCTCTCTTCGAACAATATACCATCATATAGCCACCAGCAGGCACAGATGCTCCAACAGGAATCTCCCATTTCGAAAGATTATTGTCATTATCTGATAGATAGTAACCTGAAAGATCAAAAGCTGTAGCGCCAATATTGTGAAGTTCTATCCAATCAGGAGTGTCTCCATACGCATCAGTTGGCCCATTAGAATTAGAACATGAATATTCATTGATTATGACCTGCGAATTTGCTGTCAAAATAAACATCAGTGAACAGGCGGTAAGTAAAGTTTTCATAACATTAATACACTATTGAAAGCTAAAAGGTTGCTTCCGTTATTATTATAAAGCCTAGGGTTCTTCTCAAATATAGGTATTTTTTCTGTACGAGCCTGTATAACCCCCATGTTAAGAGGACATTAACAGAAAGTCAATTTTATGTTTAACTTTACGCTAACATCAATTATTATGAAAAAATTATTTGTTTTAAGCTTTTTGATTGTGCTCTTAGCGGCCTGCAACAAAGAGCCAGGGGTAGGTGGAACTTCTTCAATAAGTGGAAAAGTTTATAGAATTGAGACCAACGTTTTGGGTCAAGTTTTAGATGAGTATTATGCTCCTGACTATGATGTTTATATCATCTACGGCGAGGATGACTTGATCTATGATGACAAGTTTTCGACTAGCTACGAAGGGTCTTATGAGTTTACCAACTTGACTCCGGGAATGTATACCATGTTCGCATATTCTAGATGTGACTTATGTGGAGGTGGAGACACTATAGTTTCTCACTCAGTAGAGGTTACTGACAAAGCACAAGCAATAACTGTTGAAGATCTTGTAGTTTATAAATGAGAAAACTACTTCTCATATTAGCAATTGCGGGGAGCCATGCTTCTTTTACTCAAACAATTAAGGATGCCAATCTTTGGACTGGAGTTGGGCTGGAAATGGAGGTGGCTAAAAACCTAACTGCTGGCTTTGAAACACAACTTAGGTTGAACGACAATATGTCAAGTTTCAATCAAGCATATGTCGAATTTACAGCCGATTACAAAATTGTTAAAGGGCTAAATGTTTCTGGTATTTATAGATACGCAAGAAAACAATCTGATTATTTTTTTAACGCGAATAGACTTGCCATAGATTTGAGCTACAGGTACAAGCTTGACTTTGGGCTTTCATTTAAAACCAGAGCTCGTTTTCAGCATGGTTTTGATAGGTTGTCAGAAGTAAACGGAATCTATCCAGACAGAAAGAATGTGTATCGCCAATCGTTCAAAATAAGCTATAAGCACAAAGATTTTAAATTAATTTCACCCTTCATAGGTGCTGAGATTTTTCATTCCATCCAACCCATAAATTCTAATGCAGGATTTTTGGACACCTATCGATTAAAAACAGGTGTAAACATAGACTTACCGAAAAGACAAAGCTTAAAGGTTTTCTATACTTTTGAACACGAAAACAGATCAAAGGACAACCGTAGTTTCATCTATGGTATTCAATACAACTACGAATTCAAGTCCCTCTATAAAAAGATGAAAAAAGCAAAAAAGGCAGATGCCAAATAGCTTTATTCCATTAGTTCTAAATCAACTTGTTTTCTGTTGACAGACACCTTTGTAACCTTTACGAATACACGATCACCGAGATTAAACTCTTCTCCGTGTTTTGAACCGTAAACGATATAATTCTTCTCATCAAACTGAAAATTATCCCCTTTAAGAGATTTCAAAGAAACCATTCCTTCACAAAAGTTTTGTTCCATTTCTACGTACATCCCCCAATCTGTTAAACCAGTTATTTTTCCAGGGAAAACTTCGCCTTCTTTGTCTTGCAAATAGTACGCTTGAAAATACTTTTTTGACGCCCTTTCAGCTTCTGCAGCTCTTCGCTCTGTCACAGAAATATGTTCAGCTGTTTGAGACAAACCTTTATATCTCTTATTAGACTTTTCAAGTTCATTATGAAGTATTCTATGAACCATTAGATCCGCATATCTTCGGATAGGAGAAGTAAAATGGGCATAATATCTGAAACCTAATCCGTAATGACCTATGTTCTCAGTATCATAAACAGCTTTTGACATAGTCTTTATTGCCATTGTTTGAACCAGGGCAAACTCATTCTCATCCTTCATTTCAGAAAACAATTTATTCATGTTTTTTGCAATCTCGGCTTCGTTATTAAACTTAAAGCTCTTACCAAATTTGGATACGAAAACAGCAAATTGCTGAACCTTCTCCATATCCGGCTTGTCATGAACTCTGTAGATTAAAGGGATTTGCGTTTTACGTGTTGTGTCGCCAATAAATCTCCCAACCCTTTTATTGGCTAGAAGCATATACTCTTCAACAAGCTTATTGGCGTCCTTTTGAGTTTTCTTGTATACTTGAATCGGCTGACCATCATCATTCAATTCAAATCTTAATTCAGAACCATGAATCTCTAAAGCCCCTTCTTTCATTCTTTCAACTCGAAGCTTTTTAGCAATCGCGTCAACAATTAATATCTCTTTAGAATGATCTCCTTTTCCAGTTTCAATTACCTCTTGTGCTTCTTCATATGTGAACCTGCGATCTGAGTTAATAACTGTTTTTCCAAACCATTCATCTTGAATTTCTCCTTTCGGATTAAGGTCAAAAATGGCTGAGAACGCAAACTTTTCTTCATTTGGCCTTAAAGAGCAAACTCCATTTGACAAGTGTTCTGGTAGCATTGGCACTACTCTGTCAACCAGATAAACTGAATTTCCTCTTTCAGCTGCTTCTTTGTCAAGAGCAGAACCTTCAGTTACATAGTGTGCTACATCTGCAATATGAACACCAACCCTCATATTACCTCCATCAAGATACTCGACAGAAATAGCATCATCAAAATCTTTGGCATCTACGGGGTCAATTGTAAATGTTAAGATGTCTCTGTAATCTCTTCTCTTTGCAATTTCATTCGGATCTAAGCTCAAGGACACTTGGTTCGCCTCATTCATAACTTCATCAGGAAAAGTATAGCTTATTCCGTATGCACTAAGAATAGATTTCATCTCGGCATCATTCGTCTCAGGTTTCCCTAAAACTTCAACCACTTTACCAAATGGGTTTTTTGCAGAGTCAGGCCAATCTGTAATCTTAGCGAGGGCTTTGAAACCATTTTTACCTCCATTCAGGTTGGATGTCGGAATAAATAAATCAACAGAAATTTTTGGGTCGTCAGGAAGCAGAAAAGCAAAATGATCTTGAATGTCTAATGTTCCGACAATCAATCGATCTTTTTGGTTTACAACTTCAATTATTTTTCCTTCCAAGCCCCTTCTCCCTCTCTTATTTGTGATTTTTACTTTTACAGTATCCTTATTGAGGGCTTTGCCCATATTTTTTTCATCTACGAATATGTCCTCCTCAGAATCAGGGGAGTTGACAAATCCATCTCCTCTTCTTATGACGTCTAATACTCCCGTCAAAGTTTGATCGGCAGCTAACATCTTATATTTTCCCCTCTGTGTCTCTTTCAGAACTCCATCTCTACATAAGTCTCCTAAGATCTCATATACTAGTTTTCGTACTTGTTTATCAGAAACTTCAAGCAAACCAGACACCTGTTTGTAATTAAACTGCTTGCCTTGGTTTGATGAAAAGAGATTTATAATGTCATTTCTTAATGACTGGCGGAGCTTTCCGCCCTTCTTTTGTTTGTTTTTACTCATTCACTTTTTTATGTGGACTAAAATTATACATTATTTACCTTCTTATCTCTAACAAATTGGTATTTTCGTTAATATTGCAGATCAATCTAAACCTATTCGTTTTGAATAAAAAAGTAGAAGAAATACTAAATAAGCAAATTGAATTAGAAGCTAGTTCTTCTCATCATTACCTGGCTATGGCCTCTTGGGCTGAAAGTGTAGGTTATGGCGGCACAGCAGACTTCCTTTATTTGCACTCAGATGAGGAACGTCAGCATATGCTAAGGCTCGTGAAATTTGTGAACGAAAGAGGCGGAAAAGTTGTAATCCCTTCTTTAAAGGGCGGAGAAATTTCTTTTAACGGACTAGATGAAGTTTTTCAATCATTACTTGAACACGAAGTTGAAGTAACAAATGCAATTAATGAAGTTGTTCACGTCTGTCTTGAACAAAAAGATTATACCACACATAACTTCATGCAATGGTACGTGTCAGAACAGCTTGAAGAAGAGGCTCTAGCTCGCTCTATACTTGACAAACTAAGCTTAATAGACGGCAACAAAGGAGGCCTTTATTTATTTGATCGTGACCTAGCAAATTTCAAGGTAGATTCGATCGCAAATGAACCAAACGAATAATTTTTGGCATACTTTTAGTACATTAGGAAACCAAATTAAAATTTTTGAGTAAAAAAGTATTCATAGCATTAACAGTCGTTTTATTGACCACATGGTCAATGATGGATCCTGAGGTGACTCAGATGAAGGACACGCGTTCTCCTGTTAAAGCCATGTATTTATACAACTTCGCTACTTTAATTGATTGGCCTTCTGACTATAGAAAAGGCAATTTTGTTATTGGTGTTTACGGAAACAAAGAGGGAGTATACGATAACTTGAAATCAAAATTTGAGGGAAAAGATATAGGAAGCCAAGAGATTGTTGTAAAGAATTTCACTTCTGCTTCGCAAATAAGCAAGGCACACATTTTGTATGTTACGCCTAGAAGCAGTGCACAAGTTGGGTCTCTCAACACGCAATTCAAAGGTAAGAGCACCTTAATTGTAAGTGAGAAATCGGGATACTTAAGCAAAGGTGCAGCAATCAATTTTGTAGTAAAAGGAACTAGTCAAAAATTTGAAATTAATAAAGGGAATGCTAAAAAACATAAACTCGTAATAGCTGATAGACTATTGAAGTTAGCGAGCAATGTAGTTGAATAATGAGAGTAATTAAAAACATATTGGTTTTATTGGTGGTCTTCATGGCTTACTCTTCTTATGGTCAAAAATATACGACCAAGGCATACTCATTGTACCAAGAAAAGAACTACACTGAAGCTCAAATTTGGGCTGATTCTGCAATCGTTTCAAACGAAAGATTCAATTCACAGCTATGGCAATTGAGAGGATTAATCTATAGAAAACTGGAGCAAACTGACAACAAAAGAGAATATAGAGAAATTGCAATTGAATCATTTGTTCAAGCCAGAACTCTAGACGAAGAAGGAAAGCACAAAGACAAAATTGATGGTTATTTAAAGAATACAATCATCCGTTATTACAATGGGGCTGTAACTTCTCTCGAAGAAAAGGACCTTGAAGGCGCTGAAGTGTCTTACAAGCAATACAAAGAAAAACAAATAAAATATGTTGACTCAACTGCTGATTTTAAGGAGTCTGACATACAATTCTACACGGCCTTAGGAAGCGAATATCTTAAACTGGTGAGCACTTTACAAGGTGAAGAGAAAACAAAACAGACAGCTAAAGGAGTTCACTTCTTTGAAAAAGTACTTCAACTTAACTCAAACCTATTTGGACCAAACTTAAACGTTGGTGTAATGTATTACAATAACGGAGCAGATTTATTAATGAATATGGATCCACTTACTCCACTAGAAGAAATTCCAATTATTGAAGAGAAAGCTCAGGGATACTTTAAGAAAGCCCTTCCGTTCTTATTAGAAGCGCACAGGCTGGACAAGGCAAGAACTGATGTAGTTGAAGCTCTTACTGGATGTTATTATGGACTTCAAGATGATGCGAATTATGATAAGTACCAGAAAATATTAGACGAGAAAAATCTTCCAACATTGCTAGAAAAGCATGCGGCTGATCCAAAAAACATTGAAGTAGTGAGTGAGTTGGTTAGAATCTATTCTACCACATTTGAAGATGATGAAAAATATAAAAAATACGCAGAAATTTTGAATAAACTAGAAGAGTAAAATCTTCATACATGAGCTTCAGATTTACCATAGGAAAAAAGATAGGGACAGGTTTTGGTGTCCTTATTCTGTTTATAATAGTAGTGTTCGGCGCTACTTTTTTTGCTGTTAATAATGGTATATCTACATTCCAAGAAAATGATGACACTTCTAATGAATTGATCGAAGTCATCACACCTTCTAAAGAAGCTGTCACCAAGCTGAGGACATTAGTGAACGAATCTAAATTACTCTCAGTTCAATGGGTGGACATTCAAAGTAGGAATGATGTCCCAGACAAAACGAGACTCAAAAACTTGATGGAACAAAACATACCCAACACCAGGGCTGAAATTGTTGCACTTGCAGAGAACTGGAAAGACACAGATGACAAAGAAACTTTAAATCGTGCTATCGGAAAGATAGACACGATCTTCTTGTTTTATGAAGACATCATGATGCTGTTGCCAGACATTGCTAGTTATGATGACGTTTTTAACTCTTTATCTGCAAGACTTATTGTTTCACAAGATGGAGACGTTCCTGTGCTTGCTGGGAAAATTGATCAAAACCTCCTGACCCTTGAAAACAGTCTTGAGAATAAAGAAGAGGCTGCGCTAGAACTTGTAAAAACTTCTTCAGAAGAAGCAAAAGAAAAATTCGAATCATTAACGTTCTATTGGTTCCTCGGTGGCGGCCTGATAATCTTTGCCATCTTGATTGCAATGTTTACCACAAACACAATCGTAAAACCGGTTCAGTCGTTAAGAAGTGTATTGTTATCGCTTGGTAAAGGTATTTTCCCTGACAAAGAAATTGAGGTAACCAATGATGAAATTGGAGATATGTCTTCAGCTATGATTGGTCTTGTTGATGGTTTGAAAAAAACCACGCATTTCGCGAAAGAAGTTGGACAAAGTAACTTCAACTACCCTTACGAACCTTTAAGTGATGAAGATGTTTTAGGTCACGCTCTTCTTAAGATGAAAGACGAGCTTGCTGAAACAGAAAGAATACTTGAACAAAAGGTTAAAGAGCGTACTGAAGAGGTTGTGAAACAAAAAGATGAAATTGAATCACAAAACCAAAGGCTAGAAGAGCTCTACAAAGATGTTACTGACAGTATCAGATATGCGAAGAGACTGCAGTATTCTATTCTTCCTCCAGCTGAACACGTTCAAAAAATTTGCCCCGATACCTTCGTATTATTCAAGCCTAAAGACATTGTCTCTGGCGACTTCTATTGGTTTGAAAAAATGGGTGATAAGTCATTCTGTTCTGCTGTAGATTGCACAGGACATGGTGTTCCAGGTGCATTCATGAGTCTTGTAGGAGCCAATGGATTAAATGCAGCTGTAAGAGAGCATCACACAGGCAAGCCAAGCGAGATTTTAGATGAATTAAACTCTTTCGTGTCGGAGTCACTAAACAAAGGTTCTGAAGATAATGATGTGAGAGATGGAATGGACCTTTCACTAATTGCAATTGACTACAAGACGTTAAAACTAGAATATTCTGGAGCTAACAATCCTCTTTATGTTATCAGAGATGGTGAATTCATAATAGTAAAAGCAGACAAGTTCGCAATTGGTTCATTTGAACCGGGAACAAAAAAATATACAAACGAAGAATTCCAATTACAAAAAGGAGATCAAATCTATCTATTTAGTGACGGCTATGCCGATCAGTTTGGTGGATCTAAGGGTAAGAAATTCCTGTACAAAACTTTCAGAGAAGAGCTGTTAAGGGTTCACAAAGACGAGCCAGAACAACAAAGAATTGAGCTTAACAAAACCATTGAAAACTGGCAAGGTGATTACGCTCAAGTTGATGACATCCTAGTTATCGGAATTCGAATTTAATCTTGATGAAGCAATTTCGCTTTTTATCATTCATTCTAATTTACTGCGGACTCTCCGCAATTAGCTACACACAGCAAAAAAGTATCAAGTTTGACACATACACCATTGAAAATGGGTTGTCTCAAAGTCAAGTTACCAGTGTACAACAAGATCAATTTGGTTATATGTGGATAGCCACTCAAGACGGGCTAAACAGGTATGACGGATACAAGTTTGATGTATTCAAAAATGAGGCCAACAATGAGAATTCATTGCCTAACAATTATGTGCACACCTTACTCCCTGACAATAACAACAACTTGTGGTTTGGGACAAATAGAGGTATAGCAAAAATAAATCCACAAACAGGAGACATTACAAAGATTAATAGAAAGGAATACCCAGAACTTAAGGGATATATTTTCACTCACCTAGCCTTTGATCAATCAAACAATCTTTGGGCCTTGTCAGAAAAACACGGAATTAACATTATCAATAACCACGACAAGTCAGTTAAAATAATTGGAGAAATCAAAGGTACATCTGTTTTCTCTGCACTCTATGCCGACTCTGATAAAACCTTATGGGTTGGAACAAAGTATGGACAAATCTTCTATTCACCAGCACCATACAAAACATTTACCGAAATAGAAAATATTGAGCTCGGATCACTTGGTGAAGTAAATCAATTCCAGCAAAAATCTGAAAATGAAATAATCGTTTGTACCGAGACCGGACCCTTTTTGGTAAAGAATAAAAAAACTATCAATAACCTAACACAAACCGGGAGATTACGTTATTCCAAAATCAACTGTGCTTATACTGAAGACTCTGAAAACATCTGGTTGGGAAGTGCTGAAAAAGGATTGTATCTCGTCAAGTTTAACAAAGAAGGAGAAGAAGAGATTTACAATTATTACAAGAATCCTTACAATAATTCGAGTTTACTGGACGACAATGTCGTATCAATTTATGAAGATGAAAATGGAGTAATTTGGGTAGGAACAGAAAAAGGAATTTCAAAATTTGACAAATACAAACAGGGGTTTACGACTATCTCTTTAAACAACAATCCTGATGAAGGACTGATAGACTATAACGTTTGGAGCTTTGCTGAAGACTCTCTGGCAAACATTTACATTGGAACCAAAAAAGACCTTTCAATTTATCAAAGAGACATTCAAAAATTCTTTCATGTTTATCGAGAAGACGGGACTCAGCACTACCTTTTGAGCATACACGTTGAGACACCTGAGAAAATCTGGTTAGGATATGATGATGGATTATATCTCTTAGAGATTCGAGACTTATTGTATGACGATTACCAAATCAATCGTATTGAATTCATGGATGAAGAACATTCATCAAACATCAGGGTATATGCAATTAAACCAGCTGATGACAATCGATTGTGGATTGGTTCTAGGTCTGGACTCTCAATTATCAACAAACACAACTATGACTTCCAGTTCTATGAGCACACTGGCACTGCAAACAGCATTGGTGAAGGCTCTGTTAAGATTGTATACAGAGATCTTTCAAAAAAACTGTGGGTTGTTACTACAAATTCTGGACTGTACAACATGGTTGAGAGAGAAGACAGCTCTTTCTATTTCAAACATTACCCTATCAAAAACTACAATGAAAACAATGGTCAGATAACTTCGGTACTACAAACTGAAAAAGGGTTTATGTGGCTAGGAACTTATGGTGAAGGACTTAAAAAATTGAATCTTAAAACAAAAGAAACCATCAGTTATACCGAGGCAGATGGGCTATCAAACAATGTTATTTATGGACTCTTAGTAGATGAAGATGGCCAAATTTGGACATCTACAAACAAGGGACTTTCAAAATTTAACCCCACTACAGAGCAGTTCACAACTTACTCTGTAAAGGACGGGCTTCAAAGTAACGAGTTTAACACCAATGCATACATGAAGTCTTCAAAAGGCCTATTATACTTTGGTGGAATTAACGGATACAACATTTTCGACCCATCTGAAATTAATATTAACCCTCATCCACCAAAAGTCATTATCTCTTCTGTAATCCTTTCTACTAAAGGAACCAATAAGAAAGAATTAATTGCAGAGCACATTACAACTTCAAAGGACTTAAAACTTGAATATAGTCAAAACGATATCTCATTTGAATTCGTTTCTACCAACTACTCTAATCCCACTAAAACGAGATACAAGTACAAACTAGAGGGTCACGAAGAAGAGTTTACATATCTCGAGAATGAGAACAAAGTTAATTACTTGAATGTACCCCACGGTGAATACAAGCTCGTAGTTTACGCTCAATCAGCTGATGGAATTTGGTCAACAAATCCGACCTCAATTAAAATTACAATTACGCCCCCTTTCTGGTTAACCTGGTGGTTCAGAATTCTAGCCATATTGGCGCTCGTTCTTCTCGGGTTTATCATCTATAGAAGAAGAGTTGATAAAATTAGAAGGCAAAAAGTACGTCTTGAAATTGAGGTAGTTAAAAGAACACGTCAGGTCACTGAACAAAGTAAAAAAATTCAAGATCAGAAAAAGAAGGTTGAGATTCAAAAAGCTAAAATTGAGCACCAAAACTCACTTTTAGCAAAAGAGAAAGAAAAGGTAGAGCAACTCCTTTTGAATATTCTCCCTGAGGGAACAGCCGAAGAACTCAAGAATAAGGGTAGATCAAAAGCCAGATATTATCGAAATGTCTCGGTATTATTTACAGATTTTGTTGGCTTCTCTAAAATTGCTGAGGATATGAAACCTCAAGAATTAGTGCAACAACTTGATGGTTATTTCTCAAAGTTTGATGAAATCATAGAAAAGTTTGACCTCGAAAAAATCAAAACCATTGGTGACTCTTACATGTGTGCCGGTGGAGTTCCAATTCGTAATAAGTCAAATGCAATTGAAGTTTGTCTCGCAGCCTTAGAGATTAACCACTACATGTCTGAACGTGCTAAGGTAGATCCTGAAACATGGCAAATTAGAATCGGGATTAACACGGGAGAGGTAATTGCCGGCGTAATTGGTCTTAAGAGATTTGCTTATGACATTTGGGGCGCCTCAGTGAACCAAGCGCAAAGAATGGAGATGCATGGTCATCCTGGCATTGTAAACGTCTCAGGTAACACCTATGAATTCATAGCGCCGTATTTTGAATGTATTTACAGAGGAAAAATTCAAACTAAACATAAAGGGATGCTTGACATGTATAGTGTTAAAGGCATTAAACCAGAACTATCACTAGATGGCCTTGGTGTCCAACCCAATAAGAAATTCTGGAAGATTGTTGACCTCCACCTATACAGCTCAATAAACTACATGAAGGCTGAACGCCATATTATGAAGATTCTTGAGACTCAGCTTTCTCCCAAGCTACTTTATCACAGTATCAATCACACTATTGACGTAACGCAAGCTGTTGAACGTCTCGCAATTATGGAGGGCATTACAGATGAGGATCTGTTCTTATTAAAATCTGCGGCAACTTATCATGATGCAGGATTCATAGAAAAGTATGATCACAATGAAGAAATAGGTATGCGATTAGCTCGCGAAATCTTGCCTAAATATGGTTATACCGAAGATCAAATTGACATCATTGATGGTCTAATTAAATCAACTGAAATTCCGCAAAGCCCAACCACACACTTGCAACAAATTATGTGTGACGCCGATCTTGATTACCTAGGACGTGATGATTTCCATGATATTGCTGATCTTCTTAGAAGAGAACTTAGAGAACACGGCAAACTTGAAAGTGACAAGTTGTGGGATGAGATTCAAATTAAATTCTTGAATCAGCATACATACTTTACTGATAGTGCAATTAAGCTTCGAAAAGCTAAAAAGAAATCTCACATTAAAGAGATTGAAGAAAAGTTAAAGAAAGACGACTACAAAGATTAATTACTTTCTCGTCAGCTTGATTTGTCTTTTAGGAAGCTGCGCCTCAGGCACACCATTTAATCCAATGATTTTTAAAGACTTTGTTTTTTTGTCTAACAGTAAGTTGAAGTCAAAGTCTATTGAGATGCTATTTGTTACGGTAACCGCCATATTAACCTCTCCTGAAGAATCTTCTACTGACTCATAAAAGCCAGTTAGTTCAATTTCTCCACAATAATACTTGATGTGATCTTCAAACAAAACAAGTTTTACATCATAAGCTGAAGCTTTAATTGTATTGTTGTTATCAACAAATTCAAAAGCCGGAACTTTCGCTTCATATTGGCCAAGACAAACCTTAGGTAAATCGGTTGAGTTAGCGGCAATTGAAACAAACAGAACAAGAGTAAGTAGTGCTTTCTTCATGAATATCAGTGCATTGTGGTCACTCAAAGCTAATTTCTTTTTCAAGAAGTACAAGCGTTTTGTTGAAAAAAGACTTCCTTTTGTGCAAACATTAGCACAGTCTTTAAGAACTGTTAAGAAGATGAATCAGTAATTTTAACAATCAAAACCGCCAAATGAAAGCATATTTAGACTTGCTCAAGCATATAAAAGAGAATGGGATTCAAAAAGGAGACCGAACTGGTACCGGAACAAAAAGCGTATTCGGTTACCAAATGAGATTCGACCTTCAAGAAGGCTTTCCCATGGTCACTACCAAGAAACTTCACCTAAAATCAATCATTTACGAGTTGTTATGGTTCATTAAAGGGGACACTAATACAAAGTACCTGAGTGAAAACGGAGTAAGAATTTGGAATGAATGGGCGAATGAAAATGGAGATTTGGGACCTGTTTACGGAGCTCAATGGAGAAATTGGAACGGAGACGGAATAGATCAATTACTAAATGTGATTGAACAGATTAAAACAAACCCAAACAGTAGAAGATTAATGGTGTCCGCATGGAACCCTTCAGTAATGCCTGACACTACAGTTTCTTTCGAAGAGAATGTAGCAAACGGAAAAGCTGCACTACCTCCTTGTCACGCATTTTTTCAGTTCTATGTAACTGATGGCAAGCTGTCGTGTCAACTTTATCAAAGATCTGCAGACGTCTTTTTAGGAGTGCCTTTTAACATTGGGTCTTATGCTTTACTCACCATGATGGTGGCACAGGTATGTGATCTCGAATACGGAGATTTTGTTCACTCTTTTGGAGATGTTCATTTATATAACAACCATTTTGAACAAGCTGATTTACAGATGTCTCGGGAGCCCAAACCTCTTCCAAAAATGAAAATGAATCCAAACATTAAAAACATTGAGGACTTTACTTTCGAAGATTTTGAATTAGTAGATTACGAATTTCATCCGCATATTAAAGCTGCAGTTTCAATTTAAATTATGGTTAAACTTATTGTAGCTATAGCTCAAAATCGCGCTATTGGAAAAGATAACGATCTGATCTGGCATCTACCTGCCGACATGGGATTCTTTTCTGCCATGACAAAAGGGAGTACAGTTTTAATGGGAAGAAAAAATTGGGAGTCTATTCCTTCTAAATACCGCCCTCTACCTAAACGTAAAAACATAGTTGTTTCACGTGATACATCATTTAATGATGAAGGCTGTGAAGTATTTCATGACATCAAAACAGCTATCGATTCTAACACAAATGACAGCAGTAAAGATTTGTATATCATTGGCGGAGGTCAGATATATAAATACTGTATTGAGAATGACCTAGTGGATGAAATGTTCATTTCTCAAATTGAAGAAACTTTCGAAGGGGATGCCTTCTTTCCTGAAATCAATCTTGATAATTGGCACAAAGAAAAACTCTTTCATCACGCAAAAGATGAAAAAAACGAATACCCTTTCACAGTATATAGATACTACAAAAAATAATGAAGCTTTGTATTGCAGAGAAACCAAGTGTTGCCAAAGAAATTGCTACAATTTTAGGCGCAAAAGTGAAGAAAGACGGCTACTTCGAGGGTAATGGATATTGGGTATCATGGACCTTTGGACATCTCTGCACTTTAAAAGAGCCACACGATTACACATCTATTTGGAAATGGTGGAACCTGGCTACTCTGCCAATGATTCCATCAAAGTTTTCAATAAAGGTCATGGAAGATCAAGGTGTTCAAAAGCAGTTTAGAACAATTGAATCTTTGGTTCAAAGATGTGAAGAAGTCATAAACTGTGGGGATGCCGGCCAAGAGGGAGAACTCATTCAACAATGGGTGCTTTTAAAGGCGAAAAATGATAAGCCAATAAAGAGATTGTGGATTTCATCTTTAACAGAAGAAGCCATTCAAGAAGGGTTTCAAAAACTACGAGATGGAAAAGAATTCATCAACCTCTATGCAGCAGGGTCTTCAAGAGCAATTGGAGACTGGCTCTTAGGAATGAACGCAACTCGATTGTACACCTTAAAATATGGTGCTGAACGTCAAGTACTCTCAATAGGAAGAGTACAGACTCCAACCTTAGCAATGATTGTCGACAGACAAAAGACAATTGAGAACTTTAAATCTGAGAAATATTGGGAGCTTAAAACAAATTACAAAGACGTTCTATTTTCGTCCACAGTAGGCAAATTGAAGACCAAGGAAAAGGCAGAAGCGGCTATTAATTATGTAAAAGACAAAGAATTTGAAGTTGAAAGTTACGAGCAAAAAGAAGGTAAAGAACAACCTCCTAGGCTATTCGACTTAACATCTATACAAGTAGAATCAAATAACAAATTTGGGCTATCGGCTGATCACACATTAAAACTTGTCCAAGGGCTCTATGAGAAAAAATTAGTCACTTATCCAAGGGTTGACACTACATTCTTGTCTGAAGATATATATCCCAAAGTCCCGAAAATTTTGGCTGGATTAACTTACTTTTCAAAGCTAACAGAGCCACTTAAAGGCTCACCCATTCGAAAATCTAAAAAGGTTTTCAACGATAAAAAAGTTACTGACCACCACGCAATTATTCCAACAGGGATAAGCCCTTCAGGTATTTCTCCGGATGAACAAAAAATATACAACACGATTACCAAGAGGTTTATTTCAGTCTTCTATCCTGACTGTATTGTCTCTAATACAACAGTGATAGGTAAAGTTGATCAAGTACAATTTAAAGCAACAGGTAAGCAAATCATTACACCTGGATGGAGAGATGTTTATTCGAAAGAAGATAATCCCGACAGCAAGGGCTCGGAAGAGAAGATTATGCCCTCTTTTGAAAAGGGTGAAAGAGGACCACATGAGCCCGAAATCCAAGAAAAAGACACTCGTCCTCCTAAACATTTTACCGAAGCCACACTACTAAGAGCAATGGAAACCGCCGGTAAAACAGTAGATGATGAAGAGCTAAGAGACGCAATGAAAGAGAACGGAATCGGAAGACCTTCTACTCGTGCAAACATCATTGAAACACTCTTCAGAAGAAGATATATCGAGCGAACAAAAAAGAACATACACGCCACCGTAACGGGAGTTGATTTAATAGATACAATCAAGTCTGACCTGTTGAAATCACCTGAGCTGACTGGGCAGTGGGAGCATAAACTTAGATTAATAGAGAAGGGCGAATACTCTGTAGACAAATTCAAAAAAGAACTAGTTCAAATGGTTGTAGACATCACTAACAATGTGAAGTTTGCAGAAAATAAAACCATTGCAATAGTTTCAGATAAAAAAGAGAAAACCAAACAGAAAAAGAGCAATGACATCACCTCAGAGGAATGTCCAAAATGTTCAAAAGGTGAGATTTTAAAGGGCAAAAGCGCATTTGGTTGTTCGGCTTTCAAATCTGGATGTGACTTCAGGATTCCATTCGAATTTATGGGTAAAACACTGACTGACAAACAGTTATCTGACCTTGTCAAGAAGAAAAAAACTACTAAAATTAAAGGCTTTGTTATTCCTGGATCAGACACAAAGAGAGAAGGAAAGCTCATTTTCACTGCTGATTTCAACATAGAATTTGAAGAATAGTGAAAACCATTATTACCATAATCGTACTCATTTGTAGCTCTCTCAGTTACGCTCAAAACGACTCTACTAATCAAACAAAAGTTGAACTTTTCCCTTCCCGATACGGAGAAAAAAAATTGAAGGTGCTAATAGGACTAGACGCACGTAGATCGTTCTTTGCAGGAACCAAAATAAAAATCAATGGTCTACGACTAGGAGCAGAATTTAAAGGCGTTCACAGGTTTGGATTTGGATTTTATTGGTTATCAAAAAACGTGATATTTCATGACGTCATAGATGGTCAACCGACTCAAGACCTAATTGATCCAGAAGTTAGATTCAACTTAGGGTACTCTTCTATCTTTTATGAAAGGGTATTCCTTAAAACGAGGTGGTGGGAAGTTGACTTACCCATTCATTTAGGCGGAGGAGAAATAACAGGGCGTTTTAAAGATACATTGGGCGCCTTTCAACAATTCACCAAAGCTCCTTTTAGTGCTCTTGTGCCTTCAATACAAGTTAAATTTTACCCTTTTACCTGGTTAGCAATTCGAGGATCTGCGGGATATCGATTAACCATGAGTGAAGTTCAAGAAGTGAAAAAAACATTTAGAAATGGCTTTTACGGTTATGGACTTTCTGTAAATATTATAGGACTTTATCGTGCGATTTTCAAAAAAGAGAAAAAAGTTAAAATTGAGGGTGAAAATACTGAAGAAGAAATTCGTTAACAGAACGTATTTCAATACGACCTAAAAAAGCTTGATTAATACTCAAAATGCTCTCAAACAAGCAGGCACAACATCAAAGCGCTGACTATCAACATATTAAGACATAAATCGGCAACAAAAAAGAGGCCCCGCCTAATGGCAGAACTCAACATTTTAACCCTAGGACACTACACAGGATGTAAAACTCTCTTAAAAGGGCTCTAAACGAATAATTAGAAAGAATTCAACGCACTTCAGACTATCTTCCTAGGTAAACTAACAAAATTGAAACATCAGAGGGAGAAACTCCAGAAATTCGACTTGCCTGTCCAATTGTGACTGGTTTTATTTCTGTTAACTTTTCGACTGCTTCTGCCGACAAAGAAGACAAAGTAGAATAATCTGTACTAGGTGGGATTTTCACTTCCTCAAGTCTATTCAACTTTAAAGCATTCTCCTGTTCACGTGAAATATACCCATCATACTTAATTTGAATCTCAGCTTGAATCAAAGCATCTTGAGTAGGGTTTAAATCTTTAATCTTTTGATCTAAAAATTCAGAGGCACTTCTCATATCAGCCATTGAAATATGAGGACGTACTAATAATGAATTAGCTTTCTGCTTTTGCTTAATCAAAGATGAATTTTTACTCTCAAGTATTTCATTAATCTCATCAGGAGCAATTGAAGTCTTTGAAAGAATTGACTTAAGGGCGTTCGTTTGTTCAATTTTCAAATTAACTTTTTCTAATTGTTCTGTTGAAGCCAAACCAATTCTATTTGACAATTCAGTCAGACGTAAATCGGCATTGTCTTGTCTTAACAAAATTCTAAATTCAGCACGAGAAGTAAACATTCGATATGGTTCTTCTGTACCTTTCGTAATTAAATCATCAATTAAGACTCCTATATATGCATCTGATCTACCTAGTATGAAAGGATCTTTATTTTGCAATTTTAAATGGGCATTAATTCCTGCCATTAAACCTTGTGAAGCAGCTTCTTCATAACCAGTAGTACCATTAATTTGACCCGCGAAAAACAAATTATCAACCAGCTTAGTTTCTAAAGAATGTGTAAGCTGAGTTGGCGGAAAATAATCATACTCGATCGCATAACCCGGCCTGAACATTTTCACATTCTCAAAACCAGGTATCGTTTTTAATGCTTCATATTGAACTTCCTCAGGGAGTGAAGTAGAAAATCCATTCACATAAATCTCAACAGTTTCCCAGCCTTCAGGTTCAACAAAAATTTGATGACGGTCTCGTTCAGCAAAGCGATTTATTTTGTCTTCTATTGAAGGACAATATCTCGGCCCCTTACTTTTAATTGCACCATTAAACATTGGTGAACGATCAAACCCTCCTTTTAAAACCTCATGAGTTTTTGGATTTGTATAGGTAATATAACATGACCTTTGTTTAGACAAAGACTTTGTATCGTCTGAATAAGAAAATTTGTTTGGATTTTCATCCCCTGGCTGCTCTTCCATTTTTGAATAATCTAGAGATCTCCCATCAACTCTTGGTGGAGTTCCGGTTTTCATTCTTCCAGTTTCAAAACCAAGATCAACCAATTGTTCTGTGATTCCATAACTTGCTCCTTCACCAGAACGACCTCCACTGAAATTCTTTTCTCCCAAATGAATTAGCCCATTCAAGAATGTGCCATTTGTCAAAACCACTGCTTTGGATTTAATCTCCATTCCAATGACCGTTTTGACACCCTTCAATTTTCCATCTTTAATCAACAAGCCATTAACCATGTCTTGCCAAAAATGAACATTCTCCGTTCTTTCTAATTGCAACCTCCATTCTTCTGCAAAACGCATTCTGTCATTTTGAGTTCTTGGCGACCACATTGCGGGACCTTTTGAAAGATTTAACATCTTGAATTGAATTGCGCTCTTGTCGGTCACAATTCCTGAGCCACCACCCAAGGCATCAATCTCTCTAACTATTTGTCCTTTTGCCACACCACCCATTGCAGGATTACACGACATCTGCGCAATGTTCTGCAAATTCATAGTAACCAACAAAACTGTTGAACCCATTTTTGCGGCCGAAAAGGCTGCTTCGCAGCCCGCGTGTCCGCCACCCACAACTATAACATCATACTCTGGCAACATATCTTTCATTGTTTCACGTGGAACATACACTTAGTGTTTCACGTGAAACTTATCTTAAAATTAAACATTTAGTTTCATGCTCTCTCATTTCCATTTCCTCGTCCTTACTCTTGTCATTAAAACCTATTAAATGAAGAACGCCATGAATCATAACACGACAAAGTTCATTATAAAAATCACCATCACCAAACTCAACTGAGTTCTCACGAACTCGATCAACGCTAATAAACAAATCTCCCGAAATAGAATCATCTATATTATAATTGAAGGTTACTATATCAGTATAAAAATCATGCTTCAAATGTGTCTGGTTAATGTCTAACAAATAATCATCAGTACAAAAGACATAAGACAAGTCGCCCATTTCTTTTTTGTAAGAGGCAGCTACTTTATTTATCCATAAAGCAAAAAATTCCGGATCAAAGTCCGGAATCTCAACATCAATAAAATTAAAAGTTGGATTAGTCATTCACAACAAAAGTAATGCTAACTTTTGAACCATTCAAATCAAAAGAAACTTCATCACTTAAATTCTTCATTAAGAAAATACCTCTTCCATCAGGTTTCTCTAAATTCTCTGGGGCAGTTGGGTCGGGCAAATTATCAAAGTCAAAACCAGTACCAACATCAGAAATAGAAAACACTAAATTCGTTCCCTCTTTATCAACCTCAACACTCACTTTTTTAGATTCGTCAGAATTATTGCCATGAGTAATGGCATTATTTACCGCCTCTGTTACAGCAATCAGAATGTTACCATAATAGTCTTCATTCAAACTTAAATCTTCACACACTTGATCAATTAAAGATTCTACTTCAGTTATGTTGTTCAAGCTAGATGCAATTTCTATACTGTGCATTTATTAATTATTTACAGAGTTAAAATATTCATTCACCATAGTCTTATAATAGACTCTGAGTCCGACAGGAAGCGAGCGTAAAAACTCAACTTCTGCGTCCTTCTTTTTATTATACTCTGTAAATTCTATTAGGTTACCTTCTTCAACGTTTTTTCCTTCATTAGCTTCTCGCTCCTCTGAAAAACCACGCTCTCTCATTGCTTTGTCGCTTTCTAAAAGTCTCGTTAAAATATCTTCCTGACGCTTTATATAATTGTTTCCAATGTCACCATTTAACAAATCCTCTTCCATATCATCCAAATCTTTAATAATGTCATTTAATCCATTACCCATTCCTGAACCATCTTTGTTAAGCTCCTGTTTTAATTTCTTCAATGATTCACGAATTTGAGCTTGTTGAGCTGCCATCTTTACCTGATCTTTTGTAGACATCCCAGGGATAGAACCCTGCCCTTGGCCTCCACCTGGTTGTCCATTCTTACCATCTTTACCTTTGCCGTCTTCACCTCCTGGCTTTTTACCACCCTTCATTTTCCCTATCTGATCCTGCATGGCCTTTTTCATCTGCTCCATACTCATTGCTCCTGCCGAACCTTTTCCTGAACCACCAGGTTTGTCACATTGTCCTGAACCTGGCATTTGACTAGCTGCCGACTGTTGCATTTGATCTAGAACTTCTGATAACATAAGCGCCAAATCATTATAGTCTGTCATTGCGTATTGTTGATACTGCAATAACTTATTTGTGTTTCTCTCTTCGCTATACTTTAAAGATTTATCAAGATTATAATTGAGCTCTGACAACTCATCATTTATAAAAGTTGATAGCTGATGTACACGACTTGAAAGAGCCAACAAAGAGTCTCTAACGATATCTGTAGCCTTCTCTACTTGTAACTGATCTCTATTTAATTCAAGATAATATGGGTCTGAACTTCTTGTCTTTTTATACTCACCAATTAAACCTTCTTCGTCATGACTTAAAGCGACAATGTTCTCCAATAAGTACCTTAATGCGTCCATATCCTCTTGTTGCTTTTGTTGTTGAGATTGACTTTGCATGGCAGCAATATCTTCAGCCATCTGCTCCATCATGTCGGAAGCCTTTTCCTGACTTTTTTGTGACTTACTCTTTTTACCGTCTTCTAAACTTTCTTTGGCATCATTAAGTTCCTCATCTAGATTCTGTTCTTGTTCTTCATCAAAATCCAAATCTCTGGGCTTCTCTAAATCCTCATTTTTTTCTTTTATGTCATCAATATCCTTTTGGATTTCATCAAACTTTTTATTGATATCCTCTTGCTCTTTCTTCAAATCTTCAGTTGACTCAGACTTATCATCCATCTTATCTTTTAACTCATCCTGTTGTTCTTTGAGATCTCTCAACTGCTCCTCTAAATTCTCTAGCTTCTTGTCAAGCTCCATGTTTTTAAACAACTCAAGAGTCCTATCCATTTTCTCTTCCATTGTCTCTGATTCCATTTCCATCTCATCTAGATTCTCAATGAGCTTATCCTTGTTCATTTCCTCCATCAACTTCTCAAGCTCTTCAAAAAGCGCCTTCATCTCATCATCCATAAGAGCCTCTAATAACTCTTGAAGCTTTTCTTGTTTTTCAAGAAATTCTTCATCTGGTTCTAGATAATTCTCTTGGTCTTTCTTATTTTTTTCAAAATCTGACTTCAACTTTTCCAGATTTAAATCAAGTTGCTTTTTCATGTCTAACAAATTCTCCATACTCTGCTTGTCTTTCCAATCAGTATTTGGTTTGTTCATTAAAGTGCTCTTAATGTCTTTGATTTTCTTTTTTAAATCCTGAGCCTCTTTCAAAGACTCATCCATATCTTTTTCAAGTTTATTTGCTTGATCAGTCAATAGATTATCGAGTTCATCCATTTCGGGAACAGCAAAAACTTTCTTAGAAGTACTTGAAGATTTATAATTATTGATAGCATCATTATCAGTAACAACAAAAGAATATTCTACCCTATCTCCCGGACCCAAATCAAAGGCCGACAAATCAACTCCATAACTAAATAACTGGCTATTCGCAGAGCGATTTACTTTTAATGATTTCCTAACAGTATAAGACGTATCATTGCTTATAACTTTTAGACTCGCAAAAAGGCTTCTAAACCCATAGTCATCCGATACTTTGCCTTCAATGAATCTTCTGGCTTCATTTGTACTATCAACAGTTTCTTCAATAGAAATTGTTGGATATTGATCTTTAACGACATTCACAGAGTAATCAAGAGAATCGGCATTCTTAATTTGATCACTACTCAAAATTAATCTGTAATCTTCAGACTCATGAAACTTACCCTGAAAATTATAACTATTTGATATTGACGTGTTTAAGACTATCATTGTATCATTGAAATTCGCCTCTAACTGTTTCATGTTTCTAACCGAAACACTCCATTTCAACAGGGTTCCCTCGGGCACAGTTACATCACCTGTATTTTCAAATATTTCGTTCTTCTTTCCAGTATGCTTAGGGTACATTGCCTCAAGTGTCATATCTTGAACCACGGGCATCTTCAAAAGGCCAACCCCAAACTCTTCTGACTCAAAGCCATTAGCTTCACAAACAAAACTTAAGTCGTCGTCTACATTAGCAAATTCATATTCAAATAGAACATTGCTCTTTTTAATCAAGTTATAATTCCCTTTATTAGAGCTTATCATCACTTCATCTGGTATTTCATCTCCTTGAAGTTTAATCTGAAGCGTATAATTCTCTCCCTCTTTTGTTTCATCAGGGCTCAGCATTACAAAATCAAAAGGAGCTTCTTCAACATATTCCGTGTTGAAGTTGACAATTCTTTCAGACCCATCTAAGAACCAGTTCGGATTAGCAACCGCAACTACACCAATTAAGAGCAGAATTGGTAAGAGAAACTTGAGATATTTTTTGTTCTCTTTGAAATCAATCGCGGTAGAAAAAGGAACAGCTGATAATGAGCTCGCTCTTTGTTCAATACTAGCGTTGACCAACTCTAGATTTAAATTTGTGTTGGCTTTCTCATCATTAAACTGTAATGTGTTGCTCAACTTGTCTCCTACTTCAGGAAAAATTGAGCCCAGCATAACGGATGCTTCTTTTAATGTAAGCCTCTTGCCAACTTTATTCAACTTCAATATTGGAACAACAATGAACTTTGTTAAAAGAAATAGATTAATTCCAATAAACGAAAGAAGCAAGGTCAGTCTAACACCTCCGCCAAATCTACCCATGTACTCGAGGCCAGTTACAATACCATATGACAACAAAAAAACTGAAGCAAAAAGAATAACTCCTTTTACCATCTCATTTTTGTAGTACTTCTTAATGAAGCCTTCAATTTGCGATATAAGTTGACTAAATTTTCCCATCTAAGATTGGCCTGACTTACTAAGTTAGACAATTCTACTCTCAAGTACAATAATCATGCTAGAATGTTCATTTTTCTTAACAATTTAGAATTGAGCGAAAGCTATTATCTTTGTGCCGATTTAATGAACAATACAATTCAATGAAAGTAAGAGTACGATTTGCACCTAGCCCAACAGGCCCTCTTCATATGGGAGGAGTCCGAACAGCATTATATAATTACCTCTTTGCCAAAAAACATGGCGGAGATTTTATACTCAGAGTTGAGGACACTGATGAGAAAAGATTTGTTCCAGGAGCGCAACAATACATAATAGATTCTTTGAAGTGGTGTGGAATTGAGCCTAATGAAGGGGCAGGATACTCAGGAGATAAAGGCCCATACATTCAATCTGAAAGAAAACATTTATACGGACCATATGCTAAACAGCTTGTAGAGTCTGGTCATGCATACATGGCGTTTGACACAGCCGAAGATCTAGAAACAATGCGAGAGCAAGCCAAACAACAAGGCTTACCAAACTGGCAATACAATGGTGTTACCAGGTCGTCTATGAAAAACTCTATTTCTCTTTCTAAAGAAGAAGTTGAAAAAAGATTGGCTGCAGGCGAGCCATATACTATAAGAATGAAAATGCCCAGAAATGAGGACATCAAATTTGAAGATGAAATTAGAGGATGGGTAACTGTTAATACAAACAATCTTGACGACAAGGTTTTGATGAAGCCTACTGGGATGCCTACCTACCACCTTGCAAACATTGTGGATGACCATTTAATGGAAATTTCACATGTAATTAGAGGTGAAGAATGGCTTCCGTCTGCGCCACTTCATGTATTACTTTATGACGCCTTTGGATGGGACAGACCAAAATTTGCGCACCTACCTTTAATCCTTAGACCTGACGGAAACGGAAAGCTAAGTAAAAGAGATGGTGACAAGTTAGGGTTCCCTGTTTTTCCTATTAACTGGACAACCGCAGATGGCGAACTGTATAGTGGATATAAAGAGGCAGGATACTTCAAAGGCGCATTCATCAATATGTTGAGCCTTTTAGGCTGGAACCCTGGTAACAATGAAGAACTTTTCAACCTTGAAGAAATGGTTGAAAAATTTAGTCTAGAAAGAGTTGGGAAGTCAGGAGCACGTTTTGATCCAGACAAAACAAAATGGTTTAACCAGCAATATTTAAGGTCAACTTCGAACGAAGACTTAGCCAAAATGGTTCAAGATGAATTAGGCGATCAAACTCATTCTGATGAATACCTAGCAAGCGTATGCGGCTTAATGAAAGAAAGAGCAACTTTTATACAAGACATCATTAATGACGGGGATTACTTCTTGGGAGACATCTCAGCTTATGATGAAAAAACAGTTCGAAAGAAATGGAAAGATGACACTCCAGCAATAATGACTGAGCTTCTTGAAGAGTTAAAAGGTATTTCAGAATGGAACACTGAGGAAATCGAGAAGGTGTTCTCTGCTTATCTAGAAAAAAACGAATACGGATTTGGAAAAGTAGGACCAGGATTCAGACTGCTTGTTACTGGAAAAGGAATGGGCCCATCAATGTTTGATATTTGTGCGGTACTTGGAAAAGAAAAGGTGATTGGACGAATGGAAGAAGGGCTTCAAAAAGTGAATGATTTAAAAGCTTCTGTATAATGAGAAATTTCGTTGAAGTATCAGGAATTGAAGTATTCGCATATCACGGGTGTATGCAAGAAGAAGCAGTATTAGGAGGCAAGTTCATTGTAGACATTGAAATTGAAACAGATTTTTCTAAGTCTGCCCAATCAGATGAAATCATTGACACTATCGATTATGTTAGAGTGAGAGAAATAGTTGTTGAACAAATGGCTATAAGATCTAAACTGATTGAACATGTTGGGTACCGAATACTTGAAGAGTTTAAAAAGGAATTTCCGGCAGCTATTAAGAGCCGAATCAAAGTAAGAAAAATGAACGCGCCTATCGGAGGTGTTGTTGACGAAGTTGCAATTGTTATTGAAGGATAACGTAAAAATTATTTTCGTCTAAAGAAATTATTATCTTTGCTGTCCGCTCAAACAGAAAATGGTCCTGTGGCCGAGCGGCTAGGCAGTGGTCTGCAAAACCATCTACAGCGGTTCGAATCCGCTCGGGACCTCAAAAAAACCTCAACTTCGGTTGGGGTTTTTGTGTTTTTAGCACAAGTCTTCTCGTCTTATTATCTTTGCTTGCCCTCATGAAACAAAATAGACTAAAAATAAGACCACGATTTTCTTTGAAAGCTAGCCTTGCGTTTTTACTACTTCTCTTTTCATTTCAATCGTCAGCACAACTTGATATTGACTCGCTTAGACTTGCCTACGACTATGCTGACGTCATGGAAGAAAGGATTTCAACCCAAATTCTAATTGGTGAATACTATGATGATATACACGAGTATGATCGTGCTATTATAGAGTTCCATAGAGCCATAGAAATGATTCCTGAAGACAATTCTTCGCTCAGAGCGACAACAGTAGAAAAATTAGGGAATAGTTATAAGTCGAATGAAGAAATTGGCAAGGCAAAAGAAGCTTTTCAAGCGGCCAACGATTTGTATCAAACCATAAATTCATCAGCCGAACTGATTGGGAGGAACTATTCATTAATAGGCAGGTGTTATTATGATGAAGCAGATTATGACTCAGCTATGGTATATTACTTGAAGGCTGAAGAGGTTTATGAATCAAGCTCTATAACTAACCGACCGCGAGGAATTCTCTATCACTTCATAGGTTCAGTTTTCAAAAGGCAAGACGATTACGACAAGGCTTGTGAGTACTACCAAAAAGAGATTGATTATGGAATCGAGTATGAGTACAAAGATGTAGAAGCAGAAGGCAGGTATTTATCTAGCATATGTCTTGAATCAGATTCTGCTAGACTCAAAAACAACTTGGCGTGCATGAAAATGTATGAAGACCTCAACAATGAGAGGCTCGTTGGACTAATGGCTCAAAATGCTGCCGAAAACTATCTTGCATTGGGATATCCAGACAGTGCGTTAGTGTTACAAAAACAAAGTCTAGAAGTGAGAAGAAGGCAAAACGAAGTGTCACACTTAGCAGGCATACTCTCTGGCTTGTCAAAAACTTATATACAGTTAGGTGAATACAAAAAAGCCGAAGAACACCTTGAGGAGGCCGAACAAATTGCCCTAGAAACTGGAATAAAAAAATACATTCGTCTAGAAGAAATATATGGCATTTACTACGACATGAGTATGAACAAAAACGACTACAAGTCGGCCATTCAATATCTAAAACTTGAGTACAGCTATAAAGACTCTGCAATGAACACTTCACACAAAGATGCAATTGCTGAAATGGAGGTTAGATATGATTCTGAAAAACAATCTGCTCAAATGGCGCTTCTTCAAAAAGACAAAGACATTATTGAAAAAGAGAAACTCTTATCAGATGAAGCAGCAGAAGCTCAATCTTTCTATACCTTACTATTATCAATTGGAGGTGTCATCTTGCTTATAGCAGGAGTATTTGTATACTTCAAATATAGGGAGTCACAAAAGCAAAAAACATTGATATCCAATCAAAAGACAAAAATGCAGCTTCAAAAGGAGCAGGTAGAAGCGAAGAACAAAGACATTACAGACTCAATGATATATGCTAGTAAAATTCAAAAGGCAATTATCACATCTGAAAACTACATTAATCGATTATTCTCTGACTTCTTTGTTTTCTATGAACCAAGAGATATCGTTTCTGGAGATTTTTATTGGGCTTATGAAACGAGCAAAGGACAAAAACTGATTGCTGTTGGTGACTGCACAGGACACGGAGTACCAGGAGCAATGATGAGTATGCTCGGTAATTCCTTTTTGAATGAAATCATTATTGAAGGTGGAGAAACAGAGCCTAACAAAATCCTTGAAAAACTTAGAAACCAAGTTAAAAAAGCACTGCCCGCATCTCAATCGAGAGACGGGATGGATATGTCGATTTGTTTAATTGAAAATAACAAGCTCAAGTTTGCAGGCGCCAATCTACCGATCTATATCATAAAGGGCGAAAAATTCGAAGAAATCAAAGGCAGTAAACAACCTGTTGGGTACACACCTACTCAAGAAATTCCGTTTACACAAACAAACCACGACTTGAATAAAGGGGACGTTATTTATTTATTCTCTGATGGATATGCCGACCAGTTCGGCGGAATAAAGGGAAAGAAATATAAATACAAAACCCTCCGTGAAAAGCTCATTCAGATTAGTAAGCTTCCTTTCTCTGAACAAAAGAAGATAATTATAGATGAATTTCACCAATGGAAAGGAGATCTAGAACAATTGGATGATGTTTGTTTGTTGGGAATTAAGATTTAAACAGCAAAAAACGCCTCAATCCCTCTTCCATCAAAATAGTCTTTAGACCATTTTACAATTTCTTCTTCTTTATATTCCAAAACATTCTTCTCAATCAAGTAGCGAATGGCTTTCTTTTCTCTTCTCGAAATAGCCCCGTCAATCATAATCCCGAAAACAAATAATTTTTGAACTGCTTTTCTTGTTTGAGGTGCGAGAGCAGGAATCTCCTCTAAAAAATCTTCATTATAAGGAGGTTCTTCTTTTATCTCAATACCAAAACGTTCTAAAAGTGTAACACTCAGCAAAAAATGATTGTAATGAAATGATCTCTTTGACTCTGAAATCAATTGCAGTGAATCATAAAGACTCTTAACGAACTCAGGATTATCCTTTTGAGACTCATAGAGAAGATCTGAGCACCTTTTAATTAAAGGCGGGGCCATTACTCTAATTCTTGATTCGTCCATCACCTTACGCGAGCCCCAAATGTTCCAAAAAGAATAAACAGGAATACCAGCAAAATCTATCACAGCTCTAAGAGCATATCTACCGAGCGCCTTCTTGACTAACAGCTTGAAGAGGATACCACTAACGGTAGCTTTCAACCTCAAGATTATCTGAAAAATAAACACCCCAACAGGGTTTAAACCTTCATATGGGTTAATGCCTATAGACTCTAATTGCTTTTGCTTTTTCTCAAGACCAACAGATATTAGTGCAGAAATATTATTCTCAAAGTTAGGGTCATTGGGGTTGGGGTGGCCACAAGCCTTCGCTATATCAGCCACAGCTTTAATGTTGGTAAAGGTTAGAAACCATATTTCCAACAACACCAAAACCAAACTGTACACCAAGAAACCAATTTCAATATCAATGTAATCCTCATAAAATGGAATCCACACATGATTCATAGGAAACAATGTTTCCCCAAAAATATGATAAGGCGCATAAAGCAGAATAACACCCAAAGCTCCAGCAAGACCTGCTCTCCAGAAAGTTCTTTTTCTAATTTTCTTTAGGGCCGCGATTTCAGTTTCACTCAATAAAAATAGCTCACTACCTTCTTGAACTTCATGAGTTCTGCTCAATTCTTTATGAGCAAATTTTTCCCAAAATCCTTTTTTCTTTTTCTCTGACATTATCGATTTGAAAGATAGACAAATATAGTTAGGCTCGAAAGAAAAGACTTTGTCGAAACAAACAGTTTAACGAACAGACTTGAAGCCAAAAGAAAAACCAGAAATAAGTATAAAGGTGACAATTTAAATTTGCTCTAAAAAAGCAATTCTCTTTTCAATTGGAGGATGTGTAGCAAAGATTCCGCTCAAACCACTTGCTGCCATTCCGTTCTCTTTAGGGTTGTTCTCAATGAACATTGATTTCACATCATCACTACCTACATCATCAACTGTAGATTTTCCTGAAATTTTTCGAAGAGCTGAAGCTAAAGCATCTGGCCTTTTGGTCATTTCGGCTGCACTGGCATCTGCCATAAACTCTCTTTTACGAGACAAAGCAAACCTAAACAATATGGTTAAAAGATAGGCTATAGCGCTCACAAGCAATATGATCATCATCAGCCTGCCGTCTTGTTTCTTACCGCCTCTACTTCTTCCTGCTCCTCCCCACAATACGGATCTAAAAGCAATTTGAACTATGAAACCGAGGATTCCAACAAAAATGATACTAATAATGAGAAGTCTAACGTCTTTGTTTCTGATGTGCGCTAACTCATGAGCGATTACTCCCTCAAGCTCAGCATCATCAAGTTTTTCCATTATTCCTCTCGTAAGAGTAACAGCAAACGTTTTCTCATTCATCCCTGAAGCAAAAGCGTTTAAAGCTTGGGATTCCATCACATAAATCTTTGGCATTTTCATACCAACAGACATACACAAGTTTTCAACTAGGTTGTAAACCCTCATGTTCTCTTTACGCTCAAGAGGTTTCGATTTTACCGCAAACTGAATCATTTTTGAATGAAACATGAACGCAATAAAAAACCAAAGTCCAACTCCCGCCAAAACAAAAGGAGCGATTTTCATAAATTCGTATTGGATGTAGTCATCCCACATCCCTCCGTTCATGAAGAAAAACACTGCCCAAACAGATGCAATAATAACTGTTGGAAAACCAATTATAAGAAGGGTTGACTTAAAGTTGTTACTTCTTATTTGACTATCAAGACCTTTGTAAGCTGCCAAGTTGTACTATTTAAAATTCAATTTTTGGTGCTTGATCTAGCGCTTCTCTTTGAACTACTCCAACATCAAAGAATGGCTCTTCGCTTATTTTAAACATACCGGCAATAATGTTGTTCGGGAATGTTTTAGTCTTAACGTTAAGTTCTTTTGTTGCAGAGTTAAAGAATCTTCTAACTGCAGCCAATTTATTCTCAATATCTGACATTTCATTTTGAAGCTGCATGAAGTTTTGATTCGATTTCAAATCTGGATAAGCCTCCATTTGCATTGAAAACTGAGACATAGCTCCTGATAAAGCAACCTCAGCCGCAATTTTATCATTTACGGTACCTGCAGACATTGCTCTATTTCTAGCCTGAGTTACTTGTGTCAATACATTTTCTTCTTGTGCGGCATATCCTTTTACAGTAGCCACTAATTGTGGAATTAAATCGTGTCTTTGCTTTAATTGAACATCAATGTCAGCAAATGCCTGTTCTCTATTAAGTTTTAGTCTTTGAAGTTTGTTGAAAATGGCGATAAACCAAATGATTAGAATTACAACTACTCCGAGTATTATCCAAAGAGGATTCATATTGTGGTTTTTTTGTTTGAGTTCTAAATATACTGAAAAAAGTATATCTCGCCCCGAATATCAGGGCTTTCTTGCTTAGCAGACGAATAGGAAAGGCAATTATTTTATTATCACCTTTTTTGTGAAGTATTGACAACTCACAGTATACATGCCTGCAGAAATCTTTGAAGTCAAATTCAAAATAGCTTGATGACTTTCTTTTATCTCAAATACAGTTGATGAAATAATCTTTCCATCAGAGCTTCTCAAGTCAATGGTAACGTCATCTTTATAGCCCTCAGGGAAGTTAATTACAACTGAATGACCTATTTGGGCGGGGTTCGGATAAAGTTCAACCTCATTGATCTCATAGTTATTAATTCTCACGGCAGGAGAATAACTGTAAGTGTGATCAAAATCAGTTTGCTTTAAACGATAATAAACCTCACCAAAAAGAGGGCTGTTGTCAATGTCAGAATAAGCTATTGGAACTGAACTATTGCCAGCAGCATCTTTATCCAGAATTCGCATCCAGTTAATGCCGTCAACACTTCTTTCAACGGTAAAGTAATCATTGTCCACTTCAGAGGCAGTTTTCCAATTGAGGTCTACCTTAGAGTCTGAATTCATCTTCGCGGTGAAGTAAAGAAGTTCGATAGGCAAAACAACACAGCCACCATCACACAAGATAGTTGGCCCAGACAAATTTCCTGAATCAGCTGACCAGTACTCATTTCCACACATTTCGATATAGGTGCTGCTTCCTCCTCCACTTCCAACACCTACAAAACCACCTGTGTATATCAATACATCTGAATCACAATTTAGCTTCAGTTTTTTACCATTTTGAAACTCCAAATGGCCGTAAACAATTATTAATATTGAATCATTAGCGCACCCTTCAAGGTCAACAGTGGCAGTAATATCAACTTGCAGACCAGCCGGAATCATAATGGTATCAAAACAACCAGGAATACCATTACTCCAGGTATCGTTTTGATCCCAGTCACCATCAGCAATAACCTCAGTATAACTGGCAAAAGATGCGAGATTAACAATCAATGAAAGGGCAAAAATGAGTTTTTTCAAATAGTTCATTTCTAGTGTACAAGGTAAGTCTTATTTATATTTAGACAAGAAAAACCCCGAATGGTTGGAAAAAACCGACAAAGAACCCAAAATTATCGACTAACAAGCTTATGTTAATTACTTTTCGCCTTCTTTTTTTTAGAATAACGGCGCCACATAAACCCACTTATCAAGATAAAAAAAAACCCGCCTCCTCCAATGTAGAAAACTTTTGTCCAATAGGCTCTGTCTTTCTCGTTTTGAAGATAATCTCGATAGGCTTTACTGTGATAGGAAGGGTTGGGGGCTTCTATCTGCCAAGATGAAATAGAAGATGATGATGAATCAGGATGAGCCAATGACAGAGTGAAGGTTGAGTCGATATCAGGGTACTGATTATAGCTCAAAGAGTCCACTATGAAACCTTCTTGATCATATAACTTTAAGAGTTCTCCTTTTGAAGATAGCCCGAAATCAAATCCACCAATCGCTTTAATACTATCAGCCGAATAGGTCGATCTAAATGAATTTAGTTCTTGCGTCAAAACCAAAAACTCTTTTGATTTAATCATTACGCCTTCAGGAATCTTCCACGCTTTATCAAATGTTTTATCAGTGAATGACCAATTACTTATATCTATTGTGTTGCCAGAGTTATTGAAAAGCTCCACCCAATCTTTTGTTGAGTCTCCTTCAATTTGAAAGAAAGAAAGTTCATTAAAAATTAGGCTATCAGATTGTGCGCTTCTCTTTTTTGGTTCAAATAATGGAACAAGCACTATATCTTTATTCAAAACTATTGTTCGTTTAGCTCCAGCTTCAGAATCATCTTCCCATCCAACAAAATTATAGTCGTGTTTAGGTGTGACTTCAATCTCAATTGGAACCCCTGTAAAGTAAATTCCTTGGTAATTCTTTGTTATATCTAAAGAAGAAAAGTGCATGTCACAAAATGCTTCTCCTGGATGTTGAATAGAAACATTCACAGTGTCTTGCAAATCAAATTTTTCCATGACGTGTTTTCTCAAATAATATGGTCTCAAAGAGATAAACTTTCTCATAACTCCCAATTGATGTTTCCAATTTTTATAAGAAGAACCCCAACGCTTCTGATGAAACTGCATTTCAGAATCAATAGTAGATTCCATTTTGTCTAGCAGTCTATTTGCCGTGTCGGCATGGTAAACAGTGTTCAACTGATCAGCAAAAGTATTGATGTATTGATGTTCTACCTTCTCATTTTTAAGAAGGCTTCTTATAATAAATGTTGACCATGCCGGATCTGGCCAAGCTTCTCCGTTTGCACGAGTAAATTTGTCAAGTGTATTTCGTTTATATCCACTTGGATTGTTGTTTCCAAGACCAAGGTCCAGGTCATATAGCACCCAGCGCCACTGAGCAGAATCTGTTCGTTCTCTCCAATACCTAATATTTCCGCCAGCATCACGATTATCAGAATATACTTCGGCAATATTATACCTCACATAGTCATCAACACTCATAAAACTTCGTAGATGATCCATTTTCTTATCATCTGATAAATCATTCGTCCTTAAATAGGCTAGGAGCTTTTTGTAATTCGTGCTGTACCCATGCCTCTTGACACCATTATGCCTTAGGATATCAACGTTTTCTTTATCTACATTGAAATTAGACTTTAAATAATGCTCTGATATTTTTTCTCTGATATTTTGGATTCCCCAATACTCTCCATTTAGAAACACAACCGCAGGACGATAAGCCTGAATGGCCACGCCAGTGGGCTTTGCCAATTGGGTCATGAAGGCGTCTCTAAGATGTGTTCTTAAAAAATCTCCCCCCGAATTTCTTAAAATAAATGACTTGTATTTATCTTCCTTCAACTCAGGAAAAAGTTGATAATTGATTCTTTTCTCTCCGTATTTACTACGCGCAAATATGGCCAAAGACTTTTGCGGAAGCATTCTCGAAAACCCTCCAAATAAGTTTATACCAACGCTTTGATTGAAACATAGTTCGCCTTCTTCATCATACATTTCAATGTTTGCGCGCTTCTCCCAATCCATCCAATAATTTGCTCCTACATAAGGCTCAACGGTATCTGCGCAACAACCTTCTACATAGATTCCGGTTCCAAAATCCCATAAGTTTTCAGGTCGTGTAATTATTGAGACAACCGCCAAATCGTATTCACGATCACATACATACGTTTGGCTTTCAATTTTAGATCTTTTTCCGTTTTTGTAAGCAACTGCACGAAACGCTTTTACATTTGAAACCGTGATCGGACCTCTATACCTACTAGAGCCAGATCCCGGAGTGGAGCCATCAGTTGTATAATAAATTGTCGCTCCATCACCCGCATCCATCTCAACAACAGTTTCTTTTTCATAAACACCTCCTAAAGGAGAAAACATTACTTCTAACTCGTTCTGCGAAAAGACAGATGACCCAAAAAGTAAAACCGATATGTAGACTAATAATTTCAACTCAGCTTGTTTGAACTCAAATTTAACCCAATATTTGATTGAGAGTTGCAGATTGGTTTAGTATTTATTAGCCGTAAGCTGTTAGCGATTATTTGATATAGTGCTAAATTTTTGTCTAATTTCGAGCGCTTATAAAAATGAACTCATGGATATTTTAGGTATTTCTGTAACTGAATGGGTAGGGTATTTAGCGTCAGCTGCCGTGCTTACATCTTTTCTCATGAAAAAAATGAGAACCCTCAGAATAGTTAACACTTTAGGATGTGCCCTCTTTGTGTTTTATGGGGTTTTACTTGATTTTTCTTGGCCTATTATAATTACCAATGTTACCATCATGTGCATTAATTTTTACTATCTATTCATAGCAAAACCGGCTAGCGAATAATAAAAGTCGTTTTAATTTCTAACTATTTGATCGCATATTCGTAGTAAACACAAAGCTTTTACTATGAAATACTTATTGTTGATTTTAACCTTTTCTCTTCTTAATCAATCAATTGCACAAGATAAAGATTCGGCTTCTCAAGAACTCAGCCTTCTATTTATCGGTGATATTATGGGTCATGGGCCACAAATATCATCTGCCAAAAATGCTGATGGAAAGGGATATGATTACGACAGGTGTTTCAAATATATTACTGAAGAAATATCAGCTCCTGATTACTCAATAGGAAATTTAGAGGTTACTTTGGCAGGACCTCCTTTCAAGGGGTATCCTCAATTTAGCTCGCCTGATGAACTGGCTGTTGCCTGTAAAAACTCTGGGATGGATGTGCTTGTCACTTCAAACAACCATAGTTGTGATAGAGGAGGGCAAGGGATAACTAGAACAGTTGAAGTTCTTGACTCTTTAAACATTATTCATACCGGAACATTTCTCGACTCAGCTGATAGAAACAAAAGGTATCCACTAATCATTGAAAACGACTGCATGCGTATTGCTATTTTGAATTACACATACGGAACAAATGGTTTGCCCTATCCGGCACCAACAATTGTGAACATGATTGATAAAGATCTAATGAAAAAAGACCTGGAAGAGGCGAAGTCTAAAAACGTAGATAAAATAATTGTCGTAACTCATTGGGGTTCTGAATATAAGTTACAACCTGTTCAATATCAAGTTGATCATGGCCAATTTTTGTTTGATAATGGAGCCGACATTGTTATTGGTTCACATCCGCACGTATTAGAAAAAATGGTTTGGGAAAAAACTACCGACACAACCGGAGAAGAATTGATTGTTTACTCATTAGGAAACTTTGTTTCTAACCAGAGAAAAAGATATACTGATGGTGGCGCCATGTTTAAAATGACGCTTTCAAAAGAAGGCTCAACAACTTCGATTAAAGATGCCGGCTATATGTTAACCTGGGTTCATACTCCTATTGAGGATGGAAAAAAGAGATACTACATTTTACCTGCCGCCAAATATGAAAACGAACCTGACTTTTTCAAATCAACAGAAGATTTCAACAAAATGAAGTCATTCATAAAAGATTCTCGAGAATTATTCAATGCCGAAAATAAAAATGTCCCTGAGTACATTTACGTAGATGATGAGTGGAAACTTAAGTAATTAAAAAAGGCGTCTAAGATATTCTCAGACGCCTTTTTTGTATTCTATGCTCGTTACGCTTATTCTAATCTAAGCGCTTTCATTTCTTTAAATGTTTGTCCATCTTCTCCTTCTGCAATAATTACAACAATGTAACCTCCTTTGATAATTTCACCTGCCTGGTTTTCACCATTCCATGAAAAATCAGGATCAGTAGAAGTGAAAACTTCATTTCCTCTTTCGTCTTTCACAGAAACGTAGAAGTTCTCAATCTCTTTACAATTAACAAAGAAGTTGTCGTTTCTACCGTCATTGTTGGGAGTGAAGACATTAGGAATCGTACCCACCTTTGAGGTTCCTTCAATGGTAACTTTTCGTTCAGTCGTTTGTGTTTGATCATCACTAAAAACTTCCATTTTTAAAACATATACTCCTGGGCGCTCATAAGTGTGGCTTACTTCGTCGCCAGAACCTATTTCTCCGTCACCAAACGTCCATTCAACAAGATTATGGTTTTTAGCATTTGATTTAAAAGAAACCGTATTGTTTTCTTCAAGCTCAATCTTCAGGTTGGTTTTTATTTCTTTTGACTCAAGCTGTGGATCGCCAATTACTACCGGATCAATTTTGTCTACTGGGTCAATATCAACATCTCCATTGTTATTAGCATCAACATTATTATTAGTGTTGTTGTCATTTTTACTGTTAACAATAAAGCCGTTAGAAAAGTCGTGTTGATTTATTACAGATTCCAAAAACTCATCATCAATATCATTTGCTGTGTATTGAGTTTGACTTAATTCTTCTTGAATTTCGGCTGCGTTCTCTTGAATAACCGGATCATTTGTATCAGTAACCAAGATGTTTTCACCTAAGGTTTGAACATGATTAATGTTTACTTCAGCAATATCATCTGATACTATTTCAGTTTGATCATTAAGGGCGTTTTCTTCTTTGGTGTCGTCACCAGAAAAATACCATACCCCAGTTGCAGCAGCACCAACAATTCCAATAATTGCGGCAACTTTACCAACTCCTGACAGTCCACCAGCTGCCGCAGCACCTGTTGAGGTAGCTCCTTGTCCTAAACTTTGTTGGATGTTTGCCCAAGCTGAAGGATCTACATTACCCTCCAAGCCTTCAAACCCCTGTTTGAACAATTCTTCTATGTTATTATAATCTTTCACTTTCTTCTACAATATTTCTATCTATCAAAATCTTTCTGAGCATTTTTTTTGCTCGAGAATATTGAGATTTTGAAGTGCTCTCAGTCACTCCTAATCTATCTGCTATTTCTTTGTGCGAATAACCCTCTATTGCAAAGAGGTTAAACACAACTCTATAACCTTCTGGAATCGACTGGATAATCTTTAATAGGTCTTGAGCGTTTATACTTTCTATTGTATAGTCCTCAGAGTCTAACATATATCCAACTGTATCCACATCAACATTTGATTGATGCTTTTTAGCTTTTCTATAGGCATCTAATGCTGTGTTGACCATGATTCTGCGCACCCAGCCTTCAAGAGATCCTTTACTCTGAAAGTCTGGAAGCTTGTTAAAAATTTTAACAAATGCATCTTGCAATACATCCTGCGCTTCTTCGTAGTTATTAGTATAACGGAGGCAAACCCCCATCATTTTTCTAGCAAACATGTCATAGAACTTTTTCTGAGCAACACTACTTCCGGAAACACATTCCTTTACTAGGTCTTCATCCGTCATAATTTCGCTCTTCATAATACTAGACTAAAGTAATTAATTAAAAGTTGCATGGGCATTTCAATAAATATTATTTACTTAACTTTGAAAGCCTTCTCAAAAGGGCATACTTAAACCTAAGCTCAAAACACTAAATGCGAATACGCCTTATAATTCTATTGGCTGCACTTGTCTGCTTGCAATCTTCTTTTGCCAAACAAAAAAAAATAAAAACAGGTGTCTGGTATGGTAGTTTTAAACTTTCTAAGACTGATCAACTGCCTTTCTTGTTCGAAGTCAAAAAACAAAAGAAGAAAACAGAACTGTATATTATAAACGGGGACGAGAGAATCTTATTGGATGACATAAAAGGGCAGGGTGACTCCCTTTTTATTCAATTTCCTGCTTTCGCCTCAGAGTTTAGAGTTCAAGTCAAAAACAAAAAAACCATTTCAGGTCGTTGGTATAATCATGCAAAAAAAGGAAATTATTATTTACCATTTAAAGGAACCTATGGTGAAGAAGAAAGATATCCTCAAGGAGAACAAAACTTTAATGCAGGTGGAAAGTGGGAGGTAACATTTGATTATAACACTGAGCCAGAAAAAGCAATCGGAGTTTTCTCTACTGTTGTTTCTTCATTTGATAAAAGTGGTTTTAGTTCAAATAGGGTGACGGGAACATTTTTAACCGAGACTGGTGATTATAGATATCTAGAAGGTGCTGTGCTTAATGATAGTTTATACCTTTCAACTTTTGACGGTTCTCATGCCTTTCTTTTTAGCGCACGTTTTTCAAGTGATACTTTATGGGGCGAGTTTAGATCAGGAAATCATTATAAAACCGAATGGTTTGCAATCAAGAACGAAAATGTAAAACTCGGAGACCCCGACTCATTAACCTATTTAGTAAGTGAAGATCCAATTCAATTTTCATTACCAAATGTAGATGGCGGCAACTATACGTACCCTAATGAAGCTACTAAAGGAAAAGTAACATTAATTCAAATAATGGGAACTTGGTGCCCTAACTGCTTAGATGAAAGCAACTATTTAAAAGGACTAAAAGCTGAACATGGAGATAATCTAGAAATCATTGCTGTTACTTATGAAACTCAAAAAACTTTAGAGGGCCGCATTAATAAAGTAAAAACTTACAAGGAAAATTTAGAATTAGATTATACTTTTTTGGCAGGCGGAACAGCATGTAAATCTTGTGCCACAGAAATGTTCTCTATGCTAAACGAAATTATTTCATTTCCTACAGTTCTCTTTATTGATAAAAAAGGAGAGGTTAGAAAAATTCATACAGGTTTTAGTGGTCCAGGAACTGGAGAATATTATTCCGACTTCGTGACTAAAACCGATTCATTTGTTAGAACTTTAATAAACGAGTAATCTAGCAAGAAATCTTATCAACCCGTCTTTGATGGCGGCCTCCTTCAAATTCTGTATCGATAAAAGCATCAACCATTTTTATGGCAAGATCCTCTTCTATAAAACGAGCGGGCAATGCTAAAATATTTGCATTATTATGTTGACGTGACAATTCAGCAATTTCTACTGACCAACATAAAGCCGATCTAATACCCTTATGCTTGTTTACTGTCATGTTAATACCATTGCCACTACCACAAATAACGATCCCCAACATGTCATCCTCATTCTCAACTCTATCTGCAACTGGATGTCCAAAGTCAGGATAATCAATGCTCTCTGTTGAATGACAGCCTTTATCTTCTAATTCAAACCCTCTGCTTTCAAGGTGCTTTATTACTGTTAACTTTAGTTCGTAACCCGCGTGATCACATCCAATAGGAATTGTTTTTTTCATCTTGATCGTTTTTACAAAGGTATTCCTATCTTATTTCACTTTAAATCATCTGTGTTCATAATTATTAACATCTTTTTCAATTATTTTCTAACTTTAGGTGAACAGAGAGATACAGCAATTTGAGATTTCAACAATTGATTAAGAAAAATGTTAAAAACATGTGTGCTTAATTTTATTACTTCTGCCTTTAAAATTTTGTTTTTAAAAACTTAATTTCAGGTATACAGAAAATTGAATAATCAATGTTTATAACCCTCTTATTTAGGAACGACTTAATAACAGAAATTCGTAGGTCGCTCAAGAAAACTAATTAACACAAAGTAGAATCACGCTTATGTTAATAAGATTGTAACTTTACTGAAGCAAAGGGTCTTATAGAATATAAGTTGTTAATGAACTAATGATAAACTGTACAAATTATAAATAGAAGTCTTTTTGATCCATACTTATCAACATATCAACAGCCCTAATAATAATAGTAAATACTCTCTATATCCAAAAAAAATTTATTGTTTATTAATTATAGTATGGATAGGAATAGGGAATTGTTGGGGGCAAGATGAGATAAAGCCCAACGGATATAATATCTTTTATTTTGAAAACGGAAAGATTTCTTCTGAAGGCAAATTCAAGAACGGATTACCAGAAGGCCTATGGAAATCTTATTATCAAAACGGAGCACTTAAATCAAAAGGATATAAGCTTGCTGGTGAATCTGACAGCCTCTGGAAGTTCTACAATGATTTAGGAGTAATCACTCAAACTTTTTACTACGCCAATAAAATGAAAAATGGTTGTGCGACATTGTATGATTCTCTCGGAAACATTTCAAGAGAAACCTACTATGTTGACGATAAAAGACAAGGTGAGTCTAATTGGTTTTTTGAAGATGGCTCTTTAAAGAAAACGGTGAATTTTGTGAATGATGCTGAAGATGGAATTGGTTTAGAATATAATCAAGAAGGTATTGTGGTTGCCGAAGAGGAATATAGTAACGGATATCTAAGAAATAAAAATACTTTCAATCAACTGGACGAAGAAGGGAATAAGACTGGTATCTGGAGGGAGTATTTTGATAACGGGAATATTAAAAATGAAATTTCGTATAAGGGAGGATTGAAAGATGGGATTTCAAAAGAGTTTGATAAAGAAGGTAAGCTGCTAACCATAAATGAAATGAAAAATGGTCAAGAGGCTTCTGATCCTGGTGGAGTTGTAATAATTGATTTATATAAAGAATATCACTCGAACGGAAAAGTAAAACTGGTTGGAGGTTTGAATAAAGGAAAGAAATCTGGAATTTTTAGAGCTTATGATGAAAACGGTGAGCTTCTTCGCGCTTACGTTTATAAAAAGGATACACTTTTGTCAGAAGGTATGTTAAAGCCAGGAGGTATTTTTCAAGATGAATGGATTACATATTATTCTGATGGTACTCAAAAATCTAAAGGAACGTTTGAAGAAGGTTTAAGAAATGGAAAATGGATTTATTACTATAAGAGTGGTAAGAAAGAACAAGAGGGTAAATTCAAAAAAGATGTGCTGAGTGGTCAATGGGTTTGGTATTACCAAAATGGACAAATTAAAAAATCAGAGTTCTTTAACAGTAAAGGTAAATTAGAAGGAGAACAAGCGGAGTATGATTCTTTAGGTAATGAACTTTCTAAAGGAGAGTATTATAACGGAAATAAAGAAGGGGCATGGTTCTATCAAGTTGGGGATTTCAAAGAAGTTGGATCTTTTACCGCAGGTAATGAAGATGGTCAATGGAATCATTATTATAAAAATGGTAAGATTGCTTTTACAGGAATGTATAGTGATGGAGAACCTAAAGGAAAGCACTTCTATTACCATAAAAATGGCATTAAAAAAAGTGTAGGAAAATATGCAGGAGGTTTAAAGCACGGGATGTGGCGTGAATACAATTCAAAGGGTGAATTAATTGAAACTATTCAATATAAAAGAGGAGATACATTTAAAATAAATGGGTTCAAAATTAAGCCGTTTGAAGAAGAAGAATGAGTTCGTCAACAAACACTAAATATCGCCCAAAGAAGTCTCTTAATATTATAAGTTTCTATCGTATCGTTACTTTTATATTGTTGCCGTTATTTGTTGTTTACCTAGCATTAGATCCCTTTTTTAATCTTCCAGTTGATGGTTACCATAAGTTCATTTTGTTCTACACGGTAATCATGTTAACCCTGCTATTGATTCTAACAAAGTTTGAATTTTTTAGAAAAAACTTTCATTTTGCTCATACTGTTTTCTTATCTGGATTAATGCTAATAAACTTGTTCTGGTATTTTAATGAACAAGATTTTTTAGGAACAGCAAGTCTTTTAGTATCAGCTAACTTGATAGGCATAGTATTAATTCATCCAAAAGTAACCGCTTGGTTCTACGGCTGTTCATTTGTCATATACGGAAGCCTCTCGGTTTACTTTGAGTTCTATCAATTAGAAATAAGCTTCATGTTGCTCACTGTAGCACTTGTAATCACTTTATTTAGTTTTTGGAGACATAGTTTAAGGGTTGACCTTAAGAATGCCAGAAAAACGTTTCAGGGAATGTTTGATTCTAGCAATCAAATAATTTATGTTTTATCTGAAGATCTCGATATTCTAGATGTTAACATTGGAGCAGAACAGTTTTTAAAAGAAAAAGGAGTTGGCTCATTTGAAAATAAAAAATTCACAGATGTTTTTTATTCTGAAACCGAGATGTGTACGCAGAATATGGATAGAGCCATTACAGAATGCAGAAAAAATGGTCATTCTAAATTTCAAGCCAACTGCGGAATTATTGGTTCTGAAGATGTTCTTCCTATGGAATATAGGCTCTCAAGAGGTCAATATTTTGAAGAGAAAGCGTACATTTTAAATGCTCGAATTATCAAGGAGCAAAGAGATTATGAGAACTCACTTATTCAAAACAAAGATAATATCACTAAGGTGCTTGAAAACATTAGTGCATTTGTTTTCAATATTTCCTATGATGTTGGAGAAAGATTTAGGCATAAGGTGAACTATGTTTCATCAAGAGTTGAAAACGTTTATGGCTATTCTGAAGATGAATATATTTCGCTAGTAAAATCAGGTAGAATATCAAAAGATGTTCATCCAGATGATGTTGGAAGGTTCAATGAAAAATTTGAAGAATTACTCCAAATTCATGGCACTTCTTCGTGGACATTTAGAATGGAAGTCTTCGGAAAATGGAGATGGATTGAAGAAAAAATAACTGTTGAGAAAACAGAAGACCCAGACTTTTTAAATTTGTTTGGTAAAGTAAAAGATATCACAAACGAGGTTAAAAAAGCAGAGAAATTAAGGGAGTCAGAAAAGAAATATAAAGACCTTTTCGAATCAAATTTAGCTGGAGTTTACAAGACTCATGTTAGTGGTGACATACTTGAATGCAATTCTTCGTTTGCAAAAATTTTAGGATACAAAACCGCAGCTGAATTAATAAATAAAAACGTCAAAAATCTTTACTACGACACTTCTGATCGATCAAAATACTTATCTGATTTAAGAAAAAGTAAAGCACTCAACAATCATCTTTCAATGATTAAAAGAAAAGATGGAAGAAGATTGATTTTAAATAATAATGTTACCCTAATTGAGGATGAAGAAGGAGAGTATAACTGGATAGTAGGAACCGTTATTGATGTCACTGATTTACATGAAACTGGCTTAGCGCTAACTCATAGCGAAGAAAAATACAGGCTATTGTTTGAAGAATCAAACAGTGCAATTTTATTATTAGTTATTGACGAAGAGGATAGCTTTGTAATTGACGTGAATGAACAGGCTCAGAAAGTTTTTGGACTTGAAGAAGTTGATTTTTTAGGTAAAAAACTGAATGAGATTTCTGCAAAACAGTTTACCAAAAAAGAACAAACCAACAACATATTACACAAACTCAAAGACGGCGAAAGAGTTGAGTCTGAGTGGATCTTTATGAGATCATCAGGGGAGCAGTTTTTTGCTGAGGTTTCATTTACTGCCGTGAATCTTGAAGAAGAAAGAGTTGCACAGGTTGTGATTAAAGATATTTCTGAACGAAAAGAATATGAGGCTGAAATCTTAGAGAGTAGACTAAGCTTTAAAAACATTGTAGACAGGTCTCCAGTCGGAATTATGATTTTTACAGAGAACAAATTAAACTACCTGAATCCTCAAGGAGAAGAAATCTACAACAATGTTCTTAAGAGCAAGGCCAAAACAATACAAACTATATTTCCAGAATCATCTCAATATTTATTGACAGACCTAATCAAGGAAGCCGAAAATAAAATTTCTTCTTATACTGAAATAGCACTGGGTTCTGATTCAAAAAATTACAGTATAAATGTGGTGAAGACTATTTATGAAAAACAGCAGGCAAACGTTCTTCTTCTTCAAGATATTTCATTACAAAACGAATATAGTACGCAAAAATTGAGAGCAGAAGTTGCCGAGGAAACCGCTATTCAACTTCAGACAGAAATTGAAAAGCACAAAATAACCCAAGCAACACTTTCTGAATTTTCATCAAGACTTCAATCTTTACTTGACAGTGCAGCAAACCTCTTCATTCTAACTCTTGATGAGAACTTTAATGTTGTAGGCTATAACAAGAAGTCAAGGGATTTTATTGAAACAAGGCTCCACAAAACTCTTCAATTAGGAGATAATTTTCTTAAAATATTTCCAACTGAAGAATATGCTGTTAAGGTAATTGAAGAAAGGTTTAAGAGAGTATTAGAGGGTGAGTATTTTGAAATGATTTCTCATTTTCCGACTGATGAAGGAGAGGCGTGGATGGAGGCCTTTATGAACCCAATTAAAATTGAAGGCAAAGAGGTTAGTGAGTTTTCTTTTATTGCACACGATATTACCGAAAGAGTAGAAAACAAAGAACGTTTAACAAGTTCTGAAGAGAATAATAAAGCGATTTTAGTTGCTCTGCCTGACATCCTTTTTAAGGTTGATAGAGAAGGAATGTTTACGGATTATAGAGCCTCTTCAGAATCAAATGAGCGTGCATTTTTCAATTTTATAGAAACAGACAAGGTGAAAGGTTTATTCGTTCACGAAGTGTTTAAAGATCAAAAGTTAGCTCAAGACATCAAAGAAAATATTGAAAAGACCTTTTTGACTAACGAGTTGATCACTCAAAACTATAGTCTTACTCTTGAAAATGATGACGAAACCACTGTTGTTCATTATGAGAACAGATACTCAAAACTCAATGAAAATGAGCTCGTGATTATTTCAAGAAATATTACAGACAGCACTGAGTATGAGGCTAAATTGATTGAATCTGTCAAAGAAAAAGAGATTCTTCTCAAAGAGGTTCACCATAGGGTGAAGAACAATCTTCAGGTGATTAATAGTATTTTGAATTTGCAGTCGTCTTATGTAAAAGATGACGAAACACTTCAAATTATTATTGAAAGTCAAAACAGGATTAGGTCAATGTCTTACATTCATGAAAGTCTTTACCAAACAAAAGATTTCAGCCACATAAGCTTCGACACTTATATCACGAATTTGGTACAAAACCTTATCCATTCTTATCAAGTATCAAACGAAAAAATTCAACTAAAACTAGATGTTGACCCAATCAATCTAGCACTAGATCAAGCCATTCCTTGCGGTCTAATTTTAAATGAATTAATCACCAACGCAATGAAATACGCTTACCCTGATAACAAGGGAGGAGAAATATCAATTTCGGTGAAAGAGAACAAAAACAAAGTAAGCATCTCAATTGCAGATTTTGGTGTTGGCTTACCTAAAGGATTCAAAATAGATGATTCTGAGACGCTAGGCCTGAGTTTGGTTGACACCCTAATAGACCAAGTTGATGGGGAGTTAAGCTTAAAAACAGATAGCGGAACAGAATTTTTAATTATCTTTGAAAAGCAAGAATTTTAGATATGGCTAAAACCAACGTATTAGTTGTTGAAGACGAAAGTATCGTTTCAAAAGACATTCAACACAGTTTGAAAAAACTTGGGTATAATGTTGTTGGTGCTGCATCTACCGGTGAAAGGGCGTTTGAACTCGCCTCATCTGAAAAGCCAGACATCATTTTGATGGATATAATGTTGAAAGGTGACATCAACGGAATAGAAGTAGCTTCAAGAGTTAAAGAAGAGCTTCAAATCCCAGTTATTTATTTGACAGCTTATGCTGATGAATCGACTCTAGAAAAAGCAAAGGTAACCGAGCCTTATGGCTACATTATCAAACCTTTCAAAGAGGTTGACTTGCATACTTCAATAGAGATGGCTTTGTATAAGTTCTCAAAAGAAAAAGAAGTGTTGAAAGCCAGAGATCTTTTTTATTCAATCATTGAAAACAAAGATTCTAAAGACTTCATTTTTGTAAAGTCAAAAAGTAGACTTGTAAAGATTAAAACGGCAGACATTTATTTTGTTGAAGCACTTAAGGATTACGTGGTGATCAATACGCTAGATAGCAGATATACGATTCATTCAACAATGAAAGATATCGTAGCCAAACTAGAGCAAGACAACTTCATTAGAGTTCACAGATCATTTATTGTAAGACTTGATAAGATTGCTTCAATTGAATATCCAAACTTACACCTTGAGAATGATAAAAAAATCGTTCCGATTGGAGGATCATTCAAAGAAGAGTTGATAAAGAAGCTAAACTTAATCTAGTTTATACTCTTTCTTGAGATCATAGACATCTCTAAACAATTCATCTATTTCATTAGGGTCAGTTCCATTATAAAAACCCCTTATTCTTCCGTCGGGGTCAATTAACGCGAAGTTTTCAGTGTGTAAGAAGTCAGACTCTCCACCATGTTCAAAATTAGGGTCAGCTTCATCCGGAACAATCAAGTAAGACTTTCTAGCCATTAAATAAAGTTCTTTTTTCTCACCTGTAAGAAACCACCATTTTTTGGCATCAGCTTCAAAACGCTCTGCATACTTAAACATAGTTGCCACGGAATCTTTTGAAGGATTAACCGTATGGCTCAAGATTAAAAAACTGGGATCGTCTAAGAACTCTCTTTGCACTCGTTGAAGTTGAGTTGTCATCTTCGGGCAAATTCCGCCACAAGAGGTAAAAAAGAAATCTGTCACAAAGATTTTACCTTCTACATCAGCCTTTGTTATCGTGTCTCCCAATTGATTTTGAAAAGAAAACTCACCTATTGTGTGGTCTTTGTTTTTGTCTTGAATTGAAGGGTCCACTAATGTTGGATTAACATCTGAAGGATTATAAACACGAAGCACATTGTTTTCACTTCGGTTACTACCAGAGTCCGGATCATCTGAAAAATGATTCATATTCATAATGCCCGCAATAGTAATTCCAACCAAGACAATTATTGAGAATATTATTATTCTGTTTTTCATAATTCAACAACAAAGTTCGTTAATTCTTTGAGAACAAAGTGACTTAATCAATATATGATGTAAAAATATCTACGAGACCTTAAGAAATGGTTTTAAAGTCGAATCCCTGCAATGCAAACATCATCTACTTGTTCCATTTTTCCTTTCCAATTGTTGAATGTTTCTGCCAACAATAGTTGCTGCTCTTCAACACTTTTGTCCTGTATAGAAACAAGGAAGTTTTTGAGAGTTTTATATTTAAACTTTTTGTTTCGTTCACCTCCGAACTGATCAGCATATCCATCTGTAAAAAGATAAACCATATCGCCTTCTGCAAGCTCATAATTTACTCCTTTGAAAGGTAAATCAATAGCATATTTACCAATTGGTCTTTTGGTTGCTTTTGTTTCTTCTACACTTTTTGAGTTTGATTTTATTACCCAAAGCGGATTATTAGCTCCTGCATATTGAAGTTTAATTTTCCCACTCTTTTTCTCTCCAATTCTTACTAATGAAATGTCCATTCCGTCTTTTAACTCACTATCACTTTTTTCGAAAGTTCTAACAACTATCTTGGTTATCTCTTCTAATATTTTTGAAGGCTCATATATACCCATTTCATTCACAGCCTTATTTAAGGCGTTAGAACATATAACACTAACCATGGCGCCCGGAACTCCGTGACCAGTGCAGTCAGCCACAGCAAATAAAATAGATTTTTCACCCTTTTCTTCAACTTCTTCAATCCAATAAAAGTCACCAGCCACAATGTCTTTGGGCACGTAATAAACGAAGCTTTCAGATATATGCTTTTCAATGGTTTGTTTTGTTGGAAGAATTGCTTTTTGAATTCTTTGAGCATAGGTTATGCTGTCAATAATTTCGGCATTCTTCGTTTTTAGTAAAAGGTTGGCCTCTTCAATTTGCTCTGATGACTTTTTTCTTTGCTGGCTACCTCTAAAAACTAGAAACACAATAAAGGCAAGAGCAATGACCCCGCCCAACGAAACGATCGTCCAAAACTCTTGGTCTTTGACCCTTTGTTCAATTACTGCCTCATTCTTTTCATGTTGAATAGCGAGGTTTAAAGAGTCTTTAATTTGTTTAGACGCAAGCTCGCTTTGGATGCCGAGAATCTTTATTTCTTCGAGCTCATTTATGGCTTGCAAACTGTCTTTTAGGGTAATGTGATCTTTAAAAACTGAATATGCGTTTGCTGTTTGACCCAATCCTTCATAGGCCTTAGACAATAAAAGCAAAGCGTCACTTTCTACATCTTTGGCACCAGCTTCCTGGCTTAATTCTACAGCCCTTAAACCCGTATCCCTGAGTGACAAAAAATCTTCTTGGAGTTCATATACGAACATCATATACACCATGGTTTGACTTTGACCATAGATGTCGTTTGTGCTCCTCCAAAAATCAAGACTACTCTTAAATCTTTTCAGTGCCATTGTATTGTTCTCTAAGTCTTCATAACAGAGAATGCCCAAGTTCTCGTTTGCTATGGCAACTCCTCTTTGGTTGTCAAGTGAATCGCATAGTTCAATTGATCGCTCAAAATAATCCACTGCCTTTGAAGACATTCCCTGATACTGATAGAGTAAACCATAGTTATTGTAAAGACGGCCTATTTTAGAATAATCTCCAAGTTCAGTGAACAAAGCCAATGATTGATCATAGTAATGCTGTGCTGTTTCGAATTCAAACTTAACATGATAAACTACGGCAATTTTTGAATAACATTCGGCAAGTAATTCTTTGTCATTGGTCGCCTCAGCAATTTGTTTCGCTTTAAAATAATGAGCTAAGGCCTCAGCATGTCTGCCTCTTTCACGTGCAAGCCAACCGGCATCCAATAATACTTCACAGCTTAAGTTATGGTCTTCAGATAATGATGCAAGACCAAGTGTTTCTTGCAAAAGACTATCTGCTAGTACAAGCATTCCTTTTTGATAATAGGAGTTAGCTAATTCGTGTTTGTTTCTAACTTCTTCTTCAAGGCTAGGGCTTCCATTTTGAATTAAGCTGTCTTCAACATTTAGATGAAATATTGCTTGGTCCCAATCCAGTTCTGATTGATATGTCCTTGCAATAAGATGGTGATAAGCCGCTTTTTTGCTGTCATCCCTTTGATTTTCAAGGTTTTTAAAAGCAATGTTTCGTATAGAGTCTGGCGCTTCTTCAACGAGATCATTAAGCGCATCAATGTTAGTTTGGCCAAAAGAGAAGGCCATCACAAACATGAAAAAAATGAAGCTTAGCGATTTCATTGATTTGGTGAAAATACCAAAAATCAACTTAAATGTTATTCCACACGAAGAATTTAATCTTCCTTTATTGCAGTCTTAATGCTAAGTTCAGCAAGCTGTTCTTCATTCAGTGTAGCGGGTGAATCAATCATCACATCTCTTCCTGAATTGTTTTTCGGAAAGGCAATATAATCTCTGATTGAGTCAGAACCTCCCATGGTTGCAACAAGTCTATCAAATCCAAAAGCGATTCCGCCATGTGGTGGAGCTCCGTATTCAAAAGCATTCATTAAGAATCCAAACTGTTTTTCCGCTTCCTCATCAGAGAAACCTAATAATTCAAACATTCTCGCTTGTAGATCTTTGTCGTGAATTCTAATTGAACCACCACCTAACTCAACACCGTTCATTGCTAAGTCATAAGCGTTTGCTCTTACTTTTCCAGGATCAGTTTTGATTAAATCAAAATCTTCTGCTTTTGGTGAAGTAAATGGATGGTGCATAGCGTGATATCTTTCTGTGTCTTCATCCCACTCTAAAAGAGGAAAGTCTACTACCCAAAGAGGAGCAAATTCATTTGGATTTCTTAATCCAAGCTCGTCTCCCATATGTAAACGAAGCTCATTCATTTGACTTCTCACTTTGTTTGTTTCTCCTGAAAGAACAAGTAGTAAATCATCTTTTTCTGCTCCGGCCGCTTCAGCCCATTGAGCTAAATCTTCTTGACTAAAAAATTTGTCGACAGATGATTTGAAGGTTCCGTCTTCATTGCATTTGCAATAAATCATTCCTAAGGCACCAATTTGTGGGCGTTTAACCCATTCAACTAATTTATCTAGTTGCTTTCTTGTATATCCAGCACATTGTTTAGCATTAATGGCTAACACTAATTCTGAATTATCAAAAACACCAAACCCTTTTCCTTTTGCAACTTCATTTAGGTTTACAAACTCCATTTCAAAACGAACATCTGGTTTATCTGACCCAAAGCGCTCCATTGCCTCAGCATAAGTAATTCTTGGAAAATCTTCTAAGAAATCTACCCCTCTACATGTCTTAAACAAATGCTTGATTAAGCCTTCAAAAGTATTCAAGATGTCTTCTTGATCTACGAAGGCCATTTCGCAGTCAATTTGAGTAAATTCTGGTTGTCTATCAGCTCTTAAATCTTCATCTCTAAAACACTTTACAATTTGATAATAACGGTCGTAACCTGACACCATTAATAACTGCTTGAAGGTTTGTGGAGACTGCGGCAATGCATAAAACTCACCCGGGTTCATTCTTGAAGGAACTACAAAATCTCTTGCTCCTTCAGGAGTAGATTTAATCAAATATGGAGTTTCTACCTCCATGAAATCAATAGAGTCAAAGTATTTATGAGTCTCAACAGAGACTTTATGCCTTAATCTCAACTTGTCTTGAACCGGCTTTCTTCTCAAATCAAGATAACGGTATTGCATTCTTAATTCTTCTCCTCCGTCAGTATTGTCTTCAATTGTAAAAGGAGGTGTTTCAGATTTGTTGAGCACTGTCACTTCTGAAGCTACGATTTCAATATTTCCTGTTGGAATATCAGGGTTTTTAGAATGTCTTTCAACGACTTCACCTTTAATTTGAATTACAAATTCACGCCCTAATCCTTTCAATGCATTTAATACATCATCAGACACTCTTCCAGATTCACCAACAACTTGAGTGATTCCATAACGGTCTCTAACATCTACCCAAATGATGTTTCCTTTATCTCTGATAGTTTGAGTCCAACCGGCAATTGTAACTGTTTGTCCGATATGCGAATCATTGAGTTCGCCGCAAGTATGTGATCTGTACATCTCCTTGAAAATTTGAATTGCAAAGATAAAAGGATTGTTTGTTTTGGAATCTATAAATTTGCTCCAAGATGATAAACCCATATTCTGACGAATATTTCATGAAAGAAGCCTTTAAAGAGGCTAGACTCGCTCTTGAAAAAGATGAGGTTCCGGTTGGAGCTGTCATTGTTTTGAAGAACCAAATCATAGGGCGCGGTCACAATTTGACCCAACAGTTCAATGATGTAACCGCGCATGCTGAGGTACAGGCTATTACTGCGGCATCTGAGTTTTTGGGAGCAAAGTATTTAAAAGAATGTGTTCTCTATGTTACGCTTGAGCCCTGCCCAATGTGTGCAGGAGCGCTAGCCTGGTCTCAACTAGACAGAATTGTTTTTGCCGCGCATGATGACAAACGAGGTGCTGGTAATTTTAAACCATCTATCTATCATCCAAAAACAAAAATTGAAACCGGCCTCATGCAGCTTCAATCAGAGGTGATGCTCAAAGAGTTTTTTGCAAAGAAAAGATGAAGTTTCTCTTAAGCATCTTTCTCGCCTTTAATTGTTTTTCATCCTTTTCTCAAGAACCGGCCCACTTTTTTTTGGGCAAAGAAGAGCTCTCAGGTGCTCATATATATGATTTAGATCAAGATGAGATGGGCAACTATTGGTTAGCGACTAACACGGGCCTGTTTAAATATGATGGTTATGATTTCAAACAATATATCAATAAAGAAATGACAAGTAATTCTTTGTTTAATCTCTGCTTTGATAGGGAACAAAGAGTGTACTGTAACAATCTAAGCGGGCAAATTTTTAGAGTGAATGAAGATAGCTGTGAGCTGTTTTTTCAAATACCTGACACCCTAATTGACAGTGAGATTTCTATTGACTTTGATCAAGACGGAGACCTATTAGTTTTGGCTCATTCAATTTTTTATTTGAACTCAAAAAAAGAGATAACTGAAGTGGTGAGCGGACCTGACTCTAGATATGGCGGAGGTTTAAATCCTGACGGTAAAGGTGGGTTCTATGTTTTGGATTATGTCAATGACTTTATACACTATATAAAAGACAAAAAGAGCGAAATCTTTTTAAGATTGCCTTATGAGGCGTACCCTACATTCTTTGAATATCAAGGTGATTTGGTTGCTGTGAACCTTGAAAACGGGGAGATTATTTATAGTAATAATGAGTTAAATAAAGAACCAATTTCTTCATCTATAAATAGAAAAAAGGTGTACTCAGATGGCGAATATTTTTGGACCGCACATTTAACTGGAGGAGCCAACATCTCAAAAGGGTTGAACGCTCCCTTTTTTAGAGAACCTGAAGTGCTTAAAAATCATATTATTTCGGCCTTTACTAAAGATCACGAAGGGAATGTGATTTTAGGAACATTTGGAGACGGTATGATTGTTATTCCAAACATGACTGCTAAAACTTATGCATTGCCTGATATAAATGATAGGCCAACAAAAGTGGTAAGGGTCAGTGATAATCAAGTTGTGGTCGGTACTCAATCTGGAAAACTTTTTTCGCTTAATTCAAAAGGAGAGTTGGCTTTGTTTAGCGACAATAATTCCAAATTTGTAGAGTTTTTAGGTTTTTTTGAGGCTTCACAGGAAGTAATTGTTGATGACAAGAAACCTCACGTGATACATTTTGAGACGGGAGAGAAATCTGAGTTTGCCATTGGGGCCGTAAAAGATGGAATTCAAATAAATGATTCAACTTATATAATTGCTACAAGTGTTGGGGTCAGAACGGTTAAAATTGATTCAAAAGAGGTTGCTCTTTGTAAAGGGTTTGAATTAAGAACAAATGCGGTTGGATATTGCAAAGAAACTAGGTCTATTTATGCTGGTACTGCACTTGGTCTTTCGATTGGACGTACTAGCGAAAACAGTTTTTTTGAAATTGATAATCACCCGGTTTTGGCACCTTTTATTTCAAAGAACATGGATACCATTATGGTTTGTACCAAGAGCAATGGTGTCCTTTTGTTTCATGATGATGTTCATATTGCTAGTTGGAATGAAGAAAACGGATTTCCTTCGAATGACATATCGAAAATGGTAGCGTTTAATTCTTACTATATAGTTAAATCCAAAATCGGACTTTTTGTCGTTGATAATGATGGCAAATTAATTAATGAAATAAAGATTCCAGAAGGGCTTACGGCATCAGATATTTATGATTTTGATGTGGCTGGGACAGACTTGTACGTAACGCACTCTGAGGGTATTCAAAAAATTGATTTGAATAGTATAAATGAAGATTTGTCGTTACCATCTTTGAGGCTTGAGAACATTGAACTGAATGAAATCAAAAACGAAGTTTGGGAAGGCTCTAAAATCTTATCTGCAAATGAAAACCGCATTGGCTTTAGGTTGACAGCCAGCTCCCTAAAGTACAAAGATGAGCTACGTTACAAATATAGATTGTCTGAAATTGATAAAGATTGGCAATACAATGTTTATGAAGACAACTTAATTGAATACAAGTCATTGCCGGCAGGCGAATACACCTTTGAATACAGCTTGGTGTGTAGGGGCACAGAAAGCCCTTTGAGTACAGTTAGTTTTGAAATCAAACAAATCTTCTGGAAGAGTTTTTGGTTCTGGGGCCTAATCATGTTTCTAATAGTTTTGGCCACCTATTTTGTCTATCTGGCGCAAACCCAACGTCAAAAAACAATAGCAAAACATGAAAGAGAAGCTGTTGAGTCTAAACTAAAGGCGATTCAATCTCAAATGAACCCGCACTTCATTTTTAATTCTTTGAACTCCATTCAAGATTTGGTACTTAATCAGCAAGGAGAAAACGCCTATAATTACATTTCAAAGTTTGCTTTTTTAGTGCGTAAAGTATTGCACTTTTCAGAGGCGGAGTTTATTTCTATTGATGACGAACTCAAAATGTTAGAAGTTTATTTAGAACTTGAAGAGCTCAGGTTTGATGAAAGGGAATTCAAATTTACATTTGAGCTGGATATTGAAGATGATGTTGAAATTCCACCTATGGTTATTCAGCCTTTTGTTGAAAACGCCATTAAGCATGGGCTCTTGCACAAAGAAGATAAAAAAGAACTATGCTTGCGTTTTGAAGTAAAAGAAGAGCTTTTGTTATGTGATATTGAAGATAACGGAGTTGGTCGCGCCAGATCAAAAGTGATTAATCAAAGAAAAAGAACGAATCATGAATCCTTTTCAACAAATTCCATCCAAAATCGCTTTGAAATTTTACAAAACATTCATGGAGGTAAGCTGGGCGTGAAATATATAGACAAGGTAGAAAATGGAAAATCGCTTGGAACTATTGTGAAGCTTCAAATTCCCATCAAGAGAAGCCATTAATTAAGTAAATGAGCTATTCCCCAAACGTAGAATAGCTATGAGCAGAATATTAAGATATTTGTATTGTGTCTAATCAGTATAAAGCAATAATCATAGATGATGAGAAGAGTGCGCGGAACATCATAAGCAAACTCCTATCTAAACATTGCCCTCAAATTGAGGTGATAGCCTCTTGTAAAAACTTATTGCAAGGAGTTGATCAAATTAGAGAACTGACGCCAGACTTGGTTTTTTTGGATATAGAAATGCCAAATTATGCGGGTTACGAAATCATGTCTTTTTTTGATGAGATTGATTTTGAAATCATCTTTGTCACAGCCTATGATAGCTATGCCTTGAAGGCATTTGAAATGTCGGCGCTTGACTATTTGTTAAAACCGATTGACATCCTCAGGTTGAAAGAAGCGGTAAGTAAGTTCGTTTCTCAAAGAGAACAAAGAGACTTGACCTCCAATTATCAAGTTCTTCTTGAAAGTCTTCAGGGGCAAAAAGAACAAAAAATTATTGTTCAAGTGAAGGGCGGCCAAAAGTCCATTCGGCTTTCTGACATTGTTGCATTAGAAGCCAGCTCTGCATACTGTATGATTCACACAAAAAGTGAAGGCGGTTATTTATACAGCAAGCATCTTAAATATTTTGAGGATCTTTTGAAAGATCAGAAGAAGTTTGTGCGCACTCATAAATCATGGATTATTAATGCTGATTATTTAGAAAAGTATTCTAAATCCAAGTTTTCTATTACCATGAGTAACGGCCTAGAAGCCAAATTATCAAAGTATAAAAAAGAAGCTTTTGAAGCCATAATTTGAGTGAATTGTCCGTTCCCTAACTGAATTGTCCATTAACCAAACAAACAATTTTTTTCTTAATTCAAAGCCGTAAGCTTGTCCCAAATTATTAGAAGAATTATGAAAAAGTTATATTCAGTTTTAACGATTACGCTTGCGCTTTCTGCTTTCAACGGATTAGCACAAGAAGACCAAGCTACTATTATAGACAAAGTAGGAGACACCCCTTTGACATCATATGTCATTAACTATGACAGGTCATCTCAGGCATATACTTTTGCCGGATGCTGTTCAGACAATGATGTTTTGAGTCTTTCAACATATGATGATCTAAAAGTCGCTACTATAACTAGAACTTATGAATCGGGTAAAACCAATACTAAGAGTTATTATGTAGATGAAGAAGTCTATCCTGTTACCTTCATTGCTGGAAGATTGAGAGGAAATCCAGAACAACAAAAAAGGCTAAAGGTGATTGACTATTCTGAAGAAAAGAGACTTGTGGTTGTTGGTGAATGGATGTATATTTTAAAATGGAAGTCACGCACTGACTGGGTGATTGAGGATGTTTACGGAATGTACGAATTGAAGGGTGTAAAAAAGGTTAAAGAGGCTTTTGCTGCTGCCAAAAAGATGGAAAATGCAAATCATGAAGAGACTTTAAAAGCATACTTAGAAAAAGCTTTTGCTAAGCAAGACGAACTTGTTGTTGAGTGGAGGAAGACCAATGCTGAAAAGGTTCAAAGACGTATTGATAATGACCAAATCTTGACGAATGAAATCAATGGGCGTAATGCAGAATTTTGGGCTTCTGACGAAGGGCAAGCAATTAAGAAACGAAACGAAATGGCCGCAAAGAGTGATGCCGAGGATGCAAAGAGTGAGGTAAAATGTATTTATAAAGGAAAAGGAACGGCCCTGTTCGGTTATGAAAGAAACTCTACAGGAGGCTCTAAAGGGGCTGGCCAATCAACAGTTTGTGACTGCACCAAAGACGTTTACATTTATAGAAATGATAACGGGACTTTCAAACGAGCTGAAAAGGTAAGTTCTGCCGGCTCTAATTGTGGCGGCTCTATAGAGGTTGAGTAGTATAAGTATAGATTAGTAAACCCAAAAAAAGGGGTCTTGGTAACAACTAAGGCCCCTTTTTTTGTCAGTTTTTTAAGCTGACCTTGAGTCTCTATATTTCTTAACTATCCAGCTTTTTTCTAACTTAGGTTGCAAACAGAAAATACAATCATGAAAAAAGGATTAATCTTGATCAGTTTGGCTTCTTTATTTTTGATCGCTTGTTCTACTGAGCAAGGTAAAATGAGTGTGTCAGAGACTTCTGAAACCGAATTAAATTCGACAAATTCTATAATCGAACAGACAGATTCTATTCATGAAGAGGATGTTGAAAATGACTTAACAAGGGAGAACTTAATTGGACAAGTTAAATCCATGTCTTGGGGCTCTGTTACTATTGATGAAGACGGAGAGGAATATGGAATGGGAGGATATCATGAACACAAAAAATATAACAAGCTTGGGAGGCTCACAGAGCTGAGCGCTTTTGGCTGCTGCGGAGCCATGAACGAAGAGTTTGAATATAGATACAACTCTAAAGGCCTATTGACCCACCGAATATTAAGAACTTCAGAGCCAGGAGATGACATTGATTTTGAACACTTCTACCTGAAAGAAAAGTACTTTTATAACGACGAAGGAGGGCTCGTTAAAAAGAAGATTGCTGGTGAAGATCAAGTACTTGTTGCTGAACACGAGTATGAGTTTGATTCAAACGGCCTTTTGGTGACTGAAGACATTCAAGACTTTAATGGTAATGATTCTGAATCCATTTCATTTTTAACTTCTGACACTAAAAAAACTGAAACGCATGTAGATGAAGGGGGCGAATACAAACGAGTTTATTTTTATGATGACAAAGGTCAGCTAGAATCTGACGAACTACATTTAAAAAATGGAGACATTCAAGAAACTAAATATTCCTATTTAACATTTGATAATCAGGGCAATTGGACAAAGCGGGAATCTAAGTATAGGTATCTATATCCTGACGGTACAAAAGATGACTGGCAAAACTCTTTAAGAGAGACAAGAACAATCATTTATTTCTAAGCATCATGGGCATATTTTCAAAGAAAAAACCGCAAATAGATACTTCTCTCGAAAAGCTTTTAAAAAAAGGTGGCTTCATGGTAGTCACAATTAATGATCTCTATGTTCAATTCGCTTACCAAAAAGGTGGAGAACATCTAAACTTTGAAGCGGTTTCACATAATTTTCTTCCAAGAATTGGCCAAAAACAAGAACAGTTTAAAAGCTTAGGTTTTGAATTAGACCCAAAAGCAAACTATTTTAAGCTGATTCCCGTTAATCAAGCTGATATTCAGAAACTGATTGTTCAGCTTGAAGAAGTTTTTACCCAGGTTTATAGAGTTTCGTTTGCAAATTATGATATCGAACTTGTCTTAGACTAATCTACCACTTCAACCAATAAAGAATCATCAGTTTTGGTCACTTTGGTTAAGCCATGCTTCCCTAAGCCTTTAATCCCTTTGTCCCACTGCTTATTTGACAAGCCTGCAGCCGTTTTCAAAACGTTTAAGTCCATCTTTCCTTCTTTAGAAAGAATGTCCATTATCACTTTTTCTGAATCTGTCAATTCAGGACCCTGCTTTCCAAAAACCTCTGGTTTCATTTGAGGAAAAAACAATACCTCTTGAATTGATGGGTTGTTGGTTAAAAACATGACTAATCTGTCTATTCCAATCCCTAATCCGGATGTCGGCGGCATTCCGTATTCTAATGCTCTTAGGAAGTCATAATCAATAAACTCACTTGCTTCGTCGTCTCCACGTTCAGCAAGTTTTAATTGTTCTTCAAAACGCTCTCGTTGATCAATAGGGTCATTTAGCTCAGAGTATGCATTAGCTATCTCTTTCCCACAAACCATTAACTCAAAACGCTCAGTTAATGTAGGATCATCTCTGTGAACTTTACATAGTGGTGACATTTCTTTAGGGTAATCAGTGATATAGGTAGGTTGAACATAATTACCTTCACACTTTTCACCAAAAATCTCATCAATTAGCTTTCCTCTTCCCATTGAGTCGTCAACATCCACACCATTAGCCTTGCACCAAGCGGTCAGTTCAGCTTCAGATTTACCTTGAATATCAAATGCAGTAAAGTCTATAATTGATTGACGCATAGTCACTCTCTTGTAAGGGGCTTTAAAGTCAACTTCATGTTCACCAAAAGTCGCTTTTGTTGTTCCGTTTACAGCTAATGCCACAAATTCCAAAAGGTTTTCAGTAAACTCCATCATCCAATTGTAGTCTTTATAGGCTACATAAATCTCCATTGCGGTAAATTCAGGGTTGTGAGTTCTATCCATCCCTTCATTTCTGAAGTTTTTTGAGAATTCATAAACACCTTCGAACCCACCAACAATGAGCCTTTTTAAGTAAAGCTCATTAGCAATTCTCATATATAATGGGGTGTCTAGCGCATTATGGTGAGTTTTGAATGGACGAGCTGCGGCTCCACCTGCTATTGGTTGTAAGATCGGAGTCTCAACTTCAAAATATCCTTTTTCATTAAAGAATTGACGCATGGCATTAAAGAGCTTCGTACGCTTGATAAAAACTTCTTTAACTTGAGGATTTACAACCAGGTCAGCATATCTCTGACGATATCTCAATTCGGGATTAGTAAAGGCATCATGCACTTTTCCTTCCGAATCTGTTTTTGGTAATGGAAGCGGTTTTAACGCCTTGCTTAACAAGGTAAATTTCTTTGCTTTCACAGAGATTTCCCCAACCTGAGTTTTAAAAACCTCTCCTTCTACGCCAATAAAATCACCAAGATCAATGAGTTTTTTGAAAACATCATTATACATTGATTTATCTTCTCCTGGGCAGATTTCATCTCTGTTAAAATAAACTTGAATTTTACCTTCTGAATCCTGAATTTGACCAAAACCAGCCTTGCCTTGAAGCTTATTTCTCATCAGCCTTCCTGCGATAACAACCTTCTTGCCATCTTCAAAGTTTTCTTTTATTTCTGTTGATTTATGGTCAACCGGATAAAGTGCTGCGGGATAAGGCTCGATTCCTAAATCGCGCAATTTTTGAAGTGTTTCTCTTCTCTGAATTTCTTGTTCTGATAGGTCAATTGTGCTCATAATTCTAATTTCTTCAATCCCATAGTGGATATCGGATTCAGCTGCAAAGATAAAAGTTCTGTTACTTCATTTTCTAAAGGCCACGAAAAATTAACTATTTACCGAACTATTTTCTGTTTTTTCACGTAAGTAAATGCGTGTACTAATTTATTAGCATAATGAAAGAATTAATAGCATCTATAAACTCCCAGATTACTGAAGCAATTCAGATTGGTGAATCAGCAAATTTTAACCCCACTTCAAAAGAAATTAATAAGATTTTACTTTGTGGTTTAGGAGGTTCAGGAATTGGAGGCGCTATTATTTCTCAATTACTCAAAAAAGAACTCAAAGTACCTTTTGTTTGTGTTAATGACTACAATGTTCCTGCGTTTGTTGACGAACAAACCTTAATTATTGCCTCTTCTTATTCTGGTAATACTGAAGAAACCATTGCTGCTGTGCATGAAGGAATGGTCAAGAATGCTGAGATATGTGTGATTACTTCTGGCGGAACATTGCTAGATCTTGCAAGATCTAATAACTGGAACCATGCTGTCGTTCCTGGTGGAGAACAACCAAGAGCCATGCTCGCCTATTCATTAATTCAGCAGGTTTATTTGTTGTACAAATATAACTTGACCACAGATAAACATGTGAAAGATTTAAGTTCAGTTACGGCTCTTATTGACAAGTATGAAAATGAGATTCAAACTGAAGCTAAAAAGTTGGCCGAAAAACTCCACAGATCAATGCCTGTGATATATGCCGACTCTTCTTTTGGTGGTGTTGCGACTAGAGTGAAACAACAAATAAATGAAAATGTAAAAGAACTTTGCTGGGATCATGTTTTGCCTGAGATGACGCATAATGAGTTGGTTGGATGGGCTGGAGGAAAATCCAATATTGCTCCTGTATATCTAGCGACAGACTATGATCATGAGCGAACCACATATCGCTGGAATATTTCTAAGGAGGTTATTTCTAAGTACACAAAGAATATAAATGAGATTCACGCAAAAGGGGATTCTCAAATAGCTCAAATTTTTTACCTAATTCATCTAACCGATTGGCTTTCTTGGTTTATGTCTGACTTAAAGAAAGTGGATGCAACAGAAGTTGATGTAATTCATCATCTCAAAACTGAGATGGGTAAAAAATAATTACCAAGGATCTGTAAAGGCAGGGTTTTCTACAAAAGAACTATCACTTAAAGAAAGTAAAAACCACTTTAATTGATTCATTTCTGGAGGTGTTAATTGCACCCCTCCATTACCGACATCTTTCATCAACGGATCAATCGTCGGGGAGTCTTGCAAGCCAATGCTATAATGAAGAATCACCTGGTTTAGTGAAGTAAATCTACCATCATGCATATATGGGGCTGTAAAAGCCAAGTTTCTGATTGATGGTGTTTTGAACTTTCCATCATCTATTGAATTCCCAGTTACTTCCCCAAGTCCTTTATCTGTAATTACCGCGTCTAAACCGTTGTTGTGGTAAATGTTATCCGTCCATAATGGATTAAAAGCATCTCCGTGACAATGAAAACAATCACCTTTTTCTTCATCCATGAAAAGAGCAAAGCCTTGATAAGCGAGTAGCTCATTTGCTTCACTCCAACCTGAACTCCCAGTGGCAAAGTTGGCAGCTAAGAATTTGTCAAAAGGCGCATTACCTGAAATAAGGGTGCGTTCAAACTGTGAAATTGCCTTTGAAACTTTCACCGAATCTATTTCACTTGAGCCAAACACCTGATTAAAAAGTAATTGGTATTGAACGTCATCTTCAATTTTGCTCACAGCATTTGGCCAAGTTTCATGCATTTCAACAGGATTAGTAACTGGTTGAAACGCTTGTGCCTCAATGCTATTTGACCTGCCATCCCAAAAAAGGCCATCTTTCATCCAGCCTAAATTAAATATTGGCATTGCGTTTCTGCCCCCTTCTAAACCATCAATTCCTACACTGTACTGAACAGTATCGCTAAATGCGGCCGAGGGAATATGACAGCTCCCACAAGACTGTGTGTTGTCTCCCGATAAGCGCTTATCAAAAAAAAGAAGCCTTCCTAGCTCAACGCCCTCTTCAGTTGTGAGGTTGTCGTTTGGTTCAACAATTGGTGGTAAATAGTTACCTATTAGTTCGGGATACTCAAACACATATGGAGTAGTACCAACTACATCAGGTTTTTCATCTTTACGACAAGAAGAAACGACTAATGATGCAATTATTAAATATGTTAAGCTCGATATTCTCACCACTGCTAAATTACGGATAATATGACCAATCATTTGTGACTTATGTTATAAACGAACAACCAAGGGGCATTATTGTTATTTTTGCAGACAAGAGATGAGAAAAGTAAAAGCAATAAACAAAGGCTTGATCGACTACAAAAATTGTTGGGATTTTCAAGAAGAGATTTTCAAAAAAACGGTCGATTTGAAAATTGACCTCAGAGATGGTAAATCTGAAGGAACGACAGGCAATTCGCTCATCTTTTGTCAACATCCACATGTCTATACTTTAGGTAAAAGCGGTAAACGAGAACACCTGCTTATAAGTGAAGAAATGCTTGAAAAATATCAAGCAAAATATTACAAAATAAATAGGGGAGGAGACATTACTTATCATGGCCCCGGCCAGTTGGTGATGTACCCGATTTTCGATTTAGATCACTTCTTTACAGACATCCACAAGTACATGCGCTACCTTGAAGAGGCAGTTATTTTGACTTTAGGAGAGTTCGGAATTAAAGCTGCCAGAGTTGAAGGTTTGACAGGTGTCTGGTTGGATGGTGGTACTCCAAAAGAAAGAAAAATATGTGCAATGGGCGTCAAGTCTTCGCGTTGGGTAACAATGCACGGAATTGCTTTGAACGTTAACACTAACATGGATTATTTTAATCATATAGTTCCTTGTGGCATAATAGATAAATCTGTAACTTCAATGAAACAGGAGCTTGGCGAAGAAGTTGACTTTGAAAAAGTTCAACAAGCTCTTAAAGAAAATATGGCCAATGTTTTTGACTTTGATTATGAATAAATAGCCCATGAGAATTATCAAAAAAACACTTAAATGGTTAGGACTTATTATTGTCGGTCTACTCTTGATTGCCAATCTAGCCATCATTTTCACAGGTAGATTTTACACCTACAAAGGGATTTATCACACCTACTTGAAGGGACACATTCGTCCCCATATTTATGACTTGCATGTGTTTGAAAATGCAACAGTAGATATAGGAGCTCCTCAACCCTGGGAGAATAGAATGTCACCAGAAGTAGATTTGTCATCTGATGAAAGAGCGAGAATAGAGGTAATTGAACCAGCATCATTTATAGTAGCCTACGGAGACTCAGTTATATTTGAAGAATACTGGAATGAACATGACCAAAACAGAATAGGGAATTCTTTTTCAATGGCAAAGTCTGTGGTGTCTCTTTTAGTCGGATGCGCCTTAGATGATGGAAAGATTAAAAGCTTGGATGAACCAGTTGCTAATTATCTACCGGAGTTTGATGATGAAAAGAAGAATATAACAATTAGACACGTCCTCACCATGACAACAGGGTTATCATGGAGCGAAAGCTATATTCATCCCTTTTGTGATGTAGCCGAATTGTATTATGATACTGACGACAGAGACTTAGCATTGAACCGTAGAGAAATTGAAGAAGAGCCAGGGGTAACTTGGGGGTACAAGAGTGGAGACACACAAGTATTAACTTATATTGTTCAAGAGGCAACAGGAATGTCTGTTTCAAAATATGCTGCTGAAAAGCTTTGGATTCCAATGGGGGCAGAAAGCGAAGCCATGTGGAGCTTGGCAGACGGACCGGAAAGTACCGAGAAAGGATTCTGCTGTTTTTATGCAACATCAAGAGATTTTATAAGGCTTGGTAAACTTGTGAATAATAGAGGAAGTTGGAATGGAGAACAGTTAATCAGCAAATCTTATGTGGATGAGTTTTGTTCATTGGCTCCTATCACAAAAGCAAATGGTAAACCGAACAACTGTTACGGTTTTCAATATTGGATTTATACAGGCTTCCCTTATGAAGTGACTTATTTTAGAGGCATGTCAGGTCAGTATATCATTTCTGTTCCTGAGAAAGACTTAGTAATCGTGCGTACAGGAAACGGAGTAGAGGAGAATGTCAAAAACTCGACACCTGAAGAAGACGCTCTTGAAAATCACAGAAGAGACATGCCTTTTTATGTAGAGACAGGAGTTAGATTGCTAGAACAATTTAAAAAACAATAAGCTTTTCTCAGAAACGTCTTCTTAGTATATTTGCCTCCCTAATGAAAAAAGACATTAATATACCCACAGTTGAGAATATCTCTGTTGCTGTCATCAAAGAGCTGAATGAAGAAAAAACGGCTGAGGTTTATAATGTCTATCTCATCAATCAAAAAGATACTCTCATTAAGAACGCAATGGTTTCATCAAAAGGATATGGAGAGAATAAAACCACAGGTGAAAAAGTGAAGACATCTGCTCTAAGACATTTTATTGGAGATATTGACGGAAAAGATTTTGCGAAAATTGAACCCATTGTTGAAGATGTTTTTGGTCTTAACAACGAGTATTGGGTGAGCTTTTACCAGGGCTCACAGGTTTATGACAAGAAGTTTATTTTCCTTGCTGAAACGATTTGCGAAGAGAATATGATCAAGGTTCCGATACTTAACAAAAGAGGAGTTCTGATTTAATTCATTGCGCGAATAATAAAAAGTCAAGGGAACTTCTTCTAAGAAGCTCAATAATCTTTAAATTTATTAGCTAGAAAACCACGTCACATGAGACTTCAAAAAATAGACTTAGAGAAAATTTTATTCCTAGACATTGAGACTGTTCCTGCTGTTTATAAGTTTGGAGATCTTGATGAAAAATCAGCAAATCTTTATTTGAGTAAGAATAAATACATTCAAGAAAGAGATGGACTTACAAATGAAGAAGTCTATGAGAAGGCGGGTGTTTTTGCCGAATTTGGGAAAATTGTTTGTATTTCATGCGGTATAGTGGCAGACAAGTCTTCAGGAAAAGAATTGAGATTAAAGTCATTTTACGGAGATGATGAGAAGCAGCTTTTGCAAGATTTTGCGAATATGTTGAGTTCTCATTATAACTCTCCCTATCATATACTCTGTGGCCATAATGCTAAAGAGTTTGATTTTCCATACATAGCAAGAAGAATGTTGATTAATGGGGTGAACCTTCCTGACACACTTGACATTGCTGGAAAAAAACCTTGGGAGATTTCACACCTAGACACCATGGAGCTATGGAAGTTCGGGGATTATAAACACTACACCTCATTAAGTCTTCTTTGTCATTTGTTCAATATTCCGACTCCAAAAGATGATATTTCAGGTGCAGATGTTGGTCGCGTGTATTGGGAAGAAAATGACCTTGAACGAATTGTTGCATACTGTCATAAAGATGTAGTCGCGCTAATTCAAGTCTTTTTGAGACTTAGAAATGAGGCTCTTGTGAAAGAAGAAAACATCATAGAGTAATGCTGAAAAACAGTTTAGTTCTTCTTGTTTTAACTGCATTTATTTCTTGCTCCCCTTCTTCTGAAAAAGAAGTAGCTGAAGAGAGTGAGGAGTTAGACCAATATTTTGAAAAATTTCCTGACTGTCCATTTCAAAATTTAGAGTTTAACGAACCAATCTCCCATACTCATCAAAAATTAATTGAACTTGGATTTCAAGAAAATCAAAACCAAGTTGGAGATTGGAAATCTTCTGATAATGAAGTGGTGATTTTAATACCAGAAAGTGAAAGTCTTGGCAATTTCAAAATCTATTTTTTCGGGCAAAACGAGGAGTTTTTTGAAGATTTGAGCCAAAAACTGTCAAAAAAAGCACTTAAAACGCAAAAATCACCCCATTCTGAGACACATTGTGAAATGCGATTTGAAACGGATAAAAACAAATTTAATCTTTCTTTATTCAGGTTTGAAGATCAAGTGCGTCTAAGTTTTAAGCCTACTGAATCACACTAAATTTTAATAACAATAAGCATTTAAAATGAAAGCAAAAATATTAGGATTAACAACATTCTTATTATTGTCATTAACGTCATTTTCGCAACAATCCGAATTAGGTAATTGGTGGATCTATTTCGGAAACAAAAATCTAAATGACAGATGGAATATTCATCACGAAGTTCAATATCGTAATTACAATTTTGTAGGAGATCTAGAGCAGTTGCTGTTAAGAGCGGGGGTTGGATACAATCTTAGCGAGAACAATAACAATCTATTACTTGGCTATGGCTTCATCCGATCAGAGAATTATTTAGATACATCAGAAGTTAAGGCTGTCGTAAATGAGCACAGAATTTATCAGCAATTCATCACAAAGCAGTCATTTGGAAGATTGAGTTTGTCTCATAGATACAGACTAGAAGAGCGATTTGTAGAAGATGTTTTTAAGGTGAGATTTAGATATTTTTTAACTGCAAAAGTAGCTTTGAACAAACCTAAAATTGAAGACAACACCTTCTATTTATCCGCTTATAATGAGATTTTTGTAGGAACACAGAATCAGTTTTTCGACCGTAATCGTGTGTATGGTGGATTAGGTTATGCCCTTAAACCAAATTTGAAATTTGAGTTAGGTTATATGAGTCAAATTTTTCAAGGGTCGTGCAGAGACCAAATGAATGTGATTTGTTCGTTTAGCTTTTAATATCCGTATTTTGTGTTAGCCTTTAGTTGTAATGTGTTCATTCACGAACAATTACGGCCATACCTTTGTTAAAAAGCTAACCTATGTCAGAAATTTTTACGGTAGAATCCATTGGTCAAATGGTAAAGTCAATGGGCAGAGATGATCTAAAGCATCCGCTTATTTACGCCGTTGATGTCAACGACTTTAACATGCCTTCGGATATGCATGGGATTAAAATCACCACAACTTTTTATTCCATTTTTTTAAAGGATGCTGATTGCGCGATCAATTATGGTCGAAATCGCTACGACTTTAATGAAGGGGTCTTGTCCTTTTTTGCTCCCGGTCAGGTAAGTTCTTTTGATGAGCGAGAGAAAACAGAAAGCACTTATGGATGGGGACTTTTCTTTCACCCTGATTTAATTCGAAAATCAAATCTTGGCAAAACAATTAAAGACTATAACTTCTTTTCTTATGATGTGCATGAAGCACTTCATCTATCTAAAAAAGAAGAAGATATTTTGAATGATAGCATAGAGAAAATTCAATTTGAATTAGACCAAAACATTGATGGGCATAGCCAGAGCTTACTAATATCTAACATTGAATTGCTGCTGAACTATTGCAATCGATTTTATGAAAGACAGTTCCACACCAGAACGAATCACCACAAGGATGTTGTTTCACAAGTTGAAAGCTTGATTCATAATTATTACGAGAATAAAAAACAGCATGATACAGGTCCTTTAAGCATACAGTTTTTGGCAGATCAAATTCATTTATCTCCTAACTATTTAAGTGATTTATTGAAAAAAGAAACAGGTAAAAACACCAAAGAACACATCAATGATTATTTGGTAGATGTTGCGAAAACAGAGTTGCTAAATAGCTCTGCAAATGTTTCTGAAATCGCTTATGATTTAGGCTTTAATTATCCACACTATTTTAGCCGCTTGTTCAAGAAAAATACTGGTAAAACGCCACAAGAATATAGAGAACTAAATCTTAATTAAATGTACGTAGATAGAATATTTAACCCCATAAGAATTCTTGGTTTTTCCTTAAAACCATTGCTGATTTTTAGTGTTTATGCAACGGCGATAGTTGCGCTATATCAATGGCATCATTATGAATGGCTGAAGATTCCATGGGTGCCACTGACCTTAGTTGGTATTGCCGTAGCCTTTTACATAGGCTTTAAAAATAATTCAGCTTATGATAGAACATGGGAGGCTCGAAAAATTTGGGGAGGAATTGTGAACTCATCTCGAAGTTGGGGCGCAATGGTCAATGGTTTCGTGACTACCGAGTTTGCGGACGAAAAGGTAAGTGAAGAGGAGCTTCAAGAAATCAGAAAGCGATTAATGTATAGGCATATTGCTTGGTTGTATAGGTTAAAACGCCAACTCAGAGTGTTAAAACCCTGGGAACATGACGCGAGGTTAAATAAACGTTATAGAAAATATATAGATGAATTGTTTCCAAATCAAGATCCAGAAACTGAGCTAAAGAATTTTTTGGCTGACGAAGAAGTGCAAATGATTCTTAGTAAAAAGAATGGGTGTACCCAATTGATCCATAAACAATCTGAAGACTTAAGAGAGCTCAAGAAAAGAGGATTAATTGATGACTTCAGACATATGGAAATGCAATCAATGATGACTGAATTTTATTCGCTTCAAGGAAAATGTGAGAGAATCAAAAACTTCCCACTTCCAAGACAATATGCATCATTGAGTATTTATTTTGTTTACATCTTCATCTTCTTAATGCCTTTGGGGTTATTAAGTGCCTTTTCGGATGCTGACTTACCTAGTTATATGGTATGGGGGGTGGTGCCTTTCACAGCATTAATTGGCTGGGTATTTTGGATGATGGAAGGAGTCGGAGATTATGCTGAAAACCCTTTTGAAAACTTGGCCTTTGACATACCAATGACTTCTCTAACAAGAACAATTGAAATTGATTTAAGAGAAATGTTGGGTGAGACCGACTTGCCTGAACCTATAGGGCCAAAAGATGGTTTCGTCATATAATCTGTAAAAAGTGTTAGGCAAACCGTAATTCATGTTAACAGAGCTGAAAATAAGGACGTTACTTTGAATTATTAAATTGAAAACGAAAGAAAATGAATATAGATAAATCAAAACCAGTAATGGTTACCGGAGCGACAGGATTTGTTGCCGGATGGTTAGTTAAGAAGTTGTTAGAAGAAGGAATCACAGTTCATGCCGCAGTGAGAAATCCCGATAAAAAAGAGAAAGTACAGCATTTAGATGAAATTGCAGCCAATTCTCCTGGATCAATAAAGTATTTCAAATCTGACTTATTAAAAGACAGATCTTATGCAGAGGCAATGGAAGGTTGCGAATTGGTTTTTCATACGGCCTCACCATTTACAAATGATTTCAAAGATGCTCAAAAAGAGTTAATTGAACCAGCAGTTCACGGAACAAGAAATGTTCTCGATCAGGCAAATAAAACAGATTCTGTAAAAAGGGTGGTAGTGACGAGTTCATGTGCTGCGATTTACGGTGATGCTGCCGACTGTGCTCAATATCCAAACAAAGAGATTACTGAGGAGTATTGGAATACTTCATCAACTATGACTCACAATGCCTATTCATTGTCAAAAACATTGGCTGAGAAAGAAGCATGGAAGATGGCGGGTGAGCAATCAAAATGGGACTTAGTTACCGTAAACCCGAGTTTTGTATTGGGGCCATTTTTGAACCCTAAATATACTACCTCAGAGAGCTTCAATATTATGAAGCAAATGGGTGACGGTACTTTTAAATCAGGTGCTCCAAAAATGGGTGTTGGAATCGTAGACGTTAGAGATTTGGCAGTAGCGCATTACCAAGCAGGTTTTGTTCCTGAAGCAGAAGGAAGACACATTGCTCACGCTCATAATTCTGATTTCTTTTCTATGGCACAAGTGTTGAAACCGAAATTTGGAACTGAATATCCATTGCCAAAAAAAGTTGCCCCAAAATGGTTGATTATGTTGTTCGGCCCAATGATGAACAAAGCATTAACGAGAAAGTTTATCCGTCAAAATATTAATCACGAGTTTAAAGCGAACAATTCAAAAAGTAGAGAAAAATTAGGAGTGAACTATCGACCATTAAAAGAAACAATGGAAGATACATTTCAAGCTTTAGTGGATGCAGGAACATTCAAGAAATAATAAATAAAAAACCGCTACTTAAAAGCTCGACCATTGGTCGGGCTTTTTTATTTTTACAGAAAACACGATTTATGGCACTCATTAAACCTTGTAGGGGACATCAACCTCAAATTCCAGAATCTTGCTGGCTTGCAGAAAATTCAACTATTGTTGGAGAAGTAAAGATGGGAGAAAATTGCTCGGTATGGTTCAATGCTGTGATTCGGGGAGATGTCAATACAATTACTTTTGGTGACAATGTCAATATTCAAGATGGGGCTGTAATACATGCCACTTACGAAAAGACAAAAACAACCTTAGGAAACAATGTTTCTGTAGGTCATAACGCCTTAGTTCACGGTTGTACGGTTGCAGACAATGTTTTAATAGGCATGGGCTCGATTGTGATGGATAATTGCGTGATCGAAGAGAATTGCATCATAGCAGCCGGAGCCGTTTTGCTTGAAGGTACCAAAGTTGAATCAGGTTCAATTTGGGCTGGGGTTCCAGCTAAAAAAGTAAAAGACCTTTCAGCCGAAATGTTCAAAGGCGAAGTAATGCGAATTGCAAAAAACTACCGCATGTACGCCTCTTGGTTTGAAGACTAAATTTTGACACCAATAATGCAGACATCATCAAGTTGCTCAAGACTTCCTTTCCACTCATTGAATTGAAGAGTTAATATATCTTTTTGCTCAGAAAGAGGCTCTTTATGCATGCTGTCTATGATGCTTTTCAGTCCTTTTTGTTTCAGCTTTTTTCCTTTTACTCCTCCGAACTGATCTGCATATCCATCAGAAGATAAATAGATGATGTCGCCTGATTCTAATTCTAATTCGTGTGAAGTGAACGGGGTGGCTTTCTCAAACTTCCCAATGGGTTGTTTATTTGCCTTAATTTCTAGATAATCTCCGTTTTCTTTCTTTACCCAAAGCGGATTGTTTGCTCCTGCATATTTCAGTGATTTTCCTGTCAACGAACACAGAGCGATATCCATACCGTCTTTAACTTCTTCATCTGACTTTTCGAATTCTGAAATCACAATCTCTCTTGTTTTAGAGAGAATTTCACCTGGGTCCGTCAATCCAAATTCACGAACAGATCTATTTAGGGCATTATTACAAATAACAGAAACCATTGCGCCCGGCACGCCATGGCCAGTGCAATCTGCTGCGGCAAATATCACGATATCACCTACCTTTTCCATCCAATAAAAATCTCCGGCAACAACATCCTTTGGAAGATAGAGTACAAATGAGTTTGGAAGTAGCGTGTTAACAATTCTGGTTGGCGGTAAAATCGCCTTTTGTATGCGTTCAGCATAGACGATACTATCTGTTATTTCTTTATGCGTTTCTTCCAATAAAATGTGCTGATTAAATATTATTTCTTTTTGTTTTTTTGTTGACTTTAGGCGATTGTAAACATAAAGCAGGAATAAGATGAGTAAAACCGAACCTCCACCAAGTGCATAGTTGACTATAGTTTTCTTTTCTTTTTCTGCTTGTTCTTGTAACAGAACTTTTTCGTGAGCAGTATCATCAAGAATTTTTTGTTTTTCATAAGCTTGTTTAGCCAAGCTTTTTTGAGTCGCTTTTTGAGTCGATAAATTATTGAGACTGTCTCGCATCTTTATATGCAATTTGTACATTTCAACGGCCAAATTGGCGTCGCCTTCTTTGACATACACCTGGCTTAGCAATTTAGAAGATCTCGAAATATTCTCAGGAAAACCAATTTTTAATGCCTGTTCGTAGGCTGTTTCGGCATATTCTCTAGCTAAGCTGTTGTTTCCTTTTGCTAAGTACAGCTTACCAATACTTGAGGCTGTGTTGGACACTCCCTCGCGAGATCGAGCAGCATAAGAATACTCGTAGGCCTTTAGGAATAATTCTAAGGCTAATTCTGGATTGTTTTTGCGTGATTGAAAAGAGCCGAGATTATTGTAGCCTTTGGCTAACCCAACCACATTGTTTAAAGCCGAGTCTATTACGAGAGCTTCTTTGAAATATTGTAACGCCAAGCTATCATTGCCCAATCTTGTATGGCAACTCCCAATATTCCCTAAGGCCACAGAAATACCAACGTCATTATTGACTTCTCTTTGAATTTCTAAACTAGACTCGAACTTATCTAAAGCGGCTTCATAATCGCCTTGGTTCTGATAAATTGAGCCCAAATTATTCAGAACTGACGCTATTCCTTTTTTGTCTCCTATTTGCTCTCTTACCTTAAGACATTTGATGTAATAGGCCAAGCTCTTCTCTACTTGTCCGAGACTTGAATAAACAGTTGCAAGGTCGTTTAGATTTTGGGCGATAGCAACTAAATCGTTTTCTTGAATAGAAACTTCTAAGGCATAATTGAAGTTTTCGAGGGCAAGGTCAGTTTCCCCAATCAGGTTGTATAAATACCCTAGCCAACCATAACCTTCAATGATTCCCGTTCTGTAGTTAATTTCAATTGATAAATCAAGAGCGTCTGTACAGAGAATTATTGTTGTATCTGTTTTAGTGTAATAATATTGATTTGCCAAGGAGAAAAATGAATTTACTCTAAGAGTATCATGGATTTCATTGTTTTCTATATCGGCGATTAACTCCTGTGGCGTTTTGTCTTGCGCAAACAATTGCGTTGAGAATGAGATCAATAGTGTTGCAAAAGCTATCAGTCTTATTCGAAATAAGGTTGGGCTCATGGCATAAAGTTAAAAATCAATAGCTTTCATTTCCAACTTAAAGGTTAATATTGAGTAATTCTTGTTGTACCAAGAGCTAAGTTCTGTGTGGTTTGAAAATGGTTCCAATTGCAAAAAACTATCGTACGTATGCTTCTTGGTTTGAAGAGTAATCAAGACTTAGACGCTATTCTATCTTTTATTTTTCGCAAAAAAACATGATCTTCAATTAGGCCATGAATCATTAAGTCTTTCTGAAAGACATTCAGTTGGTTAAAGAGCATTTCAAATATTAAGTCACCTTTCAAGTCTTCATTAAAAGTTAGAAGATCTTTTTTAAGTTCAGCAAGTTGAATAACGACGTTATCATTATGGGTATGAATGAAATGATCTAATATAAATTCAGAACTGTTATCACATTTTTTTCCTTCTAGTAGGTTTTTTACAAAGGCAAACAACACCTTCTCTTCTTCGTGAATGTGCTCAATCAGTTCTTTTTTATAAGACTGAATAAAAAGAATGAGCAGCTTCACAGACCAATAATCTTCAACGAGCCGTGATTGAAGCTGGAACAAAGTGTTTTCAATTTTTGGAATGTAAACACCCAAATAAAAGTCATGACTGCATTGTAGATAATTGAACACTTCTTCCAGCGAATATTTTTCGAAGTTTGAAGCCTCAAAAGTTTCAGGATTAAGAAGAATTGTCTCTAACTCGTTCTTAAAAGCAGAAGATATATCCTTTTTGTCTTTGAATCTTTTTTCAATGAGCGTTTTTGCGAAACGGTGTGAATTTACTGTCATATCTCTGATTGTTTGGAGGTCGTAAATTTAGCCCGGTATGTGTTCAGAAGTCAATACCTTAAACAAGGTAAATATGCTGTTTGGATGAAAATACCCTTTTTGCGGTACGCCTCTTGGTTTGAAGAGTAAATCATTAGCTTTGTGATAGTTTGATGACTATCAAAGAACAAATAGATGCCCTAGATCCTGATAAAGGAATCAACCTTGTGCTCGGAGGTGGAGCCCTCAAAGGTGCCGCTCATGTTCCCTTATTAGAGTATCTAGAAAAGAAAAAAATTAAAATTAATGCGATTTCAGGCACGAGTGCAGGGGCATTAGTTGGCGCACTTTACGCTTCGGGTAATTCACCTCAAGAAATATTGAAGTTCTTTTTAGAGACCCCCCTTTTTAAATACGCTTGGTTGTCTCCGTTTTCGAACGGCATGTTCAATTCCATGAAGTATGAGAAGTTCTTTGAAACTAAGATTAAACCAACATTTGAAGAGCTAAGTATTCCATTGTTTGTCTGTGCAACTAATATGCAAAAAAGTAAATCGGTTTATTTTTCAGAAGGCGAACTGTATCACAGGCTTTTGGCTTCTTGCGCAGTACCTGGGATTTTTAGACCTGTTGAGTTAGATGGTGATTTATATTCGGATGGAGCAGTCTTGGATAACTTCCCAATAAAGCCTTTTGAAAGTGAATCCATTCCAATGGTTGGTAGTTTCTTGAGGGCACCAATTAGCATTTCACGAAAAGACTTGAGCAGTACCCGAAAGGTTATAAAGCGGTCAATAATTCTGCAAAGACAAGAAATTGAAAGAGAGAAGTTGTTGAAGCCGGATATTTCAATAGTTCATAATCTGAATTCATTTTCTGCATTCAAAAAGAAAGACGCTCAACTAATGTATGAGTTTAGCAAAGAGTTGTTTGCTTAAAAGTGAACGGTATAACTAATTACCGGAATTAAACCGTAATCTTCTCTTTGACGAATTGACTTGGTGTCAGTGTCGTATAGCTCAAACAAAACAGCATTGTTACTGTAAACATTTTTCAAAGTAATTGAACATTCAGAGGACATCTTTTTCTTGCTAGATCTGTAATTCATTGAAATGTCGAGACCCATTAGATTAGGTTGTTGAACACTAAACGGTACTGTTTCATCAAAAACAGTCCAGCCTGCTAATTCAGATGCGTCTAAATCAATTGGGGTTTTCCAAGCTCCACCCGAATGTCTGAAGTTCATATTTACTGAAAGAAGTCTAGACTTCTTTGGTTTATCTTTTAGCTTGAATTCTTTACCAGCTATTACATTGTATGAATAACGTTGATTCAACTCATTGTTTCTCCAAACGCCATCACCGGCTCTATATTGAGCATCAAAGACAGCTAGTGAGAACATATAATAATAGCCCTTGAAAGTAAACTGCTGTAGCAAAAACTCAATTCCAAAGTTCTTTCCCGAGCCTACATTTGAAAGGTCAGCTTGCGGCAAACTATTGAATAGGTTTTGAACAGAATATGTTCCTCCGTCAACTGCGGGCACATCATAGTGATATTGGAAGTAGGCTTCTGTTTTCAATTTTAATGATTTTGTGAGCATTACGGTATATCCAATAGACGAGTGATGAGACTTCATTAAATCTAAATCCTGGTTTAACAATGTTCCAGGATTATTTTGATCTTCGATATAATAAAAGTTGAGGTTTTCGATTCTTGAATGAAGGCCATATGATAAGGTGAATTTAGATTTGAGATTCGGCTCATACTGTAAGCCAACTCTTGGCTCAAGATTAAATTTGTTGTTCAGCAAAAAATGAATGTAATGTACGCCTGCATTCAAAGTCCACTTATCAGACAGTGAAAATTTAGATTGACTGAATGCTTGAATTTGTTGTCCATTTCCGTCTGTGTTTGCCCAATTAAATAATCCATCCACATTTTTATCATAACGACGAGCATAATAGCTGTGGCGACTTAAAGTATAGATGATTCCACTTTTATTAGAGTGTCGTTTCCCAAACTTATGGTTGTAGTCTGCAGTAACTGTAAAACGAGCGTCATCATAATTTGATTGGTCTCTCAATTCCCACCCAAAGTCATCTTCTAAGTAATCTGAATTATCAAAATTTCTTCCATATGAATATGCTGCAGCTGCGTGAAAGAATCCTTTTGTATTCACGGGTAAATAATAGGAGATTCCTCCTGTTCCTGATTTAGTGCCATAAACTCTTCTAACCCTATCGCCATCAAATTCCCAATCTGCAGAATCGCGTTTAGCATCCAATAAAAAGTTACTCAATCCACCCACACCAAAAATCTTGAAAGTTCCACTTTTCTTGGTAGGTAAATTTATGCTGAACGAAAGATCTTGATAAGAAGGTTCAACACCTCCTAAGTAGATTACTTTCGAAAGAATTCCTAAGGTTGAATAGCGATAATTGATGAGGTAAGATGCTTTAGAGTTTTTCGAAAAAGGACCTTCAGTTGCTAAATCTAACCCAAGAACACTTGCCTTAAATGCATGTTCTCTTTTACGGTTATTTCCATTTCTGAATCTAAAATCAAATACTGCCGAGGTGGCGTTTCCAAATTCAGCTGGAGCAACACCAGAGTAGAAATCACTGTTGCTTAATAGAGCCGAACTAAACTGAGTAACGAAACCTCCATTTGTTCCTATTTCACCAAAGTGATTTGGGTTGGCCACCGGCACACCCTCCAAGCGATAGAGCATTCCAACCGGAGAATTACCTCTAACAGAAATGTAATTGAAACCTGAATTTTGTGCAATTACTCCTGGGTAAGCTGTCACCACTCGTAATGGGTCATCTATGCTTCCTGCATACTTTGAAATTTGTTCGGGGGTGATGGTTACAGTGCTTGCAATGGCCAGTCTATTGATTGGCTCTCCTCTCATTCCGTTCCCGAGAACTTCAACAGCCTCAAGGGTGGCAACATTGGGAACTAAATTAATGTTGAGGATTAATTCTTGAGCAGATGATATTCCGGCATCTTCGATAACGGTTGACTTGAAACCTACCGAACTGAAAAGTACTCTCACGCGTCCAACGGCCACATTTTCAATTTCATACTTTCCGTTTTCATCAGTGACGCCAATGGCAAGTGTGCTGTCGTTTTGAGTGTCTTGAATAATAATTTTTGCACCAGGCACTCCTGACTTATTTTCTGCATCATTGACCACCCCCCTCACGGTTTGCACAAATTGTTGAGCGCCAACCGAAACAGCTTGTGAAAGGATAAGAAATATTATCAGGTTTTTAATCATTTGAGCGCAAATTTACGTCCGATTTATTTATTTGAACGACCATTGTAAAAATCTCTGCAAAAATAGAAGTGATAAGTCCAATCAGCAATACCTCTTAAAAGGTAATTTATCTAACAAAGGGCAACTTAAAAAGTTCAAATCTGTAAATTTGTAACATGAACAAAACAAAACTTTGGCTTAAAAGAATTGGAATCTTAGGGTTCTTGTTTTTCTTGGTCAAGGGTTTGATTTGGCTGGCTATATTTTTTGGGATAGGTAAATGTTCAGGCTAATAAAAGTTGAATAAAACATATACCTTTATGATTCGTCATTATAATTATGGAGGCCAAAATCTCTTACAAAAGAAGAACGCGTAAGGCAATTAGAATTGTCAATCGACTTATTTGGCGTTATGTCAGGCTTTACATTTCAAAGAAAATTTTTGGTAAAAAGTATTATAACCGAAGACTAGGTGCGGTTGAGCTTAAAAATGCGCAAGATTTAAAAAATGGAATTTTAGAATTAAAAGGCCTCTTTATTAAGTTCGGGCAATTGCTTTCAATCATGTCTAATGTAATGCCAAAAGCTTATGGCGAATTGTTAGAGTCTTTGCAAGATCACGCTCCTGAAAGTTCTTTTAAAAACACAAAACGAACATTAGAAGAAGACCTAGGAGAACCAATTGATAATCTTTTTCAAGACATCCCTGATAAACCAATTGCTTCGGCATCAATAGGTCAAGTTTATAAGGCAACTCTTAAATCAGGCGAAAAGGTCGCGGTTAAAGTCCAACACAAAAATATTGAAGAGCTGGCCAAAGCAGACCTTGAAATCATCAAGAAAATGCTAAACAGAATTTCCTTTTTCATTAAGATAAACGGGATGGATTTTGTTTACGAGCAAATTTCGAAAATGATTATTGATGAACTTGACTTTAATAAAGAAAGGGCATCAATGCAGGTGATAGGCGATAATCTCAAACAATCTGAAGGGATTCGTGTCCCAAATGTATACACTGAATTTTCATCTAGCAGAGTGTTGACAACATCATTTGAAGAGGGCGTAAAAATTACTAATGTTGAACAGTTAAATGAGTGGAACCTGAAGGGCGAAGACATTTCAAAAAGACTAATTCTGGCGTATTGCAAAATGGTTTTGGAGGATGGTCTTTATCATGCAGACCCACATCCTGGGAATATTCTTGTCAATAAAGAAGGTGAAATCATTCTTTTGGATTTTGGTGCAATAGCAGTTCTAAGTGAAAAGATGCGAAAAGAGATTCCTGTTTTATTGCAAGCCGCATTGGCTCAAGATTATGATAAAGTTCTCACATCACTACAAAGAATGGGGTTCATTGGTGACAACTCAGGTGCACGAAAAGTAGCAAAGAAAATTGTTGATGCCTTCAGCAACTTCTTAAACAATGAAGTTGAAATGAGCGGATTTAAGATGAACGATATCAGCATTGATGATATCAAAGGCTCGAGTATTGAAGGTTTGATGAAAGAGCTGAGCATTGCAGAACTGACTAAAACAATTCAGGTTCCTAAAGATTGGGTTCTCTTGAATCGGACACTTGTTTTGGTTGGAGGAATCTCTGCTCAAATTGCACCAGAACTTGATCCTGTTTCAGTCGTTAAGCCATATTTGAAATCACAGATGCTCACTTATGACAACATTAAGAATATGTTGATGGATGCCATTAAAAGTCAACTCAAAAACCTACTTGCTCTTCCAGGCCAGTTAAATACCTTCTTATCAAAAGCAAATAACGGGGAGCTAGAAATTGAGGTTAAAAATGACACCACGCAATTATACGCCCTGGGACAACAGTTCATTTGGGTGCTCCTAACTTTGGCCTTTGTTTTCTTTTATCAAATGAGAACGACTAATGAGTTTTGGCTCTATTTTGCCGGCTTCACTTCACTTCTCTTTTTGAGGTCTGTTTGGAAGAATAGAATTCGAAAATAGATGAATGATCTTAGCAAATGAAATCATAAGTTCCTAAACCCAATGTTCTCTGATTCAAAGGCAGGTAAAAGTGCAGAGCTATTCTCCCCACTCAACGAACTCCCGTTATTTGAAATGTCATTTTCGTTCAAATAAATGGGTGAAGAGGGGCCTGGCAAAAGCAATCTTGGCTCTTCTTTTTGTGTGGGCTGAATAGTGTTATCAACCACCACTTCTCGTTCTAAGTAAATGGGCTTTTCTGTTGTTTGAAAAACGGTATCTATTTGCCATTTCTCTACCTCTACTGTATCTGTTTGAACGATATATTCTGTGTGTGTGTCTGCACCACTTTGATTTAAAGGAATAACCAACCACAAAAAGGCGACAATAGCGGCTGCCATAAACACTTGGTAAAGTGGAATAGGCTTCTTCCAAAATGGGGTTGTTGAAGATTGTGGAATAACGAGAGGCGCAGGTATTGCGACTTCATCTTCAAAAGTTGAAGGAGCCGTGCTAATCAACATTTTTCTCAGGTTAAATTCTTCCTCAGTGATAAGAGAAAGGACCAGTTGTTTCTCATCTGACGACAATTGATCAAACTGTTTTTGTTCAATTAGATCAAACAATAGCTCCTCTTTATTATTTAAATATTTATCCATAATAACTGGTATTATTCGGTTGACAGTCCTTTAATTGATGTGCCAATTTCTTCGTGGCATAAAACAATCTTGACTTGATAGTCCCTAGATTAGTTTCCGTGATTTCTGCGATATCCTGTAATGAAAAACCTTCAACATATCGCAGAATAAATACCGTTCTGTGCTCATCTGTTAAAGTCTGAATTTCATTTTTGAGTCGGTTTTGAATGTATTTACGATCTACTTCATCCGTGTCTTGAGTAAATTTTGCGGTGACTTCTGGATGATTGTCTATTGATTCAAGAGGCGCCTTTCGAAATTCAGTTTTGCACATGTTACTGGCAATGGTGAACGCCCAAGTATAGAATTTCTTTGAGGTTTTAAACTGATGTCGTTTCTCGTAAATCTTAATAAAAAGATCTTGTAAAAAATCCTGTGATTTCGGTAAATCTCCTTTGAACATTTTCATAAAGAAACCTAGCAAACGCTGGGAATACCTTGCGTACAATTCTGTAATAGGGTCATGCTCTCCGGTATCGATTAATCGAGCCATCAAGTCTTCATCAGAAAGTTTATATGTATTCTTTGCGTTTGCCAAATCCCTATCTATCTATTCTTCTAACATTTCTTTTACTTCTTCAACTTGATCAGAATTCTCTGCGAGCTCATCTATAAGCCCTTTGAGCACCTTAGAGTTTTCAAAGTCTTCGCTCGTCTTATAATGTTTGTAAAGTTTCACAAATGCGGGTAAATAAGTGGCGTCTAAATGATGCTTCTTGCTGTTCTGAATATGAAAACCAAAACTGGTATTCAGATAATCCAGCTTGTATCTTTTTTCAAAGTTTCTTTTAATGATCGAAGTGTTATCAAAAGATTCTGCAGAATACTTGTAGGCCAACCCTGTCAAGTAAAGGCTGTCTTCATATTCTTTCTCAAATTGTCTTATTGCTGTGGATGAAACGTAAACTGGGTAATCTTTTTCGTTCATAAAGACGGCATCAAACAGCTCGAAGTAACGATCATTATAGTCATCCATATTTTTTGAGGTGTCTAGCCTAAAACCAAGATCGCTCAATCCATTTTCTTTGAAAAGATTAATTCTGTAATCGTCAATAGTTATAAGGCTGGTATTAATTACTTGCACATCCTTGCGGTAACCTAATGCTTCCTGCAACATCCAACAAGAATATGTGTCGTTATCTCCCGCAACAAATAAAATTGCATTTTCCTCCAGGCCTGATAATAAGTTATGTGACCAGTTATAAAAATAAGGAGCCATGTAGTTTGACTTGTAGAACTTTTGACAGAACTCAGAAAACTTTTTAGTGTCTCTGTTGATCTCATAAAAGATGAAAAAATCTTCATATGTTCTTGGATCTAAGGGGTCAATTTCATGAGCTTTTTCTAAGAACTTGAAATATTTTTCATTGTCTGCGCTTCCCAAGCCGCCATAATGTCGATACATATAAAAGTTGCCTTCAAAGGTTTTAGGGTTAGCCTTATACAAAGCGTCAGCAATTACATCTAATTTATTAGTGTATTCTTTTCTTTTTTCTGATTCCCAAGGCAATAGATTTTTCTGTGCTCGAACCGCCTCATAATAGTTTGACCAAGCTTCAGTATTGTTTTTATTTCTCTTTACTTCTTTTTCCCATAAAGCTTCTTGCTCAACGTACCAAATTGAGTCTCTTTGTTCACGCACAATGCTGTAAACTTTTTCTGGTTTTTGTGCAGACGCTAAAAAATTGGCCAGCAAAAAAACTCCTAATGTGATGATTTTCATAATTTTAGTTTAAAGAACCAAGGCGCCTTGTTTCAAGATTCAGAGGTAATACTCAAAAGTGCAATTAAGGTTCAAATGCAAATGTTAAAAAATGAAAAATGTCTGAAATGACGCGATTTTTGTTGTGAGCTCAAAAGGTTGGCTCAACTTAAAATATTAATTGAACTCTTCCGTCTTATCGCGAAGAACATTTGTCCTATTACTTTGTTAAATTAGTAAGCGAGCAAAATTCAGTTCGTCCAAACATCCAATGAAAAGAGACTTAGGTAAAACCGGGATCATTATTAAACAGCACGAAGAAGAGCAAAAAACGCCCTTTGAACGCTTGTTTGATATTTTCATGGAACTCATCACCTATACTTCTGGAGATGTTGAGGAGACGATTGATTGGATGCGTCATCTTGATAAAGAGTATAATTTGACTTCTCCAGAATATACAATGGAGGATTTTATTGAAGACCTCAAGAAAAAAGGTTTTTTAAGAGACCCAGATGATCAACAAGGTGGTGGGCCAGTAATCACTGCAAAAACAGAAAGAGCCATCCGTCAAAATGCCTTGAATCAAATTTTCGGAAACTTAAGAAAGTCAGGAGCAGGTAATCATAAAACAAAGCATCTCGGAAAAGGAGATGAGCATACTGGTGAGTTGAGAGACTATCAATTTGGAGATAGCTTAGAGAACATTTCAATGACCGAAAGCATTAAGAATGCTCAGGTAAATAACGGAATGATGGATTTCACACTTAACGAAAGAGACCTTGTTGTGAATGATACCCACCACAAGGCTCAAATGTCCACCGTGCTAATGATTGATATTTCTCATTCAATGATTCTTTATGGTGAAGACAGAATCACTCCAGCAAAGAAAGTCGCAATGGCACTTGCTGAATTAATCCAAACGAGATATCCAAAAGACTCCCTAGACATCATTGTTTTTGGAAATGATGCTTGGCCGGTTAAGTTAAAAGATTTGCCTTATTTACAAGTAGGCCCTTTTCACACTAACACAGTAGCAGGCATCCAGTTAGCACTGGATATCCTCAGAAGAAAAAGACAAACGAACAAACAAATATTCATGATCACTGATGGTAAGCCCAGCTGTTTGCGTATGCCAGATGGAGATTACTATAAAAACAGTTTTGGCTTAGATGATTTTATTGTAGACAAGTGCTACAACATGGCGCGTCAGGCAAGAAAATTGAAAATACCAATCACAACTTTCATGATTGCTCAAGATGAATACTTAATGGAATTCGTGAGCAAGTTCACTGAAGAGAATCAAGGCAAAGCATTTTATACCGGATTAAAAGGCCTGGGTGAAATGATCTTTGAGGATTACGAAACAAATAGAAAAAAACGCATTAAAGGATAAGAGATGAACGAATCAATTAAAAACTTAGGTGAATTAAAAAAGTCTGGATATCAATCTAAGTCAATCAAAGACGAATTGAGAGATAATTTGATGAAACATCTTGTGTCGGGCAGTTCAACATTTGAAGGGATTGTGGGGTATGAAAACACAGTGTTGCCTCAATTGTTCTCTGCGATATTATCAAAACATAACATCAATTTGTTGGGACTTAGAGGTCAAGCGAAAACAAAGATTGCCCGCTCTCTGGTTCAGTTATTAGATGAATGGATGCCAATTGTTGAGGGTTCTGAAATTAATGACGACCCATTACAACCTATGTCTCGATATGCTATTGAACTCATTAAAGAAAAAGGAGATGAAACTCCAATATCTTGGGTACATAGAGACAGAAGATTTTTTGAGAAACTAGCTACTCCTGATGTAACGGTTGCTGATTTGATTGGGGATGTTGACCCGATTAAAGCGGCCAATTTAAAACTGTCATATGCTGATGATCGCGTAATCCATTACGGAATGATACCAAGAGCGAATAGATGTATTTTCGTTATTAACGAATTGCCAGATTTACAGGCCAGAATCCAGGTGTCACTCTTCAACATTTTACAAGAAGGAGACATTCAAATAAGAGGTTTTCAGTTGAGGTTACCATTAGATTTACAATTCATTTTCACAGCTAACCCTGAAGACTATACGAATAGAGGGAGTATCGTAACTCCGCTTAAAGATAGAATTGGATCACAGATTTTGACGCATTATCCTAAGGATGTGACCCTAGCAAAACAAATAACGACTCAAGAAGCAAAGATTTCAGAAAACGCTCAAGAGAATATTGTTGTTCCTGATTTGGCCAGAGATCTGATTGAACACATAAGTTTTGAGGCTAGAGAAAATGACTATGTAGATGCAAAAAGTGGTGTCTCGGCCAGAATGAGCATCACTGCCTTTGAAAACTTAATGAGTACAGCTGAATTGCGCTTATTGATGAGTAAAGATAAATCAACGGTCTTAAGAGTCTCTGATATTTTGGGAATTATTCCTGCTATGACAGGTAAGCTGGAGTTGGTTTATGAAGGAGAGCAAGAAGGCGCAGAATCTGTTGCCAAGATTTTAATAGGGGAAGCAGTGAAAGATTTGTTCTCAATCAAGTTTAAGGAGATTAAAAAGTTGAGAAAATCAACTGATTATGATGAGTTTGATGAGGTGGTAGAATGGTTCGCGAGAGGAGGAAAATTTCAATTAGAAACCAATGCGACTAATGACGAATATGCCGCAACTTTAAATGCAATTCCGGCCTTAGATAAAATTTTAGAAAAGTATCAAGCCGAAATTGATGAAAGCGAAAAGCTGTTTTACAAAGAATTTGTTCTTTGGGGAATGGTAGAACATAAGATGTTGGATAAGCAAAAGTATCAAGAGCGCTTTGACTTCGAAGACACCCTTTTGTCTGGTATCAAAGACGATTTTTCTGAGAATTAAAATAAGTAGGGGAATTCGTATCTTAGATCGACTTAATGTTGAACAACATTAAAACTTCTATGATGAAAAACCTACTTACCTCATTATTTACAGTATTGCCATTTCTAATTTTTAGCCAAAACTGGTCCCAGATTGGGCCCGAAGGAGGTTATTTCAAAGATTTTGTGATTCATCCGTACAATTCTGACATTGTTTTTGCAGGATCAGATGATGGAGGAGGGCTTTATAAATCAACAGATGCCGGAGCAAGTTGGGAATTGAAAACGGCTGATTTCCCAAACTTTACTTGTTGGAAAATTGCATTAGATGGGAGTCAGCCTGACACCATCTATGCTTGTGATGTTTATAGCCGCTATGGTCTGTTAAAATCTGTTGATGGTGGAGAGAGCTGGGCAATTTCGAATACAGGATTAATTTCTCAATACGATAAGATGGTTTCAGGGCTAGTTATTAAAACGGCAGACACCTTGTTCATCTCAACGGGAGAAGCAGCCAACTCAACACCTAATCGTCCGGGGAATGGCATTTTCAGAAGTTATGATGGTGGAGCAAATTGGGAAGAGGCAGGTCTTCAAGGGTTAACTTTTCCTTGCATTGGAATTACAGAATTTCAAACAGTTTTTGCAGGTTCAGAAGATAACGGCTTGTATTATTCTAATGATAACGGAACGAATTGGATTACTCATCCAGACATTGCAATTACAAACACTATTCATGAAATTCAATGTCAAGATAGTTTGGTACTAGTTGCAAGTTCAGAAGGTGTTTTTTTGAGCACGAATTGGGGTATCAATTTCACGAACATTGGTTTAGTTGGCGAGTTTAACTTTGATGCTTGTATCCATAAACAAACACCAGATATTGAATTGTACTCATCTACATTAGGTGAATTAAAGCATTACACTTCTGCAACTGGCCTTTGGACGAATGTTCCTGGAGCCTTTTTTACAGATCAGATTATAATTGGAATTACTTCTGACGGAACCAATCTTTATTGTGGAGGTTTTTCAAATAGCCCAATCATGAAATCAACTGATGGCGGAACCTCCTGGACACAAACTAACACTTCCCCCATTGCTACTGAAATCAATGATATTTATGTCGATCCGAATGATGAAAACAGAATGTTCGCTTCACTTATGGGCACTTATAATTTAAACGGTGATTTTGACCGAGAAGCCATTTATGCAACAACAGATGGAGGATTGAATTGGACACGAAAAGGACCAGATGCACATGGCCTTTGCATTACTGTGAATCCGCTAAATAATAATGAGTTCTTTTTAGGGTCTTTTGCCCAAGGCGTTTACAAAACCACTAATAATTTTGACAGTTGGACGCAGCTTTCAGCTAATGGAAAAACGGTGGTTGATGTGATTGTTTCTGCTTCAGATACTTCTGTAGTAATCATTTCTGAAATTGACTTTAACCTATCTCAATTCGAAATTAAAAGAAGTATTGATGGAGGAGATAATTTTACCAATGTTTCTGGTTTGATTGCGAATAGGCTCATGTTCAACCCAAATAATAATGACACAGTTTATGTGGCAACCAATGATGGAGTTGAAATTTCAGATGATTTTGGATTAACCTATAATCCTTGGGTGTTGTCGGGTGAAGATTGCTTGACACTCCAGGCTGTTGGTGACTTTCTTTATGTAGGAACCGCAGATGGCAAACTATTTAAAGTTGATGATGGAGTTGCAAATGAAATATCCTGCCCTTGGGATATGCCAGTCGAGCTAAAGTCAATTTATATTGAAGACAATCATCTTTTTGTTGGATTAAGTGGTGCTGAAAAAGACACGATTTATGATTTACACGGATCTATTTGGCAGAGCGATAATGATGGTTCGGCTTGGACAGAGATTACGGCAAACATGACATCCACAAACATCTACGGAAACAACATTATTGAAAGCAATGGTCATGAGTTAATTCTGGCAACATATGGAGGCGGCCTTTACAAATCAGCAGGATTGAACTTGAGTGTTGGTCTTGAAGAAACTTCGAGTACGGATATTGTTGTTTCGCCAAATCCAGCTTCAGAAAAGATTTATTTATCTGCTAACAAAATGTTGACTGGCAAATATTTCAGCATTCAAAACATAGAAGGGAAAATTGTTAAAACCGGAATTTATTCTGAGTCAGGAATTGACATTCAGGAGCTGGAGAATGGTGTTTACTTCATTGTTCAGGATGAAAGTAAGTTGAAATTCCTGAAGAACTAGGGCTTTGCGGTTCGAGCACGAATTAAGATATCTTGCTCGGCCGGGTTTAACCCAAAATGGAATCGATCTTCAAAAAGGGTCTCACCAGTGATTCTGCTTTTTAGTTTGATGATAATATACGGAGGCAAAGACTTACCTGTATTAAACACTTTTTCTTTATCAAACTCAAAAACCTTTTTTGATTCTAAAAAGGTTAAATCGACAGGGACTGATTTTTCAAGCAAGGAGCCGAACCCTTGAATTACACTAATTTTTAAACTTGCTTTAACTGTATCTGGTGAGTCTGAAACTACCCAAAGCGACACTTTTTCTCCTACTGTGTCAACAACTACTAACTGAGGGCTATAGAGGTTTTTCACTTTTTTGAAACCTATTTTTTTGCTTTGGTCGTAGTTGATTACGGACCAAGAAGGCCCTGGCCAACAGTCATTAAGTTGCCAAAATAATGTTCCCATGCATTTGCCATTTAGTCGGTGAGATTCAATAGCTTTTTTTAGAGCAATGGCTTGGATGTGTTGCGACAATTCTAACCAAGCTTTGATGTCAGGCACACTGTCATAGCGTTTTTCAATCTCTCTGTTTATCCACTTATCACCAACATAACTCTTTTGCCTGTTTTTCAAAAAGTCTGAATTAAAATTTACATCTCCTCTTGAGTGTTTTAATAGTTGATCATACTTCGGGTAAGATTGAAATCCATACTCAACCATAAAGCGGCCCACATTGTTTTTAAACTGAGAGAAATCATCATCCCCATGCCATACGCCCCAATAATGCATACTACTGTGATTAAAGTTCTCCTTGGTTCCCCAATTGCTTAATGGGCTTGTTGAGACATATGGAATTGAAGATGATTCTTGTGATACGATTGTCGGAATTTCTGATTGAAAAATGTTGAGGTAATTATTCCAGATTTCAGTTGAGTCTGATTTAGACCAGCCGTAGGAGTCTTGCCAGCCCCAGTTATTCCATGCAACTTCAATTTCATTATTCCCGCACCACAGAGCTAAGCAAGGGTGTTTACGAAGCCTTCTAACATTCTCTCTAACTTCTGCCTGTACGTTTTCATGAAATGATTTATCAGTCGGATACATTGAATTAGCAAACATGAAGTCTTGCCAAACCAAGATTCCGTTTTGGTCGCAAAACTTGTAAAACAAATCGTCTTCATATATTCCTCCACCCCATACGCGTAACATATTCATGTTTGCTTCTCGCACTTCAGAGATGATTTTTTTGTAGTCTATCGCATCCACTTCTGAAGGAAAGCTAGACATGGGAACATAATTTGCTCCCTTTGCAAAAATGGCTTGTCCGTTCACTTTGAAATAGAAAGAGGTGCCAATGCTATCAGCCTCATTAATGAGTTCTACTGTTCTGATTCCGTAGTGTATTGCAGATGCGTCAATCAAGTTCTTTTTTTCGAAGAGTTCAACTTTGGCTAGGCTTAAGTTGGGTTCTCCATATCCGTTAGGCATCCATAATTTTGGATTATCTATTGTGCATTCGAATCTAAATTTATTGAGCCCTTCTTTCAGTTTGATAGCATAATCCTTCCCGTCTATTTTAAGAATGGTTTTCTTTTTCTTTTGTGAATCGTTTTCTATTTCAATATGATAAGCTATCTCTGCCTCTTCTTGAGAAGTACAAAGTGTCTCAACATAAAAATCTGAGATTCTGGCTCTATTCCAACTTCTTATTGACACTGGCCTCCAGATTCCGCAACCAACAAACCGTTCAGCCCAGTCCCACCCAAATTGAAAAGTAGCTTTTCTTGTATAATTGGCAACCTTTAAATCAACTGTTTCATTCCCCGAAGGCAATTGATATTTGGCATTTTTCACTTTTTCTTGATTGAAAACCGTGGGGTTCGTGAATTCAACTCTAAGCGAGTTGTTCCCTTCATTGATGAGTTCTTTAATATTCACCGCCCAGCTTCTGAACATGTTGTTTGCTTTCAAAATACAGGAGTCATTCAAAAACACATCTGCATAAGTGTCTAAACCTTCAAAAACGATTTCAATATTGTCATTTGTGAAATGGTTTTTACCCTCAAAATTTGTGTAGTAGGTGAATGATCCATTTTCAATCATCTCTTCAGAATATGAGTCGTTCCAATTGAAAGGGTGTGTAGTTGTTCCTGATTGATAAAGATCTAAATGTACTTCAGACGGAACTGTAGTTTCAAAATCATGTTTGCCCAACTCTAAAGTCCATTTGCTCAGGTAATCTGTTTTCACTTGAGAAAAGATTATGTTCCCAAAGAGCAGTGTAAGTATGAAAAACCTGACCTTCATTAAAAGTGTTTCTTGATCTCTTTGATTTTGTCTACGTCAATTTCTATGTCGGTTCCAAAACTGAAGTTGTCTGCTTTTGCAATTGCTTTACGGGCTGTAAAATGGAGAGCATCAACTTTTGCGCCGGCTAGTTTCAAAGCATTGTCTGAGTTAACTCCTGATCCTGCCATTATTTCAATGCGACCAGCTGCTTGCTTTTTCATCTTTGCTATCTGATCAATTCCATCAATTGCTTTTGACACACCACCAGAAGTGAGCACACGATCGAAACCTATTTCTATGAGGTCTTCTAAATCTGCTGACCAATCAGCTGATAAGTCAATTGCCCGGTGAAAGGTACATTCAAGGTTTTGAGATTTTGCGAGTTGAAGAAGGGCCGAGTTTTTTTGAAAGTCTATTCTGTTTTCTACGCTCAATATGCCGAATACGACACCCGTCGCCTTTGCGGCCGCCACTCCAAAAATATCTTTTTGCATTAATTCAAAGGCAACATTTGAATAAACAAATCCTCCTGCATTTGGCCGAATCATAACATGAACTTCTGGGCCCTGAACATCCACGCATGAAGAAATTAATCCATAAGAAGGAGTTAAACCACCCACTTCTAATCCAGAGCAAAGCTCTACCCTTTTGAAACCAAATTCTTTGGCTACTAGAGCTTCTTCGACACTGTCGATACACAATTCGAAATCCATTATTTCACCATTATTTCGTCAATAAATATCCAAGATGGCTCTCCTGCTGCATCATGATCTTCTGGCATTTTTCCAGAGTTGATTACAGAAACACGAATGTATTTAGCCTTTTTAGTTTTTTTCAATTCAACCTTAGCAGAAACGATCTTTTTCTGGTTGTCGTAAGTTGGTTTTTCAAGTTTAATAGGTTGAGTTTTTGTCCATTTCTTACCGTTCTTAGAAGTCTGAATGATTACTGCTGATGGTTGAACAATCCATGCGTTAGCGTAGTGGTAGAAATTCATCTCAATATTTTCAACCTCTCTAATTTCATCAAACCCAAGCACTAGATTCAAGTCTTCTCCCCAGAATCCTTGCCAATTGCCGTCCCTGAAATCCATTGATCCCTTTTTGCCGTTAACTAAAGCGTTTTCCCCTCCGGCAGTATACCACTTGTTGATTTCCGATTCATATTTTACTGAAGAGCTAATGGCTAAATGATTTTCATAATCTTGTGTGGTTACGGGGCCGTATGCTATACCTTTTTTCATAGGTTGGATGACTAACTTCCCCGTTTTATCAATTGGAATTGGTTGTGTATATGACCTGAACTCCTCTTTGCAAGCTTCGCAAGTCCATCTATATTCTGAAGAGAATTCTGATGAAGCATGATTAATCATCACATAACTTTGATTTTCAATCAAGGTGTCTGAAAGAGTTGTCGGAATCATTTCTTGGCCATATTGAATACCAAACTCGTCCAGAACTGGATAATGAGTTTGAAGTCGTTTATAAAAATTAGGGAACATACTTTCAGATGGAGCAGTCCAAAGGGCCTCGGCAAAACCAATCATTCTTGGAAACACCATTTTATCTAATGTTGCTCTGTCAGGAACATGCTCAGTCCACATATTACATTCTCCTCCAATTATATATTTTGAATTTTTGAAGGAAGGATCTGCTGGTTCGGGATTAAACAAGTAGATTTTTTT